>Ga0187783_10003473_pt1 | contig 11613 bp, 8 predicted proteins | sample 1015_SJ02_MP02_2_FD_132471 | JGI IMG/M metagenome (GOLD analysis project Ga0187783, IMG submission 132471) | Tropical peat soil microbial communities from peatlands in Department of Meta, Colombia - 1015_SJ02_MP02_20_MG | ecosystem: Environmental > Terrestrial > Soil > Wetlands > Peat | place... | reverse complement strand
GCCGCTCGGCGCCGCTTCGTTCGCCGAAGCGTTGCGCGCCGGAGCCGAAATCTTTCATACGCTTCGCGCCGCGCTCAAGGCCGCCGGCCATAACACCAATGTCGGCGACGAAGGCGGCTTTGCGCCGAACCTCCGATCGAACGAAGAGGCGCTCGACCGTCTTTTGGAAGCCATCACCGTCGCCGGATACAGGCCCGGCGAACAGATTGCGATCGCGCTGGATCCCGCAGCCAGTGAGTTCTACGACCGCGCCCTCGGAAAATATGTTTTCAAGAAATCGGACCGCTCCGCGCGCACGTCCGAGCAGATGGCCGAATTCTGGGCTCACTGGGTGCGCCAGTATCCGATCGTTTCGATTGAGGATGGCTTCTCGGAAGCCGATTGGGAGGGCTGGAAGCGGTTCACCAAGCAGGTTGGCCGCACCGTTCAACTCGTCGGCGACGACGTCTTCGTTACGAATCCGAAGATTTTCAGCCGAGGCATTTCCGAAGGTGTCGGCAACGCCATCCTAATCAAACTCAATCAAATTGGCACCGTCACGGAAACAATCGAAGCGGTGGAAATGGCACGCAAAGCAAAATACGCCGCGGTGATCTCGCATCGCTCGGGCGAAACCGAGGACGCTTTTATCGCCGACTTCGCCGTCGCCATGGGCACGGGCCAGATCAAGACCGGCTCCGCCTCCCGCACCGACCGCATCGCCAAATACAATCAGTTGCTTCGCATCGAGGAAGAACTGGGCTCCGCTGCGCAGTTTGCCGGTCGCCGGGCTCTTGCTTGCGCCTAGTGCCTGACGGCGCAGCTGCCTACTACTTGGTGAGGGCTATCTCGAATCCCACGGGGGCATCGGCAATCTCAGATTTCTGAAAGCCGCTCTCGCCGATCAAGCGCTCGAACTCCTGTCTCGTGTAGGCTCGCCTCAGCAGCATCAGCCGGAAGGTTAATTTGATGAAAACCGAATTCAGTTTGCCAACATTCATCTTGTCCACGTGCGCGTCGATCTCTCGCTGGGGCGCGTCTTTGCGAAGGTCAATGATCACCGCTTTGCCGCCCGCTGCCAGCACGCGGTAGATCTCCCGCAGCGCCCCGAGCGGGTCCGCGAAATTCTTGAACGCGGCTCGGCACACGATCCAATCAAACGAATCATCGTGAAAGGGCATGCGGGACACGTTCCCCAGCCGAAAATCGATGTCGACGCCCTCGTGCCGCGCATTCTCGCGGGCTATTTCGACAAATGTCTCGCTGATGTCGAGGCCCGTAATCTCATATTCTCCGAGCTTGGCAAGCTCGATCGCGAAGTATCCCGGACCCGGCGCCACCTCCAGCACCCGCGCTCCCTGGGCCAGCTCCTCTGACACCCGTCTGGCCAGGGCTTTAAACTCTGACAGGTCCTTGCGCGTGACCCGCGCGTACCACTTCGCGATGGGACCTTCCATCCCCACGCCCTTGTACGCCTTTGTTTCTACCCGACGCCCTGTCTCTGCCATCTGTGTTTTCTCTCGGAAGTCTTTGAAAAGGGCCGGCTCCGCGCAAGCCAGGCAGCACCCGTTAATAGTACGCATCGAGCGCGCAGAAATTACGCCGCCGTTACCGTTTTGCGAAAGTCCCATTGCCGTGGCCGATTGCTCCCGCCATTTTGAAACGGAGAGGACCTGGCCCGGATGGTTTCCACAACCAAGGTACTCGTGGCTGCGTTGGCTCCTGATCCCGAGGGCCATCCGGACCACGTTTCTAGTGCCCTTCGCATGGGTGGGAATGAACATCCATGGCGCGTGGCCATTTCTCGCGGCGGTGGGAATCTTCGGACTGCTGGGGTTGATCTTCTGGTTCCGCTGGGCAGAGATGCTGATCGCTCTTCTGCGCTATGGCAGCAGCTTCCTCACCTATGAGTCACCAAGCGGTGTTCCTAATTCCTGTGTATGAGGTTTCCTGATAACTGTTTCGTCGTGCCCGGTCAGGCGAGCTAGAATAGCTATCGGTTGGCGTGTGCTGGCCCGCCGTCCTCGGAAAAGATGTCCTTGCCCGAGCCGAAAAAAAATGCAGGAGCCACACAAATCGCTGGTCGCCACGGGAGAGGAGATTCGTTCCGCTTTGAAAGAGGGCCTGGCGCGTTTGCGCGCCGCGCACGTTCCTTCGCACACGCTCGCCGCTGAGGTGCTGCTGCTCAACGTGCTCGGTTGCGATCGCACCTGGCTCTATACACATGCCGAGGATCGGATGGATGCGGCAGCCTCTGAGAAATTCTTTGCTCTCATCGCGCGCCGTGCAGCCGGCGAACCAACACAGTATCTGACGGGCCGACAGGAATTTTGGGGGCTGGAATTCGAAGTCACTCCCGCCGTCTTGATCCCACGCCCTGAGACAGAACACGTTGTCGAGGTCGCGCTCGAACGTCTGGGCCCACGAGGCCTCCCGATGGACATGGCCACCGGCGAGCCGAATCCGACGCTGCAGGTCGCTGACATCGGTACGGGTTCCGGCTGTCTGGCCGTGGCGCTTGCGCACGAATTGCCGCACGCCGTCATCTTCGCGACAGATATTTCCGCAGCCGCCCTGGAAGTCGCCCGCCGCAATGCCGCCCGCCACGGCGTCTGCGATCGCATCCATTTCCTTCAGAGCGATTTGCTCACCGGCCTTCGGACCGAGTCACGAACCGCATGCGGTTTCGATCTGATCGTCAGCAACCCCCCGTACATCGCTCACGACACCGTCGCCTGGCTCGATCGCGAAATTCGCGACCACGAGCCAGAAGCGGCTCTGGTCGGCGGCGGGACTGGGTTCGAAATCTATGCGCGTTTGATGGAGCAAGCCGCCCGGTCGCTTACCTCCGGAGGAATCTTCGTCGTGGAGCTCGGCTGGGGTGCGGCAGCGAAGGTCAAAGGAATGCTCGAAGCGGAGCCTGACTGGGCCAACATCGACATCACAAACGATTTGGCGGGCATCCCGCGCGTCCTAGCCGCCGAGCACCTCTGACAAAACGGCGATTTTCCAGGGAGCGAAGTTAGGATTTGTCCGCTGCGAACACTCGATGCAGGCCATGGCAAAACTGGCACAATTTCGCGCGAAGCACCATCTGCTAGAGCCCCGAGCCGATGCGACCACGTCGCTCCTGCACATCGACATGGACGCGTTTTTCGTATCGGTCGAACTGCTTGCGCGTCCCGAACTCAGGGGCTTGCCGGTCATCGTCGGTGGGCAACCAAACCAGCGCGGCGTGGTCACTTCGGCCAGCTACGAAGCGCGCCTTTACGGCGTTCACTCCGCCATGCCGCTGCGTACCGCCGCCAAGCTCTGTCCGCACGCGATCTTTCTGAACAGCCATCATGCTCGCTACGGCGAGTGGAGTGACCGCGTCTTTCAGATCCTCGCCCAATACTCGCCCATCGTCGAGATGGCCTCGATCGACGAAGCCTATTTGGATCTTTCCGGAACCGAGCGCCTGCACGGTCCGGCGTTGGCTCAATCCCATCGTTTGCTACGCGAAATCAATTCCACGACAGGGCTACCTTGCTCGGGTGGGCTCGGCTCGACGCGCCTGGTCTCGAAGGTTGCCAGCGAACAGGCCAAGCCGCGTGGGCTCGTTTGGGTTCCTTCGGGAAGCGAATCGGCTTTTCTGGCCCCGCTTGCGGTTCGAAGAATTCCAGGCATCGGCAAGGTTAGCGAAGCGGCGCTCCAAGCCATGGGCATCGAGACCGTCGGTCAATTGCAGCTCGCGTCGCGCGAGCAGCTCGAAGACACCTTCGGCCGCTGGGGCACGGCCCTGTATCGCAAGGCCCGAGGCATCGACTCCTACGAGTTTTTTGTCGATGCGGAGCCAAGATCGATCTCGCACAATCAAACCTTCGGCGAGGATACGAACGACCGCGGCCGACTGCACTCGACTCTCAGCCATCTCTGCCAAAAGGCCGCCAAACGGTTGCGCGATGCCGGTCTCTATGCCCGCACGGTGACCCTTACCTTGCGATTTGCCAATTTCCAAACCATCACCAGAAACCAGACGCTGGCCGAGCCTACCGACCTCGACATCGTTCTTCTGGAGAGGATCGCTGAGCTGTTCGATCGCACTTGGGACGGCCGCGCCATGCTGCGGCTGGTGGGCGTCCAACTGGCAAGTTTTTCAGCCGCCTCGGGCCAACTGGATCTGCTCGACCCGGACCGTCGTGAAAAGCTGGAACGCCTGGCTCGCACGACCGATCGCCTGCGGGACAAATTTGGTTTCTCCAAACTGCAGCTCGCCAGCTCCCTGGAAACCCACAAGGACCCGACCTAGGGGTAGAGCGGGTGAGGAAGCAGTCACCGGCTGCGCTTCCGCCGTCTTCGCTTCCCACGCCCGCGTGTTTCCGAGATAATTCGATCATGGATGCTCGTGCGTTGGCCGACCAAATCTGCCGTACCTTGCGGGGAGCAGGCCATCAGGCCTACCTCGTCGGCGGATGCGTGCGTGACATCCTTCTTGGGCACCCAGCAGCCGATTATGACGTCGCCACGGACGCCACGCCGGACCGCGTGCAGCAACTTTTTCCGCATAGCCTAGCCGTGGGTGCGCAATTCGGGGTCATCATCGTCACGGAAGACTCGGGTGCTGGTGAGCCGGTCGAGGTCGCCACATTTCGTTCCGACATTGGCTATTCCGATGGTCGCCACCCGGATCGTGTCGTCTATGCGCGTTCTCCCGAGGAAGATGTCAAGCGGCGTGATTTCACCATCAACGCGCTGCTCCTCGATCCGGAAAACGGAGAAGTTCTCGACTTCGTCGGGGGACGCGACGACCTCCGTGCGGGAATCATTCGCGCGATCGGCCAGCCCCTGGATCGCTTCCAAGAAGACAAGCTGCGCATGGTTCGCGCCGTGCGGTTCGCCGCGCGCTTTCGCTATGCCATCGAAGCCAGTACGTTCCTTGCGATTCCGAAGCTAGCGCCTGAGATTCACCAGGTTTCCGCCGAACGTCTGCGCGACGAATTGAGCAAGATCCTTACCGACGGAGCGGCACGGCGGGGATTCGAACTCCTCGATGAAACGCGGCTTTTGCCCCAGCTCTTGCCGGAAATTGTACAAATGAAGGGCGTCGAGCAGCCGCCCGAGTTCCACCCCGAAGGCGACGTCTGGACGCACACGCTCATGATGCTCGAGCGATTGCCGCACCCTTGTTCCTTGACCCTCGCTTGGGGTGTGTTGCTGCACGATGTCGGGAAGCCGCCGACCTTCCGACCGCCGTCCGGGCCGCATGGTCGCATCCGATTTGACGAGCACGCCGAGGTCGGCACGCGCATGACCGAGGAAATTTGCCGCCGCTTTCGATTCTCAAACCACGATACGGCGCAGATCGCCGCTCTGGTGGCCAACCATATGCGGTTCAAGGACGTGCCCGAGATGAAGGCTTCCACGCTCAAACGCTTCGTCCGGCTCAACCGCTTCCACGAACATTTGGAATTGCACCGACTGGATTGCTCGTCCAGTCATGGAAACCTCGACAACTATCAATTCGTCGAGCGATTCCTAGCCGAGACATCCCCGCGAGAGGTTCGGCCCCCGCGACTTGTGAGCGGGGAGGATCTCATCGAGCTCGGCCTTGCTCCCGGCCCTACCTTTCGAAAGATCCTCGAGGCTGTAGAGGAGGCTCAGTTGAACGGCACGCTAGCGACGCGGGAGAGCGCCATTCAGTTTGTGCAGGAGTTCGTGAAGCGAGGGTAGGATAAAGAGAACAATTATCTGGAGATAGAATACAGAAACGGCTTGCAATCGGGCCTTTAGTGTTATAGACTCATGTTGTTTTATATCATGACACGAACATTTGCGTATCCTTTGCCCTCCCTGCCGCATCTAACCGACTGAGCAGCGAAATCGCGCTGCACTATGGACTTCTGGTCGCTGGATTTGGCATTTTACCCAAGGAGGCAGTCGTGACCACACCTGCCAGAGTAACTCCGGAGGAGCTGCCCATCCTCCCGGTCCGGGATACCGTGCTGTTCCCCGGAGCCGTCATGCCCTTGCCGGTTGGCCGGGAGAGCTCGCTTGCTTTGCTCGATTCGCTAGAAGGCTCGGAGAAACTGCTGGGCGTTGTCGCGCAGCTCGATCCGCGTGTGGAAGCGCCGACCGGATCGGATCTTCACGGCGTCGGAACGCTCGCCAAGGTGCACAAGATGGTGCGCATGCCCAACGGCAACGTGGTGGCGTTTCTTGAGGGATTGCACCGCATCCGCGTGCTGGAAGTTGTCGGACTCAAGCCCTTTTTGCGCGCTCGCGTCGAGGGACAGCCGGACATCGAAGATCAACCGGGCTCGGAATTGACCGCCTTGGTGCGGAACGTTCAGGAGCTGTTTCGGGAAGTCGTAGCGCGCTCCCCACAGCTTTCCGATGATCTGCAAACTGAAGTCATGAACATCGACTCGGCCACCCGCCTTGCCGATTTCGTGGCCGCAACGCTGCCGTCGCTCAATACCATGGTCCGTCAGGAGCTTCTGGAAACCTTCAGCGTGCGCAAGCGGCTGGAGGCGTTGACCAACGAATTGACGAAGGAAAAAGAGGTGCTGGAGCTTCGCAGCAAAATTCACGACCAGGTGCAGGAGCAGGTCAGTCAGAGCCAGCGTGAATTTCTGTTGCGCGAGCAGATGAAAGCAATTCAGAAGGAGTTGGGTGAATCCGATGACGCCCAAAGCGAGGTGGAAGAACTTCGCAAGAAAATCGAGGAGTCGGGGATGTCGGCCGAGGCCAAGAAAGAGTGCGAGCGGGAACTGAAGAGGCTCGCCAAGATGACGCCGGCATCGGCCGAGTACATGGTGTCGCGGACTTACCTGGAATGGATGACCTCGCTGCCGTGGAATAAGACGTCTGGCACGGCCGAGGAACAGATCGACATTGTGAAGGCGCAGCAGATCCTTGACGAAGATCACTATGACCTGGAAAAAGTGAAGGAGCGAATCCTGGACTACCTGGCGGTGAAAAAACTGCAGCCCGGCATGAAAGGTCCGATCCTTTGCTTCGTGGGACCTCCCGGCGTCGGCAAGACATCGCTCGGCAAATCGATCGCCCGCGCGCTCGGCCGCAAGTTCGTGCGTATTTCGCTCGGCGGAATGCACGACGAGGCCGAGATTCGCGGTCATCGACGGACCTATATCGGCGCCCTGCCTGGCCAGATCATTCAGGGAATTCGGCGCGCCGAAACGAGCGACCCCGTCCTCATGCTGGACGAAGTCGACAAGCTCGGCCGCGATTTTCGCGGCGATCCCTCGGCAGCGCTGATGGAGGTGCTCGATCCCGAGCAAAACTCAACGTTCCGCGATCACTACCTCGATGTGCCCTTCGACCTTTCGAAAGTGATCTTCGTGATGACCGCCAACTGGCTCGATCCGATTCCCGAGCCTCTGCGCGATCGCATGGAGATCCTGGAAGTGCCCGGCTACACCGAGGAAGAGAAAATTCACATCGCCAAGCGGTTCCTGCTCCCACGTCAGACCAAGGAGAACGGCTTGACGCTCGGCGAGCAGATCGAGTTCACCGACGAATCGCTCCATGATCTGATCCACCACTACACGCGAGAGGCCGGCGTACGAAACCTGGAACGCGAGATTGCCACGCTCGTGCGCAAGCAAGCCCGTCGCATCGCAGAAGGCAAAACGGACAAGCTCGTCGTCACCCTCGAGGTGATTCGAGAAGCGCTCGGTGTGCCGAAGTTCCGCTTGGAAAAGGAGGTCGAGGAGCGCGTCCAGCAGCCGGGCGTTTCCGTCGGCCTGGTGTGGACGCCGGTCGGTGGCGACATCGTCTTCATCGAGGCCAGCAAGGCGCGCGGAGGCAAGGGCTTCACCATGACGGGACACCTGGGGGAAGTGATGCAGGAGTCGATGCGCGCCGCTTTGAGCTGGGTGCGCTCGAACTCCGACCGCTACGGTATTGATGCCGACTTCTTCCGCAAGCTCGACTTGCACATTCACGTTCCGTCGGGCGCCATTCCCAAGGACGGTCCCTCGGCCGGGATCGCGATGGTCACGGCACTCGTGAGCTTGCTCACCGGGAGGCCCGTTCGCCCGCGTGTGGCCATGACCGGAGAGATTTCGCTTTCCGGCGTGGTCCTGCCGATCGGCGGCGTCAAGGAGAAGGTGCTCGGCGCCAAGCGCGCCGGCATCCGCGAGGTCATCCTGCCTTCGGAGAACGAGCCGAACGTCGGGGAGGATCTCCAGCCCGAGATGTTAGAAGGCATCCAGATCCACTTCGTGCGCCGGGTGGAGGAGGCCTTGGAAATCGCGCTGGGCAAATTCGAAAGGACCGTGCGGCCGCCGGTGGGCGGAGGTCGGCGCGGCGAGGATCGTCCGGCGGCCGGCCCCGTGCACTAAACGCGAGCCAGCAAAGCCGAAAGGCCCGGACAGGATCCGGGCGTTTTCTTTTTTGCGCCCCCACACAGCCGTGCCCATTGCAGCACGCGGCGGATTTCGGTAGAGCTAACCTTCGATGCCCTACCGCCCCCGAGAATTGGTCGTGCGTGCGCGCGAAGCGGCCACGCAGTTGCTCCAAGCCCTGGACCGCGACGAGATGGTGCCCCGCTTTCTCGATCTCTATGCGGCGCAGTACCGCCGTCCGGGCCGCGCCGACCAGCCGGCTTTCTATCGCGAACAACTGGAAAGAATTCGCCGCGAGTCTGTGCTGGCAGCGGTGATACGGATTGAGGCGGCGCTTCCCACCCGACTGAAGGTACGGGTCACGGTGCGCAGAACGAAGCACGCCGTAAAGCGGGGCAAGGGACGGAAGACAAAAGCGCGGCGCCCGGCGAAAGCGGCCCTGGAACTGGCGATTCCCTTTCTCGACCTTTTTCGCGAGGAATTCTTCGTGGCTCTGGGGCAGGCCATGGACTGGACGGACGAGGATGCTCGAGAATTCTGGCGCGACCTCGACATCTATCGCATGCTCGGCGCACGCGGTTCCTCCGCGACGCCTCGACGCAGAGCCGGCGCGGCGTCCGGCCCGTTTGTAGATCGCGTGGCGTTGCTCTTGGATCCTTCTCTGATGGAGCAGGCCCGCCGCGCCGCCGGCGCGTTCGAGCTCGAGATTCACCAGGCGGCGGACCGCGTCCTGCGGAGGGTTTTCTCCCGTCGCCGCGAAAACTAGCCCTAGCAGCCCGAAAATCCAAAAACCTGGCCTCTGAATGCTGCCCAAGCGGGGGGCGGGGGGCCGGTTTCCGGCCGTGCTATTCTCGCAAGCCCCTTGCAGCAGAACCGCTACAGGCGAGCGGCTTTTGCTATGCTCGTCCTAATGCTGGACCTGTTCTACATCTTGGTCGTTCTTCAGATCGCCCTGGGGGCCTATTCGCTCTGGGATGGCTGGGGATGGTTCCGCATGGTGCGTCGGCGACTGGGCACGCACGCTGGATTTTACGCGCCGGTTGCCGCCGTGATCTGCCCTTGCAAGGGCACCGAGCCCGGCCTTGAGGAAAATCTCATGGCTCTTACGCGGTTCGACTATCCGACCTACGAGATCTATTTTTCTTTGGCCACCAGTCTGGACCCGGCCCTGAAGATCATCGAACGCGTGAAGGCCGCGACCAAGCGTCCGGTGCACATCGTGATCGCCGGCCCTCCCGAGGATTGTGGGGAAAAGGTCCACAATTTGCGCAAGGCCGTGGAGTCGCTCCCGGAAAGGTTTGAAGTCATCGTATTCGTCGATTCCGACGTACGCCTACCGCGAGGTTGGCTCGGCAAGCTCACGGCTCCGCTTCAGGATCCTCAGATCGGCGCGACCACAGCGTATCGCTGGGTGATCCCCAGCCGCCGCATCGGGGAAGGAGGACTCGCGAGCGCCTTGGCCTCGGCCTGGAACGCCTCGGTGGCGACAATGCTGGGTCGCCCCCGCGAGAATTTCTGCTGGGGGGGCGGCACGGCGATTCGCCGCGCGACGTTTGAGGAGGCGCACGTCCTGGATGCCTGGAGCGGCACCGTCAGCGACGACTTCGGCTTGACCAATGCCCTGGTCGGCCTGGGCCGGTCGATCGTGTTCTGTCCCGAATGCCTCGCTCCGACGCTGCATCCCTGGACGGGAACCTCCTTGATCGAATTCACCAATCGCCAGGTCGCCATCACGCGAATCAATTCGCCGCAGCGCTGGCTTCTCGGGTCCGCCGGGCATGGGATCTATTCGCTGACCCTGGTTTACGCGGCCCTGACGATCCTGAACACGATGATCAACGGCGACCCGTGGCTTCACCTGTTGCTGATGCCGCTGATGATTGTGCTGCTGGCTGCCGGGAAGGGGGCGCTCCGTACGATCGCTGTGGCAGAAATGTTACCCGAGTGGAAGGCCCCGCTCCGCGACTGGAGTTGGGTTTGGACCGCCCTGGCGCCGGTTGTGCCCTTTTTGTTCACCTGGAATTTTATCGCCTCGCTCTTGACGAAGCGCATCCGCTGGCGCAACATCCGCTACGAACTCGTATCCCCGAATATTACGCGGGTTCTGACGCGCTAGCCCGAACCGGACGCTGTAACTTTCGCCGTCTCCGCGCGTACAACTAGAAAGCACACCCTCGCGAGAGAACCGAGGAGGATCGAGATGAGCGACGCGGCGATCGGGGCCCCGGAAGCACCCGGTGAGGTGAACGCAATCGGCCGCATTTTCGGCGTTCTTTTCAGCCCCAAGGCCACGTTTGAGGCGATTGCTCGGCGACCCACTTGGCTTGCGCCGATCATTGTTCTTACGCTGATCAGCTTCGGAATGAATGCGATGCTGGCCGCGCGGGTGGACTGGAGATCGTACATCCAGGTGCAACTGGAAAAGACGGGCCGCGCCGATCAAATCCCCAACGAGCAGGCGATGGAGCGTGTGGTCCAGATACAGAAGTACAGCCGATACGTGCGAGGGGTGATCGGGGATTTATCGGCGGCGCTGTTTGCAGCAGCGATCTATCTGGGGATCTTCAATCTCATTGTGGGCGCCGATCTGAAATTCAAATCCGTGCTTTCGGTGGTGAGTTTCACGATGATGCCCACAGCTCTCAAGGAGCTCCTCGGAATCGGCATTCTTTTTCTCAAGGATCCTACGACGATCAATCCGGACAACTTCATCGCCTCGGGCTTGGGCGCTTTTCTGGGCAACAACGTGCCGAACTGGCTCATGGTGCTCGGGATTACCATCGACGTCTTCATTTACTGGGGCATGATCCTGTCGGTGATCGGTTTTCACGCGCTGAATCCTAAGAAGATCAAAACCGGAACGGCGATCGGTGCCGTCGTCGGAGTCTACGTCGTCTCCGTCCTCCTCGCCGTCGGCCTCACGGCAGCGTTCTCCTGATACACTCGCGCCGATGGGCTTTCACTTCGAGGTTCTCGCGACCGATCCGTCCGGCGCTCGCCTGGGGCGGCTGACCACGCCGCACGGTGTCATTGAAACGCCGGTTTTCATGCCAGTCGGCACGGCTGCGACCGTGAAAGCTCAGACGCAGCAAGACCTCGAAAATCTCAACGCCCCCATCATCCTGGCCAACACCTATCATCTCTATCTGCGCCCCGGCCACGCATTGATTCAAGAGCTGGGAGGACTCCATGAGTTTATGTCCTGGCCCCGGCCGATTCTCACCGACTCGGGGGGCTACCAGGTCTTCAGCCTGAGCGAACTGCGCAAGGTCAGCGATGAAGG
>Ga0187783_10003472_pt1 | contig 11615 bp, 15 predicted proteins | sample 1015_SJ02_MP02_2_FD_132471 | JGI IMG/M metagenome (GOLD analysis project Ga0187783, IMG submission 132471) | Tropical peat soil microbial communities from peatlands in Department of Meta, Colombia - 1015_SJ02_MP02_20_MG | ecosystem: Environmental > Terrestrial > Soil > Wetlands > Peat | place... | reverse complement strand
CGGTGGCAGGCCTTTCTGAGACTTTTCACGCCCGTGCCTCGTAGAAAGGTAACGGTAGGAGGAATTGCGATGAAACCCTCTTTTGCAATGTTTGTGGTTGTCCTACTGCTGCTTAGCATTATGGCCGGCTGCGTACCGGGTCCTAACCCATCCAAGAAAATGGCGAGCGAACACGGCGAGATCGCGGGGTTCTGGCTGGGCCTCTGGCAGGGTTCTATTGCTCCGTTTGTGTTTGTGGCATCGCTGTTTAAGACCGACCTCAATGTCTACGAGGTCCACAACAATGGAGCCTGGTACAATTTCGGCTATCTATTCGGCCTCACCTGCTTCTTCGGACGGGGCGGCAACCGGGCATCGCGAGTGGTGCAGCGTAGCAGGGTTCCGGGCGCAGGAATAGACAACTAAATCCTTAGTCCGAAACTATCAAGAGACGGGTTTCTCGCCACCAACTCGCGAATTTTCGGCAAACAAGAAACTGACGATTCATCCCGATGACTTCCGGATAGCTCGTCATACAGAAATAATCGACAAAAGGAACGTAATTTCCTAAACGCCTGCCGCATTTTTTCAGCGACCAGAGTTGGGCGCGCGCCGTCGTCGTTATTTCTTCAGCTCCGCTGTCCAATTCGTGACTAGCGTCAGCGGCGCGTGGATCGTTTCCGGTTTGACGGCGGCCATGATGAAACGCTGGCCGTCGGGGAAAACGTCGTAGGTCGCGGAGTAGGGGGTTTGGAATATGCGCCTCTCCGAAAGCGCCTTGACGGACCCAACCGCAAAGGAATCCTTCCCCGCCGTAACCTCGGCCGCCATCAGAATCCCATCCGTCTGGCAGAAGAAGAGTTCGCGCCCGTCGCGCCGCCAGCGTGGCGTAGTCGCGCCCGTGGAGGAAACCTGCCACTTCCCTTTGGCCTGGGGGAACGCAGTCACGTAAACCTCGGGCCGGCCGGACTCATTGGAGACGTATGCCAGCCAGCGTCCGTCTGGGGAAGCTTGTCCACCCGAGTTCGTGTAGGACGCGTTCAGGTACGAAAAAAGTTTGCCATCGCCCGTCAGAGGAAGAATGGCGATTTCCGCGTTGCCTTGACGGGACTGAGGGCGGCTGTCAATCACCAGGAAACGTCCGTCTTCGGACCACGACTGCGGGCGCTCGTCCTCGGGACTTGGGTGCAGTGCCTTTTCTTCGGCAGCGCCGGTGATGGGCTTGACATAGACGTTGGATGAGCCGGTGCGGCTCGAGGCAAACGCGACTTGCGAACCGTCCGGAGACCAGGCAGGAAAGGTATTCAGCCCAGCGGCAAAAGTAAAACGGGAGCGGATGTGGCTGTATAGATCGAAGATCCAGATCGTTGCTCCGCCATTGAGCGTCTCGGGTTCTGCGGTGGCCAACTTTTCCCCATCGGGAGAAAGCCGGAGGAAAAGGAAGCCTACTGCTGCCTCCAGAGTGGAAAGCTGCTTGCCGGAACGGTCGGTCACGATCAGTTCGACGTCCGCGGCGGTTCCGGTACTGGAGTAGACCAACTGGCCAGTCTGGGACAACGCGAAGCCGGTGCGTAGCATAAACATCTGCACGCTCACGTCTCCTGCGATGGGCTCCGCTTCCCCCTCCAGACTCAAGCTCCTTACATCAAACCGCTGGGCAAACAATGTGTTATTCCGCGCATACACCAGATACCCTGGCGCGGCATACTTTGCCTCGCTGAGAACATCGAGAATCTTCTTGTGCGAAAAGGAGTCCAAAGAACCCACGTAAACGGCCGATGGCTGGTTGGGCGAAACTTGCCGGCCCAGATACAGGAAATGCACTCCGTCGGGCAGAAAATCAGGCCAGCGATTCGTCGTTTCGCCCGTCGAAGGGTCCAGTTGTGTCACGGGCGTAGGAACTCCCCCGTTCGCCGAAACTCGTAACAGAGGGCCTACAATCGTAGGCGCAAACACGATTACTCCCTGCGGACTCCATGTGCCGCCCCGGCCTGCGGGCGCGTCACAGATCAACTGCGCCGAGCCGCCAGTAGCGGGTACTTTCTTCAGTTTGCCGTCGGCAAAAAAACCGACCCACTGGCCGTCGGGCGACCAGAAGGGGAGAACACCGTTTTCGGTCCCGGCCAGTCCCTGCGCTGCAAGCGAATTCAAAGGGCGCATCCAAAGACGGCTCGTGCCCACGACCGACTGTACCGAAAACACCAGGCGCGTGCCATCTGGAGAGAATGCATAGCCCGAGGAGGCTACGCCACCCATGAATGATGTGTTGTCTGGAGGCAAGATACTGGAGCGAAGGGTGGGTGTGCTGCTCGCCGGGCGGTGGAAGTAGGCAAAGCCGAGAACGAGAGCTGCAATTGCTAACACAAGTGCTGTAGCCGCCAGTGCGACAGCACGGAATTTCCATTTCGCCATCGGAGCCGGGGCGATGACCGACGAGGTCGACGAAGACGCTACTCCTTCCGCGATCCACTTCAGCTGCAACTTCACATCGTGCACCGTCTGGAAGCGCTCGTCGGCATCCTTGGCCAGACACGTTTTCACGACGCGGTCCAGTGCCGGGGGCGACGTCGGCTGCACTGCGCTGATCGGCGCGGGATCGCGTTCCAGCACCGCCGCGATCACGCTCGCCGTGGTCTTTCCTTCGAACGCCCGTTTCCCCGTCGCCATTTCGTACAGCACCGCGCCCAGCGCAAAAATGTCCGAGCGCGCGTCCGCTTCTTTCCCTTCGACTTGCTCCGGAGACATGTATTGGAACGTGCCGACGATCATGCCCCGCGCGGTCAGCGGCTGGTCGGCGGATGGACCGGAAAAAGTCATGGTCAGACTGGAGGCAGGTGGCGCGGTTGCCGGAGTGGCTTTGGCCAAGCCAAAATCCATCAGCTTCGTGCCGCTCTTCGTGAGCATGATATTGCCTGGTTTCAGGTCACGGTGGGTGACTCCCGTCTTGTGCGCCTTCTCCAGCCCCTCGCAAATCTCGATACCGTGCTTCAGCACCTCATCCAGCGTCAGCGGCCCTTTCATCAGTCGATCCGCCAGAGTTTGCCCATCGAGAAACTCCATCACGAGATAGTCCATTCCGTCCTGGTGGCCGACGTCATAGAGGGTGCAAATATTGGGATGGTTCAGCGATGAGATGGCCCGTGCTTCGCGGTCAAAGCGCTGTTTGGCCTCGGAGTTGTCGGAGAGATGCGCGGGCAGAATCTTGACGGCAACGGTGCGGTCGAGACGGGTGTCCCGTGCGCGATACACCTCACCCATGCCGCCTGCACCTACTGGCGATATGATCTCGTACGGCCCGAGTTTTGTGCCCGAAGTAAGAGCCATCCGTGCGCGCAATTATAGTCCGGAGGAGTGGGCTGTATTGTGCCCGGTTGGCAATCCGGAGACTGGCCAGAAACGGACTACAGGGAAATAGGTCCTGCCTTGTCGGCTAGCGTTTACCCTTCGAGCCATACGGGCCGAAAACCACATTATGGCAACTCCTTGGAGAGGAAACGCTTTTTTGCGCAACACCGATATGTCTAATTCGTTAGGACGCTCTAAGCGGTGGTCCTAAGCCGCGCCGGGCGTGCCACACCGCAAGCACTCTCACCTCTTCACGGCAGGCGACATAGTAGACGTGATAGCGTGTTCCTTTGAGCAGAACGCGGCGCGTATCCGGTACGGGAGACTGAGGATAGGGCCGTCCGATATGTGGTGCGTGGCTGAGGAGATCGAAAGCTGCCGCGAGTTCGGCGGCGAAGAGGTTGGGCGAGGCAGTGCGATTCTCGCGCCACCACTTGTCGATGGTGCGCATTTGCGCATTAGCTTCAGGTGTTGTTCGGACAGGCAGGCTCACTGCCGGCGGCGCAGCTTTTCCAGAATTTCCTCGGCAGGCCGGAGGCTACCTGCTTCGGCGGATTTCCAGGACGCCGAGAGCGCTTCGTGCAAGGCATGCCGTTCTTCGTTGGTGAGGTCATCGCCCTCATCGTCGGCAACCAGATCGACGGTCGTCCCCTCGGGTAAGGTTGTCGGCTCGTCGAGAACGAGGCGCCCATTTTCAACGCGCGCTCGAAGGGGACTCATACCACCTACTTTACGTGATTCCAGGGAGGCCGGCAAGACTTGAGGTGCCGATGTGCCGATGCAGCGCCCGCCAGTTCCGCGGTCATATACCCCGGGACTGAGCTGGGGATATCAGAGTAGCGGCCTACCTACCTGCAACTGCTGTGGCCGATTGAGCCTCATCCGGCTCGATACCGATCCGGTCGTTGACGGCGGATCTCTCCGCGAACCCGGTGTTTCCTACCGATGTCACCTCTCAGGCTCCAGGTTGAATTCCCACACCGTTTCCAACGGAGCCTTGATGATCACTTCTTGCTTGGAGCGAAAAGGCGGTCTCATGTGGCTCAAGGAATTCTTCCACGATATGGGAACTCACCAGAAACTGCTATGATCGCTACCCATGCGCGAGTGGCGCTCTGGAGTGTGCGGGTATGGCTAAGAGCTTGGTGCCCAAGCAGCGCGCGCCCATTCCCCATGCGTTCGTGCTTGATGCGATTTCCACACTATCGCCGTACACGCGTCCGATGTTTGGCTGCCTTGCAATCTATGTAAAAGACAAAATCGTGTTGATCCTGCGGGACAAGCTTAAAAACACTGCGGATAACGGCGTATGGCTCGCGACTACCCAAGAACACCACCAGAGCCTGCGGCGCGAGTTTCCGAACATGCGGTCGATTCAAGTATTGGGCAAACGGGTAACGGGTTGGCAAGTTCTACCAGTCGATGCGCCTGACTTTGAATCAGCGGCGCTGCGGGCATGCGAGCTTGTGCTGGCTGGAGATGCTCGGATCGGCAAAATTCCGGGCGCACGAACGTCGAAGTCTGGATCAAAAGCGGCTGGAAGATCGCCGAAGCTGATCAAAACCTCGAAGAAACACGGGAACGCAATTGACTTCGACACGGTGCGGAAGATCGGCTTGGCGTTGCCCAGCGTGGAAGAGGGCACAGCCTACGGGTCACCTGCGCTCAAGGTTAACGGAAAACTTTTGGCGTGTGTGCCTGTTAATCGTTCGGCTGAGCCGGGTTCGCTTGCGGTTCGCGTGGGCTTCGATGACCGCGCCGAACTGCTCGCAGCAGACCCGGACGTCTACTACGTGACCGAACACTATCTCAACTACAACGCCGTGTTGGTTCGCCTGTCCCGCGTCACACCCGATGTCCTGCGGGACTTGCTCGGCATGGCTCACAAGTTTGTCACCGCACATGTCGCACGCCGTTCGCCATCACGGAACCGACGCAAACCTGTCTGATTCCGGCTGGCTACGAGCCTCGGAGTTTCGCAACCAGCATGTACAATCCAAGCCCATGAGCAAAGTCAACTGGTCTCGCGTTGTCGGCTGCGGGCTACTAGCCGGGGTCGTTTGGATCATCCTCGGTTCAGGCGTCACTGCACTGCTAGGGCGCGACTTCGCCGCTCTCCCCAATAACAATCTGGGCAAGCCCACATCTGGCTTCCTTGTGTTCAATGTCGTACTCGACCTGCTGGAAGGCATCTCCATCCTGTGGCTCTATGCCGCCATTCGCCCTGTCTATCGCCCTGGCGCGAAAACGGCAATCATCGCGGCTTTTGCATGGTGGTTCATCGTCAGCTTGGGAGACGCAACGTGGTGCTCCTTCGGCTTCTTCCCGGCGAGCACGGTCATCCCCCTGATGATCGGAACACTTCCTGCCCTTATCGTAGCCACGCTGGCGGGTGCCAAGTTTTACAAGGAATGATTAGCCTCAGGCTTCTACTGCGGTGGCGTAGGATGCGAGGAGTGCAATCCCTGATGCGATTTGTCCTCGTAACTCTAGCCCTCAGAATGCTCCTCAGTGTCGCGGCACTAGCGCAGGATGTTCCTAGTCAGAAAGTCGATCAAATCTTCTCGGTTTACGACAAACCGGGATCACCGGGCTGCTCACTAGGAGTGATTCGCGACGGTGAATTACCGGAAAGCCTACGGTCTGGCAGATCTTGAACTTGGAGTTCCGCTTTCGCCGCAGTGCGTTTTCGACATGGCTCCGGTGTCGAAGCAATTCACAGCCGCGTCGGTAGTCCTTGCGGCAGAGCGGGGCTATCTTTCGCTAGACGATGACGTTCGCAAATACATCCCAGAGCTTCCCGACTACGGTCATGTAATCACCCTGCGGCAGATGATTCACCAGAACAGCGGGCTCCGAGACTTCCTTACACTTCTCCTTCTTTCAGGTAACGATAGAGCAGACTTCAATTTCGCCAGACGACATTTTCAAAATTGTGGTTCGTCAAACAGGGCTGAACAACATCCCCGGAGACGAGTGGATTTACAGCAACACGAACTACCTTCTGCTCGGTATGGTCATTAAACGGGCGACCAAGAAATCTCTCGCGGAGTTTCACTGCCGAGAACATCTTTAAGCCTCTTGGTATGTCGCACACACTTTTCTATGACGGCCACACGCTCGTGGTGCCCGGTCGGGTTGCCGCATACAATTCAGGCTCACGCGACAGCTTTCACGTGGACTGGTCTACAACGTTTGCAGTGGTCGGGGGAGGCGGTCTGATGAGCACCGTGGATGACCTGCTTCTCTGTTTTATGCCAACCGACTCGGCAAAGGAACGCTCGTTCAGGAATTGCAGACGCCGGGTGCTATCAACAATGGCAACAAGATCAGTTATGCGATGGGACTGCACTTGAGCGACTATCGAGGCTTGCCAATCGTGGAACACAGTGGCGGAATATTCGGTTACCGCACTGAGCTTTTACGCTTCCCGGAGCAGAAATTCACCGTGATCTGCCTTTGCAATATCGCGAGTGCCGTGCCAAAGAAGCTTGCGCAACAGGTCGTCGATCTCTACTTGGCGGACAAGTTGCGACCCCGAGCAAGCGCCCTCAATCCCTCAAGCAACGGGGGCTTCCCCGATCCCGCCGAATTTGCCGGCAAAATACCTCGATCCTCGGACGCACCTGATGTTCACCTTCACCGAATCGAATGGTAGTTTGATGGTGGCTAGAGAAGTCCTGAGGTGGATCGACGCGAATCAGTTCTACGACCTCGCAAGCGAGGTCATTACGTTTGAATCATTAAAAGGCACCGTGCAGGCGAAGTTCGATATAACGGGAGAGACCTACTTTTCGGGTAGCCGGATCTAGGAGATCCATCTGGGTGAACCCGCGTTGGCTTCTTATACGGGAGAATTTCGGAACACAGAACTCGATGCCGTTTATGGCTTGTCTCTGGAGAAGGACGCCTTATCTCTGCGGAACCGCGACAACCCGCCCCAGAAATTGACCCCTATGGCGAAGGACGAATTCGATGCTGGCGGCCTCGGAACGCTGGTTTTCGAGCGGGACTCAGGCGGGCGAGTTTTCGGCGAAAAAGCTCGTGGCATTGAGTTCAAGAAAATAAAGTGAGCACGGTTCTACAACCAGTAGCCGCAAAGGCTTCCGAGAAAGCGCAAAATCGCTGCAGCGCGACAATTCCTACCCACAAATTCGCCCACAGCGAACGGTTCCTGCAGTCCTTTTCAGCGACTTAGCAGCCTCGAGAATGTAAGTCGCTGGATCCAGATGTCCGGCGGAAAGCCCAACCCGTCCGCCGATGACGTTGACGACGAAAAATTCGACTACGTAGACTTACTGGAGTACCTCTGACCTTTACCCAAAGTGCGGAACATTAGGTCGAGTCACGAACGGGAGCCCTATGTGTAGCAAGTGAAGCTCACAGGACTCGCGGCGATAGTTCGTGGGGTCGAAGAAGGTGCTCATTACTCGAAGAGAGTTCGTCCGGCAAACAGCTTTCGCCGCCGCGCTCTACGGGTGCCCGGTTGAGGCGCTCGCGTATCTCAAACAGGAGACAGCCATGAAGAACAAGCGACTGCGGGAGAGAAGCAAGCAACCGTTTTGGCGAAGCTATCGTGTGCGAGGGGTCGGCGCAGTTGTCCTTTGTATTGGGCTGTGCTTCCTCTGGATTCCGAGCCATGCTGCCGGGAGAACATTGGAAGACCAGAACAAGGCGATTGCGCGGGCTGCGTTTTTCGATTACCTGAACCACCGGGACTTCAAGCGGTTTGAAGAAATCCATACCAAGGACTTCGTGAAGCACTACAACAACAGCCCGGCGGAGAATCTATCGGAAGAAATGCGGGACGCAAAGGGGCAGTTTGATTCGTCCTCCGATCTCACGTTTACAGAAAACTGGATGATTGCCGAAGGAGACAAGGTCGCGGTGTGCTTTACTGCCAAGGGAACCCATGACGGAGTCTTTGAGGGCGTTCCTGCAACGGGGAAGCATTATGAACTCTCGGGTATGACCGTATGGCGCTTTGTGGGCGGAAAGATCGCTGAAGAATGGGTGTTCTTGAATGACCTCGATCTGTACCGTCAACTCGGCTTGTTCAAAGAGCCGGGATCAACCGATCATTGAGTTCAGTCGTTGCAAAACGACAGACTGATCCTGTGTACGGCGTTTGTTCGCCCCACCGCACGGGTCACATCCTATAATGAACATCTTCGGCCTCCTTTTGCCGAGCCCTTGGTCGTTAGGCACTTCCAAGTGTACTCAGCATTTCAGGGGGCCGACGACTTTATGAAATCAATTGGCCCTTCGGAACGACGCTTCGGGAAACGTTTTGTCTGTTGGAGAAGTCTAAGAGATAAGGCGGACTATCCTAAGAGCCGCTATACCGCGTTGACGTTTGAGCGTAGAGTTGGAGGCGGGACAATCCACCCGGAATGTTGCCATGAAATGTCTGTGTTTCACGCTGCTGCTCCTCGGGATGACTAGCGCCGTCTCCGCGCAACGGCCGCTCGTAACCCCGGAAACGGCGATCGATTCTAGTACGCTCCATCAGTGGCTTCACAGCGGCGACCCGCGTCTGATCGCGTGGGCTGCCGACTTCGCACGGAGAGCACATAATGCCGAGATCGTCGCCGAAATGCCCGCATTGCTTGAGCACTGGGCCATTCCGCAGGCCATCGGAGATGGCGACTCGCAAGCCGCACAGCGGCGGGCCGTCACCGCGATCCTCGATACCCTCATTCAGGAAAATGTTCAGGTTCCAATTCCGGCAATCGCTGCTGTCGCAGAGCTTTTCCCGGCGCAAGCAGCTATCCTGATTGGCCGTCTTCCCTTGTCCGAATCGCGTGTAACTCTACAGGATTGGACCTACGGAGAGACGGGAACCTGGACCGGTCGCACGCTCGCACGAATTGCGTCCATGATGCTGGCAAAGGATCCGGGGCCGAGCCGCGTATTCTTCAATCGTGACCTGGGTGACGTTGGATTCGTGGCCAGTATTGTCGCGGCCTCCGAAGAGGAGTTGCAGATCATGGTCGCCGCTGCCAAAACCGAGCATGAAGGAACGGGAGGCGGCTCTTGCGGAGACTCCTTCGGACGCAAGCTCGCCCCGGGATGGCCACAGGTTTACAGTTATGGACTTGAGGAAAATGATCCTCAAGTGAGCGCACCGGTCGTCGTGGATTTGGATGGCGATCGCATCGTCTCCATCCGCGCCAAAGAGAATGGCGGGTGGGGATCTTGCTACGGAGTCCAATGGCCCGACCCCTCAACACGGCACCGGCTGATCGCACATTGGCTCGGGGTCACCGACAAGGAGATGTCCTGGCAGCCGGTCGAAGGCTTTACCATCGTCTGGACCAACAAGACCGAATACCAACGGCAGCTCGGTGAGATCACCGAAGTCCAGCGGGAGAAGCTTCATGCCACAGTCGACGCTCTGCGCCAGCGAGGGCTTCTCACGGAGAGAGAGGCGGCAACCGTGACCCCAAGGCTTATTGTCACCGTCCAGTGCGAGATCAAACCGTGCCCACTTATCTAGCCGGGTTGGACGATCTCCCGTGCGAGAGGCTGGGAAGGTGATTAGCTGAAACTTGGGGTGTTCTACGCCTCTTTCGGCTCGTGAGTTCCCAAGCTTAAATTCGTTGCAAAAATCACAACTAAAGGCAATCCATGAGAAATGTGATCTTCGCAATCAACATTACTTTAGATGGCTGCTGCGACCACACCAAAATGATTGCTGATGAAGAAATGCATGAATATTTTGCTCGCCTCATGCGAGATGTTGACCTACTCGTCTTCGGGCGTAAAACCTATCAATTGATGGTTCCTTTTTGGCCTGATGTCGCAAAAAACCATTCTCAGACAAAAGCAATGAACGAATTTGCTGACGTATTTGACTCCATCAACAGAGTTGTTTTCTCACGATCGTTAGAGAGCGCTGAAGGAAAAACGAGAATTGTTCGTAAGAATCTTCGAGACGAAATAGCTAAATTGAAACGGGAACAAGGCAAAAATATTTTGATCGGTGGTGTAAGTGTTCCTTCGCAACTCATGGAGCTTGGCCTGGTTGATGAATATCGTTTTGTCGTTCAGCCAATCGTTGCAGGGGAAGGGAGACGGTTGTTAGAAGGCGTTAGCCAACAGGAGAGATTGCAGTTAAAACTTGTTGAGTCGAAGATCTTTCAATCAGGGTGTGTTGCGCTTCGTTACTTGAAACAGTGACGGAAAAAATCTGCGACGGGAGCAATATTTCTACATCCAGCGGCTTCCCCGGTGAGAAGCATTCCTGTCGAGAAATTCTTACCCACAAATTTACCCACAGGGAACGGTTCCTACAGTCCTTTTCAGCGACTTGGCAGCCCCCGCTTAGAATCTAAGTCGCTGATTATCCGTGTATGCCTAGACTGTCACGGCAGAGGCCGCGGGTTCGAGTCCCATCATCCCCCCACTCCATCATTTTTGGCCCCTTGGAACGCATTTATGCTATCGCGAAGCGAGAAATGCTGATCCCAAACATCGGGTCCATTGCGGGTTCTACACGCTGGGCGCCTATTGACTTCGCTGGCGTACCAGCACTAAAGAGGTGAGTGCGGGAGTGTATCGTGCAGCTGCACGACACGCCCCCTAACCACATTCAAGAAGTTTGCCCATGGACTGGGCGGGAAACCATCTGTCCTGGTGGCAGCAGATCGCAAGTTTTGTGCCGCCCACGGGGCTCATTTTTTCTTCTTCGGCTCCGCATCCCAGTTCTCGACCAGAGTGATGGCCACATTGGGCTGCCCAGGTTCGTAGCAGATGATGAACCGCCGGCCATCTGCGGCGACATCGTAGCCACCAAGGATGGAGGTGTAAACGCTGGCTTCAAACAACGGCTTCACGGGGCCAATGCCAAAGCTGGAACCATCAGTTTTTACTTCAGCGGCCATGATTCTGTTGTCAGGAGAGAGGTAGAACAACTCTTTGCCATCGCGCCGCCAGCGAGGGTAGCATCCCCCGCCCTGGGAGACTTGCCACTTCCCGCCCGATCCGGGGAAGGGCACGACGTACACCTTTTGCTCGCCGGACTCAGTCGAGCAGTAGGCCAGCCATTTGCCGTTGGGGGAAAAAACGGAAACGAATGCGGTAAATTGAGATTGCACAAAAGGAGATGGTTTTCGGTCGCCAGCGAAGGGAAGCATCCAGACTTCGTTGATTCCCTGTGGGGCCTGCTGGTAAGCAAGGAACTTGCCATCAGGAGACCAATCGTTCAGATACTTCACAAACTCGCTTTCTTCTAGGAGTAACTCTTCGTTCCCAGAACCATTTGCCGCCTTCTGATAAAAACCAAACTT
>Ga0187783_10003471_pt1 | contig 11616 bp, 9 predicted proteins | sample 1015_SJ02_MP02_2_FD_132471 | JGI IMG/M metagenome (GOLD analysis project Ga0187783, IMG submission 132471) | Tropical peat soil microbial communities from peatlands in Department of Meta, Colombia - 1015_SJ02_MP02_20_MG | ecosystem: Environmental > Terrestrial > Soil > Wetlands > Peat | place... | reverse complement strand
GTTGTACACTCGATCGGCAAAAGGGAAAAATCACGATCGATCGAGGGAAAAATCCCGCCGGCAGGTGTCACAAATCTGCAATATGTATCGAGAGTTTTTGCATCTTGTACATAGTTTTTTTTGCGCTAGAGTACTCGACTTCTGAAAAAATCTTTCTAATCAAGCGTTGATATCGGTTCACCGTCGGCCAAAACCCGAAAAGCTCCAGCTCGGACGCCGAGAAAGCGAAGGGTACTAGCGGTAATGGATCGCCGACGCAGCCACCGTTATGATTTCGAAGGTCCGGTGACTTTCTTGTGGAGGGATCAGGAGAGCGCCTGGCAAAAAGGGCAAGGCTCGGCGCGGGATATTTCCGACGTTGGAATTTTTGTCTTCAGCGAGTATCAGCCGCCGGTGGGGTCGACGGTGCAACTCGAAACGTGTTTTGCTCACACGGGATTGACCGAAAGCGTGCAGATTCAAGCAAGCGGAGAAATTATTCGCGTGGACGAAGTGAGCAAGAGTCAAGTGAAGCGCGGGTTCGCGGTCAGTACGGACAGTTTAAGACTATTTGATTCCAAACCCGGGCACGTGAGCGGTCGTTTCTAGGGATTGAGACGGGCAACGAGCGAAAGCGAAAATCCAAAGGCGGCGATGAAAACCAGCCCCGCCGACCAGGACAATGAATTGAACATAGAGCAGATTGCGATATCGGAACCGATCCCGACGGATCATCACGAGGCAGCGCCTCCCGAGGAAGTGATCTTCGGAAGTTCGGCGGCAATGGAGGCAGTGCGGCTGAGCGCCAGTGTCGCGGCCGGCGCGAACGTGCCGATTCTGTTGCAAGGTCCGAGCGGCAGTGGGAAGGAAATCCTGGCGCGATTCATCCACCAGCGGTCTTCATGGGCGCACGGCACATTCGTCAAAGTCAATTGCCCGGCAATCCCGGGAACGCTGTTTGAGAGCGAGCTATTCGGGTATCAGAAAGGCGCTTTTACGGGTGCGTACACGTCAAAGCCCGGAAGAATCGAGCTGGCCAACCGAGGCACTTTGTTTCTGGATGAAATTGCGGAGCTCGAACTGGGGCTGCAAGCAAAGTTGTTGCAATTGCTCCAAGATGGGCAGTTTTGCCGAATCGGCGGGCAGCAGGAGCGACAAGTGGAAGTGAGATTCATTTGCGCGACGAACCGTCACCTGGACAAGGAAATCAAGACGGGAACATTTCGCCAGGATCTGTTTTATCGAATCAATGTGCTGGCGATCGAGCTGCCGAGCTTGCAGCAGAGGATTTGTGACATTCCCATGCTCGCTGACTATTTCCTGGACAAGTTCAGCAGAAAATTCAGCCGACCCACGCCAAGTCTATCGAGCAGAGTCGTCCAGAAAATGCAGAAATACAGATGGCCCGGGAACATTCGGGAGTTCGAGAACGTGATCAAGCGCTATGTGATCACAAATAGCGAGGAAATCATTTGCAACTCCATGGAAGACAGCCGCTTGGAGTTCGAGCCAGAGATTCCGGCGGGCAGCGTAATAAAACTCAAAGAAGCAACACGCAAAGCGAGTAAAGAGCTCGAGCAAAAAATCATTTTGAAGACGTTGGAAGCGAACAGGTGGAATCGCCGCGCGACGGCTCGGGCGTTGAGCATAAGTTACGCCGCGTTGCTCTACAAGTTGAGGGAAGCCGGGGTACCGCCAAGACCATCGGGAAGAAAACCTGTGCGATTTCCCGTGTAGGGAAGCTCGAATCCGCCCCGGTTCGAGAACTGGTTGAGTAGCACACGGCAATTTGTTCGAAAACTGATCCGGCCGCCAACAATCCAATCGAGCTAGTGTGAACAGTGTGCGCAGACGTGTTTTTAGGGCCGCGCTCGTACTACTTCTGCTGGGAGTGTGTGTCGCGATACCGGCGAACGAATACGAAACTCGATATAAAAATATTTTTTCTATTACAAAAGAGTATTAACGCGCCAATGGCTCTGAGAGCGCGATCCCGCAGGGCGTTTCGCCGAGCAATCTCAAGTGATTCATGTATTTAGACTCAACAACGATACTAAACATTCAATGGCCCTTCTTTTGCAGTGAAGGGGGGAAATCAGGGTGAGATCACAAACGGTGTGACTCATATGGCGGTAGCCTGCCCGATCGAATCGTTAACTTCGTGTTGTTCCTGTCTGTGATGAGTTAGCCGTGCAAGCTCGTCATTTCCAATCAAAGAGCGCTGGCATTTGTGAATTGGAATAACTGGAACGAGACATCCCGCTGGGGAGATGTCAAGCGTCCGTATACAGTCGCGGATGTGCTGCGACTACGCGGGTCGATGCAAATCGAATACACGATTGCGAGCAAAGGCGCGGAGCGGCTGTGGAATTTGTTCCAGAGCGAGCCTTACGTAGCCGCGCTTGGAGCGACAACCGGGAATCAGGCGATCGAGCAGGTGCGTGCAGGGCTGTCGGCAATCTATGCGAGCAGCTCCCAAGTAGCCGCCGATGTGAACGCGGCAAGAGAGATGTATCCGTGCGGCAGCCTCTCACCTTCCGACAGCGTGCCTAATCTGGTGCGGAACATCAACAAAGCGTTGCAGAGAGCGGATCAAATCCACCATGCCGAGGGCAACACCGGGATTTATTGGTTTGCACCGATTGTTGCGGACGCGGAAGGGGGGCATGGCGGCGCGCTCAATTCATTTGAACTGATGAAGTCGATGATCGAGGCAGGCGCATCGGCCGTGCACTTTGAGGATCAGTGTTCGATCGCCAAGAACTGTATTGCCGGTGGAATGGCGGTGATTATTCCAGCGCAAGAGTTCATCGAGAAGCTGATTGCAGCGCGTCTGGCCGCGGACGTGATGGGCGTGGCGACGCTGCTGATCGCGCGCACCGACGCGAAAATGGCGCAACTGATCACGAGCGATTCAGACTCGCGCGATCACCGATTCATTAGCGGCGAGCGGACACCCGAAGGTTACTTCTTGTATCGCGGAGGACTTGAAGCTGTCATCCAGCGCGGACTGGTTTATGCGCCGTACGCGGACCTGCTGTGGTATGAGACCTCGGCCCCCGATCTGAAGGAAGCACAGAGATTCGCCGCGGCGATTCACGAGCGATTTCCTAAGAAGTTGCTGGCCTACAATTGCGCGGCGTCATTCGATTGGAGCAAACAGCTGGACGCCACGACCATTCGCAACTTCCACGTGGCGCTCAGCGCGATGGGTTACAAGTTTCAGTTCGTCAATCTTGCCGGATTTCACTCGTTGAATGTGGGCATGTTCGATCTTGCGAGGGGATTCCGCGAAACCGGCATGGCAGCATATGCGCGGCTGCAACAAAGCGAATTCGAACTTGCGGAAAGCTACGGATACGAGGCCGTGGCGCACGACCGATTCGTGGGAACGAGTTACTTCAATGATGTGGCCCGCACCATCGGACGCGGGGGGTCGGCAGTCTCGGGAAGATTGCCTAAAGCAGTCTCCTCGAGCGAGCTAGTGAAGTGAAGCCGCAGACCAAACGGCCAGCGATTCCAGAAAACGGTACACACCTGTCAAAGTGGGCCGATGCTGCGCCCGAGCGACATCGTCACAATGTATAAAACTTTTTTTGGATTAAATCGCAATCCGTTTGAACTTTCACCAGATCCTTCGTTTTTGTGTCCCCTGGGAAAAAGCGAAGAGGCATTGGCGTCGATTTACCACGCCGTCGAGCGGCGCAAGGGGTTTGTGGTGTTGACGGGCGAAGTTGGGACCGGCAAGACACTCACGGTACGTTACCTGTGCGAATTGTGGAAAGACCGGCAGATTCCGTTCGCAAACGTTATTGGACCGAGGTTGTCGGTCACGGATTTTCTGAGCTATGTGGCTTTCGATCTGGGAATCAAGATTTCGGAATCGAGCAAGGGAAATTTGCTTCGTGCGTTGTACCAATTCCTTCTAACACAGTTCGAAAAGGGCCTCACAACGGTTCTGATCGTAGACGAGGCGCACCAATTACCCGGCGCCGTTCTGGAAGAGATTCGTCTATTGACGAATTTCGAGACCGCTCAGGAAAAACTCCTGCAGATTCTATTGGTGGGGCAACCGGAACTCGAGACAAAGCTTGACTCGTTCGAGCTGCGTCAACTGAAGCAGCGCATCGCGATTCGTTGCCAACTGGAACCATTTACAGAGGACGAGACGCGCCGCTATATCGAACGCCGGCTGACGCTTGCGGGCGCGAGTTCACAGGCGAGCTCAATCTTTCCGCTCGAGACGGTGCGCGGGATTTATCGCTATTCGACGGGCGTCCCGCGACTGGTGAACAGTATTTGCGAGCAGGCATTGGTGGCCGCGTACGCGCGGCAAATTCACGTAGTTCCCGCGGAAATGGTTGACGAGGTGGCGGAATACTTCCGGCTGCGCCCGGTGCTTGACCTGCGGCGCATGAAACATGCTGTAGCATCACTCGAAACCGCAAAAAACATCGTACCGAGGCCGCAGTGGCAGCCAGCAGATTCTCCACGGGCGGCGGAGATGAATGATGCGGAGCTGGTGGACGTTTCGAATCTTCAGCAGCGCGAAACCGAACCAGACGAGACGCCGGCAATTCTGAATTCGCACGATTCAAACGAGCCGCGTGAACTTGAGGACCAGCAGCGCGTTCTGAAGAGCCTACACTTCGATCCAGTACCGGAAACAGCCGAGCTCGAAGCAACAAGAACATCGAGCTTTAATGCTGCGACTGACCAAGCCATTCGGCCGGACGCGCAACGATCGGCTCAGGGCGCCGCAAGCGGCGGCTCAGTCAAAAATCGGGAGGAGCAAAGCACGGGAGCGAAAGACGTCAACCGGGTGAGCGTCGCAACGAAAGGACCGGCCGCAGATGCTGTCAAGGCCAGCGACGTTGGAATCGCAGCTCATAAAGCTGAGGTCTTAAGATTCTGGCGGAGCCGTGGAGTGATCCCCGTGTGGCTCATTCTGTTCTTTGTGCTGGTGTGCGGCGCCGTTTATTTGATTCGCCTGGCGGCTATCGCACGGGCGGCTAGCAGCTCGACAGTACCGTTGGTGAAGAGTATGGCTGGGCAGATCGCATCGGAGACTCAACTGAACCTTGTGTCCAGGGAAGTTGAGCAAGACTCAGGCTTAGGGCCGAGCGCGCGGGAAGAGGCGCCTCCGGCGGGCAGTCCGCGACTTCATGAAAAAAGCAAGATTTCCTCGAGGCCGCGCCACGTGAGCGTGGCATCACTCGAATCGGCCTCGATGAATGAAGCCCCACCGATGGCCGAGACTTCAAGAGCAGTTGGTGGCCAGATCGCACCGCCCGATCCTTCGCAAGAGGCCGAATTCAACGAGAAGGCCCAGGTTCCCATCGTTGCTGTTGCCGGACCTCGAGCGCCAGAGCCGACTGAGAGAGTGTCTGAGCCTGTGCGCCAACCGGGCGGCCGCTTTCAGCCTGCGCGATTGATTTCGACTTCGCCGGTGGTCTATCCGCAGGTTGCCAAGCGAGCGAACATCCAGGGCGATGTGGTCGTGAATGCCGTAATTGACGAGCAAGGGCATGTGGCCGGGATGCAGGTTGTTTCCGGACCGCTGGTGCTGCGTCAAGCAGCGGTCGACGCTCTGAGGCAATGGAGATATGAGCCAGGATTGCTGAACGGTCAGCCCGTGCCGGTGCAGGTGGTGGCGAGGATTCGGTTTCAACAGTAGAGAGGACTGATATGAGCACGGAGAATCTTACGAAGCGCATTGGTGAAGCTCAGGCTTACTGGAGACTTGTCCTCGCGCATAAATGGCACATTCTGGTCGGAACCTTTGCGCTCACGCTCGCTTTCACGGTCTTCATCGCAAAGCTGCCCAGCACCTATGAGGCGACGACCACCATTTTGGTCGACCCACAGCAAATTCCGGAAAAGTATGTAAGCCCGGCCGTCAGCAATGATCCTTATTCCCAACTTAACACCATCACCCAACAAGTACTCAGCAGAACTCGACTACAAGAGATTATCAATAAGTTTGAGCTCTACCCGGAATTGCGGAAGTCCCGTACGCCGGAGGAAATAGTTGAGAAGATGCGGGATGACATCGCGATCCAGGTGAAACAGGGATCCGGTCTGGAGCTGAGCACATTCACGATCAGTTATCAAGCCAAGCTCCCGCTGGTCGTCGCAGAGGTCGCCAATGAGCTTGCCGCTAGCTTTATCCAATGGAACGTTGACAGCCGGGAAGAGCAAGTCACTGGAACAAAGGAGTTCCTAACTTCGGAGCTGAGGGCCGCGAAGCGAAGTCTAGAACAGCAAGAGGATCAGCTGCGACAATTCAAAATGCACTATCTTGGCGAAACCCCCGATCAAGCCCCAAACAACCTTCAGGCGCTGGCAGGTCTCCGCGCGGCCCTGCAAGCCAATTCGGATTCGATGAACCGTTTGGATGAGGAAAAAACTTTGCTAACGAGCCTACCAGAGTCATCTACAACCAATGCGAATCCGACGGTAGTTCTCACGGAACGGGGACGCCTGGAATTACAAAAGCGCCAGCTCGAAGCAAACCTAGGACAGCTGCGACAGCGTTACGCGGACAGCTATCCTGACATAGTCATGGCAAATGGTGAGTTGAAGGAGATTACCTCGCGACTGAAGTCATTGCCTTCTGAGCCCGTCGACCCAACGAAAATGACGGATGAGCCATCCGCTGCGGCCGTGCGGCTCCAAGTAATCGATCAGCAAATGAAGAAACTCAAATCTCAACAGGATCAGATAGAGTCCCAAATCACAGGTTATCAATCCAAACTAGATGACACGCCCCTCCGTGAGGAGCAACTCGTCGAACTGACGCGCAACTACGATATCTCCAAGCAGAACTACCAAGACTTGCTGGACAAGAGTTTCAGCATTGATATGGCCGCTGACCTGGAGCAGAAACAAAAGGGGGAGAGATTCACGGTTCTGGATGCGGCTCAGGTTCCGCAAAAACCCGTCAAACCGGCTAGAAAGATGCTGATTCCGCTCGCTGGATTCGCCGCCTTCGCACTTTCAGTTTTCTGCGTTTTCGCCGGCGAGGCGCTCAATCCAGCGATTAAGACCGAGTCGGAATTGAAAACTCTGCTGCCAAAAGGCGCCAAGGTGATGGGGTTGATCCCACATATTTCCATCGAGGCTGATGCACGTCGAAACCAAAGGATCGCAATTTCGGCCTCTCTGATTAGCATCTTACTTTGCTTGGCGTTGATTCACGTCATCCTCGAGATTCGTGCGGTTCTTTAGCGCTAGATCCACCAACAGAGACCAAATCGAAACTAAGGAAGTCGGAGTGCACAATGAGCTGGTTTTACGAAGCCTTACTGCGAGCCGAGAAAGAGCGTCCTAGGTCGGGAAGCGGAAGTCGTTCGAAGTCAGCTGGCCGGAACGATGAACCGCTGCTCGCTCCGATTACGTCGTTGCCTTCAATTGCCGATGGGAACTTGGAGCTTGCGTCAGCCGAGTCATTGGCGCATGAGAATTCGCCACGGGATTCGGCGCCGTTGAGTCGACAAGCCCAGAAGCCGCAAGATTGTTCGAAGAGTACGTTTCGTCGGCTGAGCTTACCGGTTCGCGAAGAGTCTCGCCTCGTATTTCAAACGGATCCGCACGGCCTTGCAGCTGAACAGTTCCGTCTCTTGCGCCGGATGTTGAAACGGGACTTCCCCAAGGGCGCCTCCCTTCTGATTACGAGCCCTGCAGCCGGCGATGGCAAAACTCTCATTTCTGTGAATCTGTCGGCATGCTTGGCTTCACTCGGGGACAAGACACTCGTCGTCGAGGCAGACATACGCCGCCCGACGTGGCGTAACGTCTGGGTTCAGGACATCGAACCACCAGGGATCGAGGACGCATGGGCCGGGAGGGCCGAGCCGGCCGAGACCATCCACGCGATCGAGAAGCTCTCGTTGCATGCGGCCCTGGTAGCGAAGATTCCCAGCAACCCTTCGCATCTAGTAAGCGCGGCAGGAGTCAGACAGTTCTTAGCATGGGCCCGTGAAAGCTTTCATTGGGTTGTGATCGATGCTCCCCCAGTACTCCCCGCGGCAGATGTAACCGAACTGCTGCCACTCGTGGACGCCGCTTTGCTAGTCATACGAGCCCAGAGCACTCCACGAGAGCTTTCGAAGCGAGCCCTCGACATGCTCGGAGGACATCTGCACGGAATCGTTCTTAACGGAGCTACCGTCAGCTCGAGTCCGTATTACGGATATCTGAGTCCGTACTACCAAAGCGCGGGCGGATGAAGCGAGCCTGGTCTGAGGCGCAGCCCGATAATGAAACCTAGTAACGAAACAGTGCGGCGTTTCCTCCGCTGGCTTTGGGCGAACTTGCTGACGGCCACGGGTTTCTTGTGGTGGGCGAAACGTCAACTTCGGATGAGCGGGGCTGTGATCGCGCTGACGTTGCATCGTGTCCTAGTCGAGGACGACTTTCTGAAGACGAACAGCCTGCCTGGAATCGTAGTTCGGGAGAGCACATTCCGCGAACTCGTTGCGCATCTGGCGGATTCGTACGAGCCGGTGAGCTTGTCTAGCGCTAGTCCAGGGAGAGCAAGCGGCCGGATTCGAATCGTGTTCACGTTTGATGATGGCTGGGTCGACAATTACAAGGTCGCGTTCCCAATCGCGAGACAACACTGCGTTCCGGTCACGATATTCATTTGCCCCGGATTAATGGACCAAGAGTCGCCGTTCTGGCCAGAGAGAGTGGTGGGCTTGATGAAGGCCACGAGGCCAAGCGTAACGTCGATGGAAATCGAGGCGGAGATCGAAAGGCTCAAATTCTGCACGGACGAAGAGCGAGCACAGCAGATCGAGAGGCTTCTACAAGAAGTGCGGACGCGAGCAATCCCGATTGAAGCATCAGGCGTGGACAGCACGTTTTCATGGGCGGCCGCGGGCGAGATGGCTGACGCCGGCATCGATTTTGGATCGCACACACAGACGCACCAGATTCTCACGAAAATTTTGGCCGATCGGGCGCTTCGAGAAATACGGGAGTCGAAGAACGGGCTTGAAAGTAAGTTCAATAAATCATGCGAGACGTTCGCTTATCCGAATGGAACGTGGTCAGCGGGGACGCGGCGCCTGCTGGCGGAAGAAGGATTCAGCTTGGCGTTTACGACGGAACGAGGCGCCTGGACGGAGAGCAGCGATCCTCTGGCAATTCCGCGATGTAACGTGGCGGAGGACGACCTAGTCGGACCAAAGGGCCGGTTCTCGCCGCTGATGTTCGAATACACGGTTTTGTGGAAGGCGTGGCGAGCAACGAAGGTAAAGTCAAACCGCACAGCCCAGCCGGCTCACGATCCCGCGGCCACCGCAGCTTGAGCCTCGGCCGAAGCATCCCAAAGAAAAACTTTGACAGTCCTTTCCCTGATCAGCAGCGAGGGGCACTACGGTGCGGAAAACATGCTGGTGGCCCTGGCGCGCGGCCTGTCGCAGCTTGGCTGCCGGTGCGTTGTGGCCGTGTTCGACGACTTGCGTTTTCACCACACGGAAGTTGCCGAAGAGGCGCGGCGCCAAGGACTGGCGGTGGAAATTGTGCCTTGCAGGGGAAAATGCGACTGGAATGCCATCTCCGCAATTCGGAAACTGCTGATCAAACACAACGTGGACGTGCTGCATTCGCACGGCTACAAATCCGATCTGTCCGCCTATTTGGCCGCGTGGCCCAAACGGGTTCGATTGGTGGCGACAAGTCACAACTGGCCCAGCAAGCGGTTGAACATGCGCGCCTACGCGGCGCTCGATCGATTGATATTGAAGAGGTTTGACAAGATCGTGGTGGTTTCTGACGTGGTATTAGCGGCGCTCAGACGGTCCGGAGTTGCGCCGACAAAAATCTCGACGATCTTTAACGGAGTGGATGTCGAGCTGTTTAGTACAGCTATGCCGACCCTGAGATCGGAGCTAGTTCCCGAGGATCACTCGGTCGTTGGATTTGTCGGCCGGTTGGTGCCGGACAAAGGCGGGGAGTCATTTCTGCGCGCGGCCCGCGGGGTGGTCGACAGACATCCGAAAACTACTTTTGTGTTGGTGGGCGATGGCCCGTCGAGGGGAGACCTGGAAAAACTTGCGAACGACCTCGGAATCGGAGCGCACGTGAAATTTGCCGGCACTCGGAACGATATGCCGGGTGTCTATCCGTCACTCGACATGCTCGTATTGCCGTCGCTTGTTGAGTCGATGCCGATGTGCCTGCTTGAAGCGATGGCTTCCGGCAAACCTGTAATTGCCACTCGAACTGGAGCGATCCCGAAAGTGGTGATTTCCGGGAAAACCGGCCTGTTGGTGGAACCGAAGGACGTAAACGGCATTTGCGAGGCTATCGTTCGGTTGCTCGCGGACCGGGAATTGGCATCTCGCCTGGCTGAGAATGGGCGTTTGCATGTCCGGCAGAAATTCTCGGCTCAGTCGATGGCGCAGAGTTATCTGGACCAGTATCGGAAACTGACGGAGAGCAATTGCAGCAAATTACACGAGCAGCCCGCACCGGAAACGATGGCGAGATGATCAGCGAAGACGCGGTGCGCGTGTCGATCGTTGTGGCCTGCCGAAACGAGAACGAACACATTCGCAAATTGCTGGAGTCGCTTCTCGCTCAAGAAATGGGCGACATTTCATGGGAAGCGATCATTGCAGACGGGATGAGCGAGGATGGAACGCGAGCGGTCCTGGAGGAATACGGCAACCGGTATTCACAGTTGCGCTTTGTCGATAACCCCGGACGGATGGTATCGACGGGACTGAATGCCGCGATCCGCGCGGCACGCGGAGAAATCATCATTCGGCTGGATGCGCACACTTCTTACGCGGCGGACTACTGCCAGCGGTGCGTGGAGACCCTGGAAAGCACAGGCGCCGACAACGTTGGAGGACCGGCGCGCACGCGAGCGACCGGTGCGGCGCCTCGGGCGGTTGCGGCGGCGTATCATTCGCGTTTCTCTACCGGCGGCGGCAAGTTCCATGACGTGAATTATGAAGGCTGGGTGGACACATTGCCGTACGGGTGCTGGCGAAAAGCGATGCTGCAAAGGCTAGGACTGTTCGATGAGACGCTGGTTCGCAATCAGGACGACGAGCTGAACCTGCGGCTGATCCGGGCGGGTGGAAAAATCTGGCAAAATCCGGCGATTGTTTCGTGGTATTCGCCACGACCAAATTTCTCGAGCCTGTTCCATCAATATTTCCAGTACGGATTCTGGAAAGTGGCGGTGATACGAAAGCATCGGCTGCCCGCTTCGTGGCGTCATGTGGCGCCGATTGCATTTGTCCTGACGAATTTCCTATTGCTAGCGACGATGGCTGTTTCGAAGCTCGCCGGGCAATCGCAGATTTTGGCTACGACGACTGTTCTGTGGCTTGGGTTGATTGCCCTCTATGCGATTGCAATCTTGACGGCTTCTCTGTTTGCGGCGAGGCGGCACGGATGGAGCACGCTTCCATATCTGCCGGCAGTCTTCGCCACTTATCACCTCTCTTACGGACTGGGATTTACCGCGGGAATGCGATGGTACGTTTCAGGATCGACAGACGCGATGCACGGCCAATCGGTGTTCACGCGGATTACCCGATAACGAGCGGTCCGAAAGCTGTTTTCAGATGAGATCAATACGGCGTCCCCTGCGCTTTAATTCGCGACAAAATC
>Ga0187783_10003470_pt1 | contig 11616 bp, 11 predicted proteins | sample 1015_SJ02_MP02_2_FD_132471 | JGI IMG/M metagenome (GOLD analysis project Ga0187783, IMG submission 132471) | Tropical peat soil microbial communities from peatlands in Department of Meta, Colombia - 1015_SJ02_MP02_20_MG | ecosystem: Environmental > Terrestrial > Soil > Wetlands > Peat | place... | reverse complement strand
GGACCGCGCGCGCGCCGATGGTATCTGCCGCTTGAACCGAGCGGCGCAGGGCATCCTTGAGCAGCGCAGGTCCTACGCCTTTTCCTTGCAATGACGTATCCACTGCCAATCGCGCGAGAAGGATGACGGGAATGGGATGTCGGGCGAGGCCTTTCTTCACACGTGCCGTCGCGTCCTCATGCGTGACGGAGCCTGCGGCGAGGCTATAGTAGCCGAGCACGGCGAGATCCCGAGCCAGGACGTAGGTCTGCGCGCTGTTGGCCTGCTGGTTATTCCATGCTTGGCGCTTCAGGAAGCTGTTCAATTCGTCCTTGCCGCAATCAAAGGCGTCCAGGACGTGATCACGCCGCAGCTTCTCGATGGAGCCATACTCGCTCACTCAAGGGTGCTGCGCGTCGCGACTAGCTCCTTGAGACGCGGCCGGGACTTCGGCGGCGCATCAAGCGCGGCAACAAAGGCGTCGTACTGTCTTGTGGACAAGCGGAATTCGCGGCGGTCGGCGAGAGTCTCCGCCGCCGCCTCGAGACTCTTGTCGAGAACGAATGCGCTCACGCTCTTTTCCTCGACATCCGCAGCGCGCTTCAGCAGCGACTTCGCACGGGGTGTCAATCGGACCTCGAGTCGATCGTCCCGGCGCTTTGCAAAACTAGCCATGAGGCTTGTCTATCTCTCTCTGCCCGCTCGGCAGAATATCATCCGTACAATGTACGGACTACAAAAGACGCTGGTCCTACCGTAGGTACTTGTTATTCGGCGCTTTTCAGTACGCGCCGAGATTCGCATGGCCGGCAATGGACCGAGGACCAGCGGAGATATCGTCCGTCGGCCTATTCCCATCTATGCATCGCCGCTTGCTGGCGCGCATGGTGTCGGGTTGAGTAGCAGTGAGGTAATTTCACTGCACGCAGCGTGCACGGCAGTCCGATCGCAGGAGGCCTCGGTGTCTTCTTCCGCGCCCAAGCAGCTGACTTAACGAGAGATTTGGCTCCCCGGGTTGGAATCTCAGTCGACCCTTAAGTTATTGATGCGGCAGGAAGTATTGTCCCCTCCATTTGTGTGGTACCCCTGCGAGGGCCGACCGGGCCGCGGGCTGCGGCAGGAGCGCCTGGTACCCCGCGAGATCGCGCGATGCCGGTTGAGTCAGAAATACAGATTTCTGTATCATTGCTCAAATGAAAACCACACTGGATATCGACGATGAGCTTCTCGTAAAGGCCAAAGCGGTGGCAGCGCGCGAGCGCTCGAGCGTTACGGCTCTCATCGAGGAAGGTCTGCGCTTGCGTCTGCGGCGGCGAGCCTCGTCATCGCGCGCAGGAGAGCAGCAGTCGCTGGCCATTTATCGCGGCAGAGGCGGGCTCGCGCCGGGCGTCAACCCGCTCTCCAATCGCTCCCTGCTCGACGCGGCCGATAGTGACACCTGATCTCAACGTACTGCTCGCCGCCTCGCGCACCGACCACCCGCAGCACACGCCGGCTTTACGCTGGTTGGAGCAAGCCATCGAGGGTTGCGCGACCGGCAGCAGCATCGAGGTGTTGCCGATGGTCGCTGCCGGTTTTTTACGCTTGGCCACCAATCCGAGAGTATTTCCCTCCCCGACGCCCATCCGGGCGGCCGTCAACTTCATCGATTCCCTGCTTGCAGTTGCAGGGGTCGAGATGCCTGAGCTCGGCCGCGAGTGGCCGACGCTGCGCGAGTTCGCCACCGCAAACAACCTTTCGGCAAACGACCTGACCGACGCATGGATTGCGGCGGCGGTTCGCACCATCGGCAGTCACCTGGTGACATTTGACCGGGGATTCACCCGACTTCTTGGTCGGAATGAGCTCACGGTTCTCAGTCCATCGGGAGCTGCGAAGTCGTAAAGCGGGGTGCCCAAATGCGTACGCCAGTCCCGCGTCTGATTGGGTATCCGCTGATTCTGTCATCAATGGTCGCGGCACCGCTCGCGGCGCAGAGCGCGGGCGAGCCCTTGTATCCGCCAGCCGGGCTCGACATGAGCGCGACCGACTCCTCGGTACGTCCGGGCGATGATTTCTACCAGTACGCGAATGGCGCCTGGCTCGCGCGCATGACGATACCGGCCGACAGGCCATACGTGATGGAGTGGCAGGTCATGCGCGATCGCACGGAAATGCAACTACGCGAGCTCATCGAGACCGCGGCGGCCAGCGCAGCGCATGAGCCCCGCACGATCGACGGCAAGGTAGGCGCTTTTTACAAGTCCTTCATGGATTCAGCGCGGCTTGAAGCCTTGGGTGGACGGCCGATCGCCAGAGAACTGGGCGCTATTCGCGCGAGCCGCACGCGCGCAGATCTGGCGCGGCTGATGGGGAACTCGCACGCTGGCTTCGAGGGAAGTCTCATCGAGTTTTGGATCGACGCGGACTCGAAGGACCCCGGGCACTACGCCGTAACCCTGTACCAGAACGGGCTATCGCTGCCGGATCGGGACTACTACCTCAAAGCGGATTTCGCAGGCGAGAGGCGGGAGTTGCGCAGCTACGCCAGAGAGCTGCTGACCCTGAGCCGGTGGCCATCGGCGGACGCGCGCGCGACGGCCATCGTCGCCCTGGAGACTCGCGTCGCGCAGGCAAGCTGGACCAAGGCCGAGCAGCGCGATCCGCCGGTACTCTACAATCCGATGAGTCCCGCGGAGCTTGCGGCCTACGCACCCGGATTCCCCTGGGGGGCCTTCCTGCGCGGCGCGGGCCTCGGGTCAAAGACTCGCGTGATTGTCGCCGAGAAGACTGCGTTTCCGCGGATCGCGAAGATCTTCGCGGACTCGCCGCTCGAAACGCTCAAAGCGTGGCTGGCATTTACAGTCGCCGACTCAGCCGCGCCCTACCTCTCGAGTAGCTTCGCCGCTGCTCATTTTCAGTTCCACGACCACGCGCTGCTTGGCCTTGAAGAGCAGCCTGCCCGGTGGAAGCTCGCAGTTCGGGCCGTCTCGGGCGGCGACTGCTTTGCGGGCGGCCCGAGAGATTGCTTTGGAACCCTCGACTGGGCGGTGGGGGAGATGTACACGGCGCGCTACTTTACGGCGCAGACGAAGCAGAGCATTGAAGCAATGGTGGCGAACGTCACCCGGACCTATCGTCGGCGACTCGAGCATCTCGACTGGATGAGCGAGTCGACTCGTGCCGAGGCCTTGCGGAAGCTGGATACCTACGTCGTCAAGGTCGGCTACCCGGACAAGCCGCGCGACTATTCGCGTGTCGCAATTGCAGACGACGACCTTGTTGGGAATGTGCGGCGGGCCGCGGCCGCAGACTGGGCCTTCTACGTCGCCCGCAGCGACGGCCCGGTCGACAAGAGCGACTGGCAGATGACGCCGCAGACGGTGGATGCCTACAACGGTACGCTGCGCGACATCGTGTTCCCCGCGGCGATACTGCAGCCCCCGGGATTCGACGCAAACGCCGACCCCGCAGTGAACTATGGCGCGGCTGGCTGGGGCGCTGCACATGAGCTGACACACGGGTTTGACGATGTGGGCCGTACCGTCGACGCGAACGGTGCGCTGCGCGATTGGTGGACGGACGCCGACGCGCGTGAATTCAGAGCACGCACAGCGATGCTCGGCGCGCAGTTCGCAGGCTACGAGCCGCTCCCTGGGCTACACATCAAGTCCGAACTCACGATGGGCGAAAATATCGCCGATCTCGGCGGCCTGGCGATTGCACTCGAGGCCTACCACGATTCACTGCACGGAGCTGCGGCGCCGGTGGTCGACGGACTGACCGGTGACCAGCGTTTCTTCCGCTCGTGGGCCCAGTACTATCGCGGCAAAGCGACGGCGGACTTCATCCGGCAATACACGGTAAGCAACGAACATTCCTATTGGCCGTACCGCGTGAACGGCGGCGTGCGCAACATCGACGCCTGGTATGAGGCATTCGGGGTCAAACCAGGAGATCGGCTCTACCTCGAGCCGGACAAACGAGTGCGAATCTGGTAGGTCGTCAGCACCTATGATTCAAATCAGATAACGCACGGAGTACATTGAAATGTAAAGAAATGGCTCCCCGGGTTGGAATCGAACCAACGACCAACGGATTAACAGTCCGATGCTCTACCGCTGAGCTACCGGGGAACGGGTACGTCTCGCGAAGGGCGCGGATTCTCGGGCAAGGGCGTCGACGGCGTCAAGGAACGGTAGCGCGATACGCGCTGAAGGGAGAGCGCGGAGCCTCAGCCGCGCGGCCGGCGCCGCGCACGCACGAGCAGCACTGCGTATGCAAGCAGGTTTATCAAGAGCAGCAGCGCTGCCAGTTCCCATTGAATGCGCCATGTGAGGCTCGGCGGATAGAGGACGCGCACCAGGTAATGCGCCAGGAAGCCACCCTGGTAGCCGGTCTCGCCGCCGAGCCGCCGCAGATGATTCTCCAGCGGCGTCAGCGGGCAGATGCTGTGCGAGACCTCGACCCAGCAGCCCCAGGCGAGCGCAGGAAGATGAACAGCGGCGATCCAGCGCCAGCGCCAGGTCAGGAACCCGCCGAAAATGACGAAGGTGGTGAAGGCGAAGTGGAGCGTGACGACCGCATCGGCGAGCAGCGACCAGATCATCCTGGCTCAACCGTGCTCCCGGTCAGTCTGCGGGAGCCGCCGCCCCACTCACGGTCTCAGGCCGCGACGACGCGCGCTGTCAGCACGCGCGCGATTCGATCGAGTGCCTCCTCGAGCGTGGCGAGGCTGCAGGCGAACGACAGGCGCACGTGGCCCGGCGCGCCAAAGCCTGATCCCGGTACGACCGCGACACCCGCCTCGTTCAGTAAAACCTCGGTGAATTCGCCATCGTCACGGCAACCGAGTGCGGTCACGGCCCGCGTCACGTCGGCGAACGCATAGAAAGTGCCGGCGCCTGGCAGGCAGCTGACGCCGGGAAGCGCGTTCAGCGCGCGCACCACGAAGTCGCGCCGCTCCTTGAACGCCGCGTTCATCTGCGCGACGCACGCCTGCTCGCCGTTGAGCGCCGCCACCGCGGCCTTCTGCGAGATGCTGCAAGCGTTCGTGGTCGACTGTCCCTGGATGATCGCCATCGCAGCGATGATCTCCTTCGGCCCACCGCAGTATCCAAGCCGCCAACCGGTCATGGCGTAGGCCTTGGAGACACCGTTGATCGTCACCGTGCGCCCGTAGAGCTCCGGAACCGCGCTCACGAGGCTGCAGAACGGCTCCGGTTCCCAATAGATCTTTTCATACATGTCGTCGGTGCCGATGAGGATGCGCGGGTGCTCGAGCAGCACTTCGCCCAACGCACGCAGCTCGGCGCGCGAATAGGCCGCACCGGTCGGGTTGCAGGGGCTATTGAGCAGCAGCAGGCGGGTCTTGGGCGTGATGGCGGCGGCCAGCTGGCGCGGGCTGATTTTGTAGCCCTGCGCCATCCCGGCGAGCGGCATGACCGGCAAGCCGTCGGCGAGCAGCACCATGTCGGGATAGGACACCCAGTAGGGGGCAGGAATTACTGCCTCATCGCCTGGATCGAGTACGGCCATGCAGAGGTTGTAGAGCGTCTGCTTGGCACCCGCGGAGACGAGGATCTGCGGGCGCTCGTAGCGCAGTCCGTTGTCGCGCGCGAACTTGGCGATGACCGCGTCCTTGAGCTCGTCGATCCCTTCGACGTTGGTATAGCGCGTGAATCCGCGGCCAATCGCCTCGATGCCCGCCTGTGCGATGTGCGCCGGAGTATCGAAATCCGGCTCGCCTGCGCCGAGGCCGATGACGTCCTTTCCCTCGGCCTTGAGCCGCGCAGCGCGGGCGGTTACGGCCAGAGTGGGCGAGGGCTTGACGCGCTGGACGCGGCGCGCGAGCGACAGGGTCACTGAAACTCCGGTAGTTTGCTTGAGATCGGCAGCGCGCAGCTATATTAAGGGATTGTGTCAGCCGCGGCCATCGCGAGCCGCCCACCAACATGGCCGATTCTGCAGACGCACCGCAAATGGAACAGCCCGCACGTCGCATCGGACAGCCGCACTTCGAGCTGGTGGCCGACTTCACGCCCTCGGGCGATCAGCCGCAGGCCATCGAGAAACTGATCGAGGGACTCAAGGAGGGACTCGCACACCAGACATTGCTCGGCGTCACGGGCTCGGGGAAGACGTACAGCGTTGCCAGCGTGATCCAGCGCGTGCAGCGCCCGGCCATGGTTCTGGCGCACAACAAGACGCTCGCGGCGCAGCTGTACGGCGAGTTTCGCGAATTCTTTCCGCACGCCGCGGTCGAGTATTTCGTCTCCTACTACGATTACTATCAGCCGGAGGCCTACGTGCCGTCCTCCGACACCTACATCGAGAAGGATGCCTCGGTGAACGAGCACATCGAGCAGATGCGGCTCTCGGCCACCAAGGCGCTGCTCGAGCGTCCGGACTCGATCATCGTCGCCACGGTCTCCTCGATCTATGGGCTCGGCGACCCGCAGGCGTACCTGGCGATGGTGCTGCATCTCAAGCGCGGCGACCGCCTCGAGCAGCGCTCACTGCTGCGGCGGCTCGCGGAGATGCAATACACGCGCAACGAGCTCGATCTCACGCAAGGCACCTACCGTGTGCGCGGCGACATCATCGATATATTTCCGGCCGAGTCGGAGCGTGAAGCGGTGCGGGTGGAGCTCTTCGACGACACTATCGATTCGCTCACGCTGTTCGACCCGCTCACCGGCGCGATCTCGCGCAAGGTGCCGCGCTTCACCGTCTATCCCGGCACCCACTACGTGACTCCGCGCGAGCGGCTGGTCGGTGCGGTAGAGCAGATCCGCGAAGATCTGCGCATACGGCTCAAGGAGCTGCGCGATGCCGGCAGGCTGCTCGAGGCGCAGCGGCTCGAACAGCGCACGCGCTTCGACATGGAGATGATCCAGGAAGTCGGCTACTGCGCGGGCATCGAGAACTACTCCCGCTATCTCTCCGGCCGTGCCCCCGGGGAGCCCCCGCCGTGCCTGTTCGATTACCTGCCGCGCAACGCTCTGCTGATCGTCGACGAGAGTCATCAGACTATCCCCCAGCTCGGTGCCATGTATCGCGGCGACCGCTCGCGCAAGGAGGTGCTGGTCGAGTACGGCTTCCGCTTGCCATCGGCGCTCGACAACCGGCCGCTCAAGTTCGAGGAGTGGGAGCAGCTCGCGCCGCAGATGATCTTCGTCTCGGCGACGCCGGGCGGGTACGAGGCCGCGCACTCCGCGCAGGTGGTGGAGCAGCTGGTGCGGCCTACCGGGCTCGTCGATCCCGAGGTCGAGGTGCGGCCGGTTGCCACACAGGTCGATGACGTGCTGTCGGAGATCCGCAAGTGCAGCGCGCGCGGCGAGCGGGTGCTGATTACGACGCTCACCAAGCGTATGGCCGAGGATCTGACCGAGTACCTCGGCGAGCACGGCGTGCGCGTGCGCTATCTTCACGCTGACATCGAGACGGTGGAGCGCACCGAGATCATCCGTGACTTGCGCCTCGGCAAGTTCGACGTGCTGGTGGGCATCAATCTGCTGCGCGAGGGGCTCGACATGCCGGAGGTGGCGCTGGTGGCCATCCTCGATGCCGACAAGGAGGGCTTCCTGCGCTCGGATAACTCGCTCATCCAGACAATCGGCCGCGCCGCGCGCAACGTCCACGGCCGCGCGATCCTCTACGCCGATCGCACAACCGGCTCGATGCAGCGGGCAATCGAGGAAACCAATCGCCGCCGCGCTAAGCAACTCGACCACAACGCCGCTCACGGCATCACGCCGCGCAGCATCCAGAAAGCTGTCACGGACATCATGGAGGGCGCGCGCAGCACCGATTCGCTGCCGCGGAGCCTGCGCCGGCGCGGGGAGAAGCTTGCAGCCGAGGACCTGAGGCCCGAAGCGCTGGTGAGGCAGATCAAAAAGCTCGAGGCGGAGATGTTGAGCAGGGCGCGCAATCTCGAATTCGAAGAGGCCGCGAGGCTGCGCGATGAGATCGAGCGCCTCAAGCAGCTCGAGCTTGGATTCCCGGCGCCCGTGACGCAGACGTAAGTCTCTGGAAACTCAAGGATTAGCTTGCGTGGCTGCGGTCACTCTTGTATCGTTCGCCGCCCCCGTTGCGGAAAGTCTTTCAGGCGCGTAGCTCAGTGGTAGAGCATCACCTTGACATGGTGGTGGTCGGTGGTTCGATCCCACTCGCGCCTACCAGAGAGGTGAAGAGGGCGCTCGCGGTCACCGCGGCGCCCTTTTTCTTCGTACAGCGTTACTGCAGCACAGGGCACAACTGAGCTCATTTAAATGCCGGTCGTTACATTGCCCGATGGCAGTCAGCGGCACTTCGAACACGCGGTAACCGTCGACGAGGTGGCGGCGAGCATTGGCCCCGGGCTGCGCAAGGCGGCGCTCGCCGGGCGGGTCAACGGTCGGCTGGTCGATACCTCCTTTTCCGTCGTCAACGATGCCGAGGTCAGCATTGTCACCGATAAGGACCCCGCCGGGCTCGAGATTATTCGTCACTCGACCGCGCACCTGCTCGCGCAGGCGGTCAAAGAGCTGTTCCCCGACGCACAGGTAACCATCGGACCGGTGATCGAGGATGGTTTTTATTACGACTTCGCTTACCAGCGTCCGTTCACGCCCGAGGACATCGCGGCGATCGAAGCGAAGATGACCGAGCTCGCAAACGCCGACCTCAAGGTCAACCGCCGTGTCATGTCCCGCGATGAGGCGGTGAAGTTCTTCCGCAACATAGGTGAGCTCTACAAGGCGCAGATCATCGCCTCGATCCCGGACGGCGAGGAGATCAGCCTCTACGGGCACGGCACGTGGGTCGACCTGTGCCGCGGACCGCACGTGCCTTCGACCGGCAAACTCAAGGCGTTCAAGCTCACCAAGCTCGCTGGCGCCTACTGGCGCGGCGACTCGCGCAACGAGATGCTGCAGCGGATCTACGGCACCGCCTGGCCCGATCGCAAGCAGCTCGATGCCTACCTCCATCGGCTCGAGGAGGCCGAGAAGCGCGATCACCGGCGCATCGGCAAGGAGCTCGACCTCTTTCACCTGCAGGAGGAGGCGCCCGGTGCGGTGTTCTGGCACGCCAAGGGCTGGACGGTCTTTCAGACGCTCATTGCCTACATGCGCGAGCGCCAGCGGGCCGCCGGCTACGAGGAGGTGAGTGCACCGGAGCTCATGGACGCGACGCTGTGGCAGCAGTCAGGGCACCTGGAGAAGTTCGGCGAGAACATGTATCTCACCAAGACTCCCGATGAGCGGCTCTACGCGATCAAGCCGATGAACTGCCCCGGGCATGTTCAGATCTTCAAGCACGGACTGCGCAGCTACCGCGAGCTGCCGGTGCGGCTGGCCGAGTTCGGCAAGGTCCACCGCTACGAGCCCTCGGGGGCGCTGCACGGGCTGATGCGGGTGCGGGCCTTCACCCAGGACGACGGTCACGTCTTCATTACCGAGGACCAGATCACCTCCGAGGCGGTGGCGATCACGCGCCTGATCCTCGATATCTACCGCGACTTCGGCTTCGAGGACGTGGCGATCAAGTACGCCGACCGTCCGCCGCGGCGCGTGGGGAGCGATGAGATCTGGGACCGCGCCGAGGCTGCGCTGCAGGCGGCCTCTGCCGCCGCGGGCATCGAGTACACGCTGAACAAGGGCGAGGGGGCCTTCTACGGCCCGAAGCTCGAGTTCGTGCTCCGCGATGCCATCGGGCGTGACTGGCAGTGCGGCACGCTGCAGGTGGACCTCAACCTGCCCGAGCGGCTCGGGGCGTACTACATCGATGAGCACAGCGCGCGGCGCACGCCCGTGATGCTGCACCGCGCGATGTTTGGCTCGCTCGAGCGTTTCTTCGCGATTCTGCTCGAGCACCATGCGGGCAAGCTTCCTGCCTGGCTCGCGCCGCTGCAGGCGGTGCTCATGAGCATCACCGACCGCCACGTCGAATATGTACGCCGAGTGACGGAAACCCTGAAAAATCAGGGTCTTCGGGTTGAAAGCGACTTGCGCAACGAGAAGGTCGGCTTTAAGATTCGCGAGCACACGCTGAAGCGTGTTCCGTATCTTCTGGTTGCGGGCGATAAGGAGGTTGCCGCGAATCTGTTGTCAGTGCGCACACGCAGCGGCAGGGATCTGGGCACGATGGTCCCGGAGAAGTTCGCCGAACGGCTCCGTGTCGAGCTCGAAAGCCGCGGGCGCCAGGTATTGGAGGGTTGACGAATCGCTAGTGCAATAAAGCGGGTGCGGCGTAACGAAGAGATCAACGCGCCGCAACTGCGTGTGATCGCGGCCGATGGGTCGCAGGCCGGGGTGATGTCCCGCTATGACGCCCTGCAGATGGCGTCCGCTGCCGAGCTCGATCTGGTCGAGGTATCGCCGACCGCAGAACCGCCGGTCGTGCGCATCATGGACTACGGCAAGTTCCTGTTCGAGCAGAACAAGAAAGCCCACTCGGCCAAGCGCAAGCAAAAGCAGATTCAGGTCAAAGAGGTGAAATTCCGTCCCGGCACGGGTGAGTCGGATTACCAGATCAAGCTGCGTAATCTCACGCGCTTCCTTGCCGAGGGCGACAAGGCCAAGGTGACCTTACGGTTCCGTGGCCGGGAAATGGTGCACCAGGATCTCGGGCGCAAGCTCCTTGACCGGGTATCGAGCGATCTCGCCGCGCATGCGGTGGTGGAGCAGAACCCGCTCATGGAGGGCAAGCAGATGATCATGGTGTTTGCACCGAAAAAGAAGTAACGCTCACTGCCGGGGCGCTCGTCGCTGCGGCAGAGACGTTCGCCCGTAGCGGGCGCGCGAGTGCGCCTTGCGAACGGGGCTATACAAACAGGAGTGTCAGTCGATGCCCAAGTTGAAAACCAACAGGGCCGCGGCGAAGCGCTTTCGCAAAACGGCGAAGGGCTTCAAGCGGTACTCTTCCAAGCGCCGCCACAATCTCGGCCACAAGGACCGCAAGGTCAAGCGCCAGGCACGGTCCGGCGGATCGAGCCTGGTCAATGAGAGCGATGTCGGCCGCCTCGAGCGGCTGCTTCCCTACAGCAAGTAAGCGAGCAGTAGCATGGCACGAGTGAAGCGTGGCGTGACGGCCGGGCGCCGTCACAAGAAGGTTCTGGGCAAGGCCAAGGGCTATTACAACGCTCGCCGCAAGGTCTACCGGGCCGCCAAGCAGGCGGTCATCAAGGCCGGTCAATATGCCTACCGCGACCGCCGGCAGAACAAGCGCGAGTTCCGCGCACTGTGGATCACGCGCATCAACGCCGCGGCGCGGCTGCACGGACTTTCCTACAGCCGCATCATGAATGGACTGAGCAAAGCCGGCGTCGACATCGATCGCAAGGTACTGGCGGACATTGCGGTGCACGACAACGCTGCCTTTGGCGCGCTCGCGCAGCAGGCGAAGAGCGCTCTCGGCAGCGGCTGACCGGGAGGGGTGTTGGCTGAGCTGACGGCCCTGACGCGGCAGGCGCTCGCGGACATCGCCGCCTGCGGCGACGCGACTGCGCTCGAGCAGGTGCGTGTCCGCTGGCTCGGTAAGAAGGGTACCTTCACCGAGCAGCTCAAGGCGCTCGGTACGCTGCCGGCCGAGGAACGCCCGGCGGCCGGCGCGCGTATCAATGCCGCGAAGGATGAGGTGCTCGCCGCGCTCGAGGCGCGGCGCGCGACGCTCGAG
>Ga0187783_10003469_pt1 | contig 11618 bp, 10 predicted proteins | sample 1015_SJ02_MP02_2_FD_132471 | JGI IMG/M metagenome (GOLD analysis project Ga0187783, IMG submission 132471) | Tropical peat soil microbial communities from peatlands in Department of Meta, Colombia - 1015_SJ02_MP02_20_MG | ecosystem: Environmental > Terrestrial > Soil > Wetlands > Peat | place... | reverse complement strand
TATCGGCGCGCCCGCGCGCTGGGCATGGGAACGCATGTCGCCTGGGCTTTCGCGTCGGCTATCTGGTTGTTCCTTGTGCTCGGCTTCATTCGGCCCCTGCTGATGGGAAACTGGGGAGAGTCTGTGCCATTTGGAATCTTTCCCCATCTTGATTGGACGGCAGCGTTTTCGATCCGGTACGGCAATCTTTTCTACAATCCGTTCCACATGCTCTCGATTGCCTTCCTCTACGGATCGACTCTCCTATTCGCGATGCACGGTGCCACGATTCTCGCCGTGAGCCGGCTTGGCGGAGATCGAGAGATTGAGCAAATCGTTGACCGCGGGACGGCGGCAGAACGCGCAGCATTGTTTTGGCGCTGGACGATGGGATTCAATGCAACAGTCGAATCAATACACCGCTGGGCCTGGTGGTTTGCCGTACTTTGCCCGCTGTGCGGCGGCATCGGCATCCTGCTCACAGGCACGGTCGTCGACAATTGGTTCCTTTGGGGCGTCAAGCACGGAATTGCACCACCATATCCTGCTGTGTTTTCACCGGTAACGGATCCCGCTCTGCTGACGGGAGGCCATCCATGACTTTCGGAACCTTTGGTTCGCGTATGGTGCTCACGATCCTTGGTGTAATCGCGCTCGTCATCGCGGTCGGTACTTTCCAGCACCCGCCAGTCCACAGTGTTCAGCGAGGCTACCGCGGCACAGGAATGGTCGAACTCTTTAACCCAGCGCAACTCGCCGCCCTGAACGCTGCAAACCCTTTACCACAGCTCACCCAGCGACCAGAGCCCTTGGGACAAACGGCCGGGCAGGCGTTTCAAAACGTGCAAGTGTTGAAGGACGTGGACGTTTCTGAATTCATGCGCCTCATGACTGACATGACGACCTGGGTTGCCCCTAAGCAAGGCTGCAACTACTGTCACGCTGAGGGCCAGCCGCTCTCTGCAGACAAACTCTACACAAAGATTGTTGCCCGCCGGATGCTACAAATGGTGATGCATATCAACGGTGATTGGAAGAACCATGTCGGGGAAGCTGGTGTGACTTGTTACACCTGCCACCGCGGGCAACCGGTGCCGGTCAATATCTGGTTCAGGAATGGTGGACCCCCAACCGCGGTAGGCGCCGATGGCGACCGTGCTGATCAGAATTGGCCAATTGCTGCGGTCGATTTTGCTTCTCTGCCGTTCGACCCGTTCACGCCGTTCCTTGATCAGAGTGACGAAGTGCGGGTTGAATCATCCACGGCGTTACCTAATGGTGATCAGCAGTCGATCAAGCAAACCGAATGGACCTACTCTCTCATGCTTCATATCTCGCAAGCGCTTGGCGTGAACTGCACCTTCTGCCATGAAACGCGGTCGTTCAGGGATTGGCAGCAAAGTACGCCGCAACGTGTCAAGGCCTATTACGGTATTCGTATGGTGCGCGATCTTAATGCAAATTTTCTCGATGGCTTGGCCAATCAGCTTCCTTCCAATCGGCACGGTCCACTCGGAGATGGACCGAAGATCAATTGCGCCACTTGCCATCAGGGAGCTTACAAGCCGCTTTTCGGTGTCAACATGGTGAAGGATTATCCCGAACTCGCAGGTACCGCCGTATCTCCCACCCAGGGCCATTGACGCGGCGCGCAGCCAATGGTCTGACAAGTGTGCAAAGTCGATGGTCGCGCATCGCGTGGCCGCCGCGGTGCCAATGTGTGAGGCGTCACGGGATGGCAAGCCGCTTCGCAAATGGCAGCATTGTCCCATCGGACACGTTGATGGGGGAGGGTAATCAACTCTCATTGACGTCATCTATGCGCTCGCGCACTCATGAGCTACACAGGCGTGCTGAGCGATCCGGAATTGTCAACGACGTGTTGCGCGGCAAGGTTACCCGCCATCGTTATGCGCTTTTCCTGCGTAACCTACTGCCGGCTTATGAGCAGCTCGAAGCTGGCCTGGAGCTTCATAGTCGGACACTACCGGTTTGTGCTGCCGCACGCTGTGAGCTTTATCGCGCTTCGGCGATCAGGTCAGATTTGTGCGCGATCGCTGGTGAGGAATGGGAGGGCGCGCTAGCACTTCTACCTTCCGGGAAAGATTATGCCCGACGTGTCGCTGCCGCGGCGAAGCACGACGGCGCAAATCTGATAGCGCATGCCTACACGCGTTATTGCGGCGATATAAGCGGCGGTCAGATTCTAAAGCGGTTACTGGCCCAAGTGCCCGGCCTGGGGCCCCAAGAGTTGTTGTTCTACGATTTTCCGCAAATACCCAACCCCGAGGACTTCAAAGAGCAATATCGGCAGGCTATAGACGCCTGCGCTTTAGCGATTGATGATCTGCCTTCGGTCGTTGCAGAAGCGACGATTGCCTTTGAACTCAATATCGCGGTGTCTGAGGAAGTACGGCGAGTGAGCAGAGAGATCTAGCCGGCCACAAACGGCCGCCGCACAGCGTTCATTCTTGTCGCTCGCCAGCGTAACTCGCGTGCAGAACCAGGTGCTGCAACAGCTCCGAGCTTCGCGTCGTAGACTCACGCACACTATCGAGCATGGCCTTCATGCTGGACGTATTTGCGCCATAGGTAATTTCGAGCGCAGCGAGTTGCGCGTTTTCGACAATTGAGGTCAGTAAATTCTGATAAATGAGGTGGTCTTTGGAATCGAGTCCCACTTCGGCGACACGCGGTCGATCGATTAGGCATTCCTGGAATCTGCGGCGCGCCGTTTCGACGGATTTGCGCTCCGTTACGTCGGTAAACAAAAGCACAAAGCCGAGCACCCTGTCCGGTGTAGGGAATACCGGGTCGGCGCGCACCATCAGCGATCTCATTGCTCCTACGCCGGTTTCAAGATTAACCTCGCCGCGCCACGCCCGACCCTCTTTGAGCATACGCAAGAGGTTGGCGCGGAAATCGACCGGCTCGGTAAAAAACTGCGGTAAATCCTCGAGACGCGTCAAATGCGGATGGCCCGGGCGCATGATGCGCTCGAATGCTTCGTTGGTCAGCAGAATCCGTCCAGCGGCATCCGCGATAACAACCGGTTGATCCGATTGGCGAACTTGACGACTTACGTTTTCGAGCTGATCCTGAGCTATCAGCATTCCCACGGAGCGGAATTGCAGCGCGACGTCGGCGACGGAATCGGCGATGAGACGCGCCGCAGTGCAGTCTGCTGGCGTCCACGGGTCGGATGTGCCCTCCACAAGTTGATGCCACTGCGCGAATGAGCGGCGCGGTGATAGTTCTGATGGATCGTTGCCGACGATTACCGGCTTGAAAGGGTCGCCACCCCAAGTCACGGTGCGTATGCGCTCCGGCCGAAACCACAGGAGATAGTCCCCTTGCGAATTCGACAGCGATGTCGCCAAAAGTCCGCTGGCTACTCCGCTTATCGAAGCGAATCGCTCGTCATCTCGTCCCAGCGAAGTTGTCGCAATCACCGGTGTGTAAGGGTTTTGGTCGAGCCATGAGGCGATGGCGCGTATCTCCTGTGTGCCAGGCACTTCGCCGGAACTAAAAACTTGGCCGTCATAGAACAGTGCGACACCGGTCGCCCCGACCGGCTGCAACAGCGATTGCCCGCCGTCGAACAGCGCATTGCGCCATTCGCCCTCACGGGAGATTGCCTCAATCATCCGCTGCTCGATGCGGCGCACCGTAAGCTCTGATTGGGCTTGGATGAAACTCTCGAGGGCCACAATGCGCGTGCCGATCGCCTCCGCCAGCAATTCGCAGACGGCACGGATTTCGAAATGTACGAAGCGGGGCACATAGTGATGACAGGCGATCAGCCCCCACAGGCGGCCGCCGACCATGAGTGATACAACCAACGTGGCGCACACACCCATGTTCTTGAGATATTGCATGTGGATTGGCGACATGCTGCGCAGGAAACAGAGCGACATGTCGAGGTCGTGCCCGCTCAGCGGCGAAAGCCGGGGCGTCAGCGGTGACGGCACATAGTCCACGTCAACGAGGAGCCGAATGCGGTTGCGTTCGTAGAGGCGCCGTGCGATCTGCGGAATATCGGACGCCGGATATCGATTGCCGAGATAGGCCTCGAGCCCAGGTTTACGCTGCTCTGAAAAGACTTCGCCGTGTCCTTCCTCATCGAAACGATAAACCATGACGCGATCGTAGCCGGTGAGATCCTCGAAGATCCTCGCCGTCTCGTCGCATAATGATTTTAACGAAGAGGCACCGAGGATTGTCTGAATAGCGCTTTCGACGTGCTGCGAAAGATCGACCGACGGACCCGCCGGTTCGAGTTCGATAATTAGGCCGCCCTCCGGTGGCCGGTGCAGGAGGCCGTCATAAGCACGCGCCGGAGAGCCGATGTGACATCGCGCGGCAATCGGGATTGCGTGCAGCGACTCGGCAAGATGCGGACGGATCCGGTCGCACAAATCGCCCGGTATTTGCTCCAGTTTTCGGCCGATGACGTCAGCGTCAAGCCGAAGGAAAGTCGCTGCGTTGGCACTTGACTGGATTACGACGTAGTCCGCCTCTCGCACGACGAGAAGCGCGCCATGTGGCTGAATAGAACCGGGTAGTTGGATCTGCTCCCGCTCGCAGTTGGTCAGATCGGCCTGCCCAAAGGCGGGCATGGGCAAAGGACGTGAGGCCAAGTGGGATTCTCCCGGAATCAACTGCCCTCGATTGCCACCGCGTCTGTGTCTCCTTCAAGCCCGTAGCGATTAAGTTTGGCGTAAAGACTTTGGCGGCTCAGCCCGAGAATTTCCGCCGCCGCCGTTCTGTTACCTTCCGCCAGTTCAAGAGCAGCCTTCACATAATGCTGTTCCACAACGCTCACAGTGTCGCGCACGAGCTTTCGCAGCGGTGTCTTGCCAACTTGCTCGCCGATGGAGCCGAGCGCGACCCGCAACGAATCATTTCCTGCCGAGGCGTTCAGTCTGCGGCTCACGTCGCGCACGACCGCAGCGATATTCTCCGGCTTTGTTTCGCGGTCGCCCGCCGCAGATATCTCTACCTCGGTTTCTGTCCCGAGTTCGCCGTGAATCACAGTTGAGAACATCCGGACGAGCCGGTTGCGATTGACGTGAGAGACCAGAGCCGCAACATCGGCACCCGGCCGCCACAACCAGCGCGATAGAGGTGTGCCAATGACGGAATTTTTCGACCCGACTTGCACGAGATCGAGAAAGGCCTGGTTGGCGCGAGCGATGATCCCTCCCACGCTGAACACAATGAAGGCATCGGGCGTCTGCTCGATCAAAGCGTCCAGCGAAGGCGCGTGATTTAGCTCGGCAACTGGCATGGCGCCGCCGACCGGTGCTAGTTGCAACACGAAAAGCGGCGATTGCTCCGATGTCACGAGTGTTGCACGTAAGGTCCAGGATTTGCGCTCGCGCCCGAGATGAACAATCACACCCGGTGCCTTGCCCTGGTCTCGCACCCGCGCCAGCGCAGCCTGTACCGCGGTGCGGTCTCGCTCCGTAAGGAGCGGCAGGAATTCCTGGTCTGCGACGCCAGCCCGCGATGGCTGCGTGAGCCCCAGAACCCGTAATGCAGCGGGGTTGGCCTCGACGATCCGCAGGTTTGTGGCTTTAAGAGTGATCACGGCCTCGTTTGAAGCGTCGAACAGCAGACGGTAGCGCGTTTCTACATCGCGCAACTTCCAAGAATCCCGTTCGAGGCTCTGTTGCGCCGCGATAAGCCGCGACTGTAATTCCGCTACCGCCTGCAGATTTTTGCCGACGGCGAGCATGCCCGCGCGGCCGCCAAGCAGCACGGTCGTGTACTCCATCGGAACTTCGAGTCCACTGGGAAAGCGCTGTGTGACTTGGCGAAACGCCGATATTCCGCTTGATCGAGCATCATCCAACATTCTTTGAACATTGGAATTGCCAAGACCCTCTACAGTTTCGAGCCAAGGCCGTCCCACCCAAGAGTCAGCGTTCTCGTCCTTGAGCGAGCTGGCAAAAGTGGCCTCGCGGATTACCCCCTCGACATCGAGCAGGAGGGTTACATCGGGCTGGGTAAGAGTTTGCGTTGCCATAGAATGACCGTCAAAGCAGGAGTAGCGTCCTTCGCCTCCCGGCCGCCTCCACAAGTTTCCAATCTGTCGCGTTCATTGGACACATTTCGAGGAAATGTCAACCGCCCGAGTGTCCACTGTATGAGACATTAGGGCTGCGGATTCAATGATTTGCCTGAGATAACCAAGCAATCAAGCGGTCAAACGAAAGCTCCGTAATGCAGTCGAGAGGCCCCTCTTGGCCCCATTGAACGCCAATTAGTATTGATAGAAGGTGGCGTAAATGAAACTTAACAATACCGGGTCGACTTGGGAGTCCCGGGAGGAGGGGTTTTGCGATGAAGGTTGTTGGCCATGGGATTATTTGGTGCCGGCTTGGTTCTCGCGGCCGCCCGCCATGTAGCGGCCCAGGACGCTACGAAAGGCAAGGCAATCTTCAATCAGTGCATGCTGTGTCATCGAGTCGGGCCCAGTGCGACTATCTTGATCGGCCCAGTGCTCAACGATGTAGTTGGTCGGCAAGCAGGCAGTTATCCCAACTTTAATTATTCACCGTTGATGAAGGCGGCAGGCGAAAATGGATTGGTTTGGAGCGAGGACTTGATCGTTCAATACATCACAGATCCTACTGCATTTCTCACCAAATACCTTACGGACAAGGGCAAAGCCGACCTTGCAACAGGCATGTCGCTGATGACGTTTAAGCTTATGGACGAGCAACAGCGCAAGGAGGTTGCCGCCTACGAAGCGACCTTCTCAGAGAAGAAATAGTCAACGACGCCACCGTTGTGTGAGATCCGCAACATGTGCAGTCAGGGCAGCTGCGAGCCACGCGGCCGTCCATTTCCACGATAAGCTCACTAATGCACTACGCAGTGCCATCAGCAGGAATGCGCCGGCGAGCAAGTTGATCAGGAGATCTATCGGCAAAATGCCACGACCAGTCCGCGACCGGTAGGCGATCAGAGCGATGGCTTCGGCGACGATCGCCAGAAGGATCAGATCGACAATAAATCCGCTGTGGAAGAGGGTCGTCACGTGCCAACGAACGGAGCGTTGAGCCGGACCACTGTCCAATTGAGGGCAAGGGCGAAAGACACCCAGGCAAGGTAAGGCACCAGCAGCGCACTGGCGATTTTTGAATAACGCGCCAACGAAAAGATTGTAAGCAGGATGGAAAGCCAAAGTAAAACAGCCTCGATCAGCGCCCAATCGGGTCGCTCCAAGCGGAAGAAAAGCGCGCTCCACAGCACGTTGAGGAAGCCGTTAAGGGCAAACAGCGCCAGCACACCGTCGCGGCCGCCACGGTTCGGCGCACTGCGCCAGGCGAGATAGCCCGACAGCGCCCAGAGGCCGAAAATTAGCGTCCAGGCCGGACCAAACAACCAACCCGGCGGCTGCCAACTCGGTTTCTGCAGGTTGACGTACCAGGGTCCCAGATCGGTCATCAGGGCGCCGAGTGCGGCAACGGCGGTCGTCGCCACTGCAGCGACCAGGACCGGTTTCCATTGTTGCGCGCGGTCCGCAATCATGCAGCGACCAGACCTGCAAGGTGGGCGATGTTTTTGAAGAGAATGCGTATATGGGTGAACGGGCGCGCGCGCACGAGTTCCTTATTCATGTATGCGTCCCAAGTGAGTTGCTGAACGTCGCGATCGCGGCATATGCTGACAAAACGCTCACGTCGCGCGTCGCTGGCGTACCAGAAGCGCTGCATCAGGCCGAGAATCCTGAACACCCCGCCGTGGATGCGCATAAAGCGACGTCGCGCGTTGCTGAGCGCGAGAGGGTCTTTGGTTTCGCAAAATTCGTCGACCGCGTTGGCAACGAACCGTCCACTAGTCATGGCGTAGAAAATACCTTCGCCCGACGCCGGCGCCACCAAGCCGGCAGCGTCGCCGGCAAGCACGACGTCGCGTGCATTATCCCAATGCGGCAGCGGATGCAGCGGGATCGGTGCGCCTTCGCGACGGATCGTTTCGGTTTCATTGAGATTGGCCGCCTTGCGCAATGCTGCAACTGCCTTGCGCAACGCGAAGCCCTTTTGTGCCGAGCCGACGCCGACGCTGGTGGTAAAGCCATGCGGAAAAATCCAACCGTAAAAGTCCGGCGAGAGTTCGCCTTGGTAATACACGTCGCACCGCGAGCCGTCGAAATCGGCGGTTGCTTCTCGCGGTGATCTGACGATCTCGTGGTAGGCGAAGACATAAGGGATACGGTCGGCGCCGCAGATTGTCTGTTGCGCCACGGCCGACAGCGCTCCATCTGCGCCGATCACGGCTCGGGCGCGAACGCGCTCAGGCGCCTGGCCGCTTCCCTGGTAGATTATGACGGCAGCACCGTCGGCGTCGCGAACGAATCGCTTGAATTTGCCGACCCGCCGCTGGGCGCCTGCAGCTGCCGCTCGTTGACGCAGCCACTCATCAAACACTTCGCGGTCGACCATACCGACAAAGCCACCGTCGATCGGCATATCAACTTGCCGGCTGGACGGAGCAACAATCCGCGCCGACCTCGCGCGAGCAACGAGCAAACTAGCTGGGATTGCAAATTCCTCGATCAGACGCGGTGGAATGGCACCGCCACAGGGTTTGATTCGTCCGGCGCGATCGAGGAGCAGCACCGATCGGCCACGCTCGGCTAGATCGGTCGCCGCAGTCGCGCCGGCGGGGCCCCCGCCGACCACTACTGCATCGAAAGTTTCGAGACCTCTGTGCATGATCAGCCTCGACTCGCTTCGGAAGCTGCCAGGCGACGACCGAAACGCGAAGCAGCCTTGCCGTCGTCGCGATAGACTCGCATCGCGAGAACCGCAGACACCAGGAACAGCGAGGCTTCGCCCGCGAAGATCATCGCGTAGGCGGACGTGATAGAGCCGATGACAAAACGCGCCATGTCGAGTGCCAGTGTCCCGACAAAACCTCCCAAACCGAAGGCGATGGCTTGCGCGGCACCCCACAGTCCTATTCGAACGCCCTCGCGGGACTCTTGCCCGGCGCCCGCAAGCGACATCATCGAGCCGATTGCGGCAATCGCAAAAACGCCGTTGCCTAGTCCGAGCGCGAACACGGTCGCGCGCAATGGCCACGTTGGTGCCGACAAACTGGCCGCCATCAAACCGACAAGCGCCGCAGCTGACGCGACACAGCCGCCCATTGTCCAGGTTTGCATTGAAACAGACCTTCGGCAGCCGATAGAACCAGCTCTGATTCCTATAAGAATCATTCCGGCGAGAGTTCCGCCATGTTGAACGCCGGCAAGCGCCGTCGATTCGCCCGGGGTAAAACCGAAGACGGAGCCTGCAAACGGTTCAAGAATTAGCTCGGGCGCGCTGTAGGCTAACATGGAAACAGAGATGAAGATTGCGAAGCGGCGCGCACGGGGTTCGTTCCAGACTTCAGTCAGTGCCAGGAAAAACGTGGAGGGTGTCGTCGTAACGGTTGCGGGCACATCTACCAGCGGTCCTTCGATACGCCGTACGGATAACGCCGTGATTGCCATTGCGATAGCCGATACGCTGCCAGCGACGGCGATGAGGCGGCCCGGAGAATAAGGATCAAGCAAATGTCCAGCAATCGTCGTAGTCAAAATGAACCCGGCGATCATCATGACCCACACGATGATAGCTGCAGCTGCGCGTTGCTCCTCGGCGACGCGCTTCGCAAGCAGCACAAGAAGCATTGTCCCGCACGCGCCCACGCCAATGCCTAAAATTAAAAAAGACAACACTGCCAGCGCGATGCCCGCCGGTAGGTTAGTGGACATCCACGCCGTTGCTACAGCGGAGCCAAATCCGCCAAACGCCAGTAGCGACATGCCGCCGAAGATCCACGGTGTTGTACGTCGGCCCACATCGGAGCCGTGGCCGAGCCGTGGTCGCAATACTTGCATGTCATAGTGCAGCGCCACTAGTGCGCCAGGAAGCGCCGCCGGTAGCGCAAGTTCGACCACCATGATGCGATTAAGGGTCGACGTCGTCATCACCACGATTGCGCCCAGAGCGCTTTGAACGAGACCGAGCCGCACAATCTGGAACCACGAGAATGGGTGAGGATTCATGGGCCAGCCGCTCCCCATCTGATCAGCGCGAACGCGCTCACCATCATGCCCAGCACGTAGAGGGTGACGCCTGTCGCGCTGTACCACGCCGCCCGCTCGCGCGGGCTATGCAATAGCCGCGCCATCAGTTCGATTTGAGCGATCAAAAGCAGCGCAACTACGCCGGCATGAATGCGATTGCCCCAGACAAACAGCAGCCCAATCACGACGACCTGGGGGACTACCATCACTGCGCAGGCGAGGCGCGCCGCGTTTGTAATGCCGAGGCGTACTGGTAATGAACCTATGCCGGTGCGGATATCACCTTCTACCGACTTGAAATCGTTCAGCGTCATGATGCCGTGCGCGCCGACGCTGTAGAGCAGTGCGAGTAAGATGATGCGCCAGGTGGGCAGAGCGGCTGTCATGACGGCGGCGCCCGTGAACCAGGGCAGGCCTTCGTAGCAAAGGCCAACCGCAGCATTGCCCAACCAGCCGTTGCGTTTGAGCCGCAGCGGCGGCGCGCTATAGGCCCAGGCCAGGGCAAGCCCAACGATCGCCGCGGCAAATCCCCATGCGCCGAGCGCGGTCGCCACGATGACCGACAGCACCGTCCAGGTGATAGCAATGTAAAATCCCCACCGACCGGGCATACGGCCAGAAGGGATCGGCCGGCTCGGCTCGTTAATGGCGTCGACGTGCCGGTCGAACCAATCATTGACCGCTTGACTCGTGCCACAAACCATCGGTCCGGCAAGCAAGATGCCGGTGGCGATGCCCGTCCAGCGCGATCCGTCCGGCAACCCTGACGAAACGACCCCGCAGCCGAACGCCCACATCGGCGGAAACCAGGTAATCGGCTTGAGCAGCTCAACGACAGTAGCAAAACGCGGCGCAGGCATGATGCTGCCTTACCTTACTGGTCCTGGGATTCATTCTCGTCTGTGGTGTCGGCGAAGCCGAACCGGCGCAGCTTGACGTAAAGGCTCTGTCGGCTCAGGCCGAGCATCTCAGCTGCCGAAGCGCGATTGTTGCCCGTCAAATTCAAAGCCGCTTCGATGCAAAGCCGCTCGATTACATCGGTCGTCTCGCGCACAACGTCTTTGAGCGGGACGCGGCCGATCAACTCGGTCAACTGGTCGGCAGATCGCGGTAGTTCATGTTCGGAGCTCGGCGGATGCAAAGATAGTCGCCGGCTGACGTCACGGATGGCAAAACCAAAATTGGCAGTAGTGTCTTGAGGGAGCAACACCGCGGAAACTTCGACGTTGATCGTGGCCCCATATTCACCGCGTAGAATCGTTGAGAACATACGTAGGGGCTTGTTCTGGCGCAGATTGGCAATTAGGACGTCGACGTCGACCCCGGCTCTGCCAAGCCAGCGTCCCAGCGGTTCGCCGCACGCTTGCTCTTCCCTGCCAAGCTGTGCCATTTCGGCGAATGCTGAATTTGCCGAGATGATCCGCGCATCGCTGTCGGTAACGACCAGTCCGTCTGGAGCGGCCAACGCCAATTGCTGGAGCTTCGCCTTTCGTGAAGGCGATTGCGACAACAACGCGTCGGCCGACGGAACAATGCGGATGAGGGCCAT
>Ga0187783_10003468_pt1 | contig 11618 bp, 11 predicted proteins | sample 1015_SJ02_MP02_2_FD_132471 | JGI IMG/M metagenome (GOLD analysis project Ga0187783, IMG submission 132471) | Tropical peat soil microbial communities from peatlands in Department of Meta, Colombia - 1015_SJ02_MP02_20_MG | ecosystem: Environmental > Terrestrial > Soil > Wetlands > Peat | place... | reverse complement strand
CTGATCACAAGTGGACGGTTCAAGTCGCTTTTGGAGAAGGTATCACCGCTCTTCGACTGGGTCGTCCTGGATTCGCCACCGGCACTTCCGGTTTCGGATGCCCGCCTGATGGCCGCTTTTTGTGACGGAGTCGTTGTAGTGGTACGCGCAGGGCAGACCCCGTATGAGCTTACGCTTAAGGCCTGCCAGGAATTTAGCGCGGAGAAAGTCGTTGGGATCGTGCTGAATGGCGTGAACCAGAGCAGGTCGTATTCCGCCTACCACTACTACGGGAACGGCCCGCAGGCGAGCCAAGCCGGACGGAGTGCAGTGGCCTAGGAGATGAGCTGGGCTTTGCCCATCATTTAGGCCGATGTCGAGTCTTTTCAGTGGACAGGGATTGTCCTCTAGGGGAGTAAGTTGTAGCGGAAGATGCACCAAAGCGTTTTAATCCCGTCCTTCCAGGTAATCTTCTTTCCTTCTGCGTATGTGCGGCCGGAGTAGGAAATCGGAATTTCATAAATCCGCCAATTGCCCTTCGCGATTTTTGCCGTCACCTCCGGTTCAAATCCAAATCGATTGGATTTAAGGCGAATGCTCGCGATCACTTCGCTACGAAAAACTTTGTAACAGGTCTCCATGTCGGTGAGTTTCAGATTGGTGAGCACATCTGAAAGCAACGTGAGAAACTTGTTCCCTACATAGTGCCAAAAATAGTGCACGCGTTGGGGACCACTCAGAAATCGCGATCCATAAACAACGTCCGCGCGGCCATCCAATATCGGACGTAGTAAGCTGCTGTATTCCTGCGGGTCGTATTCCAAGTCGGCGTCTTGAACGATAAGGACATCGCCGGTCGCTTCCGCGAACCCCCTGCGCAGGGCCGCCCCCTTTCCGAAATTCCGCTCCTGAAAGAAAAACCGGATCCCATTGAGTGAGAGGCGGCGCTTGCCCCCCTGAACTTCGACCTCGACCACGCCGGAGGCGCTGGCCTTGCTCAATTCTTGAAGGAGTTCGCGAGTCCCGTCGGTCGAGCAGTCGTCGATGACGAGGACCTCTTTCTCCAGGTCGGTTGCCTGCACGCGAAGCAGCACTTCTTCGACGAACGCGCATTCATTGTATACAGGGATAACAACTGAGAGTTTCATTCAGGATTTCTGTCTCCGCGCCCAGTGCTCGCGATAGGGGTGTCGCCGCCGCTGGTAAGCGGCCTCATCATGGGCCAGACTGTTCCGGAACGCAATTCATTTGGGACCACACGTTACACGAATAGTTAGACACACTCACCCTATTGGGGTGGCTGCTCCATGTAGACACCTCGTGCCCAGTTCCATCGTATTTTAAGCAGGTCGAAAAACATGAGCGCGCTGTCGCGGTAGACGTGCACTTTCGTTGCGGGGTCATGCGCCCACCGTACGGAGACTTCAGCTACTTGCAAACCGTACTTTTGGCACAGAAACAAAATCTCAGGGTCGAAACCGAAGTCTTGGATCTTCTGTTGCGAGAACACGATCTGAGCTTGGGCCAGGCGAAAAGCCTTGAAACCGCACTGGGTATCCTCGAAACGAATGCCCAGGATTAGTCGAGCGAGAAAATTGAATAATATCCCTGCCCACTCCCTGAGGGGCGATTGATGCACCTCTATCGCGCGGCGATCCAACGCACGGGAGCCAATTGCAACATCGTGGGTTTCGAGAGAGGCAAGGAGCTTTTCAGCTTCCTCGATGGGCGAGGAAAGGTCGGCGTCGGTGAATAAGGCTATCTCACCGTGCGCCTCAAGCATCCCGTGTCGCACGCTGTATCCCTTGCCTCGGTTTTCCCCGTTTCTTATTAGGCGCAGGGCGGGCCAGGTCAACTGCCGATCTTGGACAATACTTGGAGTCAAATCGGTTGAGCCATCGTCCACCACCAACACCTCATTAACGCCGCCCCTCGCGGAGAGAAACGCCTGTATCCGAGCCAGTGATGCTGGCAGACGGCGCTCTTCGTTGTATGCAGGTATGACGATGGAGAGGGTCGGTTGCAATCCTTGCATCCTAAGTCATGCGGACTCGAGCGGGCAGTCCGGTCTGACGCCGGCCAAATCCTCTGAGGCCAAGAGAACAATAGCCAACGAACGCAATTTTCAAAAGAGAGAAAATGAAGATCGGATCAAAGGGGCACCGATGCGAAGCAGCCGCTTAGCGTGATCGGGTAATCAGGCCGGTTGTTCGTTGCGAATAATCTCGTAGCGCTCAATGACCGCAGCCACGCCGATGCGCGAAGAGCCATTGTCCGGCCGTTTCTCGACGCGTACCACTTTTCCTGTAGCGCGGATGAAGACTTCAGACCCGCGGGTGATTTCTGCCGGCAGCGTCAGCGTGATATCCAGCTCGGCGCCAGCGTTCAGATCATCGTCAATCGTAAAATAGACGCCACGGACGGAGATATCGCGTGTCTTGCCGTTATGCTGGGGGGCCTCCCTTTCGACGGCCGCTCGAATAATTACCGGCAACGAAAGATCGTAACGGCGTGCGGTTCGTCGATCTGCCATAGTCGACCCGACCCTCCGGCGATTTACGCTCAAGGCAGAGCGCCCCTGAGCGAGGCGAAGCAAGTGAGATGCCAGAATCCTGAAATAAGAGGCAGCGCGAGCCCTCGGTTCCGGAACCTCTCCCTCTTAGGCGCGGGATTCGGCCGAAGGCCTCCCCCGTGCTAAGTCACCTGAAATCAATTCATAAGGGATGACGCGCCAGTTCATAGTTTCTCCGAACCGATCGGCCAACCTGCCCTCGCGACCGGAACAACCAGCCCATCAATTTATTTTATTCCCGAATAGGGCAGATTTCCAGCCAAGTCAGAGAGTTGGATGCCTGGAATACGCAACGTCTTGCAACCTGACTTACTTTCTAGTTTGCGCGTTCTATCGGTACCAGCGGCGTCGCGTGAGCATCTTTGGCTGGATCCTTCTCCGCAGCCCCCTCCTTATTCGCTGCGCGGCTCCCGCGGCCTGCATCCAGGTTGAATTGGCGAATCTTATAGAGAAGGGCCTTGTAGCTGATTCCGAGGAGTTTCGCCGCATCCTTGCGGCACCAGTGTGTTTGCTGAAGAGCGTCTGCAATAGCTTCCATTTCGGCTTCGTCTTTTAGACTGCGAACCAAAGCTTTCAGGCCCTGTTCGCGGGCGGGAATTTGTTCGTCACGCGGCGCTGTGCGCTGCCGAGCTGCAGCCATTTCCAGTAGTTCGCGGAAGCTTCCTTCGTCATCCTCAAGGATTACGTAGCGCTTGACGAAGTTCTCGAGCTCGCGCAAGTTCCCCGGCCACGTATAGCGAATCGCGGCCTCCAAAAGATGTCCCGACGGTGAAGGCGCCTCTTTCTGAAATTTCGCGCTGTATTTCTCGAGGAAATGGCGAAATAGGAGCGGAATCTCCGAGGTCCGCTCGCGCAGCGGAGGAACGTTAATTGAAAGTACGTTGAGGCGGTAATAGAGGTCTTCCCGCAACCGTCCGGACTTTATCGCTTCCTGGACGTCCACGTTCGTGGCCGCCAGGACGCGCACGTCCACGTCAATCAGATGGCGTCCACCGAGCCTTGAATACTGATGATCTTGCAACACGTGCAAGAGTTTCGCCTGCAAATGCGGGCTCATTTCGGCGATTTCATCGAGAAAAATCGTTCCCTTATTGGCGAGCTCGAATTTTCCAGGCTTGGACCGGACGGCGCCTGTAAATGCTCCTTGCTCGAACCCAAAAAGTTCCGACTCAAGCAGCTCACCGGGCAGAGCGGCACAATTCACCTTCACGAAGGGAAGGTTGTGTCGCGCGGACCGCATATGAATCATTCGAGCGATGACTTCCTTGCCGACCCCGCTCTCGCCGTAAATGAAGACCGGTACGTCAACGGGGGCAATCTGAAGTATCTGCTGCCGGATCCGGACCATCTGTGGACTAGCCGCCAAAAAACTCAGGTCCTCGCTAAGCTGATCACAGTATTCTCGTAGTGCCTTATTCTCCGCACGTAGCTGTTTCTTTTGGCGGCACTTCAACATTGCCACATCAAGTTCAGCCTTTTCAAAAGGCTTTGTCAGGTAGTCCTGAGCTCCCAGCCCGATGGCCTCCACAACGGTGCCTACCTCGTTCGAGCACGAAAGCATGATGACGTGAAGCGATCGATCGATTTCCATCATCTGCCGGAGCGTGTCCAAGCCATTCAACTCCGGCATGAGGACGTCCAGAATAACCAAGTCCGGCCGCTCGTCGGAACTGATTCTCTCCAGAGCCTCCTGGCCCGAGCCGACCGCTTGCACTTTGTGCCCATCCACTTCCAGAAGAGTCTGCAAATACTTCCGGATACTGGGCTCGTCGTCCACAATCAAGATTCTCTCTTTATCCGGCATACGCACCCACCTTTGCGTCAAACAGCTCGCTCATCCTTATCGAGTGGTAAGAGAAACGTGAACGTGCTTCCGCGGCGCAGTTCACTATCCACCCACAGCTTCCCTCGATGTGCTTGCACCAACCGCTTCGCGATCGCCAGCCCCAAGCCCATCCCGGACGAGGAGCGGTCCACGCGAACAAAATCCTCGAATATTTCCTGATGATGCTCTGCAGCGATACCTGGTCCGGTGTCCGAAACCGAAATCCTTACACTGTTCGGACGATGATCCCGCTCTTTTCGCCGCTCCGCGGTATGCGGATCCTCGGTTGCACGTCTTTCCCAAAACGTGGTTCCACACGTAAGCACGACGGTCCCGCCCGCCGGAGTGTGCTTCAAGGCGTTATCGAGCAAGTTGGCTACGGTCTGTTGCATTTTTTGGTAGTCGAACGTGAACATCGGGGTATCGGCCGAAATTGATACTTCCAAGCGCACGTTCTTGCGAGCGAAGGCTTCCCGCCAGCGCGTCGTCAACTCAACGAGGCAATCCCGCAAGTCGTTCTCCCGTAGGTGCATCACGAGCTTGCCGCTTTCGAGGGCAGAATAATTCAAGAACATCGACACTAGTCGCACCAACCGCTCGCAGCTCTCCTTTGATTCTTGCAGAATGTCTCGCTGTTTGTCAGTGAGCTTGCCCAGAGAACCTGAAAGCAAGAGGTCGTAGTAGCCTTTGATGACCGCAAGCGGCGTCTTCAATTCGTGGGCCGCGGACGCCAGGAAGACTGTCTTCTGACGGTTGACTTCTTGTAACCGAAGATAGGCTGCAAGGAGGTTCCGGTAAGTGGTCTCGCGCTCTTGTAGCAGTTCGTCGACGCGCTGCTGCATAGCTCCGTCGACTGGAGCGGCAATCGGGTCGGACCGATTTGCTTCAAGCCGCACGAGGAGCCAGTCCGTCTCGGGCATGGATTGAATGCGGGCGTAAGCGCGACCTCCCGCGGTTTCCAATTGCATCCCTATTTCTCGCTCGCCCGCCTCAATTTGGTCCCCCAAGACACTCGGATCTACGTGAAGTACATCGGTGAATAGATTCACGCGGCTGCGAGCATCATGGTCGCCAAGATCCAGAAGGCTCTCGGCATTTGTATTCGTGAGGATGACCCGGCCTTTGCGGTCGACGACCAAAAGAGCTTGGTCCAAGAGATCGAGTAGCCCTTCAACACGAACCACAGGGACGGAGGCCAACTCCCCGATTTGTTCTTCGACACTGATACTGCGCCGCGCCATAGCTTCCTTCGGACACCTGCGCGCTGGGAGCGAGACGCGGGAGTCCATTTAGAACTTCTTTCGGTTTTCGTGAGAGGGACCGCGGGGATAGTCGCAGATGACGCAGGGAGTGTCAATGGGAAATGGGTTCTATTTTGCACAAATGTAGTAAACTTGTGGAAAGTTTTGCCCGCGCTCTCTGTTTCAGAATCGGAGAACTCTGCGGTTCATGAAATTAAAGAATTTGTTTTCAAATAAATGCAGATGGCCACGTGAGTACGTCCGCATGGTATTGAATATGCAGCGTCGCTAGGGTACTAGAACAAAAGTACCACGGGAAATTGTCGGAGAACCTCGTAGAGTGGCCCATAGTGGATTGCGAACGCGCTTGACCCCCGCCGAGCGCAGGCGATCGCCGCGCATTCGTCTGCAGATTCCAGTTTTCGTTAGAGGCAGAGACGCTGGCGGCGCAGAGTATCTAGATCTATCAAAGACCCTAGATATAAGCTCGACTGGGGCATTTATCGTGACCGCGCGTACCTTCGAAGCGAATCACTCGGTCTTCCTAACGATTCCCACGCCCCCTCTCTCTTCTTCGGGGTTGGTGCCTGCAGAGACGCCGCCCATCCGCGCGCGTGTCCGCAGGCAGCATACTGTAGGGGATGTTCATTTGGTTGGGGTTGAATTTCAAAAAGCCCTAGATTGACAAAGAATCCAAGCCTAAGAACGTAAGGGATGAATATATGCAATCCCTTTCGCTTAGCGGTCTCCCGATTGAGAGTCCTCTCCAAAGAGCACGAAGGGGCTGTTTTTAAGCTTTGTATTTTCAATGAGTTATCTGAACTCTCAGGAATATGACATTCTGGATGCCGACGATGGCAGGCTTCGTGCACAACTCTATTCGTGGTGACGTGTATCCCTCCTTCCCCGGGAGGGTGGCTCGAGTTGGGTTGGAACAACCAAATGCCCATTCCGGGTGACCCCGGCAAGGTACCATTGCCTGCTGAAGACGCTACTCTGGAGCTCTTGGTCGAGACGCTCGAGGGGTTGGAGATTACTGCACGCGCGCAGTTTCTCCAGCGTTTCTTTCGGACAATCGCCCACTTGGAGTTGACGGAGCCAGCCAGCTTGGAGACCTGGGAAAGAATCTTGGCACGCTGGCGTCAGCTTTCGGAAGCGATGGGAAAGCGAGTCTCCCGCAAGCTGGCAATCATCGAAGTTCTCATGACATCGCAGAGCCTTCGCCTCCCGATCCTGATTGAATATGAAGAGCTGAAGAAACTAGAAATCAATGCAGTTACGGACTCGCTGACGGGCCTCTACAACCGTCGGTTATTCGAGGAGTACTTCGATAAGGAACTGAACCGCTCGTTGCGTTACAACCATCGGCTGGCTCTGATCCTTCTTGATCTTCACCATTTCAAGGCTGTAAACGACCGGTTCGGGCATCAAGAAGGCGATCGCCTGTTGAAGGCAGCCGCCGTTACGCTTCAGAATTCGCTCCGCACATCAGACTACGCTTTCCGCATCGGAGGAGACGAATTCGCACTTTTGCTTCCTCAAACGGATACGGAACAGTCCTCTGCGCTCGCACGGCGCCTCCGGACGGCTTACGAAGAACGGATCGATCCGATGCATATCGGGGTCGGCCTTAGTTTTGACTATGGAGTCGCCGTTTATCCCGACGATGGCGACCAAAAAGAATTTCTTATGCGCGCCGCAGATGACCGGCTGTATAGATGGAAGGCTCCGGGCCGACCGCCTTTGGAGTCCGCTACTCCTACGGAAACCCCGAAGCCGGCTATTCCTACGGTTAGTCCTGGTCCGAGCCTGACCGCCGAGCCCCCGTCTGCTAAGGCTGAGCCTGCGCCCGTAGCCGAGGCGCCGCCCAAGCCATCCGAACGCCCTGAGTCCGAGCGCCGCAAGTGGGAACGAATCTCCTTGATTGGTACGCGAGCGTATGCGCAGTTGGAAAACTCGTCCGAGAAAGCAGCTCGCGTCCTCGACTTGGGCTATGGTGGCGTAGCTTTGGAGGTTCCACGCCCCGAGGAATTCGGCTCCACGTTTTACGCGGTCCTGCACGTACCAATTCTCCCTCCGGTTCGCGTCAGCTTGCGGCGGGTCTACGTTTTTCAGATCGAAGGAAGTGTGAGCCGGATCGGGTGCGCGTTCGTCAGTTGAAACCCACAACATTCGGAAAACAAGAACCTCAATTCGAAGTAGTCTCAGCTGGTGTCCCCGTCGGGCTCATTTTCTGACGGATCTGGCGTGAGCAGTAGAGGAGAGCTTGTTGCAGCCGGGCCATTGCGAGCCCCCAACGAAGTCTGGCTTGATCTTGACTTGCCGCCCGAGCTGTCAATTTGATTCTCAGACATTGGCCTACGCCGCCCGCGAACGCGCATCGTGCCACTTCGAGTTCGCACAAGATTGCGTCTCCGGACTCGCGCAGCAGGAGTCCGGCCAGCTGTACGGCCAGTTGCTCATACAAGTCACGCTGAGAATTCAAGTCGGCGTCGGCAAAAATCAGCGCCACTCGTGAGCCGAAACTGTCTTCCGCGTCATTACTTTTTTCGCCGGTTCCTTCTCGCACGCTCGCGGCGAAGGTTGCGAATATCGCTTGTCCTCCGTTCAGTGCTTCGAGGAAATTGCGCAGAGGGGGATTCTCGCGAGCGGCTGGGATTTGTTGCACACCGTGAGGATCGTTCCGCAAGTCTACGTAGTCGCTGTTCGGGGGAAAGCTCAGCGCTCGGCTGGCAGCCTCTTCACCGACATTCATCTGCACCCGCATGGAATGGACGCTACACCGCTCGGGCCTTTCGGCTCAAGCCCAAACACAGTGTGCACCTAGCGACGCATCAGGCCGAGTTTGGCAAAGGCCCGCATTTCGCGTACTATGTTTGATTGCTCCTGGCCTAGCGACGCGAGTGTATTCGTCCGTGCAAAATGCCGCGCAGACCGGCCAGACAAAGGGAGTTTTCCCCATGAAAGCTGGCATTCACCCCGACTATCACGAAGTGACCGTCCACTGCGCGTGCGGGCATACTTTCAAGACCCGCTCGACGATCAAGGGCGACTTGCTCCGCGTGGAAATATGTTCCAGTTGCCATCCGTTTTTTACGGGCAAGCAGAAACTCATTGATACGGCGGGCCGAGTCGAACGCTTCCAGCGCAAGTACGAGCAAGCGGCCGCAAAAAAAGCCGAGACCGCGAAGAAGTAACCGCACCCAAGCCGGTGTAGAATGCGGGGCGCGTCCGCTGCGGCGGACGATACATGGCAACACAATCGAAGGCCCCGATTCCGGCGAGCGCGCTACCCATAAGTTTCGAGGCGGCTACGCCACGGATTACCCTCCGCAATTGGTTTTCGCGCCCCTTTGACTCGGCGATCGCCGCCGCGCGAACATGTTATGCGCCTCGATTGATCGGCGCCGAAGAAATCACGGATAAGCAGCGCGTGACCATTGGCGCGGCGACCTTTTTCTCCGGGCATCACACCGTTTACCAGCACGCGCACTTTGAGTTTGGTCTCGAAAACGTCAGCCGACAATTTGTCTGGTCGTTTCTCCACGCGCATCCGTTTTACAACTCCGAACAGCAGAGTCAGCGCTACGTCCGCCAGGACCGAGCGACCGCCTATCTGCCTCCTGAAAGCGACGTGTTCGGCGCGGCCGAACGCGAGATTTACGCGCACGCGGTTGAGCGCGCTTGGACGTACTACCGCGAACTAACGTCGCTACTCCTTGGCGACGCGAGGAACATCCTGAACGATATCTGGCACGTCGCCCCCAGCTCGCATCCGAAACGGGTTCAGAAGGTCGAGCGACAAGGGGAGAAGCGCGCCATCGAAGTTGCGCGCTATGTGTTGCCTGTAGCGGCAGGCACGACGATGGTGCACACGATTTCAGGAATCGTCTTGCACCGGCTTTGGCGCATGGCTTTGGCCTCGGACACTCCCGCCGAAGCACGCGTCGTCATCGGCGAGATGGTCGCCCGTGTGCGCGAAGTCGATCCGCCATTCTTCGATCGCTTCGCGACTGAGCCCACTGACAAGATGCCGGAGTGGCACACAGCTTCTGGATCAGATGACAGAGAATTGCATGCGCGTGAATTTGACTCGAGCCTGGGCGGACTTACCTCCAAGCTCATTGATTTCTCGCCCGAAGCACCGCGCGTTGTCGCCCGCGCCTACCGCGCCGTGCTGGGCCTTGCCGAATCCTCGTGCTCTGATGATGAGGCACTCGAGCGCTTGCTCGATCCTGCGCGCAATCCATATCGGCTCGAGACCTTGAATGTCGGCATACATGCACCCATGATGCGGGCTCTGCAGCACGCGCATTTCACCTTTGCAAAGAAAATCAGCCACACGGCGGATAGCCAGGATCAACGGCATCGAATGGTGCCGGGCTCTCGCCCTCTTCTTATTTTGGCCGATTTGCGCGAGCCCGATTACATCACTCCAATGCTTATTGCGGGCAACCCGTCTGCGAACGAGATTTACGGGCGAGCAATGCGCGATGCGTGGAACGCGAAGAATGAATTGCTCGACCGTGGCGTGCCGATTGAGTTTGCGCTCTACCTACTGCCGAACGCTGCGGCGATTCGCCTGGTTGAATCCGGCTCGCTGCTTCATCTACTCCACAAATGGACAATGCGCACCTGCTTCAATGCGCAGGAGGAGATTTACCAGGCTTCGATGGAAGAAGTCGCGCAGGTGCGCGAGGCCCTGCCGGGGATCGGGCGTTTCCTAGGACCTCCGTGCCACCTCCGCGTGGGAGTCGCCACTCCGATCTGCACAGAGGGTTCGCACTTCTGCGGCGTGAAAGTCTGGCAGGACTTCCCGAACATCCAGCGCCGCATATGACCCGACAAGGAAGCCTGGTTTATTACCTGGCTGCATGGGTGTGCGGCAGCTTCTTCCTCTCCCTGGCTGTGTGGATTCATGCCGCCGTGCGCGGAGGCCAGCCGCTTTTCGCTCCCAAAGGCGCAGCGGATTTGCTCACGATTTACTTCTTCTGCCTCGCGTTCGGCTGGTTTCAGTCACTTTTAGGCGGGTTTCTCCTGCGTCGCTTTGCCATCTTTACGGGATCCTATGAGGCATGGCAGTGGTTCATCGTGGGCGCGGTGCTTTGGCCGATCATTATTCTGATTCTGGACAAAATTGGTGGATCCGCGACGTGGGGACCCAACAGCGCGAATGGAGCCTGGACGATGTTCGTCACGGGCGCAATGATCGTTCGTCGGGAAGGGACCTGGATCGCGGCCCCGGCGGGGGGCTTGGTCGGCTTGGTTCTCTTCACCATAAATCGTGCCTTCACCTCTCGTCCTGAACCAGAGGAGACACCGGAGAAATCGACGAATCGTGAAAAGATAGCTCCAAGAAAAAAGAAGAAGAGAGGGTAATTTGACTTTGGCACTGGAAGCCTCTATGGTAATCACAGAGGTTTGACGGAGATGTTTGCCGCGTTTTATTAGTTCCTTCCCTTCCGCCCCGTCCTCGCCGGGGCAGTGCCCTTGTGTTTCTGGCTGTTTTCGCGAAGGTTCCCACTGAAGTTTTCGCCGAAGGAGAAGGGCTATGTCCGCGCTCACGCTGTTTGAAAAACTAGATCAGATCGAATCGCGCTACGACGAGATGACCCTGCAGATATCCTCGCCCGAAGTTCTCGCCGATTCTGCGCGATACCAGAAGCTCGCGCGCACGCACGCCGAAATGGGCGAGATTGTTGAAAAATACCGCGAGTGGAAGCGCATCGAGACCGGCTTGCGCGAGGCGCGTCAATTGCACGTCGAGGCCACTGACGCGGAAATGAGGCAGCTTGCCCATGACGAAGAAAAACAGCTTGGCGAACGCAAAGAAACCGTCGAACGCGAGTTGAAGGTCCTTCTGCTCCCGAAGGACCCGAACGACGAAAAGAACGTTTTGCTCGAGATTCGCGCAGGAACTGGTGGAGATGAAGCAGCCCTATTTGCGGCGGAGTTGTTCCGCATGTACTCTCGCTACGCGGAATCGCAAGGTTGGCGAGTG
>Ga0187783_10003467_pt1 | contig 11618 bp, 6 predicted proteins | sample 1015_SJ02_MP02_2_FD_132471 | JGI IMG/M metagenome (GOLD analysis project Ga0187783, IMG submission 132471) | Tropical peat soil microbial communities from peatlands in Department of Meta, Colombia - 1015_SJ02_MP02_20_MG | ecosystem: Environmental > Terrestrial > Soil > Wetlands > Peat | place... | reverse complement strand
AGGTGTCGAGATCGTACATGGTCTTGAACGACGGCAGGTCGTAACCGTAGGACGCCTCCACCAATTGAGCGACTGAGCTCTTCTGCGAAATGTAGATCAGAAGATCCTTGGCCGCCTGTTTGTTCTTGGAGAACGACCACAGGCCGTAGAATTGCGGCAATTGCCCCACAAAGCGGCCTTTCGGCCCGCGCGGCATCGGATGAGTCCAGCACTGCTCGGCGACCGGGCGATTGTCGCGCTTGGCGACCGCCCAGGCGCTCGGCGGATTCATGATGCTCGAACCCTTGCCGGAAATCAGCCAACGGTTATTGCCGGCGTCGTCCCAGGCATAGACTTCGGGCGGATTCACCGCCATCAGCTTCTTGAGATACTCAAGCGCCGCGCGCGTCTCGTCGGAGTTGATCTTGATATCGTCTTTGGCGTCGACCATCACCACGCCGAAGGAGTTGAACAGCGCGCCGACCCAGTCGACGGCGTCGCTCGACTGGCCCATCGGCAGGCCGACCGGATAGCCGCCTTTGTGGAGCTTCTGGGCACTGTCAAGGTAAGTATCCCAATTCCAAGTGGCGATCTTCGCCGCGTCCCATTTCGACTCGTCGGCCGGAAACAGGTCCTGTACGTCGATGCCGGCGTATTGTTTGTAAAGGTCGATGCGCGAGCAGCACGGTTTGACCTGGCTCCCTACCGTGGTCGGCAGGCCGCGCCAGGTGCCTTTGATCTTGGCCAGATATTCAGCGACTGGGCTGATCGGACCGTATTGCTTGATCAGCGCCTCGACCACGCCATCGAGCGGCTCGAGCACGTTCTGGTGGATGCGGATGTTCCAGTCGCGATGCGACATGATGTCGTGACCGGTACCGGCTTGCGCTTCCGCGGCCGCGGTCAGCTTGTCCTTCTCGCCCTGCGAGGTGATGTAGTCGATTTTGACCTCGCAACTGTTCTTGGCGCCCCACTCGTTGCAGAGTTTGGTCAGCGTATTGTTGGCGCCGGGCACCCAATGGTCCCAGACTCCGAGCGACAGCGAGCCGGCGGCGTAGCTGCTCTTGACATAAGGGGCGGCAATGGCGGCGACCGAACCGAGCGCCGCGGATTTGAGGATGTCGCGGCGGGTGCAGCGAGAACTGGCGGGAAGGGGTGAACTGGTCATTACGTCCTCCAGGTCGGCGCCATAATTGTTGGTACTTTTGGCGGGCGTGGCGCAAAACATACTCTGAACCCGGTAAAGGGGCTAGTGCGCCTTTCGCGCGCATCGTCATTCGACTGAGAATTAAATGGGCAAATTGCAGTCCGCGCGCGAAAGTCGGGATCGCATTCACGGGCCGTCGGCTTAATAGGCAAAATATTGATTATCTTGGTTTATTTTGCGGGCAAGCGGTTTTGATCTTCGGCCATGATCGCGCGGATCGTGCGCACGCAACGCCCGCCCGACGACACGTGTCCAAGATGGCGATAGATTTGCGACATGGTTCGCGGCGCCTCGGTCGCGGAAAATGCGGCTTCTACCTCGTCATCGCTTATGACGTTTCAGGAGCAGACGATCATCCTGGCGCCCCGAACCTGGTCCGGATAGCAAGCCCCATTCGCTGCCGTTTGGCCTTGATCTCGATCAACAGCCGTAATTTGCTTGGTGCGGAGCCGGCGTTGCGTCGCCTTGGCCGCTCTCAATAACGGTCATTGCGCCGACCACTTGGGAGGATTGATCGAGGTCAATGTCGGCCGGCGCCCAAGCATATACGCGCTGCAATGGCCTCGGCGCGAACTGTCTGGGAGGAGACACATATGCTGAACAAGCCGCGGGACATGACTCCTGTGGTTGACCTCACCCGGGAAAAGGGGACCGGTCCGACACGGGGACGCCGTCCCGTTTACGTCGACCTGCTTCCGCCCTGCAATAACGCCTGTCCCGCCGGAGAGAACGTTCAGGGCTGGCTCGCACTTGCGCAAGCCGGCAAGTTCCGCGAGGCCTGGGAAATTCTAATTCGGGACAATCCGCTACCGGCGGTTCACGGCCGCGTCTGTTATCACCCGTGCGAAAACAATTGCAATCGTCAGGAAGTCGACAGCGCGGTCAGCATTCATGCCGTCGAGCGTTTTCTGGGCGATCTGGCCGCCGACAACGCCTGGCCACTGCCGATCGAGGCCAAGGCTTCCGGCAAGCGCGTCCTGGTTGTCGGCGCCGGGCCCAGCGGACTGTCGGCGGCTTATCATCTGGCCAGGCTCGGCCACGCGGTCGAAATCCGTGAGGCGGGACCACTGCCAGGCGGAATGCTGCATTTCGGCATTCCAGCCTATCGACTGCCGCGAACTGACCTGATGAAGGAAATCCGTCGCATCGAAAAGATGGGCGTGAACATAGTCCTCAACCACAAGGTCGAGGACGCCCTCGCGGAGAAGCGTGACGGAAGCTTCGAGGCGGTTTTCATCGCCATTGGTGCCCATCTGTCGAAACACGTCGACATTCCCGCGCGCGACGCCGTCAAGGTGCTCGACGCGGTCTCCTTGCTGCGCGGCGTCAGCACCGGTGAGGCGCCGTTGCTTGGCCGGCGCGTGGTCATCTACGGCGGCGGCAATACGGCGATGGATGCGGCGCGCACGGTGCGGCGCCTCGGCGCCGACGAAGCGCTGATCGTGTATCGGCGCGATCGCGCCCACATGCCGGCGCACGCCTTCGAGGCCGACGAGGCTTTGACCGAGGGCGTCAAGATCAAGTGGTTGACGACCATCAAGGCGATCGAGGGCAGCGACCTGACCGTCGAATTGATGCGCGTGGACGACAAGGGACGGGCGCAGCCGACTGGTCAGTTCGAGACTTTGCAGGCGGACGCGGTTGTGCTTGCGCTCGGACAGGAGGCCGACAGCGGGTTCCTGCGCAAAATTCCGGAAATCCGGTTCGAGGCCGACGGAACCGTCATTGTCGCGGCCAACATGATGACCGGCTATCCGGGCATATTTGCCGGCGGCGATATGGTGCCAAGCGAACGCACGGTCACGGTCGCCGTCGGTCACGGCAAGAAGGCGGCGCGTCATATCGACGCTTGGCTGCGCGGCGCCAGCTACGACAAGGCGGGCAAACGCCCGGTCGTTGATTTTTCCATGCTTAATCTGCCGCTCTATAGCGACGCGGCGCCGTCGCAGCAGCGCGAGCTCTCCCCAGCGCAGCGCGCCGGCTTCGACGAGGTTCTCGCCGGGCTGAGCGCGACCGAGGCCGTGCACGAAGCCAAGCGCTGCTTTTCATGCGGCAACTGCTTCGAGTGCGACAATTGCTATGCGGCCTGCCCCGAACAGGCGATCATCAAGCTCGGTCCCGGGCAACGCTACCGATACGACTACGCGAAGTGCACGGGGTGCGCCGTCTGCTTCGAGCAATGCCCGTGTCACGCCATCGAAATGATACCCGAGCTGGCCTGATCGGCCGGCGCCGATGGCGGACCAACAAAGGATGAGCCGCAATGGCTATCAGGACGACGATGGACGGCAACACTGCGGTGGCGCATGTCGCCTACCGAGTGAACGAGGTCTGCGCCATCTTCCCGATCACGCCTTCATCGACCATGGCCGAGCTTGCTGATGAGTGGGCCGCGGCGGGCGTCAAGAACATTTGGGGCAACGTGCCCGTCGTCCAGGAAATGCAGAGCGAAGGCGGCGCGGCGGGCGCCGTGCACGGCGCACTGCAATCGGGGGCGCTGACCACGACGTTCACTGCCTCGCAGGGCCTGATGTTGATGCTGCCGAATATGCTCAAGATCGCCGGCGAACTGACATCCACCGTGTTCCATGTCGCCGCCAGATCGCTCGCTACCTCGGCATTGTCGATCTTCGGCGACCATTCCGACGTGATGACGGCTCGCACGACCGGATTTGGGTTGCTGTCCTCGGCCTCGGTGCAGGAGGCGCACGACGCCGCGCTTATCGCCCAGGCCGCGACCCTGGAAGCGCGCGTGCCGTTCCTGCACTTTTTTGACGGCTTTCGCACCTCGCACGAATTGAACACCCTGACGCTGCTGAGCGACGCCGAAATCCGCGCGATGATCGACGACGATCTGGTGCGGGCCCATCGCGCCCGCGCGCTCAATCCCGAAACTCCGTTCATCCGCGGCACGGCGCACAACCCGGATACCTATTTCCAGGCGCGCGAGGCGGTGAACCCGTATTACGCCAGGGTGCCGGGGATCGTCGAAGCGGCGATGAACCGCTTCGGCGCGGTAACCGGCCGGCATTACCGATTGGTCGAGTACGAGGGTGCGCCCGACGCCGAGCGAGTTGTGGTGCTGATGGGTTCGGGGTGCGAAACCGCCCGCGAGACCGCCAAAGCGCTGCAGGCTGGCGGCGAACGCGTCGGTGTCGTTCAAGTGCGGCTTTACCGGCCGTTTTCGCCGCAACATTTCCTGGCGGCGGTGCCGCCTTCGGCGGGCGCGATAGCCGTACTCGAGCAGACCAAGGAACCGGGCGCCACCGGCGAGCCGCTTTATCTCGACGTGGTGACCGTTTTGGCGCAGGCCGTCGCGGATGGCGCGCGGGCGGTCATGCCGCGCGTGATCGGCGGCCGCTACGGCATCTCCTCGAAGGATTTTACGCCAGCCATGGTCAAGGCGGCGCTCGACGAACTCAAGAAGTCCCGTCCCAAGAACGGCTTCACTTTGGGAATCAACGACGACCTGTCGCATACCAGCCTCGACGTGGATCCGGCGTTTTCGATCGAACAGGCGTCGACGACGCGGGCGGTGTTCTATGGACTTGGCGCCGACGGCACGGTCGGCGCCAATAAGAACAGCGTGAAGATCATCGCCGAGGATGCCGGGCTCTACGCGCAGGGCTATTTTGTCTACGACTCGCACAAATCCGGAGCGCAGACGGTTTCGCATCTGCGCTTTGGTCCCGCGCCGATCCGCGCGCCCTATCTGATCGCTTCGGCGGGATTTGTCGCCTGCCATCAGTCCGGCTTTTTGGACCACCAGGACGTTCTTCGGCTGGCGGCGCCGGGCGCGGTATTTCTGTTAAACAGTCCGTTCGATGCCGATCATGTCTGGGATCGGCTGCCGCGGGCGGTGCAGCAGCAAATCATCGACAAGCGTCTGCGCTTTTTCGTGATCGACGCCTCGAGGGTGGCGCGCGAAGTAGGTCTCGGTGCCCGCATCAACACCGTGCTGCAGACATGTTTCTTCGCCATTTCCGGCGTGCTGCCGCGCGCCGCCGCGATCGAGCAAATCAAGGAGACGATCCGCAAGACCTACGGGCGCAAGGGTGACGCCGTCGTGCGCAGGAATTACGCGGCCGTCGATGGGACGCTGGCGCGGTTGCAGGAGGTCAAGGTTCCGGAAGTCGCGACCGGCAGCCGAGACGGGGCGAAGATTGTGCCCGACGATGCTCCCGAGTTCGTGCGCCGGGTCACGGCCAAGATGCTGGCCGGCTTGGGCGACGAAATCCCGGTCAGCCTGATCCCTGCCGACGGCACCTTCCCGTCGGGGACGAGCGCATTCGAGAAGCGCAACATTGCGGATTCGGTGCCTGTGTGGGAGCCGGACCTCTGCATCCAGTGCGGCCAATGCAGCTTCGTCTGTCCACACAGCGTCATTCGCGCGCGCTACTACCATGAGGAAAAACTCGCCGGCGCGCCGACCTCGTTCAAATCGGCGCCCGTCAATGCACGCGGTTTTCCGGAAGCGCGCTTCACGCTGCAATTCTATGTCGAGGACTGTACCGGCTGCGCGCTGTGCGTCGAAGCCTGTCCGGCGGTCAGTCCGCGCGAGGCCGCCGTGAAGGCCATCAATATGGCCGACAAGGCGCCGCTGATCGACGCCGAACGGTCTAACATCGCGTTCTTCGAATCGCTGCCGGTGAACGACCGCGCCCGCGTCGACTTCGCCAACGTCCGCGGCGTGCAATTCCTCGAACCGCTGTTCGAGTTCAGCGGAGCTTGCGCCGGATGCGGCGAGACGCCGTACATTAAGTTGCTTTCGCAGCTGTTCGGCGACCGGCTGCAGATCGCCAACGCGACCGGCTGCTCCTCAATCTATGGCGCGAACCTTCCGGTGACGCCCTGGACCAAGAACCACGAAGGCAGGGGGCCGGCGTGGTCGAATTCGCTGTTCGAGGATAATGCCGAATTTGGACTCGGCTTTCGGCTCGCGGCCGACAAGCACTTGGAGCTGGCGCACGCCTTGCTTCGACAGCTCGCGCCGCAGGTCGGCGAGACTCTTGCGGACGCGATCCTGAGCGCACCGCAGTTGCGCGAATCCGAGATCAGGGCGCAGCGCTTGCGCGTTGCCGAGCTGAGGACGAAACTTTTGCAGATCGGCAGCCAGCCGGCGCGCGACTTGCTCTCGGTGATCGACCATCTGGTCCGGCGCAGCATTTGGATCATCGGCGGCGACGGCTGGGCCTACGACATCGGCTATGGCGGGCTCGATCATGTGCTGGCGTCCGGCCGCAACGTGAACGTGCTCGTGCTCGACACCGAGGTTTACTCCAACACCGGCGGGCAAGCCTCGAAAGCGACTCCGTTGGGTGCGGTGGCGAAGTTCGCGGCCGCGGGCAAGCGGATTGCGCGTAAGGATCTGGCGCTGCAGGCGATCGCCTACGGCAATGTCTACGTCGCCCAGGTCGCGATGGGTGCAAATCCGCAACAGACTTTGCAGGCATTTCGCGAGGCCGAGACTTACGACGGACCCTCGCTTATCCTGGCCTACAGCCACTGCATTGCCCACGGCATCGACATGCGCTTCGGCATGACGCAACAGGACCTCGCCGTAGCGAGCGGCTATTGGCCGCTCATTCGCTACAATCCGGCGATGCGGAAGGTCGGCGAAAATCCGTTGCGCCTGGATTCCCCGCGGCCGACCGTTCCGTTCAAAGACTATGCCTATAATGAGATCCGCTACACCGCGCTCACGTCGTCGAAGCCGGAGGACGCCGCGGCGCTGCTCGCCATGGCGCAAGCGGTCGTGACCGAAAAATATCGCCAATACGAGGACTTGGCGGCGCGCGACGGCAGCCGATTTCATCCGAACGCCGACGATGTAGCCCGGCCTGGGACCGGCGCTGCAGGGACACAGGCGTAGAATGAAGCAATGAAGCAACGAATGAACGGAGCGACCCCATGAACTTGATGACACGCTACATGGGCCTCGAACTCAAGAATCCGCTTGTAGCGTCGGCTTCGCCGCTTACTGCCGATGTCGGCAATATCCGCCTCCTCGAGGATGCCGGCGCCGCCGCAGTCGTGCTGCCTTCGATCTTTGAAGAGCAGATCGACGCGGAGACGCGGGAATACGAAAGACTGACAGCGGTCGGCTTCGAAAGCTCACCCGAAGCGAAGAGCTACTTCCCTGCATCCAATGAACCCGGGCCGCAGCAATATCTCGATCATATCCGGCGCGCTGTCGCGGCTGTCGATATTCCGGTCATTGCCAGTCTGAACGGCACCACCGACGAAGGTTGGACCGAATACGCCAAGCTAATCGAGCAAGCCGGCGCATCCGCGCTCGAGCTCAACGTCTACGTCATCCCGACCGACCTTTCCTTGAGCGGCCGCGACGTCGAGCAGCTCTATCTCGATATCTTGCACCGGGTTCGACAGGCGACCAATCTTCCAATTGCCGTCAAGCTCGGTCCGTATTTCAGCGCGATGGGGCAGATGGCGACAGAATTCGCCGACGCCGGGGCGAACGCGCTGGTGCTGTTCAACCGCTTCTACCAGCCGGACATCGATCTTGCCGAGCTGCGGCTGCACAACGATCTGCAATTAAGCACGGCGAGCGAAATGCGATTGCCGCTGCTTTGGATCGCGGTCCTGGCGGGGCGTGTCGACGCGTCGCTTGCTGCGAGCACCGGCGTGGAGGACGCGCAGCAAGTCCTCAAATATCTGCTCGCCGGGGCCGACGTGGTCATGACCACATCGGCCTTGCTGCGACACGGTCCGCGCTATGTCGGGAAATTGCTGGGCGACGTCAGATCGTGGCTGTCGGCGCGCGATATCGCGTCGATCGACCAAATCCGGGGAGTTCTCAGCCAACACAATTTCCGCAATCCCGAATCCTTCGGGCGGGCAAACTACATGAGGATTTTGCAAGGCTACGTTGCTTCTAATCCTGACGGCATTAGCATGCCGCGATAGTCGATGCCCGCCGGCGGCAACGCCGGACAGGAGAAGGCAGAATGCGAGTGGGATTGTTCATTCCCTGCTATATCGATGCGTTTTTTCCCGAGGTCGGCATCGCAACCCTGCAACTTTTGGAACGGCTGGGCATCGAGGTGGTCTATCCGCTCGACCAGACATGCTGCGGTCAGCCGATGGCGAACAGCGGCTGCCAAAACGACGCGGCCGGAGCTGAGGCTTTGTTCGTCAGGAATTTTCAGGAGCTCGAAACCGTCGTTACCCCCTCGGGCAGCTGCGCGCACCACGTGCGCGAGCATCTCGACGCCATCCCGCAGACGCCGCAAGCGGTGAAGGTTCGCCGCAGCACCTACGAACTCGTCGAATTTCTTCATGACGTAGTCGGGGCCGAGGCGTTTCCATGGGCCGAATTTCCGCACAAGGTCGGCCTGCACAACACCTGCACGACGCTGCGTAAGCTGCGCACGGCAAAGACTTCCGAGATCGACGAGCCGTTCTTCTCAAAGCCGCTCGATCTTCTGCGCAAGGTGCGGGGCATCGAGTTCGTGACGCCAAGCCGGCCCGACGAATGCTGCGGCTTCGGCGGCACGTTTTCGGTGTTCGAGGAGCCGGTGTCGGCCAAGATGGGCTACGACAAGGTCGAGGACCATCATCGCGCCGGAGCCGAATACATCGTGTCGGCCGACATGTCCTGCCTCATGCACCAGAAAGCGTGCGCCGAACGGCTCGGCCTCGAGATCCGTTTCATCCACATCGCTCAGGTTCTCAATGGGAGCCGCGCGTGAAGCCCATTGATCACGCCGAGGCGTCGTCGCACTTCATCGAGGCCAAGGCGCACCTGGAATTCCACGACCGCCGGCTGTGGGACTTAAGGGTCAAGCGCGACCGCCAGGCGCACGGCATCCCCGAATGGGAGGAATTGCGCGATCTCGCCTCGGCGATCAAAGAGCACACCTTGTCGCGTCTGGCGGACTATCTCGAGCAGTTCGAAGCTCAGGCCAAGAAAAACGGGGCCCACGTCCATTGGGCGCGCGACGCCGGCGAGCACAATCAGATCGTCTATGACATTCTCTCGGCGCACGGCGCCAAGACGCTCGTCAAGAGCAAGTCGATGCTGACCGAAGAATGCAACATGCGTCAGTTTTTGCAGACCCGCAGCATCACGGTGATCGAGACTGATCTCGGCGAGCGCATTCAGCAGCTTGACGACGAGCCGCCCAGCCACATCGTCGTTCCCGCGGTGCACAAGCTGCGCAGCGACGTGTCCGAGGTGTTCGCTAGAACGATCGGCTCGGAGCCGGGCAACAATGACGCACACTATCTCGCCGAAGCAATGCGCCGAAATACCCGGCCGTATTTTCTCGACGCGCAAGCCGGGATGACAGGCGCCAATTTCGCCGTCGCCGAGACCGGCAGCTTCGTGGTCTGCACCAACGAAGGCAACGCCGATCTCTCCGCCAACGTGCCCAAGCTGCACATCGCCTGCATAGGCATCGAAAAGATTATCCCGAAAATAGAGCACCTCGCGGTGTTCATCCGGATGCTGTCGCGCAGCGCGCTCGGCTCGCCGATCACGCAATACACTTCGCATTTCCGCGCGCCGCGGCCGGGTACCGAGCTGCACATCGTGCTGGTCGACAACGGGCGCTCGCAGCGGCTGGGCATGAAGGATTTCTGGCATTCGCTCAAATGCATCCGCTGCGGCGCGTGCATGAACACCTGTCCGGTCTACCGCCGCAGCGGCGGCCTCAGTTACGGGGCGACCTATTCCGGTCCGATCGGCATTATCATCGACCCGACCTTCGATATCCGCAAATACAGCAATCTGCCTTACGCCTCGACGCTTAACGGCAGCTGCACCAATGTCTGTCCGGTCAAGATCAACATCCACGAGCAGATCTATAAATGGCGGCAGGTGATGGCCGAACGAAATCAGCTGCCGCTGGTCAAGAGAGAAGCGATCCGCATCATCGGCAAGGTCATGAGCGAGCCGCATCTGTATCGCGCGGCGATCTCGGCAACCGGACTTGCAATCGAGCGCCTGCCGCGCTTTGCGGTTTACAACTGGCTCAATCCTTGGGGGCGGCAGCGCGAAATGCCGGAACCGCCGAAACAAAGTTTTCGCACCTGGTACCTCGAGAACCGGAATGGCCGATGACGAGCCGAGATTCAATCCTCGCCGCCGTGCGGCAGAATCAACCCGCGCCGCTAGCGCCCGTTCCCGCGATCCCGTCGTTCGCGCGCGATACCGAACCTTTGCTCGAGCAGTTCAAGAGCGTTTTGCTCAGCATGGGCGGAAAGCTCGCTCCGCCAGTCGATCGAGGAGATCTTGATGGGCTGGTGCACTCGCTCTTTCCCGACGCCACCGTGATCTGCTCGGCCACACTGGAGGTACGCGGCACGCGCATGCTCGACGGCAGCACCGATCCGACTGCGTTGGCTGATGTCGACGTCGCTGTGGTCCGCGCCGCATTCGGCGTCGCCGAGACCGGTTCGGTTTGGCTCAGCGAGGAGGAGTTGAAGGTCAATGCGCTCGCCTATCTTGCCCAGCACCTCATCGTTCTGCTCGATCCGTCGTGCATCGTTGGCAACCTGCATCAGGCTTACCGCGATTTCCGGTTCAACACCGCGCGTTACGCGGTGCTGGTCACCGGTCCGTCCGCCACTGCCGATATCGAAGGCGTTTTGGTCCACGGCGCCCAAGGGGTCCGCAGCCTGACCGTGGCCATGGTGGCGCCGTGACCGGGGCCCTGCGGCGAATTTGCCCTGGCGGTCCCATTGAGCTACGTCAGTGCTTTCAACCCGCCTGCGGGCGATAAGATTGCAGGTGTGCTGAAGGCTTGTAGCCGGCTATTGTCGATCTTCTTTGGGGAGAATTCATGCGACCGAAATGGCTGTTGGAAAACGATTTGTCGCCGGTCGTGCCCGAGCTTTCCGGCGGGGGCGCGGAGGCTGTCGGGCTGCACACCGACGCGTCGGTGCCAGACTATCTCAATGCTCACTATTGGTGGGCTTACATTCATCCCAAAGCGGTGAAGCTTTTCGAGCGCCAATGGCTGGTCAATACGATCCTGTGGGGAAATTACGCGCGACTGCGCAACGCGGCGCTGGCGGAAATGGGCGAAACGCTGCCCGGGACGACGTTACAAGTGGCGTGTGTTTACGGCGATCTCACCAACTGCCTGAGCGAGCGCGCCAAGGCGGCAGGCGGATCGATCGACGTGGTCGACGTTCTGCCGATCCAGCTGAACAATCTCAGCAGCAAATTGCCGGGAGGCGCGCCGGTAAGATTGCTGCGAATGGATGCCGTGGATCTCAAATTGCTCGACGCCAGCTATGATCGCGCGCTCGTCTTTTTTCTGCTCCATGAGCAACCGCGCGAATGGCGCGAGCGAACGCTGAACGAGGTGCTCCGTGTAGTCAGACCCGGAGGCAAGATCGTCATTGTCGATTATGCCTGCCCGCGCTGGTGGCACCCGCTGCGTTACCTGTTTCCGATGCTGCT
>Ga0187783_10003466_pt1 | contig 11621 bp, 8 predicted proteins | sample 1015_SJ02_MP02_2_FD_132471 | JGI IMG/M metagenome (GOLD analysis project Ga0187783, IMG submission 132471) | Tropical peat soil microbial communities from peatlands in Department of Meta, Colombia - 1015_SJ02_MP02_20_MG | ecosystem: Environmental > Terrestrial > Soil > Wetlands > Peat | place... | reverse complement strand
GAACTGGTCGGGGCCATTCCCCCGGGGCGAGTCATGACCTACGGTGACGTAGCAGCCGCTCTTGGGACGCGGCGGGCGCGAGCGGTGGGAACGATCATGGCGAACTGCGGTGCCGACACGCCCTGGTGGCGTGTAATCCGAGCGGGTGGGCTCCCGCCGCGGGGCCTCGAGGACCAGGCCGTCGCGCACTATCTCGTCGAAGGCACTCCCCTTGTCGGGCCACGGGACAGGTTCCGAATAGACCTCGCGCGAGCGCGCCACCGCGTGTGATCCCAACTCGGCCGGCACGCTGCGACCGGCCAGACCGAGGAGGCTGAGCTTCGATCCGGCGTTGCGTGCTCGTCTAGCGAGACTCGGACCGCACGAGCAGGACCCGAGCCACCACGTTGATCGCCAAAATACCGAGTAGCAGCACGAGGGCGATGCCCCAACATTCGAGCCGTTGGCTGGGAAAGGGCGACTGCAGAAGCTGCCAGATCAACGTCGGCAGCGTGGTCGTTTGATCGCCGGGACTGAATCGGGCCACGTTCGAGGCACCGATCACGAAGAGCACTGGCGCGGTCTCCCCTGAAGCCCTCGCTAGAGCGAGAAAGATGCCCGTCACCAGACGCGGCCGCGCACTCGGCAACAGCACGTGGAACATCAACCGGGAACGCCGGGCACCGAGCGCCGCCCCCGCTTCGCGGTACATGGCCGGCACGTGCCGCAACGCCTCCTCGCAGTTGATGGCGATGAAGGGAATCATCAGCATCGAGAGCGCGACGGCCCCGTTCGCGCCGGAGAATGCCAGATGCAACCTGACCATGACCAGGAAGATGAAGAGCCCGAACAGTATCGACGGCAGTCCGATGAGAACGGCGAGGGCGGTCCTCAGCAGTGAGGTGGAGCGGTTATCGAACTCGAAGAGCCCCAGTCCGCACACGAGCCCCACGGGTACCGAGATCGCCAGGGCTAGTCCCAGCACGACCAACGTGCCCACCAGCGCATTCGCGATGCCACCAACCGCGTTCATATCCATCAGCGAAGGCTGACCGGGACCGGTCGTGAAGAAGCTCCAAGTAAGAAAGTGCGCACCGTGCGTGATGACGTTCTCCAAGATCGAGAACAGGGGAATGAACGCCACCAGTAGCGCCAGACCCAACGCCCCGAAGAACAGTCGCCCCGTCCACTTGCGTCGACGACCCCGTCGCGCCGCGGCGGCCCGCACGGCCTCTCTCGCCTCTTGATGAATGTCGTGTGTCGATTCGGTGCTCACGTGAACTTCCGCAAGTTCCGATTCACGATGCCCCTCGCGAAGAGGAACACCAGGGCGACGATCACGAGCAGCGTGACCCCGAGGCAGTCCAGGACGGACGTTTGCAAGCCAAAGCCCCCGCCGAAGTCCTTGACGATTTCCGCGGCGAGGGTCGAACCGGTAGCGAACAGGTAGTCCGGCATGGGGCTGTACGACAGGCCGCCGAGCAAGGTGGCCAGCGCGATGGTCTCGCCCAGGGCCCGAGCGGTTCCGAGGCTAACCGCGCCAATCAGGCCCGACTTGCAGCTCGGCAGCACGACCTTTCGGATCACCTGCGCGCGCGTAGCCCCCAGAGCGATCGCCCCCTCGACCACCTCGTTGGGCACGGTCCGGATGACGTCGCTGCCCACGGCGGTGATGATGGGCAGGATCATCACCGCAAGCACCATCGATCCGATCATGATCCCGGCCCCTCGGGGCACCCCCGAGAATGGCCAGTGACCGTGGAAGAGCTGCGAGAGAAAGGGCTCGGCGGAGAACGACGACCAGTGCTCGAGCGTGAGCACACCCCAGACGCCGTACACGATTGAGGGCACGACGGCCAGCAGCGCGACCAGTGACGAGACGAGGAACTTCAGCCGCTGGGGCACGAGATAGACGATGGCGAGCGCCGAGCCGATGCCGATCGGCGCAGCGAGCAAGAGCGCGAGCATCGTGGTGACGAAGGTGCCCGCGATGAGCGGCAACGCACCGTAGGAGACGCCAAAGTTCCAGTCGGTGCTCGTGAAGAACTTCCCGCCGACCAGCTCCCAGCCCGGTATCGACTGATCGACCAGCATGCCCACGAAGGTCGCAATGACGGCGACCGACGCGGTCATGAAGACAATCAGGACGATTCGATAGGGGAGATCCTGGTGTCCCGAGGATAGGAGTCCTCGGGACACCAGGAGGGAACCACGTTCGGACCGCGGTTCGGTCCGGCTACGTCGTAGCCCTCGCCGCACCGCCGCAGGCTAGTTGTTGTTCGACAGCGCCGGCAAGTCCGACCCGTAGGTGATCTTCTGGATCTGATCCTGCGCGTACACCTGGACGGCCGTCGGCAGTGGCACGTAGTCCAACCCATTGGCCAGCGACTGGCCATACGAGCCGCCCGTCGAACCGTGGCTGAGGTACTCGAGGAACTTAGCGATCGCGATCGCTTGGGACGCGTCGTTCTGCTGCTGCTGGACGATAGCCCAACTGAAGCCAGCAATCGGGTAGCACTTGCGGCAGTCCTGGTTGGCGACGGAGAAGTCGGCCAGGGCCGTCGGGCTGAAGTTGTTGATGCTGCCGATGGAACCGGTCGATTTCAGGGCCTTCGTGGCGTCGGCGAGCACGCCCGCATTGGAGAGCTTCACGACGTCACCGGCCGCGTTGATGAGCCTCGCCGTTTGCAGCTTGTTGATAGCGGCGTAGCTCGACTCGACGTAGCCAATCGCGCCGTTGGTGCTGGCGACGGCGGGCGCCAGGACAGCGGAACCCTTGTTCGTTACGCCGACTGGCATCGTGGAAGTGGCGGCCGGAAAGTCCGTCGGGTCGACGTCGTTCAGGTAGGTCGTCAATACGTAGCTCGTGCCCGAGTCCGCAGTTCGAACCTCGTCCGTGATGGACTCATCGGTCAAGTACGACAGGCAGTTGACGTTGTCGGGCGAGGCCGAGGTGCCGGCGTTGACCTCAAGGTCAGCGTTGGTCGTCAGTAGCGCCGCGTTGTCCCAGGTCGTGATCACCCCGTTGAAAATCTGGCCGAGGTTCTCGCCGCTGAGGATGAGGCCGTGCTTGGCGTACTTCTTGGCGCACAGCTTGGGAGCGTCAGCGGTGAAGTTGATGTTGTAGATGATGGCGACCCCACCGAGCGTGATCGGCACCTGCACGAGTTGGCTGGCCGTCTCGCTCTCAGCGGAGAGCATCGTGGCATCGGTGGGGGACGCCTGGGTGTCGAGGCCGAGAGGAATGTCGGTAAAGCCGATCGCGCCCTGCCCACCGGTCGGTCCCACGCCGCCGTAGCCGATCGCCAGCTCACGCCCGGTGAGCGAGTTCTTGTCGGCGTAGGCGTTGGCGAACCAGCCCGCGTTGTTGGACGGGTCGTTGCCCGCCTTGCCGAACGCCGTCACGACGTAGGGCACGAAGTTGTTGTCGAAGTCGGCGCCGCCGTACGTGATCGCCACGGCAGATGAGTCGCCCGACGTGCAGGTGTCGGTGTCGCCGCTCGCCGGCGCGACCGTCGTATCGCCCACCGGGCACTGGATGGTTAGCGCGTTCGGGAAGTAGTTGGTGACTGTGGTTTTGGCGCTCGCTGGCGATACGCCAAAGGCGACGAACGCCGCGGTGCCTGTCAACAGGGCGACCGCCGACGTCAGTACTTTCCTCATGAATTGCCCTCCTTCGGGGGATTGGGTGGCTCAGCTTCAAATACACAAGTATTTTAATAGAAATACTAGTTTACGTCAAATCTAGCTGCCATTATTTGCACGCCGAACCCGTCTCGCGCCTCGGCGCGACTAGTACGTGACGACTGAGTGAAGTTTCCGCGACAAGTTTCGCTTGGCATTGCCGAACCGCTAGTCGCCCGACGTCCTGGTCCCCACGGTTTGCACCAATCCCTCAGTATCGAGCGGGTTCGGCTCGCGGCCCAGCACGCACACCCACGAAGAGTGGCGCAGCCGACAGCATGACGAGCGGCGGCACGGTGATCACCTGCTCGGCCCACTGGCTCAGCTGCAAGCCATCAGCCCACTGTGAAATGGGATTGAACACCACGATCAAGACGACGAGCCAACCAAGGAAGGCCACCGAGACGCGACTCTCCAGGACGTAGCGCACCACGAGAACCACGGCCCCCGCAAGGAAGTAGTACGCCCACACTCGCTCCTCGAACACAAGCCGCAGTGAGAGCGCGGTAGCGACCAGCGAGAGCAGCGTGGCGCTCTCGAGGACTGCGTCGAGAAACCGTCGCTTCGCCCACAGCGTCAGCAGCACGCTGCCGACGATGGGGCACAACCGCTCGAGCCCCGCCGCGACGGTGTTGCCCACGTGCAATTCCCATAAGAGGTCCCCGGGTGTCTCCGGGTACAGGGCCGTGCCAATGAACGAGCTCGCGAGGGATCGCCCGTCGGTAAGGATCGCGAGCGGCACGACAATCACGATCGCGGTGACCACGAGCGCCGACAACGCAGTGACCTTATGTCGAGAGGGAACTAGCAGCAACAGCGGCAGCGCCACGAGGATCGAAAACTGCTGGCTGAAGAACGCAATTCCCAGAAGAACGCCTAGCCACGCCCATCGCTCCTTAAGCAGCGCCGCCAACGCCCAGAGACACAGTCCAATGGCGATGAGGTCCTGAGGGTGGAAATACTGCTCAAGGCCAGCGAAGACGGGTGGGCAAAGCGCCAAGGCGAACAACGCCAAGGGCTCGCGAGCGCTCAGCCCCTTGCCGAAGGCGCGTAGCAGTCCGACGCAGCCGCTGGCCAAGACGATCCAGCTGACGTAGCCGATCTCCAGCGTCTGCTGGGAGATGCCCCGATGGTCGCTCCAAGTCTCGATGGGGCCGAGCGCGTTCACGCAGTGCCGGCCCATGACACTGGCCGAAGGGAAGGGAAAGTTGTGACCGACGCGAGCGAGAGCCGCCAGACCACCGCTCAACAACGGATACACGGGTGCGGTCAGCGGGATCTGATAGATGGAGTCGAAATTGGGCGGGTACGCGCAGGCAATGTTGCCGTGAGCGATCGCCAACGTGGCGTAGAAGGAGACCTCGGCATCGTTGAAGGTGGGACCCCCCAAGAGCTGGACGATGACGACGAACAGGATGGCTGAGCAAAACCAACTGACCCAGCACCAGAATGGGGTGATCCGACGGGAGCAAAAGCTGGTGGTGCGATCTCTCCATCGCTGCGTCACGTCGAGTCGCGGCACGGGACCACCTGCTCCAGACACCTTCGATGCCCGAGACGATAGCAACCTCCGTTTGGCGACAGCGCTTCGACCGTTGCGTCGTTGGCGCACTGGCGTCGGTTGTAAACGCTCAGCGCCGGTCCGGTCGTGCCGGTCGCGACGTCCTGACGACGTCGCCCTAGCTCAACGAGAAGGCGCCGTAGCAGATGGTTGGGCTATAGACGACAGGGCGGTCGTTGGCGGGCGCGGAGATCAGTACCTGGCCCGACACGTTGAGTGTGATCGCGTAGTAGGGCGCGTTCTCGGGCCAATTCGACAGGTAGGGCCCGCCCATCGACGATCCGAGCAGGCGGGCCTGCGTGGGAGGGACACCCGGATTCGCGGCCCGGAAGGCCTTCACCGCGATAAGGACGAGCTCCGCGTTCGCGCTGCAGGCGTCGACGTACGACGCGTCGCGGAACATCGGCATGCCAAGAACATGGTTAATGCCATCAGCGCTGGCGATCCACGTGCTCAAGTCGCGCCCGGTCTGTGACAGCCACGACGAGATCGACGGGGCGCTCATGATGGCGCTGCCCGTCAGCAGGTCAGTTTCCAAGGGTGACAACGCCCGAGCGACGGCCTTGACCTCGGACTGGGCGCCACTTGGCCACGCCTGGCCCCCCAGTTCGGTCCCGAAAGTCTGGACGACCAGGCCGAGCGGCTTGGCGACGGCTTCCACTTGGGCCAAGGTGGAGGAGTTCGTCAGGTCGTTGGACTGGATGTCGAAGGTCTCGACGGCGTTGTACACAGCCACCTCGTATTTGGCCAGCCGGGCGACGGCGACCGGCTTGGCCGGCGACGCCCCAGCGAATCGATACCCGACAAGCCCGACCGTCGCTATCACGAGGCTCGACGCCAAGGTGCACTGGGCGACCAGGCGGAAAACGCCCGCCGGAAGGTTTTGCACACCACAGGTCTAGCAAACGTCGCCTATTTTTCCGTCTCGCCGAGCGAGCGAAGCATGCTCGTCGTGTCGACCATGATGGGCCGGTGGCCCCGCGCCCCCCGACACTGACGTCGATGAACGAACACCGCCGCACACGTCGCCGCGCGTTGAACGAGTCGCGATGACCAGTGCCGGCGAGTCAGCGCAGCGATCGAGATCGAAGCTCGTACTCGACGTCCTCGGCACCGCTACGCCCTATCCGCTGCCCGACCGGCCCTGCTCGGGCTACCTGCTCTCGTTCGAGGACGTTCGACTCTGGATCGACGTGGGGCCGGGAACGTTCGCTGAAGTGCAGCGCCACGTCGGGCTCGACTCGCTCAGCGCGCTGTGGGTCAGCCACGCTCACGACGACCACTTCGGAGACCTACCCGCGCTGTACTACGCCTTCGCGTTCGGCGAGGTGCGCCGGGGCACGCGACTGCCAGTCATGGGTCCCCCGGGCTGGGCGACGCGCGTCAGTGATTTCGTGGCAGGCGACCAGGTCCACGACATGGCCTCGGTCTTCGAGGTGACCGAGCACCGCGATGGCGATCGGCGCCTTTTTGGCGAACTCGAATTGCTCACCCGTGCCGTGCGCCATAACGTCCCGGCATTTGGATTGCGTGTGTCGGCGGGCGGACACTCGTTGGCGTACTCGGGCGACAGCGCTCCCTGCGACGAACTCGTTGAGCTGGCCCGGGGGGCGACCGTCTTCCTCTGTGAAGTCGGGATCTCGTCTCGCCATTCGGAAGCCTGGATCGCCCACTGCACGCCCGAGGACGCGGGTTCCATGGCGAGTCGGGCCAACGCGGAGCTCCTGTTGCTCACCCACTTCGGGCCGGGCGTCGACGCGATGGAGGCGGCGAAGCGTGCGGGTCGAGTGTTCGAAGGGCCAGTGCGCACGGCGGCGCCCGGTCTACGAGTCGACATCGCCTGACGCCAAGGGGTTCGGCGCCTTATCGATTCGGCGATCTGCGCTCTCGCCGGGGCGCTGTGCGGCCAGCACCAATCCACTCGGCGGACGCTCGAGCAGTTCACGCGCGTCGGTCGCGGGCAGCGCCGGGGCGTAGTAGAAACCTTGGCCGAGGTCGCAGTCCAGTCGGCGCACGCGGGCGAGCTGCTCGGCGGTCTCGATGCCCTCGGCGAGCATGGTGCTGCCGAGCCGGTGGCCCATCGAGATGATCGTCTCGAGCAGCGTGTCGCCGTCACTGCCCGGGGGGATTACGAAGGACCGGTCGATCTTGACAATCCGCGGCTTCAGCGCCCTCAAGTACGCCAGCGACGAGTAGCCCGTGCCGAAGTCGTCGAGGGCGATGGCCACGCCCAGCCGGCCGAGGTGGTCGATGATGCGCAAGGTTTCGTCGATGTCGGCCATAGCGACGCCCTCGGTGATCTCAATGACGAGTCGCTCAGGACTGAGGCCGCTTTCTGAGAGCACCTGGTCGATCGTGGCGAGCAAGCCCGCGCCGAGGAACTGGCGCGGGGAGAGGTTCACGGCAACGAAGGGCCGCCGGCCGCCAGCCGTGCTCCAGGAACTGGCGGCCCTGGCCGCCTCCTCGAGGGCGAAGGACCCCAATTCAACAACCAGGTCGCTCTGCTCGGCCAGGGCGATGAACTCACTCGGCGCCACCCAGCCGCGCTCTGGGTGGGACCACCGCATGAGGGCCTCGAAGCCGACAACTTCCTCGCTCCCCAGAGCGAGAATGGGCTGGTAGTGCATCGTCAAATCGCGGCTCGCGAGGGCGTGGCGCAGCTCACGCAACAACGTGTAGCGATTCACCACCTGCTCGTGCATCGCCGAGGTGAAGACCGCGGACTGGTCCTTGCCGCGGCGCTTGGCCTCGTAGAGTGCGACGTCGGCGTCCTGGACCAGTTCCAGGCACTGCGCCCGCGTTTGATCCCACACCACGACGCCCACGCTGGCCCGCTGCTCGACCGGGCCGTCGACGATGACGAAGGGTTCGCGCAGCGCGCCCAGCAGGCGGTGGGCGATCTCGGTTGCCTCGTCGGGAGTGGTGAGTCCTTCGGCCAGGTAGAGGAATTCGTCGCCCCCGAAACGGCACAGGGTGTCGGTCGAGCGAGCCACCCCCTCGAGGCGGCGCGCGATTTCGATGAGCAGCTGGTCGCCGACGACGTGGCCCTGGGTGTCGTTGATCGCCTTGAAGTCGTCGAGGTCAAGGAGTAGCACGGCGCACAGTCCGCCGTGGCGCAGGGTGCGGGCTTGGGCCTGCGCAAGGCGGTCCTCGAATAGTGCGCGATTCGCCAGTCCCGTCAGGGGATCGTGGAGCGCCTGGTGGCTGAGACGCTCGTTCAAGAACCGCTCCTCGGTGACGTCACGCTCGGAGAAGACGAAGCCACGGATGCCGCCCTCCTCGTCGAGCACGGTCGAGCGCGAGACCTCGGAAAAGATGGTGCGCCCGTCCTTGCGCAAGTAGCGCTTGACGTAGCGCATGGGTTGGGTCTCCCCTCGTCGAGCCCGGTCAAGGGTCGTTTCGGTGACGCCAACGTCAAGGGGGTGGGTGAAGGGTAGCGTGTCGTGGCCGTAGAGCTCCGCGGCGTCGTAACCCACCATGTTGAAGAAGGCCTCGTTGGCCGCGGTCATGCGGTCGTCGGCGTCGGCCAGGACCATCGGCGCCATGTTGTTCTCGAACGCCACCCGGAAGCGCCGCTCGGCCTCGACCCTGGCCTCCAGGGCTGTGCGGCGGGCCCCTTGGTCGCGCACCGCCGCGACAACCCAGCGCTCGCTGCCCATCGCCAGTGGCGAGAGGGCGACGTCGATCAATACCTCGCTGCCGTCACGACGCAGCAACGTGATGTCGAGATCCTCGATCCTCTCGAGTCTCGGGTTTCTCAGGAAGTTGTCGTTGTACATCTGCTGCTCGGCGTGATCGCACGGAGGAACCAGGATCCGGATGTTGCGGCCGATGAGATCCTCGCGTCGGTAGCCGGCCATCGCCGCGAGCGGATGGTTAACGTAGTGAATTCGCCCGTCGCCGTCGAAGAGAACGGTCGCGTCCGGTAGCGCGTCAAAGAGATCGCGCCACGCAAGTCCCCGCTCCACCGCGGATGGCGCAGCGTTCGGTTCGCGGTGACGGTGACGCCTAGTCACTGGTCGCACGGTGCGCTCGCCTCTCGCCGCGCGGAGACGACTCGCTCATTGACTCGCCGAATTCAACTCCGTCAAGGTCGCTGGCAAAGCCCGTGAAGTGCGAGCGCGCGAGAGACCGGAGCGGCCACGGCGTGCGTCGAGCGGGCCGACGCCGCGAGCGGCCGTGAGAGAGACGGGGGGCTGTCATAGAGGAATGGAATTGCCAATCCACGGTATGGGCTCACTCCATTGACACGCCGGGCAATACCGTCTGTTCTCGTGACACATCGTCCGTTGTCTGGTGACGACAGCGGCCGCGAGCGGCGATGTCAGTCCGGACGTCGTGCGCATCCAAACGAGCAAGACCAAACCGGACTACAACGTCTCGTCCGACACAGCTACGGTCGTCCTGAGCCGCGTGCTCGGCCCCGGCACGCGACGAGCGCAAGCTGCACCACGCGACCGACACCGCTACTGGCCGCGCGTGGACGTGCTAAGTGGCGCCGGACCCTCGGCCGGCCGCCAGTTGGGCGACGACTACTCGAAGACTTGGCTCATCTCGGTCACGCGTTCGGGGTGACGCCGTAGGAGGTACGCCAAGTACACGATCCCGATCACAAACCACACGATCACCACGATGCCCGCGAGGCTGATCGGATACGGCAGCGGCGAGACGAACTTGAAGACCGATGTGCCCACACCCAGCGCCGACGCGAGCACCGGCACGAGCATCACTGAGCTCACGATCGGGACCACGACGTGCAAGAACCAGTTGAACTCCTGTCGCTGGCGCCGCAGGTAGTAGCCGAACGACGAGAAGTTGATCACGATGTAGATCGAGATCATCACGGCTGAGAGGATCGTCGCGAGGAGCTCGAAGGCGTCGACCGGCCCGTAGCCAAGGGCGAGCGGCAGGGCGATCACGAGCGTGGCCAGCGCCTGGACGGCGATGCCCACGACCGGCGAGGCGTAGCGCCGGTGGGTGCGTGTGAAGGCGGCCGGCAGCAGCTTGATCCGGCCCATCGCGTACCAGGTCCTCGTTGAGGCGACGAGCGCCGAGTTGCCGTTGGCGAAGAACGAGTTCACCACGGCGAGGAAGACCACGACCCAGCCGACGCCCCACATCTTGCGCGCAAAGAGGATCCACGGGCTCCCCCCGCCGAGGTCGCCGTAGGACTGCAGGTGAATCGGGCCCACGTAGGCCGAGGCGGCGTACGTCGTGAAGAGGTAGAACACCCCGACGATCACGCACGAGAGTATGACGGCGCGCGGGACGTTGCGGCGCGGCTCGCGCGCCTCTTCGGCAAGCGGCGCGGCCGCCTCGAAACCGACGAAGGCCAGCATGACGAAAACGGCGCCGGCCACCACGCCTGAGGTGCCGTGGAAGCCCTTCACGTTGGCGAACTTGAGCGTGAAGACCTGCAAGGTGTTGCCGCCCGGTGCGGCGTGGGCGATCAGCCAGAACGACAGCGCGACGAAGACCACCATCTCGAAGGCGCCGAGGATGACGCCGAACCACGTGCTGAGCCGTACGCCGCGAAAGCCGATGAGCGCCGTGAGCACCATGCCCAGCACCATGAAGCCGATCCACGTCGCTCTGAAGTCCCAGCCGAACTCCTGGTTCAAGATGGAGCCAACGAAGTAGCCAATGAGCAGGTTGACGATCGGCCCGACGAGGCCGGCGATCATCGCGTAGCCCCAGCCGACGAGGTAGCCAACGGTCGGGTGCAGCCCTTGCGCGGGGTACGTGTAGATGCTCCCGGCCGAGGGCAGGTGCCGGGCCAGCTGGCCGATGGAGACTGCCACGAGCACGGCCGCCACGAGCGCGAGCACCACCGTCAGCGATAGCGCGCCGCCAGCGTAGCCCGCGCCGACGGCCAGCGACGTGGCGACGGCCGCGCCCGGGGCCATGAACGTCACGGACTGGAACAGCACCCCGGGCAATCCGACGACGTGGCCAGCCAGTCGCCGGCCCTCGCCCAGGATCAGTCCGTTGCGATCCAGAGGCGTGGTTTGCTCACTCGTTGACATTGCCTTCCTCTTTCTCACTGATGATCGTTTCGAACTCTTTGACGGCGGCCTCGCTGTAGCTCATGGCGTCGCTCGGTCCCACGATCACGTCCCCCGAGGGTGTGGCGCGCACAACGATGTGGTCGACGGGGCTTGCAAGTTCGACCGTTCGTGACACGGTGCAGAGCACCTCGGCCGTGAGCCGACGAGCGACGGCCAGATCCTCATCGGGGACATCCACGTCCTCGGGGAGCTCGTAGCGCACGGTGATCGACTCAAGACGCTGATCCTCAGCCTTGTAGCCGCTCGTCTCGATGACGAGGGCGGCTAGCGGGTGGCCCCGTCGCGCCAGCACCTCGACAAAGTCGATAGCCGAGCAGCCACCGATCGCT
>Ga0187783_10003465_pt1 | contig 11622 bp, 5 predicted proteins | sample 1015_SJ02_MP02_2_FD_132471 | JGI IMG/M metagenome (GOLD analysis project Ga0187783, IMG submission 132471) | Tropical peat soil microbial communities from peatlands in Department of Meta, Colombia - 1015_SJ02_MP02_20_MG | ecosystem: Environmental > Terrestrial > Soil > Wetlands > Peat | place... | reverse complement strand
TTTTTTAAAATCATTTCAACATCACTTCCGGCCTCAATCAATATTTGCAAGCATTTTGCTTTGCCGCTTTTTTTGAACTCATATCTGGTTATTCGATTAGAAATCACTTCTTCAAGTAATCGTTCGATGGGAGGAATTTGTGCGATACCTACTGGATTTACGGGTAAATTATATTGATAGATTAACAAATCCAATGCTTCAAAATCTCCTTGCAAGGCTGCTTGAGTGACTGGCATAACGCCATCCTCACCACAATATCTAGCACAATTTTTGTTTCTTTGATATAATAATCGCATTATTTCCAAAGCGTTTTTACGTAACTGAGGTTGCGCTAAAGCAGTAATGGCGGCGATAAATGGCGTCATTTTAAAATACCGAGCAAAATCAATCGAACTCTTCAGCCGTTGTTTAATTTGATCAATATTAGCCTCTGCACATAATTCTACTAAATTATCTTCAACGGGTAAATGTTTAACTTCCTCTTGCATGGCGCCTGCTGCTTTGAATAACCCTTCTATCCGATCAATACTTCTCTTATATTCAATTGCTAATTTCAATGACTTAAAATGGTAATAAGGAGGTTTAGAAAAAATTTGTGAGTTTTTACTCAAAACAAAATAACCATTATTAATATGATAAAATTCATCATTGGCCAATAAATATTCGAGTAAAGCTAATTTATATAAACCATAGTGTCCACTTAAAAGAAATGGAATAAACAAAGTAGAAAAAAAAGCACTGCCAGATAAAAGGCCGTCTAATCTAATAACAGCCCCTTCGTACCATAAATAAAACGCAGTTTTGGATTTAGAGGCGGGTAATAATTGTTTATATTTTTCCTTGATCAGCATTTGCTGGCAATCTTCTTTGCTTCCATTTCTCTGAAATGGTAATTTAAACGCGGTGGCTGGACGATTATTGATTGTATTGATACCGCATCTATAACTGGATTCCAGTGCTCCGTTTTGTATTAATAATTGAAGGATATGATTATGACCTCTCTTTGCCGCCAGCATTACTGAAGTGAGAAATTGACATGAATCTTCATCATCCAAATGAAATTCATTTAAATAGTAGTTTAACTCAGATCGTTTATTAACTTTATCGAAATTTTTTAAGAAATCAATTAAATAGGATATTAGATCTAATTGATTAACGGTTATTGCCCAGAAAAATAATTGGCGAGTCGATCTTATCAAATCGAGTTGAATATCAGGACGATCTTTAGTAGTGTTCAGCCAATAACTAAGGACAGCAAACAATTGACTGAACCGATTTTTATAATCGGAATCAATTAAACGATAAAATTCATTGATCAAATCAGCATATAGGGCTTTTTCTTCTAAAAGATGACGTTTTGCCTGTAAAACGGGTATAAGCCGATCCGGCTCATGATTTCGAATAATCGAAGAGTGAGTTTTTAATAAATCGCCCAAGAAATTTTTAATTTTTTTCATTACAAATCCTAGGCTTTCTGTGGTTATCAGCATAAATAATTTAAAACCAAATTGCAATAGTCCTTTATTTATACTATAATTTTTGATCATGACAGACTTATATTTTCATGTTGGATATTATGTCGCGAGTTCGATTTTAACTCTCCTGATCATTACTTCATTTTTGCTTCATAAAAAAAAACAATTTATTAGCACCGATCAAAAACCGGAGTTATTGCAGTATTTTCCAGTTGCACAATCGAGACCCGTGGGCGCCGTGAAAGTAAATACGGGATTACATATAAAAAGTTTTCCTGAATTTGATTTAATAAAAAATACGTTTACCATGGATGCCTTAATTTGGTTTGAATTCAATCCCAGCTTGGTTAATTTAGAAACAATTAAAGAATTTTCGTTTGAGCGGTCTACTATCTTATATAAATCCGAGCCGGAAATAAAATTTAGAAATAATTTATTATTAGCCATTTATCATATACAAGTAAAATTTAATACTAATCTGGATTACACCTATTTCCCTGTGAACGACCATCGCCTGTTTCTAGTGTTGGATAACGAAACTGTTTCACCACAAGAATTAATTTATAACGTACGCGACAGTTCTTTTACCTGGTCTAACGACATTCATACCCATGACTGGTTCATCACCAAAAAATCGGTTGAAACGGGTTATAACGATTTAATATTAGAAAGTTTTGATTCTAAGAAAAAAATGTCGCACCCTCGCGTTTTGTTTTCATTAGATTTAGCACGAGCCGGTTTGCGCAAAGCCGTGCTGATTTTCTTCCCCATTTTGGTTTTTCTGTTTTTAACGGCTTATACATTGACTATGCATCCCGACCAAATTACTTTTATCGGACCTCCTATTTATGTTCTTGCCATAACCGCCATTAGCGGTTTACTATTTTACCGGTTCATTATCGAAAGTATTTCACCCAGTGTCGGCTATTTTACTCTGGGCGAATATTTTTACATAACCAGTTTAACCCTCCAATTTGTCATTTTTCTTCTTAACTTACTACACCTGGAGATTGGACCAAAATACCCTGTTTTCTTTGATGTGTTTAATTTTATTTCCTTTGTCGTGATCCAACTGATTCTTATTGGTGTTTTGTGCTATTTATTTTACTATTGGAATCCAGGAAAACAATTTAAACGCATAAAACCCATAACAAAACCAAAAACCTTTAAAATTCCATTAAATCAATTGACGCTGACTCACTTAATGCAATACATCTCCAAGCACCCAGAGTTTCCACCCATTGATAATGAAAATTACTTAAACCCGGATTATTCAACATTCTATAAACAATATATACATGGGTATTGGATTAATACATTGAATAAATTGAGTTACCGGCTCGGTTTAAAAAAACCTCCGGCATGGACGCCCGAATTATTTAATCAATTGCTGAGTGATTTGGTTGATCATCCAATCAGCGATTATAATGGAGACTATATTGCCAAATTAAATCCGCCCGCTCATTCGCGTGTGATTATTTTTGGTGATCTACACGGCGCCTTTCATTGTTTGGTTCGCGACCTTAACAAACTGAAAGAGATGGAAGTTATCGATGATTTCTTAACCATAAAATCTTCCAAAGACTATTTTATTTTTAACGGCAATGCCATCGATCGTTCTCCGTATGTTTTAGAAACATTAACCGTTATTATGCAATTGATGAAGCAGAATCCCACTAAAATAGTCTACATCAAAGGCAATCATGAGAATAACGAACTGTGGACTAGCTACCAAACCGGCATCGAATTAAAAATCAAAACTAAATATGTTTTCAAGGATGACTGGAGATTATTGACTGAATATCTGAAGAGATTTTTTAACACTTTACCTTTAGCCCTATACCTACAATCGAATGACGATAATAGATTAGTGCGGTTATCGCATTACCATTCCACCGAACTACCGTATGCAGAAACCGATTTTTATGATTTTATTGCAACTAAAACCGATAAAATAATTAGTTTCGCCAAATTAGAAAATCATTTTTTTTCTCAGAAAGAAATTTATTTAGATTCTGTTATTAACAGCGGTACTCAAGGAATAATTAATCAGACTTTTAGAGGATTACAATTATTGACTCCGCAAAAAGGAGCGACAGCTTGGAGTATTTTATCCTCCCCCACTTTAACTTATGGGATGCTTTACCAATTTTTTTACGATACTTTTGTGATCTTAGATATCGATGATAACATTCATTCCTGGATGCTGACTTTATATTATCAAGATGTCCGAAAATTATCCGGATATAAAACTCAATTGTACTCGGTTATTTATGGTATAAAAATCGATGATCCAAAGCACTTTAAACAATTAGATTATCGAAACACCCTTGTCGTTGGCTGCACTCTCGATTTATCTAAAACCTCTTCGGTATTGGGCGAGCGGATACGACAAGGATTAAATTTAGGCATTATGGAGCAAAATCATCGTGGCGGTATTAAAAACTGTCCGATTCGATTTATTCCGCTGGATGATGAGTATACGCCGCATCTCGCTCGAAAAAATATTTTCACCTTTTTAAATGTTTACCAAACCAGTTTAATTTTATCTCCGCTGGGTACGCCGACCACCGAAGCGTTTTTGCCGTTGATTAAACAAGAAAAAATTCTGGTGTTATTTCCTTACACCGGAGCTACTATTTTTCGTAATCCGGAATTATCTCATCTTGTTCATTTCAGAACATCGTATGCAAATGAAGCGCGAGCGTTAATTACCCATCTGGTAAAATCATTAGCCATTAAGCGGGTTGCTTTGTTTTATCAAAATGATTCTTATGGGCTCTCTCCATTAGAGGGCGCTAAAAAAACCTTAAAACAATTAGGAATTGAGGAATGGTTAGAAACGCCTTATCAAAGAAATAATCCCAATATTGAGGACGCTGCCCGAAAAATTATTGAATTTAATCCTGAGGCGATTTTATTTTTTTCAACCAATGCGCCATCTATTGCTTTAATCCACCGCTTAGGCGTGGCGACAGTCGCTGATAAAGTACTGATGGGGGTTTCTTTTTTAACCGATGTATTTCGCAAATTTCTCCACACCCTAGGATTAGAGCTGATCATTTCCCGGGTAATTCCCAATATATACACTGCCCAGCTGCCGATCATTGATGAATTTAAATCTGCCATACCTAAACATTATCGAGGTTGCACTGAATCGGAAGATTCTTTTGAAGCCTATATCAATGCTCGCATATTTGCTTTTATCCTGGATTCTATACCGCAACCGTTTACCAAAGAAAAAATTATCACTCAGGTTGAGTCGGTAAAAGACTTAAATTTTGGTGGTTTGGAGCTTAATTTTAACCCACAGACTCGAGAACTTTCGCAAGCTGTTTGGATTGATTTAGGCAAAGATCAGTGGATCAAATTTAATTAAGGAGGATGATATGCCTAAGACCCTGATTACCGTTGACGTGAATAAATCTCCGGAAAAACAACCGGTCCCCTTGCATAATCGCTGGCACCCCGACATTCCACCGGTCGTTACCGTGAATTGCGGCGAGGTATTTAGAATTGAATGCTTGGATTGGACCGGAGGACAAATAAAAGATGATGACAGCCCTGAGGATGTACGGCTGATTGATTTAACCAAAGTGCATTATTTGTCAGGCCCGATCGCCGTGAAAGGCGCGCAACCGGGCGACATTTTGGTAGTAGATATTCTGGATATCGGCGCCTTGCCTGATTCGGAGTGGGGTTTCACCGGAATTTTTGCGCGTGAGAATGGCGGCGGATTTCTCACCGATTTTTACCCTAAAGCCGGCAAAGCCATCTGGAATTTTAATGGAATTTACGCGACTTCCCGCCACATTCCTCACGTTCGCATCCCCAGCATGATTCATCCCGGGTTAATTGGCACCGCCCCTTCTCATGAACTGTTGGCGCGTTGGAATAAACGCGAAGCCGATTTGGTGGCGACCAACCCGGATCGCATCCCGCCGTATGCCGCTCTGCCCAATCCTCAGGGCGCCTTAGTGGGTAAATTAATCGGTTCGAAGGCAGACCGTGTCGCCAAAGAAGGCGCGCGAACGGTGCCTCCGCGTGAACATGGCGGCAATTGCGATATTAAAAATCTTTCATTGGGTTCACGCATTTATTTTCCGGTTTATATCGAGGGCGCCAATCTTTCGCTGGGTGACATTCATTTTTCTCAAGGCGATGGTGAGATTTCGTTTTGCGGCGCGATTGAAATGGCCGGCTGGGTCATTCTTAAAGTGGATTTAATCAAAAAGGGAATGAGTCAATATCCTCTGATTAATCCTATCTTTGAAACAGGCCCGTTATTACCCCAATTTAGCAATTACCTGGTATTCGAAGGCATTAGTGTCGATGAACAGGATAAGCAATATTATCTGGATGCCCATATCGCTTATCGGCGCGCCTGTCTCAATGCCGTGGAATATTTAAAAAAGTTTGGTTATACCGGGGAACAAGCCTATTTATTACTCAGTTGTGCGCCCTCCGAAGGCCGTATCAATGGGATTGTCGATATTCCCAATGCCTGCTGTACCTTGGCTCTTCCAACCTCGATCTTTGATTTCAATATCAAACCGAAAGGGCCTCAATAATCACTTTAACTACAATCAAAACTATCTAAAATCTCTTTACATTTTGTTCAATTCGTGGTAAAGTAGTTTTAGTAACTCAAGAGGTATCTCGCCAATGAACAATTAAAACTGATGGGTTTCAACGCCAGTTGAAAGTTTTTTTATTTATAATCCAGAGGTTTTAATATGTCATTCCAGCCGCAAATTGTTTTACATAATATTAGTTTTTCCCTGATAAATCAGCCTATTATTACCGATTTAAGTTGTTGTTTTCTACCGGAAAAATATGGAGTGGTCGGACGAAACGGTATCGGCAAATCGACTCTACTTAAATTAATCACCGAAGAACACCAACCTTCTATGGGTGTTGTGCAGCAACAAGGGAAAATAGCCTATTTTTCTCAGGAAATATTTAATCAAGAAAACATCACCGTCTCTGACGTCTTGGGAGTAACCGCGCAATTAAACGCGCTGCAACGGATTGCCCAGGGCAGCGTCGATGAGCAGGACTTTGCTCTCGTGGGCGATGACTGGCTTCTTGAAGAAACCATCCATCGACAATTAACTGCTTTCGGATTAGAACCGATGTGTTTAAATCGATTGGTTAATTCTTTAAGCGGCGGCGAGTACACCCGTCTTCTACTCGCCAAAACGTTTAGGTCTACCGCCGATTTCTTGATCTTAGATGAACCCACCAATAACTTAGACGTCGATGCTCGTTTGGCACTCTATCAAGCAATTACTGACTGGAATCGAGGGCTGATTGTCGTTTCTCATGATCGCCAATTGCTGAACTTAATGGATCATATCGTTGAACTTTCTTCATTAGGTGTTCATTTTTACGGTGGCAATTATCAGAATTATGCCGAGCAAAAACAAATTGAACAAACGGCCGCTCAGCAAAAACTACAGGCCATGGCGCAACTAAAAAAACAAGCCAAAGCACTCGCACAAACTCGACGCGAACGCCATGAACAAGCTCAAGCCAAAGGACGCTCAGCACGTAAAGCTGAAATCGCCAAAGTGGGGATACTCAAAAGCCGGATAGAAATGAATTCTGCTCAAGGGCGCAGTGATCGCACCCAACGACGAGTGCTCTTACAATCTGAACGCAAACTGGCCATCGTCTCTGACAATATGATTCAAGCCAAGGAAAAATTAGCGCAATACCCGGTAATCCATATCAAATTACCACGCACCCAAGCGCCACAGGGCAAAATGATTTTAAATATTAAAAATCTCGACTTCAAATATCCGGATCACCCCCAATTACTCATCAACAATTTTTCGTTAATCTTACAAGGGCCTGAACGAGTAGCGATAGCCGGAAAAAATGGCAGCGGTAAAACCACTTTGATCCGATTAATCCTCAATCAATTAAAACCCTCCGGCGGAACCATTTCGATTGGCGCCGAAAGGGTGAGTTATCTGGATCAGAAATTAGCAATTTTAGAGGATCATCTTTCTTTATTAGAGAATTTTCTACGTTTAAACCCGGATATTAAAGAGTTAGACGCTCGCTATTATTTAGCCGACTTTTCATTTCGTAATGAGGCTGCTCTAAAACAAGTGGCTCATTTGAGCGGTGGAGAACGTCTGCGCGCTGCCTTGGCCTGTACGCTGATGTCCGCTGCGCCGCCCCAATTACTGATTTTAGACGAGCCAACCAATCATCTCGATTTATACACTATTAGTATTATTGAATCCGTATTAAGAGAATACCAAGGGGCATTGCTCGTTATCAGCCACGATCAGACTTTTTTAACCAATAGTTTAATCGAAAAAACAGTTTACTTATCATATTAACCCCACCCTAACTCTCCCCCTAGTGCCATTGCCGCATGGCCTTCTTCTGTATGTTTGCGCTCAAAGACTGTCAATCCAGCTGCAAAACAGGGCGAGCTTGAAATTCAGCAGAACCCTGGGAATCACCGGCTGGTGGTTTTACACGCCACATCAGGGACTGCGGGCGACCTATCTGCAATGGCATCGAGGGTGCTGACTTAACTCCTGCCGCGGCAAGTTTTGCCTCTGGATCTCTAGACAATGACTGCCGTAATTCTTTTAGCATCCTGTCCCAATTGATCGAGTGAGTCATATCAATATCCAGCGAAGTCCATCCACCCTTCGCTAAACAACGGTTGCGGAATCGGGTCTGAGGCGTCGGCAGCCCGGTCACCAAATCAAAATGAGACAGCCCATCCAGATGAATGGCGATTTTTATTTTTTGATCACGATGATAATAAACAATATCAATTACACGCCCAGTCTGATAACAAGTAAAATTAGTTTTCAAAAACCGTTGTTGATGCTGGGGTAGAGCAGTTAGAATTTTTTGATAAACATCTTGTTTCTCTTTGAAATGTTTGACATCGGTTAAAAACTGCTTAGTACAGTTGTGCATTTGCTGCGTTAATTTTGGATCGAATGGCACTCCGCCATGCCATTTAAATGCTTGGATTGTAAACAAGGCTCTGGCCTGGCTGCCATTCATTGCCTCAAACTTAATTTTTCTAAACAATTGCTTTTGTTCCTCCCGGCTATAGGCTATAGACCTATCCTCGCTCATCTCCGTCAATACCAAATTAATCCACAATAAATCCAGCGCCGACTGTGAATCCATATTATCAAAATGAATAGGGCGTAACATCTCCTCACCCAGCTGTTTCACGGCGGCATTGATCTGCCTTGCCTCCATTTCCAATACGCAATTGCGCAACAATTGTAAATAATCTCGAATATTTTCGAATGGATAAGTCTCGTAACCGCCTTGGATATACACAAGCATTGCCGCAGAGTAGCCGGTAATCAAGTACTGCAACCCTTTCAGATGATGGTTGTTGTGAAGATAGTTTGCGTGTTTAATGAAAGAATCTACCATAAAATAAGATTGTTTAATTTCAAAAGAAGATTCTCCATGCCAAGATTTACATTCGGGGTCATCGAACAGTTGCTCCTCCTTTAAGTTAAGTGCGGCCATCAATTCTTGATACCGAAATACGTCTTTCGGGATAGCCGATTCAATTTCGGGTATTGTCCATGTTTTTCTTCGATTTTCCGGATCACGAAGAAATCCCATAAAAAACCGGCCGTAACACACCACATTGGGTTGAGGCAGCAGTAATTTTAGGCGGGCAATCCGAAACATGGTTAAGTATTTTGCTGAAAACATAACTAAGGGAGTTATCTCCTTAAACAATAGCGGTAAAGCTCGTTGCGCCAATTGAGCAAACAGCTCCGATCTTTGGCGGTTGATTCTGATTCGGCCATGCATTCTCGTGACTCCATCCAACAAGGCAAAACTGGTTGCCGGCGATGGCAGGTTGTCAGGAGAAAATCTCCATTCTAACTGAGTCAGCAGATGTTCTAAGACGTAATTTTCCGGCGGAAAATCCCAGCGTGACAAAGCGCGAATTACCAGCGCTATCCGCTTGATTAATCGGTTATTATTTTTTTCTTCTGATTCAGAATCATCCAATTGATGACAAAATAATTCGACAAGACGCTTAAATATGTCTTTTAACAGACTTTCTTTTTCAGCCATCACCCATGGTTGATCAAATTTAAACTCGATATTTCTTTTAGCCAGTAGGCTGATCACCTGAGCAGTCATCCTTGAGTTTTTTTGATTTCGTTGAAAAAATTTGTTAATCATCTCCGGCAACTGTTTTAATAATTCCTCTTTAGCTGCAATGGGCGATAAATAAATATCTTGTTCGATCAACTTTAAAGTATTCGTTAAAAACAGTTTGAAATTTTTAAAACTCATCTTACTAATTGACTTCGCTTCCGTACACAATCCAGAAACATTTTGTTGATAGGAGGTAAACTCTGCTCCTCGCTTGGCCTCTATTTCGATTGCGTCCATAGCTCGGTTTGAAATATTAGTTCTCACTTTATGCATATAAACTCCTTCTTGCCTTTTTATGGGTAGCATGCAACTCAACCAGCTCCTGCTTCGTTAGATAAAATCCATTCATTCTGCAACGATAAATAATTTTTGTCCTTAGTGCAAGTTGTTGATTGAACGAAAAAACAGTTTACTTATCAAAATCGTGGGCAGCTAAATATAAGGGATAACAATGCACGTTTTGGGTATCATCTATCATTAAGCTATTTGCGCTCATGATCACACTGTAAGGCGGATGATATTTGTTGACAAATTTCTGTAAACTTTTATTGCGGGTAATCCAGCCTGATTTTACTTCAATAGGAATAACCTGATCGGCAATCTCGCAAAGAAATTCAACTTCACTCTGATTTTCTTGCCAAGAAAATAACGGTTGTTCTAAAGATGCCGACAATTCTTGAGCCACATAATTTTCGGCAAAATATCCCTTATAGGCGCCATAATCATAATTTAAAATCGATTGCGGAGATAAATGGATCATCGCGCCTAATATGCCTATATCAAACAGTAATAGTTTAAATTGCCCCTCTTTGGTATAAGCGAATAAAGGAGATTGACCGTAGTTAACAACTGGAATTTTGATGACTAAACCGGCCGTTATCAGCCAATCAATAGCGCCGGCTAATCGGGAATAACGATCAACTCCGGGAACGACTCCACGAAATTTAAATTTACCGGCCATACTATTTTGATAACTAGCCATTTGAGCAGGGACCGCTTGCCATACCCGGTTGATGTGCATGGCGTTAACTTTACCCGAATGTTTAGCAATATCTGCATAGTAGGCCATTAACAATTGTTCTTGCTTATCTCGTACCGATGCAAAAGCAGTGAATAAATCCGCTGAGTGTTGCTGAAACGTAGTAACCACTTCAGGCAAGCCGCCCACAATAAAATACCGTTTTAGCATTTCCCATAAATGTTGATGAATTAACGGCGGTATTTTAGTTGTTTTTTTACAGTTTTTGATAAATTCAACCGACTGTTCCTCATTCATGTTTTGTAAAAATTCTAAAAATGTCATGGGATATAAATGTATGGTTTCGGTTTTACCTACCGGGTAAGAAGTGGGAGTCAACTCAAGGCCCAGCAGTGAGCCAGCGCAAGCGACGGCTAATTCAGAGAGGTCTTCTTGAAAATATTTTAAACTGGTAATGGCTTCCGGAATCGCCTGGATTTCATCAAAAATAACTAAATCTTGATTGAGATGAATAGGCTTGTTGAGATGAAAGCTCAATTCATTGATAATCCGTTTCGGATCCAAGTTAGGCTCGAAAACAGACGCCAACTCCGGCCTCTTTTCAAAGTTAAAATAATGAACCTGGGGAAATTCATTTTCTCCGAACTGGCGGAGAAGATACGTTTTCCCTACCTGGCGAACTCCACTTAAAATCAAAGGCTTACGCCCTTTTTGCCGAGACCAATTTACTAATTTTTGATAAGCTGGACGTTTCATACTTCAAATTTTCGTCTATTTTGCCGTTTTTTACAAGTAAATTCCGTCAAAAAAGTCAATTCTCACTTCACTGGAGGATAGGGTATTGACTACAAGGCCAATTAACCGTTATTATTAAAGAACAGTCACGTGACTGTAGGCAAAGTCTGACGGGAAAGTGACCAAACACCGGTTCCCACAGGGGTCGGGGACACCACCCCCTATGCGAAACCGGCGCATGGACTGAGTTTT
>Ga0187783_10003464_pt1 | contig 11623 bp, 8 predicted proteins | sample 1015_SJ02_MP02_2_FD_132471 | JGI IMG/M metagenome (GOLD analysis project Ga0187783, IMG submission 132471) | Tropical peat soil microbial communities from peatlands in Department of Meta, Colombia - 1015_SJ02_MP02_20_MG | ecosystem: Environmental > Terrestrial > Soil > Wetlands > Peat | place... | reverse complement strand
ATCCTCTGAGGACTCGACGGGACGATCTTCAATAATCATTGCTACGTTGTTGTTATCGTCCGGCACGGCGGTCGGTAAAAGCGAGGTAACTCCGGCGAGCTCAACCCCCGGAATCGCTTGCATGCGCCGCAGTAGCTCACGGTTGAAACTGGTCTGCTGGGCGATACCAAGATAGGGATCGACTTTGGGATTGTTCGGCACGGGCAGCCAGATGTTGGCGGCAACGACGTGTTTCGGATTGAAGCCTGGATTTTGTTCGAGCAATTCCCAAAGCGTGCGCAGCAGCAAGCCCGCTCCGACCATCAGAACCACCGCAAAGGCGAGTTCAGACACGATCAGAGCGTCCCGCAAACGACCGGTCTTCGAGCTGTAACCGGAACCGCGTGCCCCTTCTCGAATCCGCAAAGAGAGATTCGATCTCGCCGATTGAATGGCCGGCGCCAGGCCAAACAGGAGACCGGTAAGAAGCGAGATCAGTAAAGCAAAGGCCAGCACCACCCAATCGATGCTGACTTCGTTGAGCCGCGGAATACTCGAGGGAACAAGACGTAAAATGAAATCTAGCGTACTGAACGCGGTTAGAACCCCGGCCAGACCTCCGATCAACGACAAAAGCAGAGATTCGGTCAGCATTTGACGCACCATGCGGCCTCGACTTGCCCCCAGCGCGAGCCGAACAGCGATTTCTTGTTGTCGTCCCGAGGCGCGTGCCAAAAGGAGATTGGCAATGTTCAACGACACGATAAAGACGATCAGCATTACGGCGCCCAGTAGTACCAGGAGCATCGGCCGAACATTCCCCACGAGCGAATCCTGTAACGGTTGAATCTCGATAGTCCATTTGGCCTGCGGAGGATACTCGGTCGGAAAATCACGGCGCAACTCCGTGGCCATGGTCGTCAGACGTGCCTGAGCTTGCTCGAGCGTTATTCCAGGCTTGATTCGTCCCAGTGCATTGGGCAGGATGCGCGTCGCTCGGGTTGGTTTGGGGGCAGGATCAGCGCGGAATCCGGCGGTCGCCCAGACCTCTACGTCCCGGGCAACGGTGCGACCCGGATGGCGAAATCCGGGAGGAAGAACACCCACAATCGTGTATAGATCGTTGTCGAGCCGGACGCTGCGGCCGAGGACGTTAGGATCCGCACCATAAGAGCGACGCCAGAGGCTGTCACTGATCACGATCGCAGGCGCGAAACCGAGAGCAAAATCCTGAGGACCAAACAATCGTCCAATCTGCGGGGTCGCACCAAGCATGGCGAAGTAATTCGGGAGCGTAACCATCAACTCGAGACGCTCCGGCTCCTTAGTGCCAGTCAGATTGACGCTAGCGGAAACAACGGGGGTCACCTCTTGAAATACGCCTGATCGTGTCTCGAGATCCTCGAGCTCGGGCACCGAATAGGGAACGTCTCGCAGTCCTAGCCCGGGGGTATTAAAGATGACTCTTACCAAATGGTCGGGGTTAGGAAACGGAAGAGAGCGCAGCAAAACGGCATTCACGATACTGAAGATGGCCGTGTTGGCTCCGACTCCAATGGCCAGTGTCAGAACCGCCACCAGGGTGAAGGCGGGCTTGATGCGCAGCATGCGCACGCCGTAGCGCAAATCCTGAAGTAAGGCTCCCATGGCTGGAGCCCTCCTGACCCATTTTTGGTCGACCGTTGAACCTCAGGCCGAACCTTGTTCCAGGGCTTGCAAGTCTTAGACCGAGACCAGCAGAGGAAAGATAGCCTATCTGATTGAAAGGATTGACCTAACATACTGATGAAAGACTGTTTTGTTGAGCCTGAGGGTGTCCGATTGCGAAATCGAGTGTGCGTTATTGGGCTGGTCTCCTCGGACCTTTGTGGGCGAGGTGACGAGATTGTTGTGGCCGACGCAGGTGGCACGTCGCTCGTGTCAGCTCCTGAGTGGGATTTAACCGGTTTCTTCGAGCCGCGGGCGATTAGGGCGCAGCCAAATTCTGCTCTTGGGATTTCGCGCCAAAAGTGCACCGGCAAATTTCCCGTCACCTACCGACAGTCTCGGCGTACTCTTGAATCCGAAATCAGCGACAAGAGGAGTTCGCCTATGAACCCAAGCTTGACGGAGGCATTGTTTTGGGTCTGCCTAAGTGCGCCCGTGCTGTTCGCACAGACTCCGCCGGAGGGAATCTGGCAGGGGTACGATGGCGAATGGAGTCACGTTTCCAAGCAGCTGATCGCGCTGGCCGAAGCCACACCGCCGGAGAAATTCGCCTGGCGACCTGCGCCTGGAGTCCGTTCCACCAGCGAAGTCTACATGCACATCGCCATGGCGAACTTCTATCTCCTGAGTGTCACTGGACCCAAAATGCCCGCCGACCTCAAACAGGACATGGAAAAAACAGTTACCTCCAAGCCCGAGGTTATCAATTGGCTGAAACGCTCGTTGGAGGCCGTAAGAGAGGCTCATTTAGCTGAGAACCCGAAAGACCTTGAGCGCAAGGTCCGGATTGACGACCGCGACGCAACAGTCGACGGCATGTATCTCCGCATCATCGTTCATGCCAACGAACATATGGGTCAGCTGATTGCGTATGCACGTATGACTGGGGTCGTGCCGCCCTGGGCAGCGAAATAAAACGGCGCAGCAAAAAGGCAGAGAATTTGAGGACGCCCAAACGCCCGGTATTGTTCTTCGTCCGTGGTGAACTTACGCCGATTAATGAAACTTCTCACCCCGTGCCAACTTCTCGATGATGGCCCGCATTCGCTTGTCTCGGGTTTCGCGCTTTTGCGCAGTCTGGAGCCGGTAAACAATGGAGTACAGATTGGTTTTGTTCAGCGTTTCAAAGAAGGCTTTCGCCGTTTTGTTCTTAGCCAGCGCCTTTAGGAAATCATCCGGCACATTGGCGTTGGCGAACGAATCATAGGCAGCCTTCCAGCGGCCATCCGTCTTTGCGGCATTGACCTCCTTGAGTCCAGCCGGAGTCATGGCCCGAGAGCTGATCAGTCGTTCGGCGTGTTGAGTATTATTTTTGGACCATCCGCTTTTCGGGCGTCTAGGCGTGAATTTCTGTAGCCAGGATCGCTTGTCATATTGTTTCTTCTGTCCATCAATCCAACCGAAACAAAGCGCTTGATCGAGAGCCTCGGCATAGGTCACGGTGGCTACGCCCGAGTCTTTTTTGTAGATCCGCAACCAGATGCCATCGGATTGGCTGTGGTTTTCCGCAAGCCAGTCGCGGAAATCGAGCGACGATGGGAAACTTAGGAGCGCCATCGACATGTTTTTCATGCCCTACGGATCCTCGTCCTGCTGGAAGTCCGGTCGAGAGGATCTTCGGTGAGGCAGAGGAATTGTTCTGCCTTTTCTCCTTCCCGGCCCTTGTTTGGGTCAAGCTCAACAACGCAATACCCGAAAGGCCAAGGATGCCAGTAAAGTGCTAAAGTATAGGGTACCGCAAGCTAAATCAGTGCGAAGCCCGGAACCAACCGATGTTGAAGAATCTCCTCCTGATTGCAATCGCCGGCCTGTGCCTCTCTCGCTCCTATAGGAACCTCTATGCGCAGAGTGTGCCGGAACCTTGCCCACGCCCCTTGCCAGGCAGTACGGTCGGCGAGCCGGAAGATCTGCGCAGCCGCAACGGTGTGCTGAAAGTTGAGTTTACGATCCATAATTCAAAGCAGAGCGACGGATCCACTCGATACTGCTACATCGATGCGAACGGCAGGGAGTCACCCACTCTTCGGGTGAATCCCGGCGATCTTGTAATCCTAACTCTGAAGAATGCTTTAACGAATCTCGGGCCTGGGGGAGTGACGACCGGCCACGAACACGTGCATGGGGATTATGAAAAGAACGAGAATTCGTGCCCCAGCGGCCAGATGTCCCCCACATCCACTAATATGCACTTCCATGGGCTAACCATTCCTCCCGTGTGCCATCAGGACGACGTTCTGAAGACGTCGATTCAGCCGGGCGATCCGCCATTCGAGTATCGATTCCACATCCCGGGAAACCAACCACCGGGATTGTATTGGTATCATCCGCATCTCCATGGTCTGACAAAACAGCAGATACTCGGCGGCGCGTCGGGCGCCCTCATTGTCGAGGGAATTGAGCGGGCGGATCGGGCACTGGCAGGATTGCCGGAAAGGGTCCTGATTATTCGCGATCAGGACCTGCTGAATCCGAACGCGCCACCCTCGAAATCCGAGCCCGTTCTCCCCAAGATGCTATTTGATCGCGACGGGGACGCTGCCAATACCGGCACGGGGTTCGGCAAGCCGGCGAAGGATATCTCGATCAATTTTGTGCCCGTGCCGTACCCGGACTATCCGCCGGCTTCGATCGGGATGAAACCGGACGAGCAGCAACTGTGGCGGGTTGTGAATGCATCAGAAATTACCTACCTCAACCTGGAACTTCTGATTGGTCACACGCCGCAGCCACTTGGCCTGGTGGCTCTGGACGGAGTGCCTCTCAACGAAAACGGCATGGCGGGGGATTTCGTTGACTGGCAAGCTCATTTGGGGGTCCCGCCGGGAGCACGGGTGGAATTCATCGCGAAGGCGCCTCCGGCAGGCGTCTCGGGACTTTTGGTCACGCGAACCGTAGATACTGGAGCGGGTGGCGAGAACGATCCCAACCGGGCGATTGCCACAATCACGACTTCCAAAGATGCACCCGAACCACGCTCGCAACTCGCCGTCTCGCCGAAGCCGCTTCCTCCTTCCGAGCTGCCCTGGCTGGGAAGCGTGGTCCCCGTGCGCACCCGAAGGCTCTACTTTTCCGAGAAGCTTTTAGAACCGAACAACCCCAACAGTGCGACCGAATTCTACATTACGGTCGAGGGCCAGACGCCGGCACAGTTCGACCCCAAATCAGGGGTTCCGAATATCATTGCGAAACAGGGAACCGTAGAGGATTGGATCATCGAGAACCGGTCCAACGAACTGCATGCGTTCCATATTCATCAGCTGCATTTCATGCTGCTCGACTACCGCCGCAAGACTGTGAACGAGCCGTTTCTTCGCGATACCGTTAACGTTCCTTATTACGACGGCAAAGCTCTTGAATATCCTAGCGTCCGACTGCGGATGGATTTTCGCGATGCGAATACGGTGGGCGACTTTGTCTACCACTGTCACCTCTTAGAACACGAGGACGGCGGAATGATGGGGCTGATTCGGGTAGAACCCTAAAGGGTGAGCGCAGGCCGCAGATTCCTCCCTGACTCAAACCAGGCAAATGCTACGACTCGAAAATCAACTCACGACACTTTCGCTCTCACCCGGCGGCGATCAGGGGTTTTTGGGGAGATCGCCGACTTGATGTTGTGGTTCATGCGAAAGAAGTTCGTGGGATCGTACTTGTTTTTTAGCGCAGCCAGGCGGTCGTAGGGGGGACCATAGGCTTCACGGGCGATGGCTTCTCCTTCATCGGATACGTAATTTCCGTGCGCGCTCGAGATCAGAAACGGCTTCATTGCGCTCCAGCAGTCGCGAATCTCCTGCCTCCGACTCGCCTGGCCTACGACCTACTCGACCAAGGATTCTGCACCTCGCGCCTTAGACAACGCCACTCATTTTCCGGTTAAATGTTAATAACCAGCTGTTCCGCACGCAAGCTATACAGTAATCAGGGTTTGAGTGCGTGAACCCGTGATAGACTCCCCAAAACCTGTATGCAGGGTTGTTTGCCATGAGCGGAGAATCTCGATTCGACCAAGCACGATGACAATCCGCTTTAGCTCTGGTCCCAAATGATCGATAGCACGATCTCGCATTACCGCGTCGTTGAGCAACTCGGTGGCGGCGGCATGGGCATCGTTTACAAGGCCGAGGACACACGACTGCACCGTTTCGTCGCCCTCAAGTTCCTGCCCGCCGAGGTTGCCCGGGATCAGCAGGCACTAGCCCGCTTCCGACGCGAAGCGCAGGCTGCATCGGCGTTGAATCATCCCAATATTTGTACGATCTACGACATCGACGAGCATGACGGCCAGACATTCCTGGCCATGGAGTTTCTCGATGGAGTGACCTTGAAACATCACATTGGGGGGAAGCCCGTCGATATCGACACTCTGCTCAGCCTGGCCATTGAGATTGCCGACGCATTGGATGCGGCCCATACGGAAGGCATCGTACATCGCGACATTAAGCCGGCCAACATTTTTGTTACCAAGCGCAATCATGCCAAGATTCTCGATTTTGGATTGGCGAAACTAGCCACTAGGAGCAGTTCGAGGAGCCAGATACCCGCCGGCGAGACAACCCTCGAAATCAAGGAAGAGTACCTCACCAGCCCTGGTTCCACGCTCGGCACGGTAGCCTATATGTCGCCCGAGCAGACGCGAGGGAAAGATGTGGATGCGCGCACCGATCTGTTCTCGTTTGGCGTCGTGCTCTATGAGATGGCCACTGGCACACTGCCGTTTCGGGGCGAGACCTCCGCGGTCATTTTCCATGCCATTCTCGAAAAAACCCCAATTCCGCCGACGCGGCTGAACCCCGAGCTTCCGCCAAAGTTGGAAGAGATTATCCACAAGGCACTCGAAAAAAACCGGGAACTGCGCTGTCAGACGGCTGCGGAACTGCACGCCGATCTCTTGCGTCTCAAACGCAATCTGGAGTCCAAGCCCAGCGTGCCGCGTGCCTCGCGCTCGCGCAAGGCATTCGACTCCATTGCGGTCGTTCCCTTCGAGAACGCAACCGCCGATCCCGACACGGAGTACCTGAGTGATGGGATCACCGAGAGCATTATCAGCAGCCTGTCGCGCCTGCCCAAACTCCGAGTCATGGCACGCAGTACCGTGTTTCGCTACAAGGGCCAAATGATTGATCCTCAAAAGGTTGGTGCTGAACTGAATGTCCGTGCCGTACTCACGGGCAGGGTCGTCCAGCGGGGCGATTTGCTGACGATTGGGACGGAGCTGGTGGATGTCGCCAACGGATGGCGGCTTTGGGGTGAGCAGTACAATCGCAAGCTGGCCGATGCGGTGACGGTTCAAGAAGAGATCGCCAAAGAAATTTCCGAGCGTTTGCGGCTGAGCCTTTCCGGTGATGAGAAGAGGCGTTTGACCAAGAGGCCCACGGTCGACGCCGAAGCCTATCGGGATTATCTCCGTGGGCGATACTACTGGAATAAAAGGACAGCGGATGGCACGAAAAAGGGCATCGAGTACTTTCAACAAGCCATAGAAAAAGATCCTGGCTATACGCTAGCGTACGTGGGGCTCGCCGACTCCTATAACATCCTGGGCTTTTACGCTTACGCTGCTCCACGCGACGTATTTCCAAAAGCCAAGGCGGCAGCGTTACGGGCGCTCGAAATCGACAGCACGATGACGGAAGCCCGCGCCTCCCTCGCCTATGTCCGCCTCTACTATGAATGGGACTGGCTCGGTGCGGAGAAGGAATTTCAAGCCGTCATTCAGCAGAGTCCTGGCTACGCCACCGCCCACCTTTACTACGGAAATTGTCTTTGTGTATTGGGGCGGTTCAACGAAGCCTTGGCAGAGTTTGAAAAGGCCCGTGAGCTGGACCCGCTTTCCATGATCATTAACACGGCGCCCGGATGGACGTTCTACTTTGCGCGGCGCTACGAGGAAGCGGTGGAGGCTTTGCGCAAGGCCCTGGAGATTGATAATCACTTTGTTTTTGCGCATGCCATCCTGGGTCAATCCTATTTGCGACTCGGCCGCTTCGAGGAAGCGAGGGCGGAGCATCAGACAGCCTCGGAACTGTCAGAGGGAAGCTCTTTCTATCGTGCGATGCTTGGCCATGCATTCGCCGTGACTGGCCATCCGGATGAGGCCAGAAACATTCTGCATCACATGAAGGAACAGTCCGCTCAATCGTATCTTTCCGCCTACGGCACCGCCGAAATCTATTTGGGCTTGGGTGACCAAAATCAGGTGTTTGAGTGGCTGGAGAGAGCCTACGAAGAACGCGCACGCCAGCTCGTAATGCTCAAAGTAGAACCGCAGTTCGATACTCTGCGGTCGGATGGGCGATTTCAGAATCTGATTCAGCGCATGAACTTTCCCCGCTGAGCGCCCCGGCCCGGAAGTCCAAGTCAGGGCAGGTTTGCCGCCCACAGCCGGTTGACGAGCAAACCCGTGCACTGCTCGATTGCCGCCATGGCATCGAGGATCACGTCCTCCCGGAATCGGCTCCCCACGAGCTGAACACCCGCCGGCAGACCCTCGACCAGGTCGACGGGCACGACTCCTGCCGGCAGGCCAAGGTAATTAATGCTATAACCGTAGATCGCAGCACCAAAAAGATCTTTCGTCTCGAGGAGCCCAAGCGCGTCGTAGTTCCAGGGGTAGGCCGGCCGCATCAGGAACGGTGTCAGCACCAACGGATAGGTATCGAGAAAAACGTTCCATGCGCGCATCATCCGGGTTCGGTCTGCCAGGCCCGCGCGATAGTCAGCGAAATCGAGAATCTTCCCCATCTCGTAATACCAGCCAAAGATCCGGCGTAGTTCGTCCGTTCCATACTGCTCGATCATAGGTTCCAGTGTGGCTTTCAGCTCGGTAAGCAGCACGGTGAACCAGCCACGCGCCGGTTCCAGGATCGACGGAGGCTCGACCTCGATGACTTCATATCCGGCTTTGCTCAAATAGCCTGCCGACCGGTCGATCAGCTGGATAATTCCGGGATGAATCGGATATCCGTGACTATTGCGGGTGACAGCCACGCGAATGGGCTTCTCCAAGGGCTCGCCGTCGAATGGCGCAGGTACCCACCAGGGGTCGCGCGAATCACGGCCAGCCATCACCCGGGTTGCGAGACGCACATCTCGAACCGTGCGAGCGATTGCCCCTTGCACCGATGTGAGCTGGATGAGCGGGCCGCGCTCGATGGTTGCGGACGGATTAAATGCCGGGATTCGACCAGGTGTCGGCTTGAGCGTTGCCACGCCGTTATTGAATGCCGGAAATCTTAGTGAACCGCCGATGTCATTGCCGTGATGGATGGGGCCAAAACCGGCTGCCGCTGCAGCACCCGCGCCTCCTGAGGACCCGCCCGGAGACGCATCCGGGCGCCACGGGTTCCACGTGCGCCCATGCAACGGATTGACCGTCGTCGCACGCATGGAAATCTCGGGGGTGTTGGTGCGGCCCACAATGATGGCTCCCGCACGGCGCAGGTTGCGTACGACCGGTGAGTCCGCGGGGGCGATGAGATTGGCGAGGGCGGGAAGTCCGTTCGTCGTCGCCTGGCCTTCCTGGTCGATATTCACCTTGATGGTCACCGGAACACCGAACAGTGGTGCAGGCTCGCGAAGTCCGGGGAGCGCGCGATCCGCCGCGGCTGCCTCAGCCAGCGCTTGGTCGCTGAGATCCATCACAATCGCGTTGAGCTTGGGGTTGAGCGCGCGAATGCGTTCGACGACAGATCCCATTACCTCGGAACAGGAAAACCGCCGTTCGCGGATGCCGGTGGCGACTTCGACCGCGCTTTTTTGCCACAACGCCTCACTCATGGTGAATTTCCTCGAGGCAGCCAAAGCATCTGATTGCTTCGATTAAGTTAGCACTCCGGCTGTTGTCGGACGAAACGGCAACGCCATGGCCATCGGTGAGACCATTTCGATAAGACATTCTGATTCGCGATTTGCGGCGCTTAGTGATTCGTCTTAGAGGCGAGTCGAGACCTTAAGACGTCTCCCACGAGAAACAAGTCGGTAAGGAGCGCGCGGAGATGAATCGACGCATTCAGGTTATCGATTAACTGAGAGCTAATCGAGGGTTGAGCGCGGACCAACTCAATGGCCGCCAGCGAACTTTGGGCATCGCGATCGAGCACGGCAAGAAATGCCTGATATGTTTCGGCGGGCTCAAGGCTTCCTTCTTGAAGCGTCGACTGAAAGCTCTCTGCGAGTCCGCTTATCGCGCTAGCCGCGCGATCGAGGAATCCGCGGATTTCCGAGCCCGAACCGCTCACTTCTTCACCTGGAAGCCCTTTTGCGGCGTAGGCGAGCATGAACTCATAGCATTCTTCGATCGCATTCGATCGGTCCAAGATCTCGATCTCGATTCCCTCACGCATTCCTGACTGTTCAAGCCTCCGTTCGAGCTGAGTTTGGTGGCGCACCTGCCGGATGGACGATCCAGCGTTCGGGATCGTGCTCCTCCAGATAAAAGTCGCGGTTCATCCAACCGAAGATCATCGACCTGGTGATGGGAAGTTTTTCCGGGCGGATTGCGAAATAAATGTGCACCGTGACCAGCGCGATCAGTCCTACGCCTGCAAGTCCGTGCAGAACGTACATCATGCCCCAAGTCATGTCGCTGAAAAGATAAGGATAGCGGGGGAAAAAGCCCGTACGTATGCGGAACATCATGAACACGCCGGTTAGGATGGCCGCGCCTCCGGCAGCAATGACGGCTCCGTGATAGAGCTTGTTCTCCAGGGGATATTTGGCGAACTTTCTCGGCAGAGGTGCATCGCGGCCAACAAAGCGCAGAACTCTATGATAAGCGTCACTGATGTCGATTCGGTCGGGCCAGATCGACCAGAAGTCGAGCCAGAAGGAGGCATGGAAAATGTGAAAGAGGATCGATACGGTTAAAACAACGCCAGCGATCCAGTGATAGGTGACCCAGGGAAACTGGAAGCCGATTTTCGGAAGGAAAGCAGTGAAGAGCAGGGTGAGCATGGCAAGCGCCATGATCCAGTGGAACAGGCGCGCGACCAGCGAATGCCGAGGTACGCGAACGGGAATCGATCGAACCGGCGGAGCGGAAATCTCAGCCACAAACTGACGCGGCCTCGCGAAGTATCGCACGTAGACGGCATGAACCATGAGGAAGAGCAGGCCGGCGATTGCCGATACCCAGATGAGAAACCACGCAATGTGAATGGGTACAATCTTCCCCCAAGGATCGGTGGCCCACTGGATAGCAGACTCTAGGAAGCCCATTTTGCCTCCTCTACGCCGCCAATGGCTCGTTTCACCAGGTTTCGCATAAGCGGAATCTTATAGGCATTGAACTGCAAAGGCACCGCGCCCTGTACCGCGAGTTTCCCTGCCATTTCACCCGTCGCGGCGTTCGCCGGCATTCCGCGCACGGCATTTTCGACCGCTGCCAGCCGCAGCGGACGGGCAGCAGCGGCATTGACGGCGATGCGAATTCGCTCGATTTTGCCATCGGATAAGAACTGGGCGGATGCGACATTCAATAGCGGAAAGTCCCACACATTCCGATCCCGTACTTTCTCAAAATAGAATTTCGCTCCAGCCCACTGCGCTGGAATTTGAATGGTCGTGAGCAAATCTCCAGCCTTGAGAATGTGCAGGCGCGTAATGTCGATGCCGGGACCAACGAAATAGTCTTCCGCATTTACGACTCGTTCCCCTCGGGGCGTGCGGATCACGAACTTGGCGTCGAGAGCGATGAGTGCCGGTGCAGTGTCAGAGGGATTCACGGCGACGCAGCGGTCGGCGTCGAGAATCGCATGCTCGCGGTTGCGCCCCTCGGGGGTGTCGGCATAACAGATGTTGCCGCCGGCACGGTAACAAGGCCAACCGGCACGGTAATACCAGCAGCGAGTGTCCTGGGATACGTTGCCGCCGATCGTGCCTTGATTGCGAATCTGGGGAGAGGCGACCAGGGAAGCAGCCTCCGCCAGCAGTGAATATT
>Ga0187783_10003463_pt1 | contig 11624 bp, 10 predicted proteins | sample 1015_SJ02_MP02_2_FD_132471 | JGI IMG/M metagenome (GOLD analysis project Ga0187783, IMG submission 132471) | Tropical peat soil microbial communities from peatlands in Department of Meta, Colombia - 1015_SJ02_MP02_20_MG | ecosystem: Environmental > Terrestrial > Soil > Wetlands > Peat | place... | reverse complement strand
TGCGACCGACTCGGATAGGCAGGAACCGTCCTCGAGTTCGAGCACCGGAACCGCACCTGACGAGTTCTTCGCAAGGAATTCAGGCGTGCGGCTTTTCCCAGCCAGAATATCAACTTCTTCGCGCAAGTTCGATGCCCTTTTCTGCGGCAAAGATGCGAACCCGGCGCGGGTTCGGCGCAAGAGCATAACTGTAGAGTTTCAGGGGATTGGCCATTTCGAAACCCTCAAAATTCGGTCGGCGGTTTCCTATGCCGCCAGCTCCTCAATTAGCGCCTTGGCCTCCCTGAGCTCACGCGTGTCGAACCCCTCGGTGAACCACCCGTAGACCGGAGCGAGCAGTTCGCGGGCTTGCTGCGGCTTGCCCTGAGAGCGCCAGAGGCGCCAGGCTCATTGCGGCGCGGAGTTCCCAGGATTTTGCCTGCTGCTGCGCAATATCGAGCGCGCTCCGGTAGTACGTTTCCGTCTTTCTCCGCGCGTCGGGTTCCATCGCCCTAACTGTCGGCATCCATCCTGAGACTGCACGATCTCACCTCGGCGCGCCATGTCGAGGCGCCTGCTTGAGGTCGCTCATATCGAAGCCCGAACGCCACCCTTCAATGTAACCAAACGGCCACAGTCGAAGTAAAAATGGTGGCAGCAGGCGACAAATACTTGAAAATCCATTGTGGTCCTTTGAGGCGGACTCTTAATCTGGCTTCGGGAAGGGCCCATGCACTTCAAGACTGCTTCGCCGCCAACTGCGTCTATAGTTGCCTTACTCTTACGAGTGCCTCTGGCGACAACGATTGCAATTGCTCTATTGCTCAACTACGTCCAGGCCAATCCGATCGACCAGACACTGGAGGAAACTGCGGATCGGGCAGGTCCAGATCAGGCACTGCCGGTCGACGCCTTTGGATATCTTGGTGGTTTGTTTGAGGCGCGCTTCTATCAACCGCACTCGACCACGGATGATCCGCGCGAGGAAATCCGGCAGGCGGCATCGTTGTATGGTGTGGACATTGCAATGATGATGTCGATTGCGAAGGTTGAAAGCGACTTCAATCCTCGTGCAAGAACCGGCTCTTATAAAGGGCTGTTTCAGCTTAACGACTACGAGTTCGGACGATATGGTGACGGCAGCATCTGGGACGCAAGAGACAACGCTCGCGCGACCGCGCACATGTTTCTAGTTCAAGCCGAGAAGTTCAAATGGGCGCTCGGCCACTATCCAGACTACGCCGAGAGATACATGGTGCATCAGCAGGGTATCCAAGGCGCGATTGAACATTACACACATCCCGAGCGCGTCGCCTGGCAATCGATGTGTGCGACCGACGAGGGCATCATAAAGGGCGAGCGATGGTGCAAACAGTGCATTTGGGGAAACCTTCGTCCCGACTGGAAGCACGTCTTCGGAAACGTGGAGAACATATCAAGCGCTGACTTCGTGCGCCTATGGACAGAACGCATCGATCACTTCGCCGACAGATTCTCCGCGCCGCCGGGCATCGCGCCGCTAAGCCAACTGCCCGGAAGCAATGCCGGTCACCCCACCATTTTGGTCGGCGGCAACATCCGATCGTCTCGGTCTAACGGTGGACAACTTCGTGGCTCTGGCGCTATCGCGGGGCGTAAGCGTCCTGCTCTCACGCATGTAATCGCTTCGTCACGCACCGGCAGTTCGACTGCAAGGGCGGGAGCAAGACAAAGTCAGGCGGTCGCAACGGTGGCCGGGCGAACAACGGCCGGACATCGAGTTCAAAGACAGGCTGTTGCGGTCCCCAAACGATCATCCGCGGGTCGTGCCCGCACTCACACCTAGCCGCTGTTCTTTATATCCAATCCGCGAGTACAAGCTAATCCCTGTCAAAAGCGCGTGGGCGAGCCGCTGTTCACTTCCAACATGGGTATGTAATTGGGACGCAAGCTAGGCCGCCCGAACAATCGGGAGATGCTTTTCCGCGGCTATGTGTTGCCAGTAAAGCGAATGATCGTATCGATGATGGCGCCGGTTGCAATGCGGAGCACCCAGGAGACGAGGCTCAGGTCAACGCCCAGCTGAGCCCCTAACGCCGGCAGAACAATAATGAGACCGATTAGAATTGGTATCCCATATGGCTCCAGTCGAGAAAATGAAGCAGCGGCTGATCCAGGAAGCAAACCGACCAAGACTCGCCCGCCATCAAGAGGTGGCAGCGGAAATAAGTTGAACACGGCGAGCACCACGTTCAAGAGCAACGCGTTCCTCAAGTTGGCCGCCAACCATCGCGCGGCCGTCACTGGCAAATAACCGACTATGTGGAACGCCAGCGCAGCGACGGTAGCCAGCACGATGTTCATAGCTGGTCCGGCCGCCGCAACCAGAACCATGTCACGTCGCGGCGACCGCAGTGCACGAGAATTTACTGGAACCGGCTTGGCGTAGCCGAACAGGAATGGCGATCTAAGCAGCAGGAGGATGCCGGGCAGCAGGACCGTGCCGACCGGATCGATGTGCTTCAACGGATTGAAACTGACTCGACCAAGTCGCCACGCGGTGTCGTCACCGAGAAGGTGGGCAACAAAACCGTGCGCCGCATCGTGAAAAGTGATCGCAATGATAACCGGGATGATCCAAATCGTGATAGATGAAATTGCTGGTCACAGCTTTGGCCGACCCGACTAATGAATCTTTTCTTTTTTAAAGATCGTTGCACCTTGTCTGACCAAAACTCTTTTTTCTCGGCGTGTAGCCGGGGGACATTTGTCCTTGTTAAAAGGGACCGGCATCGTGCCAATGAGAATGAGATTGCCATTCTTGTCTTTGGCGTAACCCGCGAAGGACTTTCCTCATGGCGTGCTCCCGCATGGAAATCGACGCAACCGACATCTCACGCTAACTGCGGCAGGCAATGGTCCAACCCCGCTGATGGACCAAGCGCTGCCGCAATTTGTTTCCACATAAAAGAACGCGGAGGCTCGCATGACTTGGGCAAAAGTAGCGCGGACCTCCCGCCTTACGTTGCCAATTCGTCGAGCAGCACTTTGGCCTCCTTGAGGTCGCGGGATCGCTTGGCAGAACGCGACATCGACAAGGAGCATCTCCGCCGCTACAGCGCGATGCCTCTTGCCGGCTTTGCTCTCGCCTTCGAGCGCACCATCGGTCACATCACCCGCGGGGTGTCGAGTTACGATCGTCAGGTCAGGCGTAAAGCCGGCCGGCTGCCCGGAATTCCAACGGCGGCAAATGCTTCAACAATCGTCCTGTCATCGGCTCCGGCAATTAACAAAAGCGTCAGCAGGAGCCTCGCCTTAAGTCCATCCAGAATGCCGGCGTGGATAAGGCCTCGCTTGAGCAAGTCGGTTTCTGATCCTACGAATCCGTAGGTATTGTGAAGCACTTCGCCGGCGCCGGTCCGCGACGCGAGCACGACCGGCATTTTTTGCGCCAGTGCGCCGAGCATTTCGGCAGTTGCGCGTGGGACGTGGCCGCCGCCGGTGGCTTCGACCACAAGTCCTTTATAACCGAGAGATTCGATCGCCGTAAGCAGGCGGCCGTCATCGCCGAGCGTCATCTTCACAAGCGCAACTGGCGGCACGGCGTCGAGCGTGCCCCGTATCGCGATGTGATGGCGAACGACCGGACGCAACGCGATGCGCACGCGACCCTCGCTGATCCAGCCGATCGGTCCCGTCTGTACCGAGCGAAACGTTGCCGGATTGCTGGTGTGGGACTTGTGGACAAACAGCGGCAGGTGAACTTCGTCGTTGAAGACAACGAGACAGCCAAGGCCCTGCGCAAGCGGGCTTGACGCAACCACGGAGGCAGCAAGCAGATTTGCGGGTCCGTCGGCGCCGGGCAGGTCGGGATGGCGCATAGCCCCAGTAAGCGTGACTGTTTCTTCGCGGTCCCAAAGCAAATCGAGGAGGAAGGAGGTCTCCTCCAGGGTGTTGGTTCCCTGGGTTACGACGGCTCCGGTAATCCCATTGGCCATGGCGCCGTCGAGCCTTTCGGCGAGCGCGATGACGTCGGCCACAGTTAGGTCCGAAGAGGCCAACCTGGCGAAAGCGGACCGCTTCAATGTCCGCAATCTCGGCAAGCCGCGGCACCGCGGCTACAAGTTGCTCGGCAGTCAGGTGCGGGGACGCCGCACCGTCGGCGTCGCGCGTCGACGCTATTGTTCCTCCCGTGGAAAAGACCGCAATCCTGGGACGAGTCGACATTTTTTGACCCTATGCCAGGCGGCAATAGTAGGATGCGCCTTGCGCACTTGGCAGCGTCACTTTGCCTTGAACGGCTGGCGCCGTCGGAAATCCTCGGCGATTTCTTCCATGGTCATCCAGCGAATCCCGGCATGGGAATTCACATGCTTGATGAGCCGCTCCAGCATCAACAGCACCTGCGGTCTGCCTGAGACATCCGGATGGATGGTGAAGGCAAATACCGCATAATCCATTTTTCGATACACCCAATCGAATTCGTCGCGCCACATGGCTTCGATGTCGCGTGGGTTGACGAAGCCATGACTGTTCGGCGCCTTCTTTATGAACATCATTGGCGGTAAATCGTCCACGTACCAATTGGCGCCGATCTCCACGAGATCGACTTCCTTGCCGTGCTTCATCGGACGCATCCACTCGGATGCTTTCTTGGAATAATCGATCTTGGTCCAGGAATCTCCGACGCGAGCGTAGAACGGCACAAAATCGTTGTAGCCCTGGCTGTGGTCGTAGCGGAAGCCGTTTTTCAGCAACAGCTCGGCGGTATTGGCAGACATTTCCCACCATGGCGCAACATAACCACACGGTTTCTTCCCGGAATATTCCTCGATCAACTCGATCGATTTCTTCAGGACATCCTCTTCCTGCTGACGGGTCATGGCCACCGGATTCTCGTGCGAATAGCCATGCGCGCCGATCTCGTGGCCGGCAGCTGCGATCATCTTTGTCTGTTCCGGGAAGCTTTCGATCGAGTGGCCGGGTATGAACCAGCTCGCCTTGATTTTGTACTCCTCGAACAATTCCAAGAGGCGCGGCGTACCGACCTCACCAGCGAAGACGCCGCGCTGAATGTCGGAGGGCGAATCTTCGCCGCCATAGGAGCCGAGCCAGCCAGCAACGGCATCAATATCCACGCCGAACGCGCACTGAATCTCTTTGGCCATTTCCAATCCCCTGTGTTTGTGTTGAGCGTATCCGGTGGTGGGTCATTGTGGGCCTCGCGACTTCAGGCCGCCAACGCGTCGAGCAGCGCCTTCGCCTCCTTGAGGTCGCGCGTATCGAACCCCTCGGTGAACCACCCGTAGACCGGAGCGAGCAGTTCGCGGGCTTGCTGCGGCTTGCCCTGAGAGCGCCAGAGGCGCGCGAGGCTCATGGCAGCGCGTAGTTCCCAGGACTTGGCTTGTTGTTGTCGCGCGAGCGCGCGCTCGAAATATGACTGCGCTTTTGCGGCGTCCGGCTGCGGCGACTTCAACGCAATTTCACCCGCGATGCGATTGACCTCGACCTCATGCCATGTTTCTTTGGTCGCGTCGATCCCAGTGATCGCTTCGTTAAGGCATCGCGAGGCGTCATCCAACTTATTCAGTTCCGCATAGGCGTAGGCTAAATAGGATAGGCACAGCGGGAGAAAAACTCTGGCTCCCGTTGACCGATACATTGCCATGCCTGACGTGGCCACTTGAATTGCCTTAGAGGCATCGCCGGCCAAAGCAACCACACAGCCTCGGAATACTGTTGCCAGCGCCTTCCAAAAAAGCGCACCTTTTTCGTCCGCTAGTGCGACGGCTTCCTCCAGGTGCACACTTGCCTTTGCATAGTTTCCGCAAAACATTTCGGTCACGGATACGTGCCACAGCGCATATATGAGCGTGGCGGCGTGGCCAATCTCGCGCCCTTCCTTCAGCACTTGGTCGGCGTCGTTCGCGGCATCGTCGGGATAACCAAGGCTCCATGAAGCGAACGACCGATAGGACAAGATAGAGACACGGAGGTCTTGGGCAAATCGCGTCGCCAAGGAGCGATGCTCGGCCGGATCGTAAAGCGCAAGCCCCTGGCTAAGGTGCGACCGGGCTTTTGCCGCGTCGCCTGTAGACAGCAGGGAAGTGCCCAGGAGGCGATGCCCGATCATCAGTGAGGTGGTTGAGCTTTGCTTTTCGGCAAGCGCAAGGAACTGCCTCGCGAGGTCGCGCAAGGCATCGCCGTTAAAGCCAATATAGCTGGCGACCCAACCACTGTAGAGAACGGAGAACAATAACAGCGGGTCTTCAGGAGGCTCGCCGCGCGCTTCAGCTTGTTCGATAAGCAGACGCGCCTGTTCCATAGCAGCTTTTGTCTCCGGCGAAGCAAAACCTTTAGTGTGCATCAGGGCGTTTGCGAGCGCGACCTGGAGCTTGACTTGCTCGCGACGCACAGCCGCCGTACTGGGTAAGGTTGCGCATTGGCTGAGGGCGCGGGTTAGCTGCTCTGAGGCTTCGACGAGCGCCGAGCGTGACAGCGACCGTTGTCCCGCCTTGCCCCACAGAAGCGCCGACTTCTCGATCGAGCCAGCCTCGTTGCAGTGACGTGCCAAAAGTTCGGGCTGGTTCTCGGCAATCTCGGTGAATTGACTTTCCATGGTTTCGGCGATGCGAGCATGAAGCGCGCGTCGCGGCTCGCGAAGCAGCGTGCCATACGCCGCGTCCTGCACCAGCGCGTGCTTAAACAGATAGGTCGCGTGGGGCGGAACGCCCTGACGGAAGAGCAGGCCAGCGGCAACAAGGCGGTCCAGTGACGCCGCCAACTCGGCTTCCGACTTGCCCGCCACCGCCTTCAATAGTGCGTGCGAGAACTCGCGGCCGATTGCAGCCCCGATCTGCGCCACTTCTCTCGCTGGGCCGAGGCGATCAAGACGCGCCATTAGTGAGGCGTGCAGGCTTGCTGGAACAGCCAAGGCTGCGAATGGAACCGCCCCGGCGGCCTGCCGCGCGTCGCTTTCGCTGTCTGCTTCTAACAGCGCCTTCGTCATTTCCTCGACGAAGAGCGGAACGCCATCGGTGCGCTCGATGATGTCCTGCCTGAGGCTCGGCGACAGCAGCTTGTTGCCGGTGACGTCGTCGATGATGGCGGCGATTTCGCGCTCGTCAAGCCGGTTGAGGATCAGTGCGGTAGCGTGAGGCCGTCCAATCCACGGCGGCTCAAACTCAGGTCGGTACGTGACGATCAGAAACACGCCCAGAGTTCTTATACGGTCTACCGCTCGACCGAAGGCTTCCAAGCTGGTTGGGTCAGCCCAGTGAGCATCCTCAAAAATCATCAGCACAGGTTTTTGGCGGCTTAGCGCCTCCATTTGTGCTGTTAGTGCTTCGAGCGTCTTCTGCCGCCGCTGCTGCGGGGTCAGTTCGAGCGTTGGATAGCGCCCGTCATTCGTCAGCGACAACATTTCTGCAAAGAGTGCTGCGTCTTGGGGCGGCGTAAAACCTTGCGCCAGCACAGCATCGAGCTTGTTGAGTTTGGTTTGTGCGGTATCTTCGTGCGCAAATCCTGCTGCTCGCTGCATCTGGCCGATTATTGGATACAGCGCGCTGTCTGTGTGCTGCGGAGAGCAAAAATATCGCAGACGTGTGTGCGGCTCTGTAGCGAGGCGCTCCATCAGGGCTGCCGTCAGTCGAGACTTGCCAATTCCTGGCTCACCGGACAGCAGCACTACTTGACCTTCGCCCGTCTTTGCCTTCGACCAGCGGCGAAGCAGCAAGTCGAGTTCTTCTTCCTGTCCTATAAGTTCGGTCAATCCGCTCGCGTGCATTGCCTCGAAGCGGCCTTCCACCGAACTCGGTCGCAGCGCAGCCCAAGCCCGCACTGGCCCCGCGACGCCCTTGAGGTCCTTTGCTCCGAGGTTCTCAAACTCGAACAGATTGCCGAGCAGCTTTCGCGTGCTCTCCGCGATGACGACCGTGTTCGGCTCAGCGGTACCCTGCAAGCGCGCTGCGAGGTTCGGAGTCTCGCCAACGACCGCCTGCTCCTGGGCAGCGCCCGATCCAATCAGGTCACCGACAACGACCAGCCCAGTAGCAATGCCGACGCGCGTTTGCAGCGCCGCCTGCGTCTTCAGATCGCCTACAGCAGCCACCAACTCCAGCCCGGCGCGCGCGGCCCGCTCGGCATCGTCTTCATGCGCTTGCGGGTAACCGAAATAGACCAGCACGCCGTCGCCCATGTACTTCGCTACATACCCGCCGAAGCGACGCACCGTCTTATCGACGCATTTCTGATAGGCCGCGATAACCTCGCGGAGGTCTTCAGGGTCCATGCGAGCCGACAGCGCCGTTGAGCCGACGAGATCAGAGAACATCACCGTGACTTGGCGGCGCTCGGCAGTGTCTTGAGGCTTTGGCTCAGTCAACGCAGGCTGCGGTGATGGCGGGGCGGCGCCAACAAGCTCCGCAATCGTACGCAACATCTTGCGCCGATGCCCGAGCGAGACACCAAGCTCCTTGAGGTCTTGATCGGTCAGGTCGCGAAGAACGGAGGTGTCAATGTCGCTCTCGGCAAAGCGCTCCGCGTACTCGGACATGCCGAGCTTTTCGAGCCGGTCCGCAATCTGCTGCATCGCGGCCTCGCGTCGTCCGACGTTCCCGGCCAGGAGACAAAAGTCTAACACAGCGGCTCATTTGTCGGTACTGACGAGCCAGTTCTGAACCCGGCGGTTGTGCTAGTCTGGCCTACGGCGAGGGCGTTATGGCCGAAACCCGCAGACTCGCAGCGATCCTAGCCGCAGATGTCGTCGGCTATTCGCGCCTAATGGGCGAGGACGAGGCAGGTTCGGCGAAGGCGGCGCGGAAATCGCCGCAATTTAATTGCCGGGCGGTAGTAGCTACGGGCGAATGCCGTCGACGACCGTTGGCGCGGGGGCGTCATGTTGGGCAAGATTAGGCCGCTCTATCTGTTCACGATTGTGATAGTTGTCTGGGTTTGCGGAGCGGTCGCTAATGTCTGTTTGGCGGAGGACAAGCCGAAGTTTCCGACGGTTCAATCTATCACTCCCGGCGAAAAGCAGAGCGACCTCGCCAGCAAGGAGGATTTCGATTGCGGCGAAACCAAAGGCTCGATCAAGGTCAAGCACGGCCCGATCTCAGTGAAGTTGAGTAACGGCAAAGTTCAGAATATCCCGGACGCAATTACGATCACCTACACTGGCAAAAACTGCCCCGACTGCGTCTGGGTTCAGTTTATCTGGCGTAAGGTCATCGTGACCGTCAAGGATGGCACAACCGATGTTGACAAAACGCTCACTGGCAAGGCGGTTGTGCCGTACGCCGATCCAACGAACGGCCAGGAGAAGGACTATTCATACGACTTAACGACAGACGAAAAGAAGGAGCCAAAGTGGAACGTCGATTCTCCCCATTATGGAAAAGACCCCACATTCTCTGCAAACAAGGGGTGTCTTCAGGTGAGCAACTGTCCCACGTCTCTCGTGGGGGATGCCCCCACTCCTTTGTTCGGCTACAATCGTCGGACCTCCGAACTCCTCGACAGCTACACGCTCGATGACACCAACAAGAAAATCCTCAAGGAGGCAACAAAAGTCCGCGCTCTGCTCCACGCAGATACGTTTCTCGTTTGCAAGGGAAAGCCCTGTGCAAGAGTATCCTGGAATGCCACCTGGACCTTTGACGTGAGCAACGGCAAGGTTAACCAGAGCAAGTTTTCGGTTACGCCCGCCTACTCCGACGTATCTATTGACCCTGGAGCTAAGCTCACGGGCGAACAGACGACCGCCTTAAACGACCAATTCAAGGGTCAACAAGCGGTGCAATAGATCAATTTCAGCCGATTTCTCCAGACCCGGCTTTCAGTCAACCATTGGCTTCGACATTTGCCTGTATGGGTGCTGGTAGTCGTCCAGGTCAGCTTAGCCCTTGCGGCTGAGCAGGCGCACATTGTCGCCTCGCGCCACGCCATGATCCGGAAGCCGTCGTGCTTATCTCGTGAATCCAGTCCTTTCCTGCGGTGGCTGCTTGGCCGGCCTCGGCAGACAAGGCTCGAAGCGCCGCACGTAGCGCTTTAGCTCACGCAATACTGACGACATGCCGCTTAAAATAAGCGTGAGAGCGTTTTAGAGTCGAGTCGTGCCGGCTTTCGGTCAAAGGCTGCGGCTAGAATTTGGCTGACCTGGGCGTCGGTCCACCGCCTAGTCGCGCCCGGGCCTAATCGTAGTCTGTTGTTGCCAACTTGAGTCTAAAGCTGAATTACGCCTCGACGGGCCGCATGGGCGACGGCATCAGTACGCCCGACCGCATCGAGCTTGTCGATCAGAGCGGCTACATGGAACTTGGCGGTGTGGACCGATATGCCGAGACGGCGAGCTATCGCTTTGTTGGACATGCCCTCGGCGAGAAGAGTCAGCACCTCCAGCTCGCGGGGGGTCAACACGGCATCCTCATCCGCTGGCGCAGACACGCCATTGGAAAGGACTATGGCGACATCGGCCGTCTCGCTGGCACGCACCAACTGCAAGCCCGGCACCTTCACGAGCAACGCGGCAAGCCGGCCGGCTAGCGTCCGGTCCTCGATCCTTATCGCTAATCGGATTGAGTCAGCTTTGACGCTCTTGCTCAAGCGGTGGGCCTCTCGGCAATCGTGAGCGGAACGTTCCTTGTCTCACCACCTCGCCGCAGTCCAAGCGTGACCGTCTGACCTACGCTGTCCGGTCCAAGCGCGCGCAAGAGCGCTCGCACATGACGGATGGGCTCACCGTTCCAGCTGACGATGATGTCGCCCTGCTGCACCCCCGCCTTGGCTCCTGGCCCTTGCGGCTCGACGTTCATCACCATTACACCCCGTCCGCCGCCCTCGATGGCGACAAGTTGGAAGCCGAGGCCGAGATAGCCCCGCGGGATGTGCCCGTGCTTCTCAAGCCTCGCTGCGACACGCTCAATAGTAGCAGACGGGATAACGAGGACTCGCCGGCGCGGTCCAAATACTGTCATCCCGATCGCTCGGCCCGTCGCATCAAAGGCGAGACCACCTTCGGCACTCCGCCGCATGCGCAGATCAAGTTCGATCCGAGCATTGATCTCACCGCCGCGTAGTGACCACCACGGGCCGATACTACGGGACACCACGCCCAATGCGGCGGTTGGGGAACCGTCCTCAGCACCCACTACAATGGCGAGCGCCCCGACGGGTACAGGTTTTGTCTCGAACTGAACCGGCGGCAGGTCAGAGCGTTGAACCCGCAACACTGCGATGTCGGTAGTATGATCACGTCCAACGAGCTGAGCCGCGAGCGACTCGCCGCTCGGCAACGTTACAGTGACGTCACCTTCCTCGGATAGCGCTTCCTCCGCAGTTACGATCAGCCCGGGCCGCCAGAAGAACCCGCTTGATTGCGAGTGCGCAGAGTTAATAGCCCCGATGCTGGGTGCGGCAATTCCGACCAAACGCGCGAAAGCGGCGGACAGGTCCTGAACTTGGCTGAATTGTGTGCTTTGGGTCATGAGGGTCTCCAACATTTTCAGACCCCCATAAACGAAGACTGAATGTGCAGCCTACTCCCGAGATGGGCAGGCATACCTGCCCTCGCAGAGGCTCAAGGACGCGCGAACACGTTTTTTTGATATGTGCTGACCTCTCAGGTCGAGGATTCGACTACGACTAGCACAGCAATAATGAGCGCCAGC
>Ga0187783_10003462_pt1 | contig 11624 bp, 12 predicted proteins | sample 1015_SJ02_MP02_2_FD_132471 | JGI IMG/M metagenome (GOLD analysis project Ga0187783, IMG submission 132471) | Tropical peat soil microbial communities from peatlands in Department of Meta, Colombia - 1015_SJ02_MP02_20_MG | ecosystem: Environmental > Terrestrial > Soil > Wetlands > Peat | place... | reverse complement strand
TCGCCGCCGCGGCGGCGGCCGGGACCTCGTCGGTCGTCACCTTGAAGCCTGCGAGCGTGCACGGGCCGAACGAGGTTGTGATCGCGACATCGGTGGCATCGCGGCCGCGCGCCATCAGGATACGCCCGATCCGCGGGGTGTTGTGACGGGCGTCGAATGTGTACCAACGGCCGCCGAGATATACTTCGAACCAGGCGGAAAAATCCATCGGTGTCGGCTCCGGCGGCACGCCGATGTCGCCGAGATAGCCTGTGCAATAACGGGCCGGAACGTTCATGCAGCGGCAGAGCGTGATCGCAAGATGGGTGAAGTCACGGCAAACGCCGCGCCGCTCACTATGCGCATCCCAGGCGGTCTTGGTTGGGCTGGCGTGCTCGTAGCCGAAGGTGAGGTGGTCATGGACGTAGTCGCAGATCGCCTGCACGAGCGGCCAGCCCTTGGCGACATGACCGAATTTCGCCCAAGCGATCTGAATGAAACGGTCGGTTTCGCAATAACGGCTGCCCAGGAGATAGACCAGGGCCTCGACCGGCAGCTCCTCCAGAGGATGCTGCTTGGCGTTTAGCGCAGTGTCGTCCGGCGCTCCCGTGTCCTTGATCAGAAAATCCGCGGACAGCGTCAGCCGGCCGGCCGGCGCATGGATTATGTGGCAGGTGTTGCCGAAGCCGTCGCAGTAGGCGTTGGCCGGGATGGCGGGAGTGATCTGCAAGGAATCCGGCGTGAGCAAGTCCGGCTCCCGCGAGGGATGCACGCTCAGCATCACGATAATCGGTGTTGGCTGCGCACAGTCGTAGGAAATTTCGTACCCGGCACGAATTTTCATCAAAAAACTCTTCGGCTCACCCGGAAGATCCTGCCTAATCTGTAGCAAGAACGCGTTGGCGCAAAAGTTCCATTGTGTCGGTTGCGCTTTAGGCGTGGGCCGCCGCGGCTTTGACTTTTATTGCGACTTTCATAGCCAGATGATCCGAGGCATTGCCGTACCAGGTACCTTGCAGCGGGATCGCTTCGCGTGGGTGGCGGGCGACCGCGACACGGACCAGGTTTTGGTTGCCGACGACGCCGCTCGACGGGTCGAAGTCGACCCAGCCGGGGCCGGGAACGTAGACTTGCACCCAGGCATGCGTGTTGCCGCCGGTCAGATCGTCCTCGTCGTTTAGCGGATCGTCGGGGAGGTGGACGTAACCCGATACGAAGCGGGCGGCGATGCCGCGCCCGCGCAACGCGGCGATCATTAGCACGGCGAGATCACGGCAGGAGCCGCTGCCGAGAGTGAGCGTGGCAAGCGGGTCCTGGATTCCCGGCTCGTGCCGTGCCACGTGCGTAAACTCCCGCCGCATCAGCTGCGTCATGCCGACGAGGAGCGCATGGGTGTCGGCCGATCCGTCTTGGCGGAAGAACCGATCGCTCCACCGCTTCAGGCCGGGAGTGAGCGACAGCGGCAGAATGAAGCGCTTGAGAGCGAGCCAATCCTGCGCGCGGTAGCTGAAAGGATAGACCCGCGCATAGTCCTCGATATCGGCTTCGTCAAAGCCGCTGGGCGCGTGATTGAGACGAATGCTGCTGTTAAAGCGAAGCTCGGCGGCCGGCGCGGCGAAACTTGCGGTCGCCACATGATTTCCGAAGCGATCCTGCGTCCAGGTCAGCTCGCGCGGCGTCGGTGTGATCTCAAGCTCCGATTCCAGTATCTTTTGGTCGTGGTCGTCGCGTGGACGCAACATCATCCGGTGTTCGCCGAAGGCGACCGGCTGCTGATAGTGATAGGTCGTGACATGTCTGATTCTAAGAATCGGCATAGCCGGTCCACAATACAGAAGATGCTGTTGACATGCATTTCCCAGGCCCAATATGGCCCCTGCCTTCGCCCTTGCCGTGAGCGCTCATGACAGAAATGCTGGAAAACCTGCTGGACGCCGACGAGCTGGCTCCGGTTACGGCCTATAATGCCGTCGGGCCGTCGCCCTTCCTTTTGGTCGCCGATCATGCCGGGAACGCGCTGCCGCGGGCGCTCGGGCGGCTCGGCATTGCGGCAGCCGAATTGGAGCGGCACATCGCCTGGGATATCGGTATTGCCGGCCTCGGCCGGCTCCTGGCTGACGCGCTCGACGCCACCCTCATCCAACAAAGCTACTCGCGGCTCGTCATCGATTGCAATCGGCCTTTGGGAGCGGCGACATCGATCCCGGAGATTAGCGAACACACCGCGATCCCGGGCAACGTCGGTTTAAGCAAGGCCGACAAGGAACGCCGCGCCCGCGCGATTTTTTGGCCCTACCACGACCGCATCGAAGCAGAGCTGGAGCACCGGCTTCAGGCCGGCCGGTCGAGCGTCCTGATCGCGCTGCACAGTTTTACGCCTGTGTTCAAGGGCGCGGTGCGGCGAATGCAGGCCGCCGTGCTCTACCATCGCGATCCGCGGTTTCCCCATCGCCTGCTGCCCCTGATGAAACAGGAAGAGGGCCTGATCATCGGCGATAATGAGCCCTACTTCGTCAGCGACGAAACCGACTACACCATTCCGGTCCACGGCGAGCGACGCGGCCTTATGCATGCTTTGATCGAGATTCGCCAGGACCTGATTGCCGACGACGCCGGACAACGCGACTGGACACATCGCCTCGCGCGCTTATTGCCGCAGGCGTACGCGGACGTCTCAACAGCCTAGCGGTCCGGCCCGGCTTGGAGCACACCCGGCCTTGGCGGTCACGAGGAAACATGACTACGTCCACGGCGCATCCAGCGTGCCTGATCGGCGAAGCCATTGGCGTACATTGAGATTGTTGTGGATTGTGACTTCGCGGCTAAAGCGATGATCGCTGGGAGTTGCGCTAAATCAATGCGAAATCGAATGGCGCAACAAAATTCATGCGGCGATGGCCCTTAGATTTGCCTTCAGGACGGCGGCTCAAAGCGCTGTTTTCGTTTGACTCACTCAGCAGACTCGATACGGCGGTTGTGGGGCACGAATGTGAGTACGCTATCTACAGTGACATTGTCCGACACTCCAACTTCCGTTAGCGTCTCACCGCAAGCTTCACAGGCATAGATCGTGAGAGCCGGGGCGCCGTCGAGTTTCGGAACGCTCCGCGCAAGACGCATTTGGGCACCGCATGCCTGGCAGGTTGGCGTAAGCTTGGTCTCGTTGCTCATTCGATTAACAGATCCACTGAAATTGAGCTTGTGGTTTGAAACGGCGCTACATCGCTGTGAAGACTGCAAGGCAAAAAGGGCCTGCCAGGATTGGCTTAAGTGGGCGCGGCCGGCTGCCGTGGCGTCATGATTTTGCGTGAACGCCTACATTCTGTTGCAGCAGCCTGGTCAATTCCCAGACGCACCATCATGTCGTAGATGAGCGCCGCATGCACGGATGTGAGCTCATGTTCGTTTCCTTCTTATGCGCCTGGAGTGGAGTGCCTTTGATCCAGATCAAATGACCCGGCCGAAATTCAAAGTCCAAAGATATTCTATGACACATCTGCGGAATAGCGGCGACTTGCGAAAAGGCCGCTCGCTACGGTCTCAAATCGGGAAGGGTTTTGCCCTTGTATCTGCCGAATGGCCCCACCGACGTCGGCTGATGGCACAAAGCGTCGGTTCGAGTTCACACCGTGAATGTCCGCTTCTCTAATCGGCCGGTTGGGGTCAAGCGCTTTCAGAGCGTTCCACGACTGCGGTGATGGTGTCGCTCGCGTGCTCATGCTTCTCTACGGAATCGGCGCGTAGGCCCTTCCATGATAAGATCCGAGGACGAGGTGAAACTATCTTTTGGGCGGCCTTGCCGTCGGGCAAGCAATCGACAATACCGATCGGCTCAGTAGGAACGTGCGAAACATGCGATCGTTTGTGCTACCCTTGCGTCATGTTCCCGCCGCAGCGCATCGTCTGCTTGACCGAAGAGACCGTAGAAACGCTATATCTCCTCGGTGAGGACGCGCGCATCGTCGGTATCTCCGGCTATGTAGTGCGGCCGCCGCGGGCACGACGCGAAAAGCCGCGCGTTTCGGCATTCACCTCCGCCGATATTCCTAAGGTTCTCGCGCTTAAGCCGGATCTGGTTCTGACCTTCTCTGATCTTCAGGCGGACATCGCCGCAACGCTGATCCGCCACGGCGTCAATGTCCACGCCTTCAATCAGCGCAGTGTCGCGGAAATCCTCGACATGATCCGCACCGTCGGCGCCTTGGTCGGCGCTGCTGCGTCCGCCGCTGCGCTGGTTGGCGAATTCGAGACCGCCATCGCCGCCGCGCGGGCGTGTGCCGCGCGGTTGGCGCGGCGGCCGCGGGTCTATTTCGAGGAATGGGATGAGCCGATGATTTCCGGCATCGGCTGGGTGTCCGAATTGATCGAAGTTGCCGGCGGCATCGACATCTTTGCCGAATTGGCGTCGTGCAAATCGGCCATGGACCGCATCGTGGCTGCCTCAGACGTGATCAGCCGCGCGCCCGACATCATCGTCGGCTCATGGTGCGGCAAGAAATTCCGGCCGGAGAAGGTCGTCGCCCGCCCGGGCTTCGAGCGCATCCCCGCGGTCCTCCGCGGCGCACTCTATGAGATCAAGTCGCCGCTCATCCTGCAGCCGGGACCGGCGGCATTGACGGATGGCCTGGCTGCGCTGCAGGCGATCATCGGCAGGACAGCGACCATGGCGGCCTAACGCAGGTCGCCGCCTCGCTGCAGCGTTGCCGTCAAAAAATATTGTATCGGTTAGCCAGCGGCAGTTTCGCTGCCGGCTGACAGACCAACACCCGGCCGTCTGCCGTGACACGATAGGTTTTCGGATGGACCGCAATTTCCGGCAATGCGTCGTTGAGCTTCATGTCTGATTTGGTAAGGCCGCGGCACTTTTTTACCCGTTCGATGCGCTTTTCGAGACCGTAGTTTTCGACGTCGCAGTCAGCGATCCAGGCTTCGCTGACGAACAAGACCGAACTCGGCCTAACCGCCTTCCCAATGCTGCCGAACATCGGCCGCATAATCAAAGGCTGCGGGGTCGGGATCGAGGCGTTGGCGTCGCCGACCCGCGCGTAGGCGATAAAGCCGCATTTCAAGACGATCTGCGGCCGCGCTCCGAAAAACGCGGGCTTCCATAGCACTAAATCGGCGAGCTTGCCCTTTTCCACCGAACCGAGCAGATGCGACATGCCGTGCGCGATCGCGTCGTTGATGGTGTATTTGGCGATGTAGCGTTTGATGCGGAAATTGTCGTTGCCGGGGTTGTCTTCCGGCAATTTGCCACGCTGCCGCTTCATCTGATCGGCAATCTGCCAGGTGCGGGTGATGACCTCGCCGGCACGGCCCATGGCCTGGCTGTCCGAGCTCATCATGCTGATGGCGCCGAGGTCGTGCATGATGCCTTCGGCCATGATGGTCTCCGCGCGGATGCGGCTTTTGGCGAATGCCACGTCTTCCGGAATCTTCTTGTCGAGGTGATGGCAAACCATGAGCATGTCGAGGTGTTCTGCGACGGTGTTCACCGTGTATGGATTGGTCGGGCTGGTGGAGCTCGGTAGAATGTTTGGCACGCCGCACACCCGCATCAGGTCCGGTGCGTGGCCGCCGCCGGCCCCTTCGCTGTGGTAGGTGTGGATCGTGCGCCCGCCGAACGCCGCGATCGAATCTTCGACGGTGCAGGATTCGTTGATCGTGTCGGTGTGAATGGTCACCTGCACGTCGTGGTCGTCGGCCATCGCGAGACACGTATCGATCGCCGCCGGCGTCGTTCCCCAATCTTCGTGAAGCTTCAACCCGCCGGCGCCGGCGAGAATCTGCTCCTTCATGCCGTCCGGCTCTGACGAGTTGCCGCGCCCGGTGAACACGAAATTGACTCGAATCGAATCGGTCGCCCGCATCATCAGCAAAAGACTTAGGCTACGACCAATCAAGCGACCCGGGTTGGGCGCGATGCGCATAAAATGAACAAGGGGATGAACCACTAGCCTGGGCGCGGATGCGGTATGATGTTGTCGCTCATTTGAAATGCTCTCGGCAATCTGGCTTCGCCGAAATGAAGCGAGCCGCGCGATAGCTTGGTAGTGCTCGGTGCAGTGACCGCCGACGCCCAAGAGGGTGTCCTCACCCGTTAGGTCGTCACGAGAAACCTCGAAATGCTGACATCTGGATGTTCGGTTTCAAAATGGGACGCCGCGGTCGTTGGTCCCTTCACCACCGCGCTGTCATCGCTACCGAGTATTTAGCCCGAGCAACGAATCGCGATCGAATGATTGTTCCAAGCGGAATTCGATCTCTTCGCTGACCGATCGCCCGGATGCTGTGGCAGCGGCTTGGAGGTTTTCATCCAATCCCTCGCGTACGCGGAAGGTGCGATTCTTCCTCAAGCGCTGCGGGTCTGCTCCACCGTCTTCGTCGGGCTGTAGCCGTCGTCGAGCGAGATGAGATTGATCTTGCGCCCGTTGATGCCGCCGCGCTCGTTGATCATGCGCACGTAGGCGACTTCTGTCTTGCTTAAGGCGCCGTAGGCTCAGGCCGGTCCGCTGTATGCCGAGGTCTGCCCGATCTTGATCTCGGTATCGGTCACCCCAGGGCCATACTGCTTATCCGCGGCGGCCGCGGCTTGTGTTATTCCCACCGCGCCGACGAACGCTAATGCAGCAGTCCAATGCTTGACCATAACAACCTTCCTTGTGTGCGCTGTACGATTCGTCACCAACGCCCAATCATATCCAACGGATTCCAACTTAATGAGTGCTCAATTTAGCTTAGAGGCCGCCAACTGAGGCGGCCTCTTCGTCCGATTCGCCGAGTACTTTACCTGTCGCCGTATTCACCATGTGGACTTGCTTACAGAGAGCGCAGTTCACGGGCTCATAGTAGGCATCATCCGATGTCCGTTCCGGGCTGTAGCCTTGGATTCGAAGGCCCGTAGTCGGGCAACGTAGATGAAGGCGGGCAACTGGTAACCTCTCCGGAACTTTCGCGACATATCGGTTGATGGCGCGAACCGCGCTAATTCCAGCTTGACTCAAGCATGTCCGAGTTATAGTTTCACTTGCAACAATCGAGCGAGGCCTCGTCCCCGTCGAGCGCTTGTTCTTGCCGGCTCGCTTGGACGCGTGCCGGTCAGCTGTGATGGGGTCCGCATGAGCGTCGCCACAACAGCGCCACCGCACAAATTCACCCCTTCTGCCGGTACTTTCCGTGAGGCTGAGCACCGTCCGGTCGGATGGCGGCGGTATCTTTATTCAACCAATCACAAAGACATCGGCACGATGTATCTGGCGTTCGCGGTGATCGCGGGCGTCATCGGTGGGTTGCTGTCGCTTGCGATGCGGCTCGAACTCCAGCAGCCGGGCACGCAGTTCTTCGCGAGTGCACACACATTCAACGTGTTTGTCACGGCGCACGGGCTGATCATGGTGTTCTTTATGATCATGCCGGCGCTGATTGGCGGCTTCGGCAACTGGTTCGTCCCGCTCATGATTGGAGCGCCGGACATGGCGTTCCCGCGCATGAACAATATGTCGTTCTGGCTGTTGCCGGCGTCGATCGGACTGCTCGTTGCGTCGATGTTCGTCGAGGGAGCACCGGGCGAAAACGGTGCCGGCACCGGATGGACGGTTTACGCGCCGCTGTCGACCTATGGTCATCCTGGTCCTGCAATGGACTTTGCCATCCTGTCGTTACACCTGGCCGGCGCCGCATCGATTCTGGGAGCCATCAATTTCATCACCACGATTTTCAACATGCGCGCACCTGGGATGACGATGCACCGGATGCCGTTGTTTGTGTGGTCGATACTTGTCACCGCATTCCTGCTGCTGCTGTCGCTGCCGGTGCTGGCCGGCTCGATAACCATGCTGCTGACGGATCGAAACTTCGGCACGACTTTCTTCGATCCGAAGGGCGGCGGTGATCCGCTGCTGTTTCAGCACTTGTTCTGGTTTTTCGGTCACCCCGAGGTCTACATCCTGATCCTGCCGGCCTTCGGCATCATCAGCCAAATCGTCGCGACGTTCTCGCGCAAGCCGGTGTTCGGGTATCTCGGCATGGCCTATGCGATGGTGGCAATCGGCGCCATCGGCTTCGTCGTCTGGGCGCATCACATGTATACGGTCGGAATGTCGATGACGGTGCAGGCTTATTTCGTCGCCGCCACGATGGTCATAGCGGTTCCCACGGAAGTGAAGATTTTCTCCTGGATCGCCACGATGTGGGGCGGCTCGATTGAATTCAAGACGCCCATGGTATGGGCGCTTGGCTTCATCTTTTTGTTCACGGTCGGCGGCGTTACCGGGGTGGTATTAGCTAACGCTGGCGTGGATCGCTTACTCCAGGATACGTATTACGTGGTTGCTCATTTCCACTACACGATGTCGCTCGGTGCGACCTTCAGCATTTTCGCGGGCTGGTACTACTGGTTCCCGAAGATGACCGGCTACAAATACTCGGAGGCGCTCGGCAAGCTTCACTTCTGGCTGTCGTTCATTGGCGCCAACACCATTTTCTTCCCGCAGCATTTCCTTGGTCTCGCTGGCATGCCGCGGCGCATAGTCGATTATCCCGACGCTTTCGCTGGCTGGAACTTCGTGTCCTCGATCGGCTCCTATATCTTCGCGGTCGGTCTTCTGGTTTTCGCTGTCAACATGATCATCGCGTTCCGTCGTAAGGAAGCAGCGGGCATGAACCCGTGGGGCGAGGGCGCCACGACCCTCGAATGGACTCTGCCGTCGCCGCCGCCTTTCCATCAGTTCGATGTCCTGCCGCTGATCAGGTGAGGCATCTGTGCTGAACTATGAGGCTTTTCGGACTGCACGGGTTCATACAGAACCCTTTCGATATGTTGTGACGCCAGGATTCCTCACACCGGATGACGCCGACGCGGCTATCAAAGATTTTACCAAGATCGACATGGGCGATCTGTTCCTTCCCGAGGCAGCACCATCCGGCGTTGCGTTTGCCGAGTTGATCGCCGAGTTGGAAGGGCCTCACGTGCGAAAAATCGCGCAAGAAAAGCTAGACATTGACCTCCGGAACCGGCCCACGATGACCACGGTGCGCAGCAATAGTCAGGCCAAAGATGGCCGCATCCACGCGGATGCATCCTTCAAGCTCGCGACGCTCTTGCTTTATCTCAACGAACCTTGGAGCACGCAGGGTAGCAGGCTGCGAGTGCTCGGCCACTAACATCGAGGACTATGCAGCCGAAGTGGCGCCGGAGGCAGCTCTCTTGTTCTGTTTCAAGGTACAGCCAAACTCCTGGCACGGCCACAAACCGTTCGTGGGGCCGCGACGCTATGTCATGCTGAACTATTGTCGCGACCTCGAAACCCGCAATCGAGAAGTGGCGCTGCACCGCTTCACCGGCAAGGTGAAGAAGCTCAAACGGTTTTTCGGGATTGGTAACATTCCGCTTCAATGCCTTGATGTTCCACCGGACCAAGGAGCATAGTGACGGGCAGCTGCTCAAAGTCTACCAGCTGGCAGTCGAACGCCATACGTGTATTCGGGAGTGCTGACCGATCTCACTGGGAGCCACGAAGGGTGAGGTGGATGCAAAATTGGGATTCGGTTGCGGACTTTGTTCGCCGGCAAAACATCAACCGCTATCGAAGGCTGCTGCAAACGCATTTGGACGTTGACCGGAGGCGTGCGGTATTGGACTTGCTTGCGCAGGAGGAGGCTGCGGAGCGAGAGGTTGCAGGCGCCGACGGACACTCCGCCGATGAACTGCCGAAACTACTTCGCGTACTTGGCGTTGATCCGCAGAAGCTCGCATTCGAAGAACCTGGCATAATGCAAAGGCTGCGGGGCATCTGCGTCATATGCCGGCATAAAGATCAGTGCCGGCACGATCTGGCCGCGCGCAGGGCCGCCAGTCGCTATCGTGACTATTGCCCGAATTCGATGTCACTTGAAGCATTACTCCAGGAGCAAAGGATCATTTGAAATTGGAGTGTTCCTGACTCTTGAATCGAAGGTGATCAAGTCGCGGCTTGGGACTAGCCGCCTAAACAATCTGTTCGGGCGCCGTTGGCACTTCCAGAAGCCCCGGCACCGCCCTCGGCGCGGCTTCTTCTTCATCTGGTAACTAATCCCGCCAGCATGCAAACGGCTGGGGGAATTGTCTGAGCCTCCGGCGAACAGGGGGCCCAGATCGCAAGGTCGGGGACTTTTTCTTTAATCAAATCGAATGTGGCGTGTGACTCGTGAGAATATTTATCCTTGAATAGTCCCATTGGACTCTGCATAGTAATTTGCTTGCCCCAACCAATTCATAATACTCTTGAGCCGCTATCGGTGAAATTTTAGTCAAGCAGACCCGCAAGAAAATTTGGCGTCCTGTGACGTCTCGTCTGCCGTCGAGCAAAGCCGACTCGATGCTGGCTGGCCTGGACATCGCCGACGTTGAGGCGGGCGCTTATTCGTTGTCCTCCCCTAACACCTTGCCGGTCTTCGGATTGACTACATGGACGCGCGTGCAAGCCACGCATGTCACGGGCTCGTAAGCATCGTCATCCAGTTCAATGGGGTCGTCGGCCGTCCAGCCTTGGACCTTCAGACCCGTATTTGGGCAGCGAAAGGTGAATCCCGTCATGCGCGAACTTACCCGTTCCCCGCAAAATGCTGCGGCCAAGACCGGAACCGTCGCGATCATGCAAAAGCTTAGTTCGGTCGCAATCCACGCTGCCTTGATTGGAATCAATCTCATCAACTGAATCAGCGCATATTGTACTTGTAGACGAGATCGCCCTGTGAGCCCCGCCGAAGATTCCGGCAAAAGAGCGCGCCGGCTGCGCTACTGCCGAAATCGGCCTCGACGACAACGTGATTGCTTTCGCGGCCGAGGCCCGGCGCACGATCGGCAAGCCGGCCGGTCCTGCCGAGTTCGCGCGTCGGTCGATGGTAAGGAGGTGGGCCGCGGCACGGTAAAGCGCACGGTCCCGGGCGCATTCAAGGCGAGCGAGAGTCTCGATGTAGGGCTCGCCGCTGTCGCTAGCCTACTTTGACAGTCGGCCGTTCAAGTTCGACGGTAAAATTGAAAAGGCGGGCGTGGCCTCGAAATAACACGCGCCGTCGGCGAGCTTGAAGGGCATCGCTTTGCGGCATCGTTACTGAACAAGTCTCGAGCGTCAGGCAGAGCTTTTCGATCCGCTGACGAAGCTTGTGCGACTGATAACTATTTACTCTGGACGGAAGGCGCCCGGCAGAATGAAGCCTGGATCGACATAAGCGAAATACAATGCGTCCAGCTGCGCCCACAAAACGTCGGTCTTGAACTTTAGCGCATTCAACACCGCTTGCTGCTGCTCCGGGGTGCGTGCATTCTTCAAGACAAATGTCAAGGCGAACTGGGAATCGCGCGGTGCCTGGTCCAGCCGTTTGCGGAAATACGCCACCAGCTCCTCCGAAATGAAATCGTAGTGCTCTAGCATTCCGGCGATGCGCTCGGCATGAATGCCTGGCGCGAACAGTTCGGTGAGCGATGAGGCAATGGATTCCAGGGTAGGATGCTCATAGACAAAGTGGACATGGGCCTCAACGGCAAACTTAGTTGACGGCAGGGCTCCCGCTTGCGACGTGACATAGACGCGATCCAGTTTTAATCCGTCGGTGAGTTTGAGCCACCGCTCAATGCCGCCGTCGTCGCCGGCGTAGCCGTCGTGGTC
>Ga0187783_10003461_pt1 | contig 11625 bp, 13 predicted proteins | sample 1015_SJ02_MP02_2_FD_132471 | JGI IMG/M metagenome (GOLD analysis project Ga0187783, IMG submission 132471) | Tropical peat soil microbial communities from peatlands in Department of Meta, Colombia - 1015_SJ02_MP02_20_MG | ecosystem: Environmental > Terrestrial > Soil > Wetlands > Peat | place... | reverse complement strand
TGCGGCGATCCACAGGAGCGCGAGCGCAAGCAAGTTGCGAAGTGCGCACGGCGTGCCGCCAAAAAGGTCTGGCGAAGATGAAGAACGGCCGCCCGTCGGAAGCGACCCTAGCTGAATTGATCGCGGGTGAGTGGTCTGCGTGAGTTCAGCAAGGAGCGCAATCTTTTTTCGTCCGTCTTCGATTGAATCCCAGCTGCGATGAAACCTGCGTTACACTGACCCTCGCCATGCGAACCATTACTCTCGAAGAGCACTTTGCCACTCCGGCATTCTTGGACGGCCCGGGCCGCAGGCTCAAGGAAGCCGCAAAAATGCCCGGGAGCCCTGTTGCGGGTGTTCCCGAAAAACTGTGCAACATTGGCGAAGGAAGGATTGCGGAGATGGACGCCGCGAAGATCGACATGCAGATTCTGTCCCTCACCGCTCCGGGCCTGGAACAAGTTGAAGCGCCGGATGCGATGGCGATCGCACGCGACGCGAATGATCGCCTTGCCGACGCCGTGAGAAAGCATCCGAGCCGTTTCGCTGGCTTTGCCGCATTGCCGACTGCAGCGCCCGACAAGGCCGCCGCCGAACTGGAACGTACGGTCCGCGATTGCGGGTTCAAAGGAGCGATGATCAACGGCCATGTTCGAGGCCGCTACCTCGATGACAAATTTTTCTGGCTGATTCTCGAGTGTGCTGAAACGCTGAACGTCCCCATTTACCTTCACCCAACGTACCCTCCCCAAGCGGTGATCGAAGCGTCCTACGCGGGGTTCGCGCCGGCGGTCGTAGAATCGCTCATAGGCCCGGGCTGGGGTTGGCACATCGAGACCGCCGTCCATGTGATTCGCCTCATTCTCGGGGGCGTGTTCGACCGGTTCCCGAACCTGCAAGTCGTGATCGGCCACATGGGGGAGGCGCTCCCGTTCATGTTGCCGAGACTCGATACGATGTCGATGTCGTTGACGAAGCTCAAGCGACCGATTAGCGCCTACCTCCGCGAGAACATCCATTACACGTTCAGCGGTTTCAATTTCGCGCCGACGTTCCTCGATTTGTTTCTGGAAGTCGGCGTGGACAGGATCATGTTTTCGGCCGACCATCCCTACGCCTCCATGGCTCAAGCGCGCGCTTTCCTCGACCATTTGCCGGTCAGCGCCGCCGATCGAGAGCGAATCGCCCATGGCAACGCTGAACGCCTTTTCGGAGGTTGAGCCACTATGCGAACTTTCAAGCTGACCGCACTAACGGTACTGCCGCTTCTCACGGGAACCGTGGGATCGCTCGTTGCACTGGGAAGCAACGCCCAGGACCGTGACGATGCATGCCGAGGATTCGTGCAGTCGTTTTATTACTGGTATACGCCAATCGCCATGGATGACACGGCCTTCCCCAGCGCGATGGATTTGGCCATACAAAGCCAAGTGCTCAGCCCCGACCTCGGGAGCCTGTTAGAAGAAATCGGTGCGGCCGCAATAAGCGGCGGCGGAGAGATCTTCCTCAGTGTCGATCCCTTCACGAACAGCGAGGATCTCTGGAAGAAATTCGTAGTGGGCGATGTGACGCGCAAGGGCGATCACTATTTTGCCGAGGTCTACGGCGTGTCGCCTGAAAAGAAAGATCTGAATCCCAACGTCGTGGCCGAATTGGTTTTCCAATCCGGACGATGGATCTTCGTCAACTTTCATTATCCCGGCTACCCCGTGTCGTCGGGACAGGAAAACCTGTTGAGTATCCTCAGGAGAATTCACAGGTCGATGCAACCACAGTATTCGCGCCCCGAACGCGGTGGGCCCTGACGCGCAAAGAGCGTAGGGTCTCTTCACCGCGCGGCTACTTGGCTGCGCTCTTCTTGCGGGCTTGCCACTCTTCTGCGGTGATCTCCCAAATTTCTGTGAGGAACCGGCCCGAAACATATTCTCGCTCTTCGGTCGCAACGATGCGCATACCCGCTTTCTCGGAAATGCGGCGAGATGCCGCATTTGGCACCGCCTTGGGTGCGCGCAACACAGGAAATTTCAATACGTCGAACCAGTAATCTGTAATTGTGTCGCAGGCCTCGGTCATAAAGCCTTGTCGCTGCCATGGGAGTCCAATCCAGAATCCGCGATTGTTATTCTCGCGTTTCCTCAAATTGATAACTCCGATCATATGTTTAAGAGACGTTTTAAGGCATAGAGTCCAAGCCCATTCTTCGCCGTGCTCAATCGCCGGAAGAACGCGGTCACGTAACCAGACGTAAGCTCCGTCCGGTGGATAGGGCCACGGCACTACTTTGTCCAGGTACCGCACGATTTCCCAATGCGGGAACAGAAGCTGTATCTGTTCGGCGTCACTCAATTCTAAAGGCCGCAAAACCAAACGCGGTGTTTCAAGGGTAGGCACGAAGCTAGGTACCTTGCACGAACGATATGGAAGCTCGCTTGATAATAGGCTCTTTCGAAGCCGTTTCGGAAATGAACTACACGTCAGTCTCCGAGAACCACGTTTGCGAGGTTCTGACTTCTTTCGGTCCGACCTTTACCTAACGAAATGGTTTGCTCTCAACGAGCGCCTCAAGCTTCGTCTGGAAGTCCAGTTTTTCAATCTCTTCAATCACACGAATTTCGCACTCCCAACCGATGTGTTCGCAGGGATTCCAGGGAAGCCATCCATCCAGATGGGATTTGGGGCGCTGACTTACGCAACGTCTCCTCCGACCGGCTTGCTCGGCGTTGGTCTGGGCGGCGACAGTTCGCCGCGCAAACTGGCCTTTCAGGCGCGCCTGGAATTCTGAGGCATCAGTGCACCTCCACCGCCCCGGGCAACCAGCCCTTTACGATATAGCTTCCGCCAATGGAAACCGCTCGGCATAGGGATTTTCGGAATGCCACCACATCTGCTAATTTCAGATGTGAGTTCTACCGCCAATCACTATTGAAAAAACTGTTTACGCGGGCCAATGATGCGTAAGCCAGAGGATGATCGGGACCGTAACTGCCAAAGAAAGCGTCGAAAGCAGGAGCATGGATGCCGTTTCAGATTCGGAGGACTTATATCGCGCGGCGAAGAGCACGACAACCGTGGCCAAGGGAAAGCTACAGCATATCAACGCCTCACGCGCGAATGGGCTGTGACGTGGAACAAACGCAGGAGAGCGAGCAGCACTCTTGCGGGAATGACTCGCCGTCGAACTCTGCGAACGTCCCACCGATGATGAAGTCAACATCATAACGCTCGCATAGGGTATTGAAATGCCACAAAACGTGCCACTAAGAAAATTCTGGCAAAGATGAAGGGCTCCCGCCCGTCAGGAGCAACGGTAGCTGAATTGATCGCAGGCGAGTTTGAGGAACTCACCCACTAGAAGATCCGAACGACCTAAGCCGCCCGTGCCCGAACTTTTCGTCCCCGGGGCTCTCCGTCAAATCTCTGAACATCCTTGATTTCGTACACGCTCTCGAATTGGCACGCCTTGCACCTGAGGACGAATGCGTAAGGCACATCCGTATCTCCCCATGCGATCCGATCCTGTAGGCTGACAATCTTTGCGGAAACGGGAATCGGCTCTCCGCACCGAACACAAGACAGTCCACGGTAGTTCTTTAACTCAACCACGGGGTACTCCTGAAGGGCTGGACCTTTTGGGCAGGGCTCTTATATGCCGGTGGTGGCCACCCTGTCAATTTCAACGATGCATTGGCAGAGGCTAGTGAGTGGCGGGCGCCCGCCCTACCCCCCTGCTTCGGCGGTTTGCAAACCACCTGAGCCACAAAATTCATTGTAACACCGCACTCGCAGATCTGTCGTTGCGACAGCACAATTAGCGAGGAAGCCACGCGAACGCTGAAGAAATTTCTCAGCGGCGTTCACACGCGGACCGCACAGTACCGATCAGCGCGCTCCCGCATGACGTGTCAGTGCAAGTGCGCAGAGCCCAACGGAGCCCGCCGCGCCCCGCACCAGGACTGTCCGTCCGCGGACGTCGCCACCTACATGGACGGCGCGATGCGCGGTGATGCCGGGAATGCCATGGCATGCACGCTGCTCCATCGACACTTTTTCATTCACCGGAGCCACAGTAAACTCCGCGGCGGTGCCAAACGGGCGATACGACTGCGCTCCGTAACACCACACTGAGCGACCCGTCCATTCGGACGAAACGCCGGATCCAATCTGGTCCACCTGGCCGGCGCCATCGCTGTCGGGAATGATGCGGGGATAGGGCCTGCCGATCCCAAACGCGTCGCCGCGCTTCTTGGTGTCGCCCGGGTTGATCCCCGAGGTCGCGATGCGAATGCGAACTTCGCAGGTATCGGGTCTGGCATTTCACCGACCTGCAGTACTTCGCGAGCCGGGCCCTGTTTCTCATACCAGGCTGCTTTCATTTTTCGGCACTCAGGAATTTTCCCACTATTTTGAGATGATGCACTTCAAATGAAACTCGTGCTCGCGCTTTTTAGTATTTATCATCCCACCGTACGTACAGGATCGCAGTGCGCACATGGCTCTCCATCCAGACATCGACACCTGCCAAGCGATTGATCCAACGAGGCTGAAGCTCCTTAGCCGCATCATTCATTACCCGATCAAGGACGACTTTGAAAAGTAGAAATTCATTGGCGGTTCCGATGATTTTTGCGGCCTGCGCGGCCACTGCGTTTTGGTCTAGGTTGTTGTGGATTCGCTTCACCGTCTGATAGACGTCCATCGTGAATTCTTTTGTGATTTCAACATCTTTTTTCGAACCCGTGGCCGTGAGATGCCCCCCGGTGAAGGTGTCGAAGTCATATGCCATGAGTTCATCGAACACTTTCATGTACTCTCCGAAGTTCGCCGTGATATCGAATCCCTGGAACGGCGCGTAGCCGGGAGTGACGCAGTCCACGGCCATCATGAATTTGGCCGAAGGCACATAAATAAAGAGGTCTCCCTCAACCGAGTGGTAGAAATGACGCGTCAGCTCAACCGTTCTACCCCCGAGCGCAAGAGTCTTCTTGTCGCTGAACACCACGTTTGGGATCATCCGATTGGGGTCGTTCTGCTCTTTCAAGAAGGCCGCGACGCCCTCGACTGCAACGATTTTGAGATCCTTGATGTTTTTGAATGCCGCGGAACCGCCAATGTGATCTTTGTGGGCATGCGAGTAAACAAGGTATCTGATCGGCTTGTCGGTGATTCTCGCGATCGCTGAAGGGATGTTTTTGCCGTAGCTCTCGGGCGCGTCAAACACGATGACGCCCTCATCGGTAACGACAAAAGCCGATTGCCACATGTTATCGGAGATGACGTACACACCCCCGCCCATGCTCTTGACGGCGTATCCGAGCTTGGGGTCGATGTCAAAGAATTGGGCTTTGACGGCAGGCAAAACTGCTACGTACCGAGTCAAGTCCTCTTCGGAAGACTGAGCCAACGCCGGTCCACAAATAGTTATCGAAACCATCAGAATGTAAATCAGCCTTTTCATTTTCCCCCCAAGGACGCCGAAAGGCGCCGAGGGAAGAGAATAGGGCACTCGGCATTTGCTCGATAGCGAGATAATTGACATTCTGTTTCTCATTCCTGGGATAATTCGCTTATGGCAGACCTAAACTCGCTGATGATCTTCGCGCGGGTGGTCGAGGCAAACAGTTTTTCCGAAGCTGCGCGCCGCCTCAAGATGCCGACATCGACGGTCAGCCGACGTGTTGCCGCGCTTGAGGATCAATTGGGCGTCAGGCTACTCGAACGTTCAACGCGCAGATTGAGGCTGACCGATTTTGGTTCAGAAGTTCTTGAGCATGCGCAACGGAGTGCGGAACTGAGCGATGCGGTAAACAATATAGCCACAGACCATTCGTCGAAGCTATCCGGGACGTTGCGACTTTCTGCCCCACCCAGCATTTCCGATTCCCTGCTTGCGCCGTTAGTTGGTGCATTTCAAGCGTCGTACCCGGATGTCCGTGTGCAAACCCTAATCACTGAAAGGATCGTTGACCATATTGAAGAAGGTGTTGACCTTCTGTTTAGAGTCGGCGCCTTGAGGGATTCGGCGCTGGTTGCGCGGAGGATTCTAAGGTACCGACATCAACTCTTGGCAAGCCCTGCCTATCTGAAGACACACAGACGGCCCACAACACCGGAGCACTTGCTCGGTCACCGCTTGCTTGCATTCTCGCGCTGGCAGCCTGAAAACCGCTGGCACTTTGCGCACATGAACGGAAGGAACACCGTAACACTGCGGTTCCAGCCATACCTCTCGATCAACGACTATGCTGGGATTGCCCCGGCGCTCCTAGCAGGCGTTGGCATCGGAGAACTTCCGCCGCTGGTGCGTCCCGAGTTGCTGCAGCAAGGGCGCCTCGTGGAGGTCATGCCTAAATGGCACATGCGCACCTTCGATCTTTGGCTACTGCACGTAGGAAACAGGCACCTGTCGCGTCCCGTCGGCGTGTTCAAGGAATTCGCGGCGCAGACGGTGCCGAAATTGTTTCCAAGTCTCCCAACCTGACTCCGCAAGTTCGACTATCAGACTTTCAACCTAGGTTCAATTCTTCAGCAACGCAATGAAGCAATTCGCCGCGGAAGCGATTTCTCCCCTTCGTCGCCGTGGGCTCGGCTGGCGGGCCATTGCCCAGCAGCTAGGGGTTGGGGTCGGAACGCTGTATCGCGTCGCGCCAGGGTGTCTGCTTGCAAAGCGCGGTATCGTCCGGCAGCTAGGTCGCTCGAGCGCAATGCGATCCGAGAGACCGACCTTACTAACTCTTCTTCGAGGTCACCGCGTAGAAGGCTGCCCACCGCTGTTCAACGTTCTTGCCGTTGCAGTGCGGGCAGACGATCCCGCCTTTCTCGTACTCCGCAAGTGTCAGGATTTTCGAGAATTCCTTTTTGCACGCTCGACAGAGAAAACTGTACTGGGGCATAAATTCCTCCCCCCTTGACCGATTCCCCAAAGTGTCCAGAACCGCGGGGAACGGTAGATGTGCCTAGTAGAGATCTCGCCGTTTACGTCTCCGATCTAGCCAGCAGCCGCTGCCTTGGGCAGCGACAGAACACCGAGCTGCTGGAACAACGTGGCGTAGTCGGCGTAGAGTCGGCTTCGAATCGTCTTGCCGTTCCGCAGTTCAACAACGTTGCAGACGTGGTAGTTGACGCGCTTGTTGGTGGCGGCAATTCCAAGGTAGTTCCCTTTGTGCGTGCCGGTGACGCCGAGGCGGGCGACCACAAAATCTCCGCTCGCCAGGATTTGCTCAACTTCGAGCCGAACATCGGGGAACGCCGCTAGAGCCAGTTCTATAGCCTTCCGCGCTCCGTCCCGCCCGCGAAGAGGACTGAGCGGAGAATCTGACTCTCCAACGAAGGACTCGTCGATTCGACTCACGTACTCTTCAAGGTTGCGAGCATTGATAGCGGCGATTTGCTTTTTGGCATTCTCGATATTTTCCTGTTCACTCATGGAGGTATTACTTTCAGCACGATCAGAACGTTACTCTGGGTTGGGGGTGGTTCGTCGTGTCGGCCGCGGTTCGCGCGGACATTTGTGTAGCGCCTCGTCCTGTGAATTGTCAAGGGAAAGTTAGGCCGTTGAGCTCCACGTCCATCTGATCGCGCCGTTCCAGCCTCGATGAGATCGCCAAGTAGCGCGGCTTGCTCGGTGATCCCTTCGCGGAGGTGAATATAGCCGAGAGTGGTCCGCGCATTCGTGTGCCGGAGCTGTTGCTGCGCGACTTCGGGTGCGTAGCCGGCGTCCACTACGCGTTGCCCCAGGGTGTTCCAAAACTCAGCAAAACGTTTTTGGAACGCGGTAGGAGGCTCTTGAAACCTGCTACCCTTCTGTTTAGGCCGTTTCCAGACTGGAGGATCGACTATATCGCGGTCCGCAGGCTGAGTTCCCAGGTCTCGGCCGTAAGATCCTTCCCGAAACTGTGATGCTGTTCTTCGTTCACGACCCGAAACCCTAACTGTTTGTAAATGTGTCTAGCTGCGTGAAGAATGCTCTGTGTCCAGAGCGTGATCTTTTGATATCCCGCATTCCGCGCGAATCGGACGCACTCCTCAACTAACCGTTTACCAATTCCACATCCCCGCGCTCCAGGTTCCACATGTAGCAGCCGCAGCTTTGCGACTTCTTCCGACGCCTTCGCGACGAAGACGGCGCCCACCCGCGCTCCGTCCTTTTCCGCAATCCAGCAACGCTCGTGCTTCGGATCGTAGTTCTTAATGAATTGCGCGACAATTTCCGCCGCCAGCGCCTCGTATGTTTCATCCCATCCATACTCTTCGGCGTAGAGGATTGCTTGCCGATGGACAATCCAGCCCATGTCGCCCGGCTGGTGCTGTCGCAACAAATAGGGAATCTTTGGCTCCGGTTTATCGCCAAGCAGCCTGCGGATGGCCTGTGCCGAGTCGACCAACTCCTTCCGCGCGGCGGGCGAGAGCTCTTCGAGCATGGCCGCCACGTCGCGATTGGAACGCTCGTCAAGCGACACAAAGGCTCTCCGTCCCTTAGCGGTAAGCGAAAGAAACTTCTCTCGTTCGTCCGTTTTTGATCGCTCTCGTGTCACGAGCTTGCGGTGTTCGAACTCGCGAAGGATGCGGCTCATATATCCAGCGTCCAGCCCAAGCTCCTTGCGGATGTCCGTGGCCGTAGGCCGCTCGCGGTGTGCGAGCTCGTACAGCACGCGAGCCTCGGCAAGAGAAAAGGGGCTGCTCGCTGTTCCATCTATCACGCCGATCTTGCGGGTATAAAAACGGTTGAACGCACGAATCACGTCCACGTGTGGATCGACGCCTTGTTCGGGCATAAGCCGCCTCCGCTATATTGACGCTAGCACATATATAGTTGCCATTGTCAAGATTCCAAAAAACGTTGTCAACTCCGGGGCCTCACCGTGGTTTGAGGCGCGGGTTCCCAAGGTTCGCGCCTTTTCTCTCCCGCGCGGGCCGGATTGAGTTGCTACGCAGAAGCAATTCCAATTGGACGAGTACAGATAAATCAGTTTGGTACGTGACACACGTCGTATACTGTCCCAACTCTAGTTGGCGGGGACCTATGCCCCTTCAGTCCGGCACCCGCTTGGGGCGAAGCCCAAGGTCCTCGCGTCTCTCGCCGTCACCTACTAAGGCTTTTTCGTAGGTTGGCTGTCGTCGGGACTGACAAAATTTACGAGCGCTGCGTCATCCCATTTCGATCCCATGCCGACAGCCGCCTCACCCTTGATCACGGTGACGTTTTCGGTCGTGGGATGCCAGTGCGGCGCAATCTTGAGTTCGTCGGTACAAGAGAGTCGCAGGGTGTACGTTTGTCCAGGCTTCGTTGGATCGCCTTGGATTACGGCGAGGCGCAATGTTCCGCCCATTTCCACGGATGGCGCGCCCACCAGCGCCGCCGCTGGAACGTCGCCCACTTTTCCGATCCTGGCTCAACTACGATGGCGCTCCGCACCCCTGCACGAGCACTAGCTTTCGCGGGCGCTTTCGTTTGAGCGCCTGCGGTACAGCATAGCAACGCAAGCAGAGTCAGAAACACAGGCTACCCGAATTCCAACTAGCAGGGACGGGACCTATGCCCATTCAGTCCGGCACCCACGTGGGCCCCTACGAAATCCTCTCCGCTATCGGTGCGGGCGGCATCCTGCGGCGAACTTTAAGGCGTTGCCGAGTACTCGAAGCAAATCCAACGTTTCCTCCCACCCGATACAAGCGTCGGTAATGCTCTGCCCATACACAAGAGGCTTTCCAGGCGTCAATTTCTGCACGCCTGCGACCAAGTTACTCTCCAGCATCACGCCCATGATGCGTCGTTCGCCGGCTTTGATTTGTTCGACGACGTCGAGGCAAACGGCCTTCTGGTTGGCGTAGTTCTTCCCGCTGTTGGCATGACTGCAATCGATCATCACCTGTGGCCGCAGCGCCGCCTTCTCGAGTTCAGCGCACGCCTCGGCGACCGATGGCGCGTCATAATTGGCCTTGTAGCGGCCCCCGCGAAGGATCATGTGGCAATCCGGGTTTCCCATGGTTACGAAGATTGCCGATTGTCCAAACTTGGTGTGCCCTAGGAACGTGTGCGAGCTTGCGGCGGAGAGTATCGCTTCCACCGCAATCTGCACGTCGCCAGACGTTCCATTCTTGAATCCGACCGGACAGGATATGCCCGAGACCAACTGCCGATGGACCTGGCTTTCGGTTGTACGGGCGCCGATGGCACCCCAGCTGACAAGTCCAGCCACATATTGCGGGACGATCATGTCGAGAAACTCCGTTCCCGCAGGGATCCCCATCTCGCCCAAATCGAGGAGGAGTCGCCGGGCGAGCCGCAAGCCATCGTTGATTTTGAACGACTCATCGAGATGGGGGTCGTTAATCAGCCCCTTCCAACCTACGGTTGTGCGGGGCTTTTCAAAATACACACGCATCACGATGCAGAGATCAGCGGTGAGTTCATGTTTCGCAGCAAGAAGGCGGGCCGAATATTCGCGAGCGGCGTCAGGGTCGTGGATGGAACAGGGACCAACGACCACAAGCAAACGGCGATCCTCGCCGCGAAGAATTGCTCTGATTTCGGCACGCGCCTGATGCACGGTGCGCGCAGCGTTTTCAGTTACCGGCATTTCCTCTTCCAGAAAGGCGGGAGGAAGAAGGACTTTGCTTTCCTTTATCCGAAGGTCTTCGATGCGGTGGAGCATGAACCAATTCTACAAGCGAAACGGAGTCTGACGGACACCCACTTCTAGGTGACAGTGGAACTTGGTTCCAGAACTTCCAGGAAGCTCGCGGCGATCTCTTGATGTTCAACTGCACTGACCGGGGAAAAATAGCAAATCGTAAATGTCTCTTCCTTTATACTATGCGAATTCCAACTAGCAGGAAGGGACCTATGGCCATTGAGCCCGGCACCAACTTGGGCCCTTATGAAGTTCTGTCCGCTATCGGTGCGGGCGGGATGGGAGAGGTGTATCGGGCGCGTGAAAGACCGCTGGCAGAGCGCCGCCGACATCAAGCATCAGCTGGAGTGGATCGCACAAAGCTCATCGGATAGTTCCGCCGCGTTCGCTGTGGCGCGGCAAAAAACAACACGGAAACCGCGGCTGTGGATCGCCGTGGGAACTGTCGTGGCGCTCGCTGTAGGCGCGGTCGCAGGCTATCTGAGTTCTCCTCGCGCGGCGCCGGAGCCCATCGTCCGCGCCACGATCACTCCTCTAACGCTGGCCGACGATTCCGGCGCGCCAGCGCTATCGCCCGATGGGAAGAATCTCCTCTTCGTCGGTTCGGAGCAGGGGAAAACGATGCTGTTTCTCCGTTCGATGGATACAGGCATCGTGAAGGCCCTGCCCGGTACAGACGGCGGCAAATTCCCCTTCTGGTCGTCCGATAACAAATCGGTCGCATTCTTCGCCAACGAACAGCTCCAGCGGGTTGACCTGGCCGGCGGCCCGCCGATCGAGATTGCTCGGGCGCCCGATGGACGCGGCGGGACTTGGTCTGGCGGCACCATCGTCTTCACTCCGTACATCTATGAGTGCCTCTATCGCGTGCCTGCATCAGGCGGCAAGCCTGTCCCCGTCACGGTTCTCGACCGCTCGCTCCACACGACTCATCGTTGGCCGTTTTCCTGCCTGACGGCAAACATTTTGTCTATCTCGCCGCGAATCACTACGAAAGCGCCGGCCAGCCGAAATA
>Ga0187783_10003460_pt1 | contig 11625 bp, 9 predicted proteins | sample 1015_SJ02_MP02_2_FD_132471 | JGI IMG/M metagenome (GOLD analysis project Ga0187783, IMG submission 132471) | Tropical peat soil microbial communities from peatlands in Department of Meta, Colombia - 1015_SJ02_MP02_20_MG | ecosystem: Environmental > Terrestrial > Soil > Wetlands > Peat | place... | reverse complement strand
GGTCTACGACCACAACGGTCAACTCGCCAGCAAGTCCGGGCTGACCAACTGGGCGGACTGGATCTCACGGCAGTTCGGCACCGAGCACAGCCCGTGGGGTGCCGAGGACTCGCCCGCATTCGTCACGGCGGTGGAGACCGCGCTGGAGCGTACGCTGTCTGTGCAGCTCATGCACGGTGCGCACAAGCCAGTGTTCACGCACCTCAAGGCCGGCGACACGTTGGTGCGCCAAGGCGACCCTGGCGCGGACATGTTCCTCGTGCTGGACGGCGTGATCCGGGTCGACCGGGACGGCGAACAGCTCGCGGAGTACGGCCCGGGTGCGATCCTCGGCGAGCGTTCCTATCTGGAGGGCGGCACCCGGACCTCGAGCCTGGTGGCCGTGACATCATGCCGGGTGGCATCGGTGCCGGCTGCCCAGTTCGACCACGACGCGCTCACCGAGCTGGCTAGCGGACACCGGCACGAGGAAGCGGCCCAAGGCGGATAGGTGCGGATAGACCTATGCGGTACCAGGGGATCCACCCCGGCACCGGGCCGGGACTTCGTCCGGTACGGCGGTCACACGTCCTGCTTGGCCATCAGGCCGGACGGAGCCACGGCCCCTGAGTTGTTGCTAGACGCCGGGACCGGGATCCGGGCGGTGACGGGTCTGCTCGCCAGCCGGCCGTATCGCGGCGCGATAGCACTCACCCACCTGCACTGGGATCACACCCAGGGCCTGCCGTTCTTCGTCGGCGGTGACCGCGACGACGCAAGGGTGCACCTGCTATTGCCCGCGCAAGAGGCGGGCGCGGGATCGGCGGAAGCCGCACTGGCGCGTGCGATGTCGCCGCCCAGCTTCCCCATCACCCCAGGGCAGCTGCGCGGCGACTGGACCTTCGACGGACTCGACCCCGGCCTCGTCCGGGTTGGGCAGCTGACGCTGCTGGCCAGACAGATCCCGCACAAGGGTGGCCGGACGTTCGGCTACCGGGTCGGCGACGGGCACAGCGCGATCGCCTACCTCCCCGACCACGATCCTGCCGAGATCGGCCCTGGACCTGACGGGCTTGGTGTCTATCACGACGCGGCGCTGGAGTTGGCCGAGGGCGTCGACGTGCTGTGCCATGACTCGTTCTGGTACGCGGACGACTTCGACCCCGCTCGCACGTTCGGTCACGCGGCAGCCGAATACGCCATCGGCCTGGCCGCGGCGGCCGGGGCACGCCGCGTGCTGCTGCTGCACCACCGGCCCGACCGGACCGACACCGAGCTGGACAAGCTGGCGATCGGCATGCAGGACGGCCCGGTTCCGGTGGCCCTGGCTGCTGACGGCGAAGAGATCATCTTGTGACGCCGCCGGACGCGGTTGTCGTCGGCTCCGGCCCGAACGCGTCGGCTCCGCCTGGCGTGGGCGCGCACGGCATGTGCGGTGTCTGGGCGGCCAGGACGGCGCTGCGCGACCTGCAGGTCGAGCCAACGGCCTCAGGCATTCATGGCGAGCCGGTCGTGGGGTAGAACGGGCACATGAAGAAGCTTGTGGAACTGCTGATCTGCTTCCTGCACCCGCTGGCCGTCGTGCTGATCTGGATCGACCTGTTCACCAGGCGGGACATTAGCGATGGCGCGAAGATAGCCTGGGCCATTTTCGTGCTGATCCCGCTGGTGCCGTTCTTGTACGTGCTCACCGGCGGCGACCTGTGGTGACCCGGTCCGTGCCCTAGAACCCGGGGCGCCCGCCGTGGTAGGCAGCCTGCATGGACTTCGACATCCCGGCCGACCTCGCGGCCTACCTGACCGAGCTGGACGAGTTCATCGAGGCGGAGATCCGGCCGCTCGAGCGCCAGGACGACAACATCCGGTTCTTCGACCATCGCCGGGAGGATGCGCGCACTGACTGGAACCGCGGCGGCCTGCCGAACCCGCAGTGGGAGGCGCTGCTCGCCGAGGCGCGGCGACGGGCCGACGCCGCGGGCCACTACCGGTACGCGTTCCCGGCTCGCTACGGCGGCCGGGACGGCACCAACCTCGGCATGGCGGTGATCCGCGAGCACCTGGCCAGCAAGGGCCTCGGGCTGCACTGTGACCTGCAGAACGAGCACATGATCGTCGGAAACAACGTGGGCCTGCTGCTGATGCTCGAATACGGCAGCCCGGCGCAGCAGGCCGAGTGGGTCGCGGATCTCGCCGCGGGACGGCGCGGCTTCGCGTTCGGCATCACCGAGCCCGCGCACGGATCGGATGCGACCTACCTAGAGACGGCCGCGGTGCGCGACGGCGACGACTGGGTCATCAGCGGCGAGAAGACGTGGAACACCGGGGTGCACGCGGCCTCGCACGACCTGATCTTCGCGCGGACCAGCGGCCAGCCGGGCTCCGCGGACGGTATCACCGCGTTCCTCACCCCGGTCGATTCGCCGGGCTTCACCGTCGAGGACTACCTGTGGACCTTCAACATGCCGACCGACCACGGACACATCCGCCTCGACCGGGTGCGGGTGCCCGACGCCGCCGTGTTCGGCGGCGAGGGCCGCGGGCTGCAGGTCGTGCAGCACTTCTTCAACGAGAACCGGATCCGGCAAGCCGCCTCAAGCCTCGGTGCGGCGCAGTACTGCGTCACCGAGTCGGTCGCGTACGCGCTGGAGCGCAAGCCGTTCGGCAAGCCGCTGGCCGCTAACCAGGCGATCCAGTTCCCGCTGGTGGAGCTCCAGACCCAGTGCGAGATGCTGCGCACGCTGATCCACAAGACGGCGTGGCTGATGGACCGCGACGGCCCGTTCTCGGTCTCGGACAAGGTGTCCATGTGTAACTACTGGGCCAACCGGCTCTGCTGCGAGGCAGCCGACCGTGCGATGCAGGTGCACGGGGGGCTCGGCTACTCGCGGCACAAGCCGTTCGAGCACATCTACCGGCACCATCGCCGCTACCGCATCACCGAGGGGGCCGAGGAGATCCAGATGCGCCGGGTGGCCGGGTACATGTTCGGCTTCATGCGGCAGCGCGCTCCGAAGGGCGTCTCCGAAGGATGACAACCGCGTCAGACCACGATGCCGCCCCGGAGGGGAACGGGCTAGCCGCGGCTCTCCGCCCCGTGCTCGGGCCGCTGTCGGTGGCGGGGCTCACCCGCCTGTCGGGCGGGGCGTCGCGAGAGACCTGGGCGTTCGACGCCGTCGGGAAGGACGGCACCCGCACCGGGCTCGTGCTGCGCCGCGACCCGCCCGGCCGGCCGAGCGACCGCGGCGCGATGGCGCGGGAGGCGGCCGCGATCGGCGCCGCGTCCGCGGCGGGACTGGCGGCGCCCGACGTCCTGCTGGTCAGCGAGGACCCGGCGGCCTTCGGTGGTGCGGGCATGGTGATGCGACGGGTCGACGGCGAGACGATCGCCCGCCGGATCCTGCGTGACGAGCGGTACGCCCCGGCCCGTGCGCTCCTCACCGGTCAGCTCGGCCGGTTCGCGGCCGGCCTGCACGCGCTGACGGCCCCCGCGGGCTTCCCGGCCGGCGACCCGCTGGACGGCCTGCGCGCGACGCTCGGCGGGTTCGACGAACACAGCCCGGTGTTCGACCTCGCGCTCGACTGGCTCGCCACGCATCCGCCTCCGGCGCGCGATCCCGTGCTCGTGCACGGCGACTTCCGGCTCGGCAACGTCGTCGTCGGAGCCGACGGGCTGCGGGCCGTCCTCGACTGGGAGCTGACCCACACCGGCAACCCTGCCGAGGATCTCGGCTGGCTGTGCGTGAAGGCGTGGCGATTCGGGGCTGCGCTCCCGGTGGCCGGGGTCGGCACCAGGGAGGACCTGCTCGGGGCGTACCGCGCGGCGGGCGGCGCGGACATCTCGGCGGCCGAATTGCACTGGTGGGAGGTCCTCGGGACAGTGCGCTGGGGTGTCATCTGCATGACGCAGGCGTGGGCGCACCTGTCCGGCGCGCACCGGTCGGTCGAGCTCGCTGCCATCGGCCGCCGGGTGTGCGAGCAGGAATGGGACCTGCTTCAGCTGCTCGACCCGGACGCGGCCGAGCGCGCCGCGAGGTCGCGGCCTGTCGTCAGCGCAGCCGGGCGCCCGTCGCCAGCGCCGTACGGCCGGCCCACCGCGACCGAGCTGCTGGAGGCGGTGCGCGAGTACCTGCTCGGCGGCGTGCTCGCGCAGACGTCCGGCCAGCTGGCGTTCCACGCGCGGGTCGCGGCGAACGCCGTGGCGATCGTCGCCCGCGAGCTGAACCTGGCGGCCGCCGAGCCTGATCCGGGTGTCGCGAGCCAGGTGGCGCGGCGGCTGGCGGTGGCCAACCCGAAGTACTTCGAGTCACCGCCGCCCTAGCCGCGCAACGGTGGCGGGATCGCACTGCCTCCGCTCAGTGCGACGCCGCCACCGGCACCCGCTGCGGCTACCGGGCACGACGGAACATTGCGGCAGCCACCACGGCACCGACAAGGAACAGGCTCGCCGCCCACCAGAACGCGACCGTGTAGCTGTGCACCTGGGCGAACTGGACGAGCGCCAGAGCGGGCCGGCCGTCGATCACCAGCCGGGGGGTGAGGTGGCTCGCCAGGTAGCCGGCGGCTGCGCTGGCCGCCATGGTGTTGAGCAGCGAGGTGCCGATGGAGCCACCGACCTGCTGGCCGGTGTTCACCACCGCCGAGGCCACGCCGGCGTCGCTCGGCGCGACGCCCGCGGTGCCGGTGTTCATCGACGGTGACATCACGAAGCCGAGGCCGGCGGACGCGAGCAGCAGTGGCGGGAGGACGGTCGTCACGTAGCTGGAGTGGACGCTGCGGACACGGGCCACGATCCGGACGCCATCGGTCCCCGGCTCGCGGCCGTGGCGGCCGCCGCCGTCGTCATGGAAGTCGCCGACACCGAGCCGGGCCGGGAGCGCGAGGAGGCCGCCCGCGCGGCGATGCGGTTCATCCAGGCGGGGCTGGCCGCGCTCTAGCCGCGGTCCCGTCCGCTGCCGTCGCCTTCACCCGGCGCGAGCAGCTCGTAGGCCGGATTGATCATGACCGGCTTGTTCTCCCTGATGCCGACCTGGCCACGCAACCTGACCTTGGAGCCTGGCCGCAATCCGGCGATGTTAGACCGGCCGTAGAACAGCGCCGTAAGCTGACCGGTCGCATCCTCGATGTCGCAGGCGAGCACCGTGTTGTGCTCGACCGGCCGGATCTCGACCGTGTGCACCCGGCCCTCGGTGACCGCGCGCCCTGGTCTCGTGAGCGAGCCGATCGGGGTGACCCCACGGGACGGAAGCGGGCGGTCGTGCCCCCCGCTTGCGGCGGGCGAGACCAGTTCAGGGGCGATGGGCTCATCCGCGTGCGAAGGCGCGGCGGGGACTGCCGGTGCCCGCGCGGCCGGCTCGGCGTCGCTGCTTGGCGCCTCGGCGGCCGCCGCGGGCCTGGCGGGCAGGCCGCGACTCGTCAGGCTCTCCACCCGGCTACGGACGTCGAAGGGCACGATGGTAGCGGCCGCGTGCGGGATCCGGCTGATCGCCGCCGCCATCTTGTCGGCGGTGCGGTCGTGCAGCAGCCGGCCGACGATGGGCGCGAAACTCCGCCGGGGCAGGATGGCCGTGACCCCGACGCCTGGCAGCGCTGCCTCGGCGCCCGCCAGGTTCGCCGCAGCGCTCGCCAGCCTCCGGTCGGGGCAGTCCACGAAGTCGAGCGCGATCCCGGGGTTGGCTCGCATCCAGTCCCGTCGCAGCTTGTCGGCCTGCATGTTGTCGATGACGAAGTGCACCGCGCGCAGGGACGTGGGCCGAAGGCTGCGGGCGTACCTCAGGGCCGCCACGGCGGCGAGGTCGTAGTCGTCGAGGAAGACGTAGACGCTGCGGCGGGAATAGGTGGGCGGCTCGGGCGGGCCGCGGCGGCCGATGCCTTCCAGCACCCTGGCCTCCATCCGGTACTGCCGGTTCAGGTAGATGAGAGCGGGCACGCCCAGCGCGAACAGGACGACCACGAGCCACGCTCCCTCGGTGAACTTGACAAACGCGAAGATCAAGACCACCACGAGGGACGTAACCCCGGCCGAGAAGTTGATGACGAGCTTGTAGTGCCAGCCTGGCTCCCTGGTCTCGTAGTGATACTTGGCCATGCCGAGGCCCGCCATGGTGAACGCGGTGAACACCCCGATGGCGTAGAACGGCACGAGGTTGTTGACGTTGGAGCCGACCGCTGCCAGCAGCGAGATCGACAGCACCGCGAGCACGACGATGCCGTTGGAGAACACCAGCCGGTGGCCGCGCTTCATCAGCCAGCGCGGCAGGAACGCGTCCTCGGCGACGAAGCTCGCCAGGAACGGGAAACCGTTGAAGCTGGTGTTGCCGCCGGTGTAAAGGATCAGCGCGGTGGCGGCCTGCACCAGGATGAACATCACGTCACCCGCGGCCCCGTGGCCGAACACGAGCCGCGCCTCCTGAGAGATCACGGTCGGGACGCCGCTGACGTACGGCCGGGCGTGGGTCACGTGCGCGATCCACGAGATCCCGGCGACCAGCGAGCCGAGGATGAGGCCCTCGATGATCAGCACCCGGCGGGCGTTACGGCCCTCCGGCGGGCGGAATGCGCTGACGGCGTTGGAGACCGCCTCGATGCCGGTGAGCGACGACCCGCCGTTGGCGAACGCGCGCAGCAGCACGAAGACCAGCCCGAGCGAGATCAGGGTGCTGTGGTTCGCGGTCCCGGTGACGATGCCCGGACCCGGGTGGTACAGCGGCAGCCCGACCGTGGCTTCGCGCACCAGCCCGAAGATGATCATCAGGATGGTCACCGCGGAGAACAGGTAGGTCGGCACCGCGAATGACCGGCCCGCCTCCCTGATGCCCCGCAGGTTGCCGTACAGCATGAGCAGCACGATCAGGATCGAAGCCACGGTGAGCCGGGTCGTGCTGTCGCCCAGCCACTTCCAGGCGGACGCCACGGCGGCCGTGCCGGCCGCGACCTGCACGGCCACGGTGACCACGTAGTCGATCATCAGCGCGACGGCGGCGATCTGGGCTATCCGCGGGCCGAAGTTCTCCCGCGCGACGGCGTACGAGCCGCCCGCGCGGGTGTAGACCATGACGACTTCCCGGTAGGAGAGCACCACCAGCGCCATCACGAACAGCACGACGCCCGTGATCGGCAGCAGCACCGTAAACGCGGTGACCGCGAGGCCGCCCTTCAGCAGCTCGATGAGGATTTCCTCGGTACCGTATGCGGACGAGGAGATGCCGTCCGGTGACAGCACGCCCAGCGCAAGACGCTTGGACAGCCGCTGCTCCCCGAGCTGCTCGTTGATCAGCGGCCGACCGAGCAGCCTGCGCTTGAGCCCGTAACCGAGGCCCTCAGCCAGGTCGTCTCGCCGCACCAGCGAGCCGACAGCTCGTCGCATGGCCACGCCCTGGTGCCTCCTCTGCGCACTGCCCGGTCACCGACAGCGCGTCGTGCCGCCTGCCTCCACCCGGCTTAGCCGGGAGCCCACCCCCGGCGGCCACCAGGAGTGACGTGGCCTTCATACCATTGCGACGGGTGTGGTGGGCAGGCCCGCGCCACGATTCCCTGGCCGCGAAACGGCCAGCCGCGCCGCGCCCCGCCGGGCGCGTCGGCTCAGCTTAGGTGCCCAGCGGAGTAGCGGTGACTTCGCGGATGTCGGCTCGCGGCGGCCGGCCGGGCGTGACAGGCTGACGATGTGCGGGCAGGGCAGACCTGCGCATGAATCCCGGCGGCCCCGGCGGAAAGGCACGTCTGGTGAGCAGCACACCGGTCGCAGCGCCTGGACCGGTCGGCGGCTTTCGCGCCGTACGGCTGTCTGAGCTGCTGCGCCAGCCGGTCGCCGACGCCGGCGGCGAGCTGCTCGGTCGCCTGTCCGACGTCATCGTCCGGCTGCGCGGCGCCGATTTCCCGGTCGTGACCGGCCTGGTCGTGGCCGTTGGCAGCCGGTCGCTGTTCGTCCCCATTGACCAGGTCGGCGTGCTCGGCGGCCAGCAGCTCAGGCTCGCCAGCGCCCGGCTGGACTTGCGGCAGTTCGAGCGGCGGGAGGGAGAGGTGCTGCTGCGCGCCGATGTGCTCGGCCATCGGCTGCTCGACGTCGACAGCGCACGGCTGATCCGGGCGGCCGATCTGCAGCTGGCCCCCGGCCGAGGCGAATGGGTGGTGAGCGGGGTCGCCAGCCACCGGCGGCCGCGGTCGCTGCTCGGCAGGCTGGCGGGTCCGGGCGGGCCCGGTAGTGGCAGCGAGCCGCAGTTCCGGGAGTGGGCGCGGTTCGAGCCGCTGATCGGTCACACCGGCAGCGCGCTCGCCAGGCGGCCCTTCGGCCGGATCCGGCGGCTGAAGCCCGCCCAGATCGCCGACCTGCTGGAGGGAGCCTCCCAGGCGGAGGAGACCGAGATCCTGGGCCAGGTGCATGCCGACCCGGAGCTTGAGGCGGACGTGTTCGAGGAGCTCGAGGAGGACCTGGCGACCCGACTGCTCGGTGCGCGCACCGACGCGGAGATCGCCGACGTGCTCGCGAGGATGCGCGCAGACGACGCGGCCGACGCCATCGCGGAACTGCCGCAGCGGCGACGCCAGCCGGTGCTCGACCGGCTGCCACCGGCCCAGCAGGCCAAGGTGCGGACGCTCCTCGGCTACAACCCGGCAAGTGCAGGCGGCCTGATGGGCGTGGACTTCGTCGCGGTCGGCGTCGGCGCCGTCGTCGCCGACGCCGTGGCGGCCGTCGCGGCCGCGGGCGCCCTCCAGCCCGAGGCGCTGACCAGCGTGTATCTCGTGGATGAGCGGAGTCGGCTCGCCGGCGTGGCTCGGCTGGTCGCGCTGGTTCAGGCGGACCCGGCCGCGCTAGTGGCCGACGTCGCAGACTCCGATCCGGTCCGGGTACTGGCGGACACCGATGTGGTCGACGTCGCGGTGCTCATGAGCGACTACAACCTGATCACGATCCCGGTGGTGGACCGGCGGCAGCGAATGCTCGGCGTCATCACCGTCGACGACGTGCTCGAGGTGACACTGCCTGCGGACTGGCGGCGGCGCGAGGCGGCCGAGCCACCGGACGCCCGCGGCGGCCAGGACTCGTGACCGGATCTCAGGCGCGCACCGCCCCGGTCACGAGCCAGCGCGACCCGCGTACGCGCACCGCCAGCGTGACGAGCCGGGCGAGCATCCACGCCGCATAGGCGAGCCAGAGCCCTTCCAGCCCCGCGCCGGCGGCCAGCGCCAGTGTGGCCGCGGCACCGAAGACGGCCAGCGCCACGATCCCGGCGACCGCCAGGTAATCCTGGTCGCCCGCCCCGATCAGCACGCCGTCGAGCACGAACACGACGCCCGCAGCCGGCTGCTGCACGATCACGACGAGCAGCACGGCGAGCAGCAAATCGCCTACCGCAGGGGTGAGGCTGAACAGGGCGGGCAGGACCGGGCGCAGCGCGAGCAACAGCACCGAGAACAGCGTCCCGTATGCGGCGCCCCAGCCGACTGCGCGGAGGCTAGCCGCCCGTGCCCCGGCGGTGTCCCCGGCGCCGAGATACCGGCCGGTGATCGCCTGGGCCGCGATCGCGATGGCGTCGAGGGCGTAGACGAACAGGTTCCAGACCCGCATGGCGACCTGGCTGGCCGCGATCGCGGCGTCCGACTGCCTCGCGGCCAGCGCCGTCATGAGGACCAGCACCGCCTGCAGCGCCAGCGTGCGGAGCACGAGCGCGGCGCCGGCCCGCGCCGCCATCCGGAGGCCGGCCACGTCCGGCCGGAATCCAACCCCGGCCCGCCGCGCGCCGCGCGCGACGACGACGAGGTAGGCGGCGCCCGATCCGGTTTGCGCGATCGCCGTGCCGGAGGCCGAGCCCGCGATACCCCAGTGCAGGCCGAGCACCAGGGTGGCGTTGAGCGCGATATTGGCGGCGCTGGCGACCCCGGCGACGATGAGCGGCGTGCGCGTGTCCTGCAGGCCGCGCAGCACCCCGGTGCCGGCCAGCACGCCGAGCATGGCGGGCGCTCCGAGCAAGCTGATCCGCAGGTAGATCACCGCCTGCCGGCTGACCGCCGCGGTCCCGCCGAAGGCCAGGACGATCCGCGGCGCGAGCGGCCACGCGACCGCGAGGACGGCGAGCCCGATGGCAGCGGCGAGCCACAGCCCGTCGATGCCCTGCCGGATTGCCGCGGCACGGCGGCCCGCGCCGAGTTGCCGCGCGACGGCGGCGGTGGTGCCGTAGGCGAGGAAGATGGAGACGCCCACCAGCGTGGTCAGGGCCTGACTGGCGACCCCGAGCCCGCCGAGGGGCACCGTGCCGAGCCGGCCGACGATCGCGGAGTCAGCGAGCAGGAACAGCGGCTCGGCAACCAGCGCGCCGAACGCTGGCAGGGCCAGCCGCAGGATCTCCGCGTCCTGCGGGTTGCGGCTAGCCAACCACGCCCCGGCTGCGCAGGCCCGCGATGTCTGCGGCGGACAGCCCGAGGTCGGCGAGGACGCCATCGGTGTCGGCGCCGGGCCGCGGCGGGCGGGCCGGAGGGACGTCGGCGGGCGTGCGGCCAAACCGGGGGGCGGGCCCGGGCTGAGTCACGTCGCCGACCGTCACGAACGCGTTCCGGGCGATCGCGTGCGGATGCGCCGGTGCCTCGGCGAGGCTCAGCACCGGCGACACGCAGGCATCGGTGCCGGCGAAGACCTGCTCCCACTCGGCCCTGGTGCGCCCGGCGAACGTTTCGGCGAAGCGCTGCCGGAGCACGGGCCAGCCGGCCCGGTCATGCTGGTTCGGCAGGCCCGCGTCGGCGAGCCCCAGCCCGTGCAGGAGGGCCGCATAGAACTGCGGTTCGAGGGCGCCGACCGCCACGTACTCGCCGTCGGCGGTGGCGTAGGTGTTGTAGAACGGCGCCCCGGTGTCGAGCAGGTTGGTGCCCCGGTTGTCCTGCCAGGCGCCCGCCGCACGCAGCCCGTACACGAACGACGTGAGCAGCGCCGAGCCGTCCACCATGGCCGCGTCGACGACCTGGCCGAGGCCGCTGCCGGCCCGCTCGACCAGCGCGGCCAGGATGCCGAGCGCGAGCAGCATGCCGCCGCCGCCGAAGTCGCCGAGCAGGTTGACCGGCGGCACCGGTGCCTCACCCGCGCGGCCGATCATGCCCAGTGCGCCGGACACGGCGATGTAGTCGATATCGTGACCGGCCGTGTGAGCCAGCGGCCCGTGCTGACCCCAGCCCGTCATTCGGGCGAAGATGAGGCCGGGATTGCGCTGGGCACACACGTCGGGGCCGAAGCCCAGCCGTTCCGCCACGCCCGGCCGGAACCCCTCGACCAGCACGTCGGCGTCCTCGACCAGGCGCAGCAGCAGGTCGATGCCGGCGCCATCCTTGAGGTTCAGTCCGATAGAGCGGCGGCCGCGGCTCAGGGGGTCACGCGGCGGTACGGCCTCGGGCCCGCACCGCTCCGCTCGGTCGACCCGCAGCACGTCGGCGCCGAGATCGGCCAGGATCATGCAGCCGAACGGCGCCGGCGCCAGGCTCGCGATCTCGACCACGCGCACGCCGCTGAGTGGCCCCATGGTGCCTCCACCTGCAGTCCCGACCCGGCCGGCGCCTAACCGGCCGCTGTGCAGCGATCGTAGTGCCCGGCCTGCCGCCGGCCTGGTCTCGGCGGCCGGCGCTAGCCCTGTCGGCGGGCGCGGCTCCGATCCGGCTGCTGGCGACCCT
>Ga0187783_10003459_pt1 | contig 11626 bp, 8 predicted proteins | sample 1015_SJ02_MP02_2_FD_132471 | JGI IMG/M metagenome (GOLD analysis project Ga0187783, IMG submission 132471) | Tropical peat soil microbial communities from peatlands in Department of Meta, Colombia - 1015_SJ02_MP02_20_MG | ecosystem: Environmental > Terrestrial > Soil > Wetlands > Peat | place... | reverse complement strand
GCCCAGAAACTTGGCAATTGCAGGTTGGGTTGGATCAGCCGCGATCGCCTTATGAAATGCATCCACACCGGCGTCCACCTGCTTTTGCGTCAGCAGCAAGGTTCCCAGCATGACCCACGCTCGAGTGAATTTTGGATCCGCCGCCACCGCGCGATAGAGCGACGATACCGCGGTTTGCAGGTCATGGTTCAGCATTGCGGTGCGCGCCTCGTTCTCAAGCCGCACCGCCTCGGTATTCGAGCTGTCCGGCAGGTTGCGCACGGCATTGATTGTCGATTCGCTTGGGTTCTGCACGACGGCAGCCACCTCTGAACCCGCTTCGGATAATGGAATGTAGGCACCGTAGTCGTCCTGGACTGCCTTCACAAAGCGTATGTATTCCTCGCGCTCGCTGGCTGGAACCTCCTGCAAGAGCGTCTTCGCATGACGCTGGCCAATCAGTTGGCCGTCCTTAAACTCGTAGGTTGCATCGTACTGCGCAAAGTCCTTCTTCAGGTGAACGGCAGCCGGGAGGGTTGGCTGGTAGCCGACGGGCAGTGCCATTTGCGTGTCAAATTGAATCTCGCTCAGAGACCCTAGCCATATCGGTCCCGGAGGCAAGGTTTCTTGGTCTCCCTCCGCCGGAAACGCGATCAGGGGCGAGGGCGCCAGGATTCGCCGATTCGCCCAGTCTCCAAATTCTTTGCGGTTGTATTTCCAAGCAAGGCGGAACGGCTCATCTGTTTTCTCCGGGGAACTCGCGGTCGCCTCGCTCACCTCCCCGCCGAATCCAAGGCTCAGCGAAAGCCGCTGCATGAGATCGTTCCACTGAGGCAAAGGTACGGCGCGAAAGCCTGCCCGCAACAGATATTCAAGATCGCCGCGCACCGAGAAATCGGCGCGTCCCTCGAGGGTTCCTGCATCATTCAACTTCGCATCCATGTGAAACGTTTGTGTGGTTTCGTAGGGCAGATCCGCCGGAGTCTTCACCAACACGGGCCTATCCTTCAGGATCAGCAACGCCTGCTTGTCCCGCAGAGGCGGCAGCAAGTACCGGTAGGGCCCCACCTCAGGCGTCGAATCCAGCCACAGCAAGTTGGCTGCCTGCGGCACTACTGTGATGACGTGGTCGAATTGCCCGGGTGAGGGTACGTCTGCGTCGACCTCACGACTCGAGCTGATCAGGGCGGGATACGCGGGAATTCCAGACGCCGTTAGCAGTGACGCCAGCAGGGTGTGCTTGTCTTTGCAATCCCCGTACTGATTGGCCAGAACCTCGGTCGCACTGTGGGACTGATAACGTCCAATGCCGAACGCGACCCCGATATAGTGAAATTGGGTGCTCACGTAGCTATAGAGCGCCTGAATCTTCTTGTCGTCACTGCCTGCGCCCTTCGTTAGCTCTGCCGCCTTTGCCGCTATTTCTGGGGTCAGTTTCACCCGCTCCTCCTGCAAGCCGCCGTACCAACGCCCCACCTCCTCCCAGCTGGCAAAGCTGCTCACGAGAACATCGGGCTGCGGCAGTCTTCCGCGCATCTGCTGCAAGGCTCGCCGAGTCGCTTCCCGCCTGTCGTTCGTGTCCTTGTTGTGCTCGAGATTCGAGTGGTGCCATGTGTAGACGCGATATCCATCCTGGTCGTGAACCACCGGTTGTACGGTGGCGCTCTTGACCTTCACGGTTCGCTCGCGCGGCACGCTTATTTCCAACTGCTCCTCGAGAACGACGACGTCGTTGGTGAAGTGGTAGTCGGTCCAGAATTGTCCGGGCACCAGCGGTTTCGTGGTACGTTCCTCGACCCTGAATTCCAGCACATCGCCAACGCTCAAGCCCTTCACGGCGACATGCTTTTCATGCAGATCACTGTAAAACGGCGCCTCGCGCGTGATCTGCGCAGCCATGTCCTGCACACTCTCCGGCGGCGTCTCCACCACGGTTCCATCCGGCTTGCGCACGCGCACATACCCGATCTCGAAGGTTCCGGTTGCACTTGGGTAGGAGAAAGTGAGTAATCCGTAACGCTGCAGCCCGGCATCGGACTGGATTCGCACGCGCGCGGTGTCTTCCTGCGATGCGGACCCATCATTCTCAAATCTCTGCTTGCGAGAGAATTGCTCGATCACCAAGGCTTCCTGCGGATAAGCGTTCTTCGCTTCCTCCGCTTTGTTCGACGACGGCGCCTGCACAAACAGAACCGAGGCTGGAGCTAGCCATCGCAGAAACAAAACCCATAAGGCCCCGCTGACAACCATATCCCTCCATCGCTGTGCCGTCTGCACAGGCAAACAAACCGGCAGAATTTTAACCCGAATTTGTCACCCGTACACCGCCCCAGACACGCAGGGGTCGATTTTCGCCCCGGCGTTTGGCCTGGGGTGTCGACCCTGATGGTTCGATCGAGCTTTGCAATTCTTATTTCCCGGCTTGTGATTCAACTAGGTGACAGCTCGGGATCGAGCCAGGAGCGGGGAATCTGAGGGTGTTTCGCCGCCTCCAAGGACAGGAGACCGGATCTCTATCACCCCTTGCCGTCAGGAACTTCCTTGGGAATGGAGGTGGCGCTTGGACCGGAATCTGCGTCGCGCGCTGCCCGGGGTTACTGTCTGAAGACCGGCTTACGGCTGCGGCCGAGCCGAAAGGGGGCGACCCCGAAGCCTACTCATCCGCCACAAGGCTGCCCTCGGTCATGGTTGGCGGAGGAGTCGTGTGCTCTTCCGACCAGTTGTAGTGGACCCGATACTCGGCGGCATGCCTCAAGCAGAACCAGGCACCTTCCTCCGATTTCCACTCCGCTTCCTCTTGACAGCATCCGTTCCAGGCGGGCGAACCGGGAAAAGCACAGCTGAACTCGATCGCCCACCCGCCCTGCGTGGTATCTCTATGAAAGATCTTCATGGCCTCGGGCTTTAGAAAGTGCCAGATGATCCACTTGGCCGGTTGACCCCTGAAGTTCCTGACTTGCGCGTGGCATTTGTTCATTGCATCGTTCTCCCTGGCTCTCGCGGAACCCCACCTTCTATCGGGCTGAACTGTGGCCCATCGCGTTATACTCCCCTTGGCTTCTCGATGAACCGCTACCGGGTGACAGGGGAAATATACGTTCACGGTGGCGTCGATGGCCACCGCTTGTGCGGGGCTTTGCGGTTACTTTCGTCACGGCCGAGGAACGTCGAGCCTTTGGGCTCGGTTTCCTGCCAGGTGCGTCCCGTACGTATCGCCGTTGGTCCGGGTAGAGGCTAGGACAGCATTTTGGGCAACTCCAGTGGCGTAGGGCGCTTCCCCGCCTCCCCCAAGGGCGAGCCTACTCGCTCGTCCCGGTTCCTTTGCGATGAACGTTGACCGGTTCAAAGGCATCGTTTCTTGCCGCCCATGACAGAATGACTGTTTACTTTCAGTGAGTTGGCTTTGGACTGCCGGTTGTCCATGGCAATGCATGAGACTCGGACTGGGCAGGCTTGTTTCTGTCTTCTCCTTGAGGCCTGCCCTGTTTTTTGACCTCGAATCGTTCCGGTTCGCAGCCTGCCATTGCTCGAAGAGACCCCAACCGCAAGCTTGTAGAATCGAAGGAGTTTCCAACCGCTGCACGAGGACAGGGCTGCCCATCCATTGGGTGGTCAAGGAGAACAGTTTGACCGCGCGTGCTTTGATGATTCTTGGAACCGCTTCCCATGTGGGCAAGAGCATGATTACGGCCGGCTTGGGCCGGATCTTCGCGGATGAGGGGTTTCGGGTCGTTCCCTTCAAGGCTCAAAATATGTCTCTCAACTCCGCCGCCACGCCCGACGGTAAAGAGATTGCACGCGCGCAGGCACTGCAAGCAGAGGCCTGTCGAGTGGCAGCGAGCGTTGAAATGAACCCTATCCTGCTCAAGCCGCGGTCCGACAGAGGCGCCCAAGTGGTTTTGCTCGGCAAGGTGTGGGGGCAGATAACGGCTTCCGACTATCATACCCATCGCGTGGAGGAGTTTTTCCCTATCGTATGTCGCAGTTATCAGAAACTGGCATCCGAATACGACATCGTGTTGCTCGAGGGGGCTGGATCTCCCGCCGAAATCAACCTGCGAGACCACGATATCGTAAACCTCCGCATGGCAAGGGCGGCCAAGGCGAGCTGCGTGCTGGTCGGAGACATTGATCGCGGTGGCGTCTTCGCCGCATTGCTAGGGACTATGGAACTCCTCGAGCGCGACGAGCGAGAACTCATCAAGGGATTCGTGATTAACAAGTTCCGCGGTGATCATCGCCTATTGCAGCCAGGCGTGGAAATCATGGAGCGTCGCCTTGGCCTGCCCTGCCTCGGCGTGGTCCCCTATCTCCAGGACCTCGACCTCGATGAGGAGGACAGCGTGGCTGTCGAACATCGCCGGGGGGTGCGGCGAGTTTGGGACCACTTGGCCGAAGACCAGTCGCCGCGTCGTCGCCTGCGCCTTGGTGTGATTGCTCTACCCCACATGTCCAATTTCACCGACTTCGACGGGCTGGCTGCGGAACCTTCGGTTGCCTTGGCTTTCCTCGAGGGCGCCCAAGATATCGCCGCGGCGGACGTGTTGATCTTGCCGGGAACCAAGCAGACTTTGGATGATTTGGATTGGCTCGCGAACAACAATTTTTTCCCCAGGATTCGGGAGCACTGTCTCAAGAACCGTCTGATCGTCGGCCTCTGCGGCGGCTTTCAAATGTTGGGCCTCCGGCTTTCGGATCCGAGCGGGATTGAGAACCACGGTGTTCCGGTGGATCGCGACGGACTCGGGTTGTTATCGGTCCGTACGGTTTTTTGCCAAGAGAAGATCACACGAATGATCGCGGCAGAGCTCTACGACCCGTCCTTCGCCGCTGGGGTATGGCAGGCGGCAAGCTTTCAAGGCTACGAAATCCACATGGGGGAAACGGAGCGGACGGCCGAGGCTCGCCCGTTCGCCCGGCTCTCCACGATGAACGGCGTACACCTGCTCGACGGCGCCGTCAGTCCGAGCGGCCTCGTCTTTGGTACCTATGTCCATGGCCTTTTCGACAACGACCGGTTCCGCCACAGCTTTCTCGATTGGGCTCGCGCCTCGCTTCGGCTGGCACCAGCGGAACCCAAGGTGTGGGCAACCGCGGAGCGCGATGCGCGCCTGAATCGCTGGGCGAATCACTTGCGAGGTTCTCTCCGGCTCGATTTGATCCGGAATTGGATTTCTCCCCATGACCTTCCCCTCAAAATGGCTACTTGACCCGCACTCCTGGTCGAGGAACCCGCTCCCGCCGAGCCCGTCCGACATCCGACGCCGTACCTTCCGTCATGCGAGTCTGGCTGGTTTGCCGATTTAGGACTTCAACATCTCACCAATCACCCGCAGTTCCGCGAGCAGGCGAGAGTTTTCTTGATGGTGTCGAACCGCGAAGCGCAGGTAGTCCTTGCCTAAACCGCGAAAATCAGACGCGTCGCGGACCAGCACATTCCTTGCCTCCAGCATGCGTTGCACCGCCGGGGCGGTGGTGGATTGGTTCCGGATGCGAGCCAGAACGAAGTTCGTGCTTGTGGAGTAGGGGCGAAGCCAGCCCAACTGGGCAAGCCCGCGCGATAAGTACTCGCGTTCCCGCCCAACCAGACGGCGTGCCTTCTCGAGATAGTCGGCATCGAGGATGGAGGCGGCCGCCGCCGAAAGCGCCAAGGTATTGACCGACCAGGGCTCCATGCGAGACGCCCAGGCTGCGACCCGGGAACGACCGGCGACCAGGTAGCCGATGCGAAGGCCGGGGAGGGCGAAACTCTTGGTCAAGGATCGGAGCACAATCAAGCGACGCGCGCCGGTCGCGCGCCTGGTCAACGACAGCTCAGTCGTGAACTCAATGAAGGATTCATCCACAACGAGGTCCGTACCGCGTTCCTCGCAGAAAGCGGAAACCCTGAGCAGCATCCGATGAGGAATGGTCAAGCCCGTAGGATTGTTGGGACTAGCGAGAAACAGCACCTCGGGCCGTTCTCGACGCAAGACTCGAAGCAGTCGCTCGAGGTCAAAATGGAAGTCATCCTCGGCCGGCAGCAGGAATTCACGGATTTCCGCGCCGGAATGCGAGAGGGCTTTCCTGTATTCAGAGAACGTAGGTTCAACAATGAGAGCCTTCTTGTACTCACCTACCCGTGGAAGGAGATGAATCAACTGCGTCGCACCGTTGCCAAACAGGATGCAGTCGGCGGCGATCCCGTCGCGCGCGGCAAGCAAGCGACGTAATTCCCCTTGCTGGTTGTCTGGGTAATGCGCTACCAGGGAGAGATCCCGCGCCAACCTCTGGCGAGCCTTGCGCGACGGACCCAGGGGGTTGATATTCGCACTAAAATCCAGCCAGCGTGACAGGGGCACCCCACGCCGCTTTGCCGCCCCCCAGATGTCTCCGCCGTGCTCTCCCGGGCTCATACCAACCTGCCCCACATGGCCGACACTGCGAGCGACAGCAGCAGACCCAGCCCGCAGGCTCCGTACAAGAGGCGGCGAACCTGCGGGAACAGATCGGGTGCCAGCCGACGTCCTGGGTTTCCGAGATGAGCCTTCCAGCTTTCCTGTCCAGCGTAAGAACTCCTGCCCCCGAGCTGGATTCCGAGTGCGCCGGCGAAGGCGGCTTCGGGAAATCCACTGTTAGGGCTGGGTTGCGAATTCGCGTCGCGCAGAATGACGCGCAAGGCATTTCTCCATTCCAGTCCGAGAACGAGTGACGCCAGGATGGCCAGCGCAGCCGTCAGGCGAGAGGGGATAAAGTTCACCACATCATCCAGGCGAGCGGCAGCCCTTCCGAAGTACTGATATCTCTCATTTCTGTAGCCAATCATGGAATCCATGGTGTTGATGGACTTGTAGGCGAGCGCTGCCGGTACGCCGCCGATCGTGAGGTAAAGGAGCGGGGCAATCACACCGTCGGAAGAATTCTCGGCCACAGTTTCAATGACGGCCCGCAGGATTTCGGCCTCCTCCAGATCCTGGGTGTCGCGGCCAACAATTCCGGCCAGGCTGGCGCGAGCATCCTCGAGCCGCCCGCTGCGCACGAATCCGATCACCTCGCAGGCCGCTTCGTCCAGAGCGCGCAGCGCTAAGGCCGAATAGGCTAGATACACGGTCACCAAGGCTGCAGCCAGCGGCGAGACCCTCCGGACTGATGTCACAAGAAGCCAGGTTCCACCCCAGGTGCCAACCGTGATCCCGGCGGCCACCAGCGCTCCGGCAAAGAGCAACCCTCGATTGGAATCGGCACCGACGCGTGCCAGTTTTTCGCCGGTCTTGGTCAAAAGGCCAAAAAACCGCACGGGATGGGGCACCCATGGCGGATCGCCAAAAATCAGGTCGGCCAACCAAGCCAGGGCGATCTCAAATCCTGTCATCGGCATCGCGGCCTCAGAGCAGAGGCACAAACCTTTCCGCCATCCGTTGCGACGGGAGCGGACGCGTCCTGTCCCATTCGAGTTTGGCTGCGGAATTGGCGGGAATGAGCCCGGAAAACATCGTCGGCTGAAGGATCTGCGCGAGAATTTCCAGACCGTTGACGATGCGTGGTCCGGGGCGGCTGAAATAAGCCGGACTATCCACCACGTAGACCCGGCCATCGCGGACCGCGGGCAGGTCATACCAGCCGGGGAAAGATCGAAGGCGATCAATTTCCTCGAGGCTTCGCGGAATCTTGTAGCCACAGGGCATAATCACCACGGTTTGGGGAGCCGACGCGACCACTTGGTTCCAGTCGATCACGGTCGAAGGTTGCCCCTCGCGACCCAAGCCGTCGCTTCCACCCGCGATCCTCACCATTTCCGGAATCCAGTGTCCACCCGCCATCGGCGGATCCATCCACTCCATGCAAAACACCCTGGGACGCTCGGCAACCCGCGAAGTAGCCGAGCCGATGCGCGCGATGCGTCCTGCGAGCGCTCGCACCAGTTCCTGAGCCGCCGCTTGCCGGCCGGTCACTTGTGCCACGGCGGTGATGTTGTCCAGAATCTGATCGAGATTGTTCGGTTCGAGAGAAACCACGCACCGTGGCCCCGCCAGAATCTTGGCCGCGGCCCGCACTTGGGCAACCGGAATGGCACAAATGGTGCATAACTCTTGCGTAAGAATGACGTCGGGGTCAATCCGCTTCAGCAGTGGTTCGTCGATCCGGTAGAGGCTGTGGTTCGAATGATGATGCTCGGCGATCGCAGAATGGATTTCGCCGCTGCGCAGTAGCGGCGAAAGGCCGCTGGTCGACACGACCGGTTTGGTCTTCGCGTCATCGGGATAATCGCATTCGTGGGAAACGCCGACCAGACTGTTTCCGCAGCCCAGGGCGTAGACAATCTCCGTGGCACTAGGAAGTAAAGAGAGTATCCGCATGACAGCCTCCTTGAAACGGAGCCGCGATAATCGCCGGCCACCGCGGTTCTTTCCCGCGCAGTTTGCCCAAGGCAGTCCAGGTGAGGCTCGGATCCGGAAGCGTAGAGGAACCCTTTTGCCTTCATGCTTTCCTTCCCGGAGACGACCAACGAGGAATAGGCAACACCACCGGAGAAGCTCCGTCGCAAAACGCCCTCACTTCAAGTGGACCTCCATATACGTTCTCCAGAAAACCTGGGGCAAGCACGGCCGTCGGGGTCCCGTCGGCGGCGATCGACCGTTGATGCAGCATGACCACGCGGTCAAAATAGCGGGCTGCCAGATTCAAATCGTGAATAGCGGCCACTACGGTGATTCTCCGCGACGTATTCAGTTCGACCACCAAATTCAGGATCTCCCCCTGCCGGGAAATGTCCAATTGCTGGGTGGGCTCATCGAGGAGAAGGATTTCCGGCTGTTGCGCCAGCGCCATCGCGATCATGACTCGCCTGCGTTCCCCGCCGCTGAGCTCGTTGAAGACACGCTCGGAGATCTCCCTCACGCCCGTCGCCTCGACCGCCTCGTCGATGAACCGCTGGTCGGCGGCGTTGCAGTTCCCCCATCGCCGGAGGTACGGCGTGCGCCCCAGTTCGATGATCTCGCGGACGGTGAAGGAGAAGGGAACCACGAGCTCCTGTGGCACCATGGCGATGCTGCGCGCCAACTGCTTTCTGGGAATTGTCCCCGGACGGCGCCCGTTGCATAGAACGCGGCCGGTATGCGGCTTTAGAATCCCACTGATCAGCTTCAGCAAGGTTGACTTCCCGGACCCATTCGGGCCCAGTAAGGCGATGCGTTCTCCTCGGTCCACCCGCAGCGAAAGTCCGGCGAGCACGGGGCGCCCGTTGTATGCAAAGGACACGTTCTCGAGCTGGATTGAGCTCATGCTCAACACCGGTACTCCTGCCTGCTACCCCGCAGCAGGTAGAGAAAGATGGGCCCTCCCAGAAACGCCGTCAGGATGCCCACGGGCAACTCGTTCGGGGGAATCAGAATCCGGGACAGCAGGTCTGCTAGCACCAGAAAAATTGCCCCGGTTAAAGCGCTGAGAGGCAGCAGTCGACTGTGCTCCGGCCCAAAGACCAAACGAACCGCGTGCGGGATGATGAGTCCCACAAATCCGATCAACCCTCCACCCACCACCGCAGCTGAGGTCAGCATTGATCCCAGCGCCAGCAAGGCCGCCCGGTGCCGTTCTACCGGTACTCCAAGGTGCTCGGCCATCTCATCGCCGAGAGACATGGCATTCAAGCTGCGCGCAAAGGCTATCCCGGCCGTCCCTGCCGTCAACACCAATCCGGCGATGACTTTCACCTGGGTCCAGTTCGTGACCGAAATTCCTCCCAGCAACCAGGAATAGAGAACTCGTAAATTCAACTGCAGGCGATCATTGACGATCAGAAGAAACGACATGCTGTAACTGAGGACCACGCTTAACGCGAATCCTGCCAGCAAAAGCGTCACCACCGACGTGCGGCCGCCGACTTTGGCCAGTCGGTACGCGGTGGCCGCGGCGCAGAGCGCTCCGGCAAAGGAAAGTGTCGGCACCACACCAAACCCCAGAACCGAGAAATGCGCGGAGAGCAGCAGGCCTAGCGTTGCTCCCAGGGCGGCGCCACCGGAGGTCCCGATCACGTACGGATCCGCCAAGGGATTGCGGAGCACCCCCTGAAACATAGCTCCCGCCAGCGCGAGCGCTCCCCCGACCAGAGAAGCCGCGACGACTCGGGGCAACCGAATCTGCAAAAGGATCGTCTCGGCCGAGTTGGGCCATGTCCTCGCCACATGTGTGATGCCGGTACGGTTCAGCAGGACCCAGAGGGTAACCTTCAGCTCGATGTGAGCGGCCCCGACGGTGGCAGCTAAGATCATCGCCGCCAGAAGCACCAGCAATAAGCTGCAGAATCCAAGATGGAATCCCACGTTCAAGCCTCGCCGCATCTTGCGGGAGACCGCGGGACTGGGCTCGGAGCTTGATAGACCGTCGATCTGCTTCGTTCTCACCTTCATGCTTGGGACCGCCCCCGTCGCCTGCCACCTGACGGATGATATCGGCCATCAATTCCAGACCCTCTATGGTCGCAATCAGCACATACTCCCATCATGGGCTCTCCTGCGCCTGGCGCAAACTCAATCTCGGTGAGGCCGGCCGCGAGCGAAACGGTCCGCCGAGCAGCTTTTCCCGTACCCCTCCCCTGATCGAACGTCGGCAGTCATGTTCACGGAAACGCCTCCGGATGCAACAGGCGCGCCAGGATCTCAATTCCCTCAACAAATCTCGGGCTTGGCCGGGAAAACAAGGCACTATCAACAGAAAACACTGCCCCCTTGCGCAGCGCGGAGATTCCCGACCAACCTTGGCGACGGAGCACGTCTTCCCGGCTCTGCGGGTTCAGAGGGTTGGTGGTGTCGAGGAGCACGATGATCTCAGGGTCTTCGGCCACGATCGCCTCGAGGCTCATCTGGCTCGAGGGCGTGCGAATCTCGTGGCCGATGTTCCAGCCGCCTGCGGTCTGAATCATGGCGCCGATGAAGCTGTGGGGGCCAGAGGTGAAAGGTCGCGTTGGATCGGTGCCGTCCAGTTCGAGAAAGACCCGCGGCGGGCGCAGACCCCTGATACGCGCCTCGACGCGGGCGATCCGTTGCTTCATATCGGTGACGATCTCTTGCGCGCGCGCTTCGGTTCGTGTGACCTGGCCGAGCAGCAAGATGGTCTGCAGTACCCCTGCGAAGTCTCTGGGGAAGAGCTTGAGCGCAGGAATTCCCTTGGCGACTAAAGCATCAATTTCCTGTTCTTCCACCAGCGCGACGACCAAATCAGGCTCCAGCGCGACGATGCGCTCCAAACTGGCACTGTGTCCTCCACCCACTTTTGCTCGCGAGGCGGCCTGGGGCGGGTAGTCCGAATAGTCATCAACGCCCACGACCCGATCGCCGGCTCCCAAGGCAAACAGAGTCTCGGTGTAGGCGGGAGACAAGGACACAATGCGGCGCGGAGAAGCATCAAAGCGGAACGTCCGCCCAAGGTCATCCTTGACCTCTACGCCTCGGTACGCCTGAGCCTGCGCCGACGGGAGTTTGGCTGCCCCGGCTGAGCAGGAGGCAGCCGACGCAGACCATGCAACACCCGGGCCCACGAACACCAGGAGCATGAGCACCAGGAGCAAGCGAACGAGGAGACGCTGGTAGGCTGGCTTCCTGCCGCCGTTTTGTCTCCTCGGGAATGCGCTCCCCACCACCGCCCGGTTCAGCATCGTGGGCAACCTCCGCGG
>Ga0187783_10003458_pt1 | contig 11628 bp, 12 predicted proteins | sample 1015_SJ02_MP02_2_FD_132471 | JGI IMG/M metagenome (GOLD analysis project Ga0187783, IMG submission 132471) | Tropical peat soil microbial communities from peatlands in Department of Meta, Colombia - 1015_SJ02_MP02_20_MG | ecosystem: Environmental > Terrestrial > Soil > Wetlands > Peat | place... | reverse complement strand
CGTCCCGCGCGGCACCCGGCCACGCCGCGCTGGCTCCGGCGGCCTCGTCGGAGCCAGCCCGATGGCCGCGGTCAGATCGACCTCGCCCAGCCCTGCATACGCCAGCGCCCTCGTCAGCCGTCCGGACTGGACCGCTTCCCTCGCGGCGTTGTCGGCCACGGCGGCTTCGAGAGTGGCCCGAACCTCCTCCAGCACGGCCGGGCTGGCAGGCTGACCGGCCCGGTCCGCGACGGCGGCAGCCACCGGCAGCAGCTCGGTGACGACCTGCCTGCGCTGTGCGGACAGCTCTCGCAGCCGGTCACCGGCCAGGGTGCGCTGCGCTTCCTGCAAGGCGTCGGCTACCTCGAACAGCCGCGCGAGCCTGTCCGGTGCCTCCCGGCTTAGCTGGTTGACCAGCCAGGCACTCGTTGTGGGCCTGGCCAGCTTCTTGATCGCAGCGGCATCCTCGCGACGACCGGCCGCCTTGGCTACCCGGGCCCGCTCGTCCCGCGCAGCGATGAAGTCCGCCGGCGGCAGCCCGTAAAGCTCGTCTGCCACCTCGGCCAGGGTGCCTGCCTGCACACCCGCGATCGTAACGTGGCGCCGCCGGTCAGCCGGGACGTCGCAGCACCGCGATGCCCGACCGTACCCGGCCAGCCAGTCGTGCATACGCGGCGGCAGCGATGTCGGCGGCTACATCCGGACCGACGAGCCCGGCCGCGCCGCGCGGCGGCGCAAGCTCCAGGGTGAATGCGGCGCCGTCCTGCGGCGGGCCTAGTCGCACCCGGATGCCCGGCGCGACGCTTCCGGCCGCTGCCGCGACCAGGTTCCACACGTCCGGGTCCTCGTGCAGGTCCGGCACAGCACGGCCCGCCGCAAGCGCCGCGAGCCGGGTGCCCTCGATCGTCACCGGGACCGGCCCCGCCACGTCGATGACGACCGCGGACGACTCCGCAACGGCTGCCTGAAACACCCCGCTGGCGGGCACCGGAACCGGCCTTGCGCCGGGCTGCCAGCGCCGGAGCGAATCGGCGCAAGTGAACGCCACGAGCGCTAGCCGACCATCCTGACCCACTAGCGACGGGACGGCCACCTCACTGCGGTTGTCCCCGGCATTCGACCCACCAGGGACTCCACCGGGGTCGTTGGTATGGCAGGCCGGCCCGGGGTCGGCCCGGTCGGCGTCGGCCGGCAGCATGTCGGCCCGCACGGACACTACCGGGACCAGCAGCCTGCTGTCCGCCAGCGCGACAAGCACCGCGTGCTCGCCGGCGAGACCGGCCGCGTACGCTTCGAGCGCCGCGGCGACGGCCGGGTCGGCCTCACCGTGATCGTCTCGGTAGCGCGCGTCTCCGCCGGTCAGCCCGGTCACCGGCCCACTGTATGCCTGCCCGGGACGCATTTCGCGATAGAGTCACATGGGACTGCAGGTGCGTCCTAAAGGGGACAGGGTGAGCCAGGTTGACCAGGGGCCATGGCCCGTTGCGCCCGACACGCTCATGCAGAAGCCCATTCCCCCGCGCATGGTTGAGCCGTACCTGACCGGCCGCCGGTCCGTCATCTCCGGCTTCGTGTACCGGCTCGCTGACTGCCAGTCCGGTAGCCCGCGGGACCTGCACCAACTGCTCGGCCTGGACTACGAGGGCTCAGACTTCGCGGCCGACATGCCTGAGATTTACGTGTTGCGGTGGCGCGCGGTCGGCAGCGAGGCTTACCAGGTGCCGTTCTCGCCCGAGCGTGGTGGCGACTGGTCGCTGCAGCCGCCGTTCACCGGGACCGGCTTCACCAGCGCGCAGCGCGGCAGCGTGGCGGAGTACTTCACTGACCCGATGCCGGTGCCGGTAGGCGCTGAGATCTACCGCATCGGCATCGATGGCACGAACTTCATAGCCCGTTATGACGGGCAAGTGTGGCTCCGACCGGCAGAGGGACCAGAACTGTGCGCTACCGGCTGATGGCGACGTACGACGGATCCCCGTTCGAGGCCGGCGTCGGCCCGACCGGGGACGAAGTCGTGTTGTTCGCGGCGTGCCCGCCGCCCGAAGAGCTCGGCTTCGAGCCAGCCACCGGTCACTGGCGCAAGCAGCTGCGGTTCGACGAGGTCCAGGCCGTCTGGGAGTCCAGGCCGGTAGGCACGTTCGGCGGCGAGCGCTGCCTGGTGCTGGACGACCTCGGTGACCGGCTGCACATCGCCTACCTGGGTCATGACGGGTTCCGGGCGCAGCAGCTCGGCTACTGGCAGGTGGATCGCGGCGTGTTCGAGCTCATCGCGCCGCGGAACGAGGTCACCAGCATCCTGGAGGAGCGGATCGAGCTGGTGGCCCCGGCCAGCCGGGCGGCCGAAACGACGGATTCCAGTTCGGTCCGCGGCCGGGACGAGCTGTCCGGCGCGAGCCTCGCTGACCTGGCACCGTCACCCCCGCCGCCTCCGGTCTACGTGCCGATCTCCGACGACCGCACGGGTGTGACATTGCCCACACCAGCGGAGACCCCGCTGCCGCTCGAAGCCGAGGCCATGCGCGCGGCGTCGGCCTCGCGGTTCAGGCAGGACACGAGCACGACCGCCGGGCCGCACCTCGAGCCGCCGTCGGCTGCTGGCCTCGAGGCGTCGGCTGGCGCGGTGCTGATACCGCCGGAGCCGCTGACGACTCCCACCGGGTCTCGGCAGCGGCGCGCTGCCCAGAAGCGGATGGCCACCGAGGCCCTGTTCGCTGATCTGGCTAGTCTCGCCGGAATCCCGGCCGACTCATACTCGGTCGGGGCGGAGGCAGAGGGTGCCCTCTGCCTCATGGAGACCGAGCACGGGTTCGAGGTCTTCCTGTATGCCGAGGGCGCTCGCCACGAGCTTCAGCTCTTCAGCACCGAAGAGGCAGCGTGCTTCTACCTGTTTGGCGTGCTCACCGCGGAGGCCGTCCGCACCGGGGCGCTCGCGCGGGTGCCCGACGCGGTGTCGGACTGGCGCGCCCGGACGGCCTGAGCGGCGGACGGCGGCCCGCGGTGTTCGGAAACCTCGCACCCGCGGACAGCCGCGACAGCTAGGGTGCTTTAGTGCCGGCGGGGCTGAAGGTCCCCCGCTCCCCAAGCAGCCCCGCCGGCATCCTGTGGCAATCGCTCCCGAGGCGTGCGCGCGCCCGGTCGACAAGTAGCCATACCGGGCGGGCAGGATTGACCGCATGACCCTGTCGACAACGCTTCCTGTCACCGGCGCCCAGTACGACATCGCGGCGGGCGACTACCTGGCTACCGTCACAGAGCTCGGGGCCGGCCTGCGCCAGCTCAGCCGCAGCGGCCGACCGCTAGTCGCCGGGTACGACGCCGACGAGCTGCCGCCCGCGGGCCGAGGGCAGCTGCTAGCCCCGTGGCCGAACCGGATCGACGGCGGCCGGTACTCCTTCGGTGGCCAGAGCTTCCAGCTCGACCTGTCGGAACCGACGCGCGGGACGGCCATCCACGGCCTGACCCGGTGGGCTAACTGGCAGGTGACCTCGCACGCGGCCAACGTGACCGAGCTCGCCCTCGATCTCCTCGGGCACGCTGGTTACCCGTTCTGCCTCGAGCTGCGCGCCCGCTACCGGCTGAGCCCGGAGGCCGGCCTCGAGGTCACGGTCACCGCGCGCAACCCGGGTAGCCGGCCGGCGCCGTTCGGCACCGGGTCGCACCCCTACCTGCTGGCCGGCGACGAGGGGGTCGACAGCTGGCAGCTGCAGCTGCCGGCCACCCGCTGGCAGCCGTGTGACGACCGTGGCATTCCGGTCGGCGAACCACAGGACGTCTCGGGTACGCCGGTCGACTTCCGGACGCGGCGCGCGATCGGCACGGTAGCCCTCGACCACCCGTTCACCGGGCTGCTCGCCGACGCCGACGGCCGCGTCCGTGCCGTGCTCGCCGGGCCGGGCGCCGAGGTCGAGCTCTGGGCCGGAGCTGGCTACAGCTGGCTACAGGTCTTCACTGCCGACACCCTCGGCCCCGACGCGCGCCGCCGGGCGGTCGCCATAGAGCCGATGACCTGCCCACCAAACGCGTTCGTTTCCGGTACTGACCTGCTGGCGATTCAGCCCGGTGAAACCGTCGCCCTGCACTGGGGCATCAGGGGAACTGTCAGGTAGTCAGCAGCCGCTCGGCACTCGCCAGGTCGGCCGCGGAGTCTATGTCGTCGGGCCGACCCACGTCCCCGCACTCCACGTGCGTGACCAGCTCAGGGTGCGCTCGCAAGAAGGGCCGCGCCCCGACGTCCCCGGTGGCGAGCGCCAGCACCGCCGGCCAGTGCTCGCGACCGATCAGCACCGGGTTGCGCGGCCGACCCTCATAACAGGCGACCGCCACTGGCGTGCCACCCGCGGCCGCGGCGATCAGCCGACGGACCGATTCCGCTCCCACCAGTGGCTGGTCCGCGAGCGCTATCACCGCCGCCGCACAGTCCGGCGGCACGGCGGCCAGGCCCGCCGCGAGCGACGAGCCCATGCCGGTGGCCCAGTCCGGGTTGCGCACCATGACGGCGTCGCCGGGCCGGTCGGTCGGCTCGGCCGCTCCGGTGACGACGATCACCGGGTGGGCGCCGCCATCGCGCAGCAGCGCGACGCCGCGTTCGACCAGCGACCGACCGCCGACGATGACGAGGGCCTTGGGCCGGCCAAGCCTGCTTCCGCTGCCCGCGGCGAGCAGCACTCCGGCCACGTTAGGTGTCACGGTCAGGCGATGCGCTCCCCGGCCGCGTCCTGCGCCTCCCGGTCACCTGGTAGCTGGCCATGGTGGATCCGTCCGGCGGTGGCCGTGAGCGGCCTGCCCGTGCCGCCCCACCGCAGCTGGATGAGCTCAGCGGCGATAGCGATCGCGGTCTCTTCGGGCGTGCGCGCGCCGAGGTCGAGGCCGATCGGCGAGCGCAGTCTGGCCAGCTCAGCGTCGGTAACCCCGACCGCGCGCAGCCGCGCTATCCGGTCGTCGTGCGTGCGCCTGCTGCCCATCGCGCCGATGTAGGCGGCCGGCCGGCGCAGCGCCACCTCGAGCAGCGGCACGTCGAACTTCGGGTCGTGGGTCAGCACGCAGATCACCGTGCGCTCATCGGTGGTGGTAGCAGCGAGGTAGCGGTGCGGCCAGTCCGTGATCACTTCGTCCGCGTCCGGGAACCGGGACTTGGTTGCGAAGATGGGCCGCGCGTCGCACACGGTCACCTGGTAGCCGAGGAACTTGCCCGCCTTGGCCACGGCGGCGGCAAAGTCGATCGCGCCGAACACGAGCATCCGTGGCGCTGGGGCGAACGACTGGACAAATACCGCGAGATCGTCGCGACGTCGCTCGCCTTCGGGCCCGTAGCGCCGCACCGCCGTGACGCCCTGCGCGAGCATGCCGCGGGCGTCGTCGTCAACCGCCTGATCCAGCCGGTCGCCCGCACCGAGCGAGCCATCCGCGCGGTCACCCTCCCAGATGACGCGGCGCGCGCCAATCTGACCGGGTCCCTCGATCACCGTTGCCACCGCCACCGGCGTGCCGGTACGGACCGCCGAGGCCACCTCACCCAGCGCACCATAACGTTGCTGGCTGGCCGGCTCGACGAAAATGTCGATGATGCCGCCGCAGGTCAGGCCCACCGCGAATGCGTCGTCATCGCTGATCCCGTAGCGCTGCAGCACCGGCTGGCCGGTCTGCAAGACCTCGGTAGCGAGCTCGTAGACGGCGCCCTCGACGCATCCCCCGGAGACGCTGCCAACCGCCTCACCGGCCGCTGATACGGCCATGGCAGCACCGGGCTCGCGGGGCGCGCTACTGAACGTCTGGACGACGGTGGCGAGTCCGAAAGTCTCGTTCGAGTCCCACCATTTGGTAATGGGCTCAAGGATGTCCCGCACAGCTTTCACCTCAGCCGCATAAACCAGCCGACGGACTGGTCTATGCCCGGTGTCGCACCGCGGACCATCCGTCGGGGCTGTGACTGTTCCCACCCTCAGATCAGGCCTTAGTAAGGGTAGCCTAAGCTAACTCAAGTTAGGTAAGCCTAACTCCAGAAACGAGGCTGCATGCTGGCTGAAGTCCACCCCCCTCCGTCGTCGGCTGTCCGGGAGCCAGCCCGGGCCGCTGGGAGGGCGCCGGGTGCCCGCCTTACGGCCGGGGTCGCCCCTAGCCGCCGCGGTTTGCGCGCAGCCGGCCTCGGCATTGGCCTTGCGGCCCTCGCGCTGCCGATGCTCGCGGCTTGTGGATCGAGCGCTGGTCATCCGGGCGCCCAGGCAGCAACGGTCTCAGCCGCATGCACCGCGGTCGGTGCTGCCCTCTCGGACGGCCCCGACCCGGACGCTGACCCGGTGGGTTACGCGGAGGCGCAAATAAAACCATTGCGTGAGATTCAGACTTCGGACCACGCGCTCCGCGTGGCGATCGGCGACCTGGCCCAGGCCTACGCGCGGGTGTTCGCCAGCAACGGCACCAGCAGCGCAGCAAGCAAGGCCGTCGCCGCCGCCGCCGTCAGGGTCGACACCATCTGCCCGGGAGCCACGTCATGAAGCGCGCCATGACCGCCGCCGTCACCGCGGCTGCCGTCGCCCTCACCGCGAGCGCCGCGCTGGCGGGGTGCGGAACCGGAGCAGCCTCGCCGGGCGCCACTACGATCACGCTGTACAACGGCCAGCACGAGCAGACGGCCGATAACCTCATCACCGCTTTCGAGCGCAAGACGGGCATCAATGTGGTGGTCCGCAGCGATGACGAGGACGTCCTCGCCGACCAGATCGCCACTGAGGGCGCCAAGTCGCCGGCCGACGTCTTCTTCACCGAGAACTCTGCTCCGCTGGAGAGTCTCCAGGAGAAGGGACTACTGTCTTCCGTCGACGCCAGTACGCTGACGGACACGCCGAGCAAGTTCAACTCACCGCAGGGAGACTGGGTCGGCGTGTCCGCCCGTGTCAGCGTGCTCATCTACAACCCGAGCCTGATCTCGGCCAGCCAGCTGCCCACGCACGTCAGTCAGCTCGCGGACCCGCAGTACAGGGGCAAGCTGGCGCTCGCGCCCGGCGAGACCGACTTCCAGCCGATCGTGACCGCCTACCAGCGCGCCTACGGCACGGCCGCCACGCTGACCTGGCTGCGGGCCATCTACGCAAACGCCCAGGCCGGCAACCACATTTATCCCGACAATGAGACCATTGCCGATGAGGTGAACCGGGGCGAAGCCGCGTTCGGGATTGTGAACCAGTACTACTGGTACCGGCTGCGTGCCGAAATCGGCGCAGCTAGCGTTCACTCGAAGATCACCTACTTCGCGGCCGGCGACCCTGGCTACGTTCTCGACGTCTCCGGCGCAGCCGTGCTGAAGTCGAGCAAGCACCAAGCGGCCGCCCAGAAGTTCCTCGCGTTCCTCGTCAGCAAGCAGGCTCAGGAGATCATCGCGACGCCCGGTACCGGTGCTGGCCAGTCGCTCAGCTTCGAGTACCCGATCGCCTCGGGCGTGACCACCAAGGCTGGCGAGACTCCGTTCAGCCAGCTCAGTCCTTACCCGATCACGATTGCCGAGCTAGGCAACGGCAGTACCGCGATCACACTGATGACGCAGGCAGGACTGCTGTGATGCAGATGGAGTGCTGCACGGCAGTCAGCCGGATGCGAAGGCGGGCGTGGTAGATACCGTCGAAGCCCGGCCTGCATCGCCGGCAGTGGTGACAGTCCCCGCCAGGCCGGCGCGGCGGCCTGCCGGGCTCATCACCGTCAGTGCCGTCATCGCGGCGCTGCTCGCGGTACCGCTGGCGTTCCTGCTGATCGAGTCACACCGGGCTGGCTGGAGCGCGATCTCCAGCCAGGTCTTCCGCCCGCTGAGCGGGACGCTGATGTGGAACACCGTCCGGCTGGCCGTGGTGGTCACGGCGGCATGCGCGGTCCTCGGCACCGCCGCTGCGTGGCTGGTGGAACGGACCGATCTGCCCGGACGCCGGATCTGGGCGGTACTGCTCGTCGTACCGCTCGCAATTCCGGATTTCGTCGTCAGCTTCGGCTGGAACTCGCTGTTCCTGTGGGCGCAAGGCTTCCAGGGTGCCGTCATCGTGATGACGCTGGCCGTCTACCCACTGGTCTACCTGCCGGTCGCCGCCAGTCTCCGGGCGGCCGATCCCGGCCAGGAAGAGGTGGCTCGCAGCCTCGGTGTCGGAAAGGTGGCGACCTTCTTCCGCATCACCCTCGGCCAGGCTAAAGGCGCCATCCTCGGCGGCTGCCTGCTGGTCGTCCTGGTACTGCTCGCTGAGTACGGCGCGTTCGAGATGCTCGGCTACCGGACGTTCACGACCGAGATCTTTACCAACTTCAGCCAGCCGTCAGCGGTGCCCACAGCCTGCGCGCTGTCGCTCATCCTGGTGGGGATTAGCCTGCTGGTGCTGGCAGGCGAGGGCTGGCTGCGAGGCCGGGGCCGGGTAGCGCGATCTGGACCGCTGGCTCCTCGGGTTACGCCGCCACTGCGGCTCGGCCGCGGCACCGTTCCCGCGCTGGTCGGCGTGCTCGCGCTGGTCGTCGCCGCCCTCGGGGTCCCCGTCTATGCCAGCGTCTACTGGATCTTCGAGGGCGGCGTGCCGGCGATCGGCGGAGTCTCGATGGTCGATGCGGCCTGGCACACCGCGGTGTACGGCGTGAGCGCAGCTGCCATCGACACGCTGCTCGCGCTGCCGGTTGCGGTGCTGGCGGTCCGGCATGCCAGCCCGGCCCGGCAGTTCCTGGAGCGCAGCACGTACTTGGTGCTTGCCATGCCCGGCGTGGTGATCGCGCTAGCCCTCACCTACTTCACCGAGCAGTACCTGCACGGATTCGGTTATCAGACCACACCGCTGCTGGTGCTGTGCTACTCGATCATGTTCTTCCCGCTCGCGCTGGTGGGCGTGAAGGCCGCGATCTCGCGCGCGCCAGCCAGCCTCGACGAAGTTGCCAGGTCGCTGGGCCACAGCAGGCTCGCGGCCTTCAGCCGAGTGACGCTCAGGCTCGCGGCACCGGGCCTGGTGGCGGCGTTCTGTTTGGTATTCCTCGAGGTCGTCACCGAGCTGACCGCCACCCTCATCCTGGTGCCGACCGGAGTGCAGACGCTGGCCACCCAGTTCTGGAACTATCAGCAGAATCTGTCGTACGCCCAGGCCGCTCCGTTCGCGCTGGTGATAATCGGCGTCGCGGCGCTGCCGAGTATCGTTCTAGGTCGTTTCTTCAACCGTTCGGCGCCTACGGTTCGGGCGGACGCCACCCCGAGGGCGCAAGGATAGGGACATGCGGCAGCTGACGGTATCGGGCCTGTACAAGGCCTTCGGAACGCATCCTGTGCTCACCGGGCTAGACCTCGATGTTCCAGCGGGATCGTTCACCGCCATCCTCGGCCCGTCTGGCAGCGGCAAGACAACGCTGCTGCGGCTGCTGGCTGGCTTCGAGCGAGCCGACGCGGGTTCGATCGCGATCGGCGACCGGGTTGTGGACGGGCCCGGCACCAGCCAGGTCCCGCCCGAGCGCCGTCAGATCGGTTACGTCCCGCAGGAAGGCGCGCTGTTCCCGCACCTCACCGTTGCCGCCAACGTGGGCTTCGGTCTGCCGTCCCGGCGACGTGCAGCGCGCACCGCTGAGCTACTCGAGGCCGTCGGGCTGGCGGGGATGGGCGGCCGCTATCCGCATCAGCTGTCCGGCGGTCAGCAGCAGCGCGTCGCGCTGGCGCGGGCGCTGGCGATCCGGCCGGAGGTGGTGCTGCTGGACGAGCCGTTCGCGTCGCTCGACGCGCACCTGCGGGCCAGCGTCCGCGCCGACGTGCTGGAGATCTGCCGAGCAGCCGGCACGACGGCGATCCTGGTGACCCACGACCAGGACGAGGCGCTGTCGATGGCGGACCGCATCGCAGTGCTCCGCGATGGCCGGATCGTGCAGTACGCCGCGCCGCATGAGCTGTACACGCGGCCGGCCGATCCGGCACTGGCCAGGTTCGTCGGCGAGGCCAACATCATCAACGGCCAGCTGACGGCGGCGGCCGGCCAGCTCGGCATGGTTGCCACGATCCTCGGCAGCCTGCCGGTCTCCGCCGGTAGCGGGGTGACCGCGCCGACGGGCCCGGTGACCGTGCTGATCAGGCCGGAGCAGCTCGAGATCGTGGCGGGCGAGCCCGACGCAGCCGACCACCGCGACTGCCTCGCGGGCCGGGTGATCGCCTGTGACTACTACGGTCATGACGCTGTGGTCCGGGTCAGGCCTGACGGCCAGCCGGGCGACGACGAGGTCATCGTCCGCACGACCGGCGGACCACAGCTACCGCCAGGGGCGCCGGTCCTCGTCCGCGCCCGCGGCCCCGTCATCGCCTGGGCCAGCAGCTAGCTGGCTCGCGGTGCGCGGGCGATCTTGCGGACATACGGGTCGCACGCAGCTCGAAGCTCCAGGCGCTAGGCCTTAGCTTCGTTCTCAAGCTCTGGCACGTGCGCGATGCGCAGCGGCACGTCGGCGAACGGGTCGATGTTGTACGCAAGACTCACCCGGTGATAGCCGTCGGCGATGTCCCCGCCCTTCGCGAAGCTCACCACGAGCACCGGGGATAGCTTCTGGTCACCGCTCTTGAGCAGGTCCTTGTGGACGCCGGGATCAGACAGCGGCAGTGCGGCATACCCGCAGGCACGCAGTATGTCGTTGGCGCGCCGGGTGGTGATCTCAGCCTTCTTCAGCGCCTTCACCGCCAGCTTGGCGCGGTCGGCGTCGAGGCGCAGGCTGAGGTAGTTGTACGCCGCCTCAAAGTCGTGATCAACAACGTCCTTGAGCCACTGGATCATCAGGCGTCTCCTCGCTCGTCTCACCGTCCATGCTGCCACCAGCCCGGAGCGCCGGGCCGACCAGGGCGAAATGTGCTGGCGGGCGATCCGGTTCACTCGCGAGAATGTACGTGTGCAGCATTTGTCGCGTGTCCAGCTAGAAGCCGGCCTCGGCCATGTCCTAGATTCCCCGGCTGCTGACGGCACCCTCGTCCTGCTGGTCCGGCGCCCGGCGGTCGGCATTCGCGAGCTCGCGGCCGAGGCAAGGCTTGACCCGGCGGCGGGTGTCGTCGGTGACAACTGGCTCGACCGCGGCAGCAGCAGCACACCGGACGGATCGGCCGACCCGCAGCGTCAGGTGACGGTCATGAACGCGCGCCTGGCGGAACTGGTGGCGGGCAGCCCGGACCGGATACCGCTCGCCGGAGATCAGCTTTACATCGACCTCGATATCAGCGTGCGCAACCTGCCTGCGGGCAGCCTGCTCACGCTGGGCGACGCGGTACTCGAGGTCAGCGCCGTCCCGCACCTTGGCTGCGCGAAGTTCGTGGCGCGGTTCGGCACCGACGCCATGCGGTTTGTCAACTCCCGGGTCGGCCGCCAACTGCGCCTGCGCGGCATGAACACCAGGGTCGTGCGGGCGGGCACTGTCCATCTCGGCGACCGGGCCAGCCCGAGCCGGGAAGCCGCCCCGGTGAGCCGCTGACAGCGATCAGCCGCAACAGGCTTACCATCCTCACCAGGACTCATCGCAGAACACACCGGAACCGCGACGGTAGCTTGAGCGCTCATCGCCACGCGGACGGGCGACCAGCGCGAGCCGAGCCGGAGGCGCGCGGATCAGTTTCAAACCAGCGGACGGACAGCGAACGCCATGCCACCCAGCCTTCCGGAGATCCTGCTCGCGCCCGATGCCCGGCCG
>Ga0187783_10003457_pt1 | contig 11629 bp, 5 predicted proteins | sample 1015_SJ02_MP02_2_FD_132471 | JGI IMG/M metagenome (GOLD analysis project Ga0187783, IMG submission 132471) | Tropical peat soil microbial communities from peatlands in Department of Meta, Colombia - 1015_SJ02_MP02_20_MG | ecosystem: Environmental > Terrestrial > Soil > Wetlands > Peat | place... | reverse complement strand
GATAACGGGGAGGCCAGTGCTGAGGCGGGTGGTGCCTGAAAGGCTCCAGCCGTCGGTGACACGATTGTGGCGGCGGAAGAGATCGCCGATCGGAAGATTATATTTGTACGTAATCACGAAATTGTTCCGGATATCAAACGAGCAAAGGGCATGCGTGTAGCTGAGGTTGTCTGGAAGGACTTCCTGGCCGAGATTAGAGGAATCGGTGAGGCATTTGCTGTAGGTGTAGCTAGCGAGGAAATCGCCTTGCCGGCCGGTGTAGCGGACGACGGCCTCGAGCGCGTTGTAGTTGGAGTTCCCAATGGTTTTCTGCAGGCTGTCTCCGCCGATTCCTTCCGACCATAGAGGCCGTGTCTCATTCTCAGCGACAGAACTGGGGCCGCAGGCGCTGGGGTTCGAGGGAGTATTCTCGGCCAGACACTCGGCGGGGTTGGCCGAATTGAATGGTGTGACGACCAATTGGTGGTGGCTCTGGCTGCCGATGTAGCTGAGAGTGAAGAGAAGATTGGCTCTGAATTGGCGTTGAAACGAGAAATAGTATTCCTCGCTATAGGGAATGCGGTTGTTAGTAGCGTACGCGGGATCGCCGCTGATGGGCGTGAAGTTGCTCCAGTTCACTGTGGTGTTAGGATTCGCGGGAGTTGCGCCGAAGGGCGGAGGATTGGTTGGGAAAGGCTGCGTGCGGCAGGCGCCATTGGTGTTGCACATGGGGTCGCTGAAGAGCACGGCGTTCGGGACATAGTTGTAGCCGTAGGGGGCGATGCTGTACATGATGGCGGCGGATAAGCCAGGAATAGCGGTGTAGAGCATGCCGAAACTGGCGCGAATGCTGCTCTGCCCGGATTTGCCAAAAACTTTTTTCAGAATCGAGTTCGTGAAATCCGGAGCGTAAGCGAGCCCGAGGCGCGGGGCAAAATTGTCATAGCGGGTGGGTGAGATGGTACGAGATACGTCGGGATCGAGCGGAACCAGGAACCCCTGGGGCGCTCCGGGATACACAACGGACTGTTCGCCGGGAATGAAAGTGCTGAGTTGATTGTACTTCTCGTACCAGGGGCGCATGATGTCCCAGCGCAGGCCGTAGTTCAGCGTGAGTTTGGGTTTGACCCGCCAGCTATCCTGCCCGAAGAAGCCGGCATATTTATTGCGAAGATAGAACGAACCCTGATCGGCTTGCACGTAGGTACTGACGATGCCGAGCAAGAAATCGGCATAATCCGAGCCCGTTTCCGTGCCATTGAAGACGTAGCTGCCGTTGAAGGTGGCATTTGGGGTTTCATTGACCTGGTCTAAATGAACCTCGCCGCCAAACGTGATGCTGTGCGTGCCGATGATCTTGGAGAAATTATCCAGCCATTGATAGACGTTGTTGGTCTGTACGGCGTTGGTGATGGGCGTGCCGATGGTGTCGCCTAGATTGGCGAGAGAAACGTTTTCGATGCCCTCGATCTTGGGAGCCAGCGGGTAGATTCCGTTTTGGGTGACGGAACCGGTAGGAGTTGTGCAGCCCGCTGACCCGAGGGGGTCAGGAATAGCGGTATCAAAGCCCTGGCAGGCGAGCGAGACGCCCACGCCGCCGGAAGGCCGGCCGATGTTATTGAAGTCGCGCATGTAGCTGAAGTGGAATTCGTTGACGTTGTTGCTGCCGAAAGTCTTGACGTCGCCGAGGGTAATGAGTTGGGCGCGCCCGTGGGAGAGAGCATTGAAGGTGCCGCCCATACCGGAAGGGATGTTCGCGCCGCCCTGGCTGGTGGGGTAAGGATTGTTGAGGTTGTAATCGTCATTGAAGTAGTAGGCCAGGAGACTGCCCCAGCGCTGCGTGTTGGCATCGATGCGGATAGCGCCTTTGTCGTCGCGAATGGTTTCATCCTCTGAGGCACTGTCGAAGGTATTCGCGCTGACGTTCGGAGAGGGAATGTAGTTGAGCAAAAATGCAGCGGGAGCGGACCAGGCTTTTGTAGGAATGACAGCGCCAGGGAAGACGCAAGCCGTGTTACTCGCGCACGTGGAGCTGTAGTAGGGTTCGCCAGCGGTCACGGTGTATCCGAGTTTGTTGCTGAGCATGCTGGCGACGTAGGGAGTGCTGACCGCGCCGGTGAGCGTGCTGGCAAGATCGGAGAGATTGCCGGAGCGATCGGCGAGCGATGGCACGCTGACGAGGCCGGTGTCGACGCCTTCCGTGGTGCGAGTGCCCTGGTAATCAACGAACCAGAAGATTTTGTTGCGCTTGATTGGGCCGCCGATGGTGCCGCCGAACTGGTGCTGATCGTACGCGGGGGTGGTGCTGGCGAAGAAGTTTTTGGCATCAAGCGCAGTGTTGCGGACGAATTCAAAGGCGTCGCCATGGATGGCGTTGGCACCCGACTTGGTCGAGACGATGACCTGGCCGCCGCTGAAGTTGCCATATTTGGCGTCGAAATTGTTGGTGAGAATGCGGAATTCATCGATGGACTCGAGATTGGGAATGATGGCGGCGCCCATGTTGATATCTTCCTCGACGTCGCTGCCGTTGACGATGAAGCCGTTGGCGTTCTCCGGCTGACCATTGACGGAGACGTTGCCGGGGTTGAGGTTGCCGGAGGGAGGAGTGTCCGTGACGCCGGCCATGATGATGTTACTGGCGGGTTGTGTGGTGACGGGGATGACACCGGCCTGGACATTGAGGATGTCCGTATAGCTGCGGCCATTGAGGGGAGTAGCTTCGATCTGGGGTGCGGGCACGATCTCGCCCATCTGGGTCTGTTGGGTTTCGGGCTGCAGAAGCTCAGCCTGGCTGGTAACGACCACCTCGGATCTTTGAGTGCTCACGCTGAGTGGTACGTCGGAGCGAAGCTGCGTGCCGATGTCGATCACTAGGTTGGTGCGGCGAAACGGCTGGAAGCCGGTTTGCTCGACCTGAATTTCGTAGCGGCCGACGGGGACGTTCGGAAAGGCGTAGAAACCCTGGGCATTGGTGGCGGTAGTTTGCTGCACGCCAGTGTCGAGATTGATCGCATTCACTTTGGCACCAACCACTACCGAGCCAGATGGGTCTGTGACGGTACCGGAGATGCTGCCTCCGGTGGCTTGAGAGAAAGTCCGTTGCGAGACGAAGAGCGGCGCAAGCAATAGCGCGGCAGCAATGAGAAGGACACGCGCGGGGCACGGCCCGCGCCTTGTAGGCTGGAATTTCCTTTTCGACTTCGAAAACGGCCTCATTCTATGCCCATCCCCCTTGCCCTGCACGAGGCGAAAACTCTTTCATTTGCGTTGGCGGCTCCAGCTTGCGGTCCGGCAACTGGACAGCACAAATCACCGCATTCCAGGCTGTTCTTGGCACACCTACGCCGAACATACGAGGAAAGGCCAATGAAATGGGAATGGTCTGTTACGACCGAAGACGCCAGATCATCGACAACCTCCCCTCGGAGGCTTGCTCGATATTCACGCCGAGTTTGGCGTGGCTGTTGGCAGGTCTTCGGACTTGCAGGCACGGCCATTCAAGCGAATGGCGTTTCTACTAACCCATCTTCCCGGCTTCGGAGAAAACCAGTGGCGTTCGGGTGTTCGTTCCTGCTTACCGCTGCGGGGCAGTTCCGGCTTCGCACCGGATTCCCTTTACGCGCTCTTTTGGAGTGCGACCAGCAAGCTTAGACAAATTAAGCGAGGTAGTCTCGAATGTCAAACCAAATGATGTTGGGGTTCTCTACGAGAAATTCTAATTCCTTTATTACGGGCGATCACGCGACTGTTTCTTTCGTTAACGGTACTCCCGTAGAACGCAGTGACCATGACCTCCCGTTGAATCGGACATCGGTTAAGGCCAAAGGCACAACATCAATCCGCCAAAACGCTTGTGCCGGCGCTTCGACAACCGAGACGATGATTCCTCGAATAACAGCAGGGTGCGTTATGGCGATCGTGTGGCCTGGCTTTGCTTGTTCAGCGAGCCAGCCAGTGACCCGAACAATCAAGTCACCTATCGACTCCCCACCATGCGGCGTCGCATCCGGAGCCGAGAACCAGAGGGCAACTTCGTCGGGGCGTTCCAACTGGAGTTCAGTCAGAGCACGCCCCGACCATCTACCGTAATCGCAATCGCGTAACGCCGGATCAACTGTCGCGGAAAGCCCCAGGGCCATGGCCGTTTCTTGTGTACGTTTCTCGGGACCACAACATGCGCGGTCGAAGTGCCAGTGCATTTCAGAAATCCGTTCTCGTGCGGTTTCTTCGATCGACTCGTCACAGGGAAATGCCGCCCGGCGGACGGCGCTCGTCGGCGCGTGGCTAATCAGGGTGAGTCGGGCACGCGCGTTCATTCGTTTCTCCTCACGGCATGGAACTCCTTGACAGCGTTGGAAAGAGACCGTAGCGTAAGACTAGCCTGTGACGGCGAACGAGTGAAGCCGGTGCAACTCCGGCACGGTCGCGCCACTGTGATCGGCCTCTCGGTCGAAAGTCAGACCTTCGTTCAGTTCTAAAACAGGCACTCGGTCGGGACGCATGATCCCAGGAGTTCCAAATATGCTGCAATCCGCTGTCGGCACCGTTTCGAAACCAGTTGCACTTCCCGTTATCCCACTTCGCGAACTTTGGCCATGGCTCGTCTTCGGCGGATTGCTTCTCTTGCTTGCGGTCTATTTCGTTGGCGCCGAACAAGGTGCAACTGCAATCGTCCCAGGCCGGATGCTTCACGAATTTGTCCATGACGGGCGCCACCTCTTGGGTTTCCCCTGCCACTGAACTGACAACTACCCTGCAGTATGACCCGAATTTTTCTTCTTCGCGGAATGCTTGCCGGCATCGTCGCCGGCCTTCTTGTGTTCGTCTGTGCACGTTGGCTCGGTGAACCGCAAGTCGAGCGCGCCATCGCGTTCGAGCAGGCCATGGATCAGGCCAGCGGAGCGCCTCCCGAGATCGAAATGGTGAGCCGCCGAGTTCAGCGAACCGTAGGCCTGCTCACCGGAGCTCTCGTTTATGGAACGGCGATCGGCGGACTCTTCGGACTCGTCTTCGCCGTTGCCTCGGGGCGGGTGGAAATCACAACGTCACAGAGGCTTTCCGCTGTTCTCGCCGCTCTAGGCTTTCTCTCCGTTGGTCTTGTCCCCGCTCTCAAATATCCACCGAATCCACCCGCAGTTGGGAACCCAGATACGATTGGGATTCGCACAGCCTCCTATTTCTTCTTGGTTGCCTGTTCGGTCGCCGCTCTCGTTTTCGCGTTGCAGATGGGCAAACGCATCGCCCCTCGCTGGAGGCATGCGAACCGATGGGTTTTCACCGGCATTCTTTACGTTGCCGTCGTCGCAATTGTGTTCCACTTCCTGCCCGAAATCGATGAGGTTCCACCCAGCTTTCCCGCAACGCTGCTATGGAAATTTCGCGTGGTGGCGCTCGAAATTCAGTTTGTACTTTGGGCCACGATCGGTTTCCTATTCGGTTTTCTAACGAATCGCAACGTTCCGGGCTGAGTTACTGGGTGCAACATGCTCCCTAGAGACTCGGCGTCGCCCGAACAATCCGGCGCCACCTCTTCGCGAGAAATCGATTCCAATACATAAGAGCGCCTGTAACCGCCAAAATAGGCAAGGCCAGGCCCAACGCTGCCCACAGAAGCTTTACTCCGAGGCCCCAGCGCTCGCCGAAGTGCAGGTCCGCCAGCCAGGGAAGAATTCGCGCGCCTAGCGTCTCGCCTTGACCGCGCGTCCACATCTTCAGGACTTCGCCGGTCACCGGATCGAAAAAGACGTGCGTAGCGCGGCGAAAGGTCTCGTCGGGAGCGACGACCACGACCAGCGCGTCTTCGGAGCATTGCGGGAGCTCAACTTCGAGCAACTTCGAGCCCGGATACATCTTCGCGGCTTTCTCGACGAGGCTTATGAAAGGCAGCGGCTCACCGGAATGAGCGGTTGCAACGACCGTCGGAGAAACGCCCGATCGCGCGGGCGTCAAGCGATCTAAAAATGAAACAAAACTATCGGGCCAGACCAAATAGACTCCGGAAATGCCCCAGATGAATACGAAGAGCAACAACCAAACGCCCACGGCGCTGTGCAGATCGAAATTAATCCGGCTCCATTTGCGGCCGAAGTCGACGCGGAATGCCCGGTGCCAGTGGCGAACACCGCGCCACCAAATCACGGTTCCGGTTGCCACGAGGATCACCAGCAAAAAAGCACCACATCCGTTCAGGATTAATCCGGCTTGACCCGCCAGCAACTCGACATGCAGCGCGCGAATGCGCGATAACCAAAAGTGGCGGTCGGTGGTCCCCAGGATTTTGCCCGTAGCCGGATCGATATGGACATCGAGAGTTTCGGTTTTGCCGTCGGGCCTTCGCATTGATCCTGAGAACTGCAAAGCGGGTTCGTTCGTGATGGGGAAGAAGATCTCGGAGAATCCGTATCCGGGGAAGCGGGCTTTTACGTCAGCGGCAATTGCGGCGAGCGATTCATAACGGATCGGATCACGCTGGGACCCGGAACGAAACAAATCCGGACGGGACAAACGGGTCAATTCCTCTTCTAGGACGACCATCGATCCGCTGATTCCGACGGCGCAAACGTAGAGTCCAAGAATCAGTCCGACCCAAAGGTGCACGTGAAATAGCGCTGCTCGCCACCATACCTTTTGTGGGTGGAGGAGAAACGAGCCGGACATCAGGATGTTCATGGGATCCTTTGACCGCCAGAACGGTCCAGGAGGGAAACAAAATCAAACCCTTTCCCAAAATCTTCGAGCGCTACGCAGTCCGCATGGATTGAGGCTGCCAATTGTTTGGCCCGCCCGATCGCGTTGGTTGCCAACTCGGTATCCACGACTAAAACGCGACACGGGATTTGAGATGCCGCGCGGACAGCGTCTGCCCACGGATCGTCCGTCCACAGAGGAACGTTGGCGCGGCCATCGGTCAAAAGAATCAAGAGCGTGCGCTCGTCTGCGAACTCCTTTGCTCGGTGCAGCGCGTGAGCGAGAGGCGTTCGGCCCCCTGTCGGTAAGTACTCCAGGGCCGCTGCCACCAATTCCGTATCCCGTGTAGGTTCCACCAGGACTTCCGAAGAAACTCCGCGAAACGAAATAACCGCAACTTCGTCGCGGCGATGGACGGACCTCTCGATCAAACCGACCGCCGATCCCTTCACAATGCTCATGCGCTGCCCCGCGGCGTGCGAACCGCTCGAATCCACGACAAACAAATAGCGAGATCCGCCCAGAGGCTCTCTTCGTTTCTCGTGCAGATGATCGGGGGCAAGTTGCGTCGTTCCCGTTTGAATGAGTGCGTCCAGGATCGAAGGCCGGACGTCCAATTCCTTGGGTTCTTCACTTCGCCTCGTTCCGATGACAGGGCCAGGCGCATTTGCGTTTCGCATTCCTCTTGCTTCGCCACTTCCTTGTTCCGTGCGCCAGCGAAGCTCTGGACTATCCACGGATTTCGATGTGAATGTTCGTTGCCCCTCAACCGATTCCGTTTCTGAATCTTCGGTTTTGGGCGACCCTTGCGGTGGCGAGGGAGGAACCGGGGGGAACGGATACGGGTGTACGCGGTGGCCTAGCGCCAAAGGCAAGACCGCATCAACGTCTTTTTCCGAAACGGAAGCACTCCCGGTCAATGCCGCATGGGCGGAAGCAGCCCGCGCCACAGCCAAATCCGCGCGTAAAGAACGGACACTGTGCTCGTGCACGGCGCGGCTTATATAGTCAAGCGCCTCGCGTGATGGGGCCACCTGAGAAATTGCTTCCCGCGCCGCCGCAATTCGGCCACGCAAGCGATTCTGCTCCGAGGTCCAGCGTTCCACAAAGGAGACCGCATCAGCGTCGTATGCCAAGCGTCTCTCCACCACCTCGCGGCGATCTTCGAGCTTTTCCGGAGCGCGGATATCCACAACCAGGGCGAACCGGTCCAGCAACTGAGGCCGCAGGGAGCCTTCTTCGGGATTCATGCTTCCCATGAGAACGAAGTGCGACTCCTCCGCCAGGCTGAACCCCTCCCTCTCTACGGTATGCACTCCGGTCGCCGCAGCATCCAGCAGCGCGTCCGCAAGATGATCGGGCAGCAGATTGACCTCGTCGACGTAAAGCACACCGGCGTTAGCCTCGGAAACCAATCCCGGCCGAAGCTGCGGTTGTCCCTGTAGCGTCTTGCTCAAATCGATTCCACCGAGCAGGCGGTCTTCCGTGATGCCTAAGGGCAGGTTCACGAAGCGGCCTGGCTCGGGCAACAGTTCGGCGAGAGCCCGCGCCGCCGTCGTCTTTCCCGCACCTTTGTCGCCGCGCAGAAGCACTCCCAATCGCCAATCAACAGCCGCGAGCAAGAGCGCCGTCTTCAGCTCCTCGAGCCCGACGATGGCGGCGAATGGATAGGCGGAACGCTTCATACCGGCTTCCTCACTTTTTCCCCTCGCGCCTCCAGCAGTGTTTCGCTTTCAAGCAGGACTTCACGCAGTGCATTCAGCGTTTCCGCCTTCGCGTCTTCCCACATACCGCGGTCGTTCGCTTCTAGAAGCCGACTAGCTATTGCGTTCAGCGCCCATGGATTCGATCGCTTCAGGAACGCCTGCGTGTCCGGATCGAGAGCGTAGTTTTCCGCCAATCCTTCATATACAAAGTTGGGGGCGATCTGAGCTGTGGCATCGAATCCGAAAACATAGTCGACCGTTACGGCCATCTCCAAGCCGCCCTTGTATCCGTGGCGCTTGATTGCTTGGAGCCATTTCGGATTAACGACCCGCGAACGGTACACGCGCAGAGCTTCCTCCCGCAAGTCACGGACGCGAACCGCCTCCGGGCGCGAGCTATCGCCGAAGTACGCTTTTGGCTGCACACCAGTTAGCGCGCGAATCGAAGCGACCATTCCGCCGTGAAACTGGAAATAGTCGTCGGAATCGAAGATGTCGTGCTCGCGGTTGTCCTGGTTGTGAAGCGCGACCTGCACGCCCCGAAGCCGCTCGGCAAAAATCGGCCGTGCATCGACGCCGTGCGCCTCTCGTCCGTAGGCATAGCCGCCCCATTCAAGAAAAACCTTCGCGAAGTCCTGCTCGGACTGCCAATGGCGTGTTTCGATCAACCCCTGAATCCCTGCGCCGTACGTCCCCGGTTTCGCACCAAAGATCCGATAGCGCGCGTTGGCTTCGGCTTCTTCCACACCGAGATGGGAATCCTTCTCCACATCGGCGAGATAGTGTTTGCGCGGGTAATTCTGGTCTTGGGGTTCGTCGGCGTTCACGACAAGGGCAACTGCGTCGTCGATCATCTCGATTAGGTGGGGGAAGGCGTCGCGGAAGAAACCGCTGACTCGCAAAGTGACATCGATGCGTGGCCGGCACAGTCTTTCGAGAGGAATGAGTGTCAGTTTTTCCGGCCGGCGGGACCGTGAATTCCAAACGGGCTCGACGCCAAGCAAAGCGAGTACTTCACTGACGTCGTCGCCCTGCGTTCGCATCTGCGAGGTTCCCCACGCGCTCAGGCCTACGCTTTCCGGATACCGTCCCTCCTCTTTCAGATACCGCTCGATGGCCTCGCGAGCGAGTTGCTGTCCGACCCGCCAGGAGGATTGCGAGGGTAACGCACGCGGATCGACCGCGTAGAAGTTTCGCCCGGTGGGCAGGATGTGGGCCATGCCGCGTGTCGGAGCCCCCGCGGGACCAGCGGGAACATATCGTCCATCGAGAGCGTCCAGAATGTGTCCGATCTCGTCCTGTGTCTGCTCTAGACGCGGCACGAGCTCGCAGCAGGCAAATGTCAGCGCTTGCGCAACTTCCTCGGAGGAGAATCCGAGAACGCTGTTCGCGATTTGGGTCACAGCGTTTGACGCGAAGCCGCGTCCTTCCAATCTCGTATAGAGTTCCAGCGCGAGCTGGTCGATTGCCTCAATGGCGTCGGAGTGTGTTTGGCAGAGTTTACTTTGCAGCGTGTGCGGCGAGTCGAATCGCTTCCCTGGCGCATCCAGCAATTCTCCGTAACTGAGACAAAACCCAGCCGCGATGGCTTCTGGAAGACTCGGCGCGCCTGCATTCGGCAGCCGCGTCATCGCGCGCAACATGTCCGGAAATGCGGGAACGTTTCCCAGGATGTGCAGCCCGTTGCGAATTTGCGCCGTCCCGATTTCGCAAAGGTAGCCGTCGATATCTTCAATCAGATGCGCGACCTCGTTACCACTCATTTCGGCAAGGGACACCGGCACGCCCTCCGGCGTCAGTTCGTCGTCCCACTCGTGCTTGTGGTCGCCATGATCGCGCGACAGCATCGTTTTCAAATCGAGATCGGTTTTCAGATTTGTTGCCTCGATCAATTCCCAAATCTGCTGCTGGATGAACGGCAGTTTCGAGGGGTCGAGCTTTTCGACCGTATAGTATTCGTTAACGAGCTGATTCAGCGCAGCCAGCGATCCGTATGTTTCAGCAACCGTCATCGGCGGAGTCAAATGATCGACGACGACGGCGTGTCCGCGGCGCTTGGCCTGGCTACCCTCGCCAGGATCGTTGATGATGAACGGATAGATGAACGGGAGGTCACCCAGCAATAGATCGGGAAAGCATTCGGATGATAGGCCGATGGATTTTCCCGGCAGCCATTCGAGCGTGCCGTGCTTCCCGACGTGCACGATGGCATCCGCTCCCCAGCCGCTCTCTTCGACGGGAGTCCCGAGCCATCGGTAAAACGCGGCGTAGTGATGTGTGGGCGGCAAATCCGGCGTGTGATAAATCGCATCCGGATTAAGCCCGTAGCCGCGTGGAGGCTGCATTGCAATAAGCGCGTTGCCCAAGCGCATGGCTGCGAACCAAAGGTCGTTTGTGTCCGTCCAGGGCTCGCGGTCCACCGCCGCGATCTTCGCAGCCGCCTCACTCAGCAACTTCTTATCCGTTTTTCCCGCGTTGCCGCGCAACGTATAACCCTCTATGGCGGGACGTCCCCAGAAATCGACCATCCGCTTCCGCGCGGCTTCCGGCGCGCGTTCAAACTGGCGATGGTAGGCACCTCGTGCATAGTGTTCGACGCGTTCCGGATCAAGAGGATGCGCGTCATCGTACGTTCCGCGATCGATCAGGTCGTGCATTAGCTGCTCGGAAGTTTCGGGAAGCGCAGTGACGTGATATCCACGGCCTTTCATGGCCCGCAACAGATTGAGCAAGCTTGCCGGAGCATCCAAGCCAACGGCGTTTCCCACCTGCGCGGCCTTTGAAGACGAATTCGTCAAGACGAAGGCAATTCTTTTTTCGGAGTTCGGGAGCCGCTGCAGCCGGGTAAAGCGCGCTGCAAGACCCGCCACCCGTTCCGCGCGCTCCGCGTGCGCGACATACAAGTCTCCGGAATTTGCAGTCGAACGCTCCTTGAAGGAAACAGGCACGGAAATGATCCGTCCATCGAACTCTGGCAAGGCCACGTTGATCGCGGTGTCGAGCGCGTTCAGTCCGCGGCGCGACACTTCCCACGTTCCGCGTGGCATCCCGCTCGCGATGGCCTGAATGATTGGCACGCCCAGGCGGCCGAGCGACGCCACATTTTCGCCGGCAAAAGTCACTCCACCCGTGTTCACTTCTCCTAGAGCGAAGGAGAGCGTCGAGATGAGGACATCTGCTCTGCGCTCGACAATCTTCAGTGCGGCGGGAAATCCGCTCTCCAGGCTTTTCAGGCTCGAAGTAAAAATGCAGAG
>Ga0187783_10003456_pt1 | contig 11629 bp, 9 predicted proteins | sample 1015_SJ02_MP02_2_FD_132471 | JGI IMG/M metagenome (GOLD analysis project Ga0187783, IMG submission 132471) | Tropical peat soil microbial communities from peatlands in Department of Meta, Colombia - 1015_SJ02_MP02_20_MG | ecosystem: Environmental > Terrestrial > Soil > Wetlands > Peat | place... | reverse complement strand
CTCATGAAAACGGCGAATCAACGCGGCCGGTACATGACTGTTTTCGGGGTGATAATTATCACCGGGGCCATAGAGATTGGTCGGCATGACCGAGATGAAGTCGGTGCCAAATTGGCGCCGGTAGGCCTGAGCAAGCTTGATGCCGGCGATCTTGGCGATCGCGTACCACTCGTTGGTGGGTTCGAGCGCCCCGGTGAGCAGCATCGCCTCGGTCATCGGCTGGGGGCAAAGCTTTGGGTAGATGCAGGAAGATCCCAGAAACATTAGTTTGGTGACACCGGCCGCGTGGGCGGCGCCAATGACGTTGAGCGCAATCGCCAAATTGTCCCTGATGAAATCCACCGGATAGGTATTGTTGGCGTGGATACCGCCGACCCTGGCTGCAGCCAGGAACACCGCATCCGGCCTGTGCGTGTCGAACCAGGCCCCTGTCTCGGTGGCACTGGTCAAATCGAGTTGCCCGCGCTCCGCCTGCAGGACTTCGCAATGCTCGGCAGCCACGCGGCGGACGAGGGCCGCGCCGACCATGCCGCGGTGACCGGCGACGTAAACGCGCTTGCCTTTGAGATCGAACGGTGTGGAGGAACTCACCTCGCCCCCTTGCCGGCATAGGTCGAAAACCAGGAGACGAAGCGGGCAACCCCATCCTCAATCGGGGTTCGCGGCGAAAACCCCACCTCTTTGGCCAAATCGGTGACATCCGCGAAGGTTTCGGGCACATCGCCCGGCTGCATGGGCTTGAGTTCGCGGATTGCCGACTTGCCGAGCGCCTGTTCGATCAGGCGTACGACTTCAAGAACCTCCACCGGGGAGTTGTTGCCGATGTTGTAGACGCGCCAGGACGCGCGGCTGCGCGCGGGGTCGGGATCATCGCCCGACCAGGTCGGGTCGGCGGACGGCGGACGCTCGATCAGCCGCACGACCGCCTCAACCACGTCGTCGACGTAGGTAAAGTCGCGCCGCATCCGGCCGTAATTGAATAACGCGATCGGCTGGCCCTTCATGATGGCATCGGTGAAGAGCCACATGGCCATGTCGGGCCGACCCCACGGCCCATAGACCGTAAAGAAACGAAGTCCCGTGGTCGGCAAGGAAAACAGATGGGCGTAGGAATGCGCCATCAACTCGTTGGCCTTTTTGGTGGCGCCGTAAAGGCTCAGCGGATGGTCGACATTCTGGTGCACCGCGAACGGCATACGGGTATTCGCCCCATAGACCGAAGACGACGACGCATAGAGGAGATGCCCGCAACCGTTGTGCCGACAGCCTTCGAGAATGTTGAGGAAGCCAGTGACATTGGCATCCACGTAGGCATGCGGGTCGACCAACGAATGACGGACGCCTGCCTGAGCCGCCAGATGAATAACGCGGGCAAACCGATGCCTTGCAAACAGCCGAGCGAGCGCGTCGCGATCGGCGAGATCCATTCGTTCAAAACAAAAAGTCGGATAAGGTGTCAGCTCGGCGAGCCGCGCCTGTTTCAGATTCGGATCGTAATAGGCATTGAGGTTGTCGATCCCAACGACGCTTGCTCCTTGTTCGAGCAAACGACGCGTCACATGAAACCCGATGAAGCCGGCTGCGCCGGTGACCAGAATGGGCGTCGCAGAGGTCATGAGATCGGCAGGCCGTCAATCATAGGGATTTTCCCTTTCGCCGTTTCGCAACGCCGCCAGATCGGCGTCCACCATCTCGTGGATCAGGGCCTCAAGCTTGATGCGGTGATGCCAGCCGAGCTTGGTCTGTGCCTTGGAGGGATCACCGATCAGGGTGTCGACCTCGGTCGGTCGGAAGTAGCGCGGATCAACCTCGACGAGGACCTGCCCCGTACGCGCTTCGATGCCTCGCTCGCCAATCCCTTGGCCCTGCCATTCGATCGACCGGCCCACGTGAGCAAAGGCTTTCTCGACGAACTCGCGCACCGAATGCGATTCACCGGTCGCAAGCACGTAGTCGCCGGGTTCGGGCTGTTGCACGATCAACCACATGCCTTCGACGAAATCGCGAGCATGACCCCAATCGCGCTTGGCGTCGAGATTGCCGAGATAGAGCTTTTCCTGGAGGCCCAGCTCGATGGCCGCAACGGCCCGAGTGATCTTGCGGGTGACAAAAGTCTCGCCGCGCGTTGGTCCCTCATGGTTGAACAAAATCCCGTTCGAGGCGTGAATGCCGTACGCCTCCCGGTAATTGACCGTGATCCAGTAAGCGTAGAGTTTGGCAGCCGCATAGGGCGAACGCGGATAGAACGGCGTCGTCTCGCGCTGAGGTGTTTCCTGTACGAGACCATATAGCTCCGACGTGGAAGCCTGGTAGAACCGCACCCGGCGTTCGAGCTTGAGAATGCGCAGGGCCTCCAGCAGGCGCAAGGCGCCCAATCCATCGGCATTGGCCGTGTATTCGGGCGTCTCGAATGAAACCTTGACATGGCTCTGAGCCGCCAGATTGTAAATTTCGTCGGGCTGGGTCTCCTGGATGATGCGGATCAGGTTGGTGGCATCCGTCATGTCGCCGTAATGCATGAGAAACCGCAGGTTCTTCTCGTGGGGATCCTGATAAATGTGCTCGACCCGCCCGGTGTTGAACGATGACGAGCGCCGCAGAATCCCATGCACGCGGTAACCCTTATCAAGGAGCAGATCAGCCAGATAGGCGCCATCCTGGCCGGTCACGCCGGTAATCAACGCCACACGCTCGGTCATATTGCCGGATCCTTGGGGGAGTTTCAGTCGCCGCCTGCGGACGCGCGGCGATAGACATCTTCAATTCGGATGATGTCGTCTTCGCCGAGATAGCTGCCGGTCTGGACCTCGATGAGCTCGAGTGGGATCTTGCCCGGATTGGCCAAGCGATGGACGGAGCCGATCGGCACGTAAACCGACTCGTTTTCGTGTACGATCCGCTTGTCGCCCCCGATGGTCACCTCAGCGGTGCCGCGCACCACCACCCAATGCTCGGCGCGGTGCAGATGTTTTTGCAGCGACAGGATGCCTCCGGGTATGACCACGATTCGCTTGACCTGAAACCGCTCCCCGCGATCGACTGAATCGTAATGCCCCCAAGGGCGGTAGATCAGACGATGATCGCAGGCTTCAACGCGGTCGGCTTGCTTGAGTTCGGCCACCAGTTGTTTGACGCTCTCGGCGCGTTCCCGCGCTACCACCAGAACCGCATCGGCCGTGGTCACGACGACGAGATCCTTGACGCCGAGGATCGTGGTAAGTCGCTCTTCCGCGTGAACCAGACAATTCTCCGACTCGAGCGCTACGGCGGGTCCGCGCAGTGCGTTGCCCATCTTGTCGCGTTCTGAGATCTGAAAGATGGCGTCCCAGCTGCCGATGTCGGACCAGCGGAACAACCCCTCGACCACGGCAGCGCGGTCGGTTTTTTCCATCACCGCATAGTCGATCGACTTCTGCGGGGCGCGCGCAAACGCGGAAGCATCCAGGCGGACAAATCCCAAATCCTGATCCGATGCCGCCTTTTTGGTCGCCTCTTTAACGGCCTCGAGCATCGACGGTTCGTGACGTGCCAGCTCGTCGAGCAAGACATCGGCTCGGAATAGAAAGTTGCCCGAATTCCACAGGTACCCCTCGGCCACGTAGCACCCAGCTGTCGCTGCGTCGGGCTTTTCGACGAATGCCGCAACAGCATGGACGCCCTCGTATCCGAGCGCCGGGCCGCGTCGGATGTAGCCATAGCTTGTCCTCGGCTCCGACGGACGGATCCCAAACGTGACGATGTGGCCCTGCACGGCGGCCTCACGGCCTGCCCGACAGGCGGCGTGAAACAGCTCGACGTCCTGAATCACGTGATCGGCCGCGAGCACGAGCACGACCGCATGCGGGTCACGATCGCGGGCAACCAGGGCGGCCGTCGCGATGGCAGGCCCCGAATCTCGACGGGTCGGCTCGAGGACAACGGTCACCGGCGTACCGATTTCATCCGCCTGCTGCCGAACGAAGAAGCGAAACGGCTCGGACGTCATCACGATAGGTTGGGCGAACAGCTCCCGGTTTGCCACGCGTTCAAGCGCCTGCTGGTAGGTCGACTTATCGCCGACCAGGGGTAGGAACTGTTTCGGCATCGCATCGCGCGATACCGGCCACAGCCGCGTGCCCGAACCGCCGGTGAGGAGAACAGGGGTAATCAATGTTGAGGACATGAGTGAAATCCTTGGCGATGGTCTGCACGAAGCTTACCGATCACGCAAGCATTCGATCGCCCGCGCCCTCACATTAACACCGCGCTAACATTAACATCGCGCTCTGGGGCTATCGGCGACTATTCTCAACCCGTTCAACCGGACGTGGTGCCAGCCGATCGATCAGAGCAACGAGCCCCGAGAGATCGCGCATGGCAAATCGCTGCGGTGTGTCGATCCGATCTTCAGCAGTGATCGCCACGAACCAGGTTCCCAGTTCGTGCGCAGCCTCGCAATCATCGGGGCCGTCGCCGACCATCATCATCTGCCGAGGCGTGACGCGCTCTCTCGCCAGTATGTGCCGGAGATTATCGAGTTTCGATCGGGGACCTCCCAGCGCCCCATTGCAGAACCGGGCAAGATCGCGCCGATGTAACAGCTCGGGCAAGTGTCGCGCGGGTGTCGCCGAATTGATCCAGATTCTCAGACCCCGCCGTTTGAGGATCGCGAGCGCTTGCCGGGCGCGGCGCCGCTCGGGAGCGGCGATAATGCCCCGGGCGCAACAACGGCTGTACCTGGCGGCAAGCTCACGACCGAGGGCTGCGACCTGCTCCATGTCCTCGTCTGGACAAACCAACTTGGCGACTTCTGCAAAAACGCGATAACGATTGCCGCCATTCGCCCGCGCGGACGCCAGCGCCGCGGCACCTCCCGGTATCCCGGCAAGCGCCGCCTGCAGACAGGCCTCCTTTACGGAATTGGAATCGACGAGTGTGCCGTCGAAGTCGAAGACAACCACACGGATCAAGGTTTCGATACTCCTCGCGGGGTTCGATGGCGTTCAGGCAGAGGCGAGGCCAGTGACCAGCCTGCCTCAATCGCGCCGGCTGTAGGCTTTTGTCAGTCGCACTGCAATAGTCAGACGGTATTGCAATCGCCAATCGCGCAATCTCGTTGAACCTGCCCGCTCAACTTAAACCTGAGGTGGTGCTTACTCGACGAAAGCCGCCCAAATCAATACCTGCACAAGACAGTAAATCCACCTCTCGATTCGATGACAAGACCGACGAGACGCATTGATAAGTCCATTCAATGTTGAACGTCCGACGCTCCACCATCGAGCAACCAAGCTGACGGGCACTCGGCTTGCTTTAATTTGATGGCTTCCAGGTCCAGACGATCGAGGTTGCAATCGAGCTCGCGAAGCCGCGTTTAAAATAGCCGATCGCGAATTCCTTCTCACTCGCGCTCCCCGAAAGCGGCAGATCACCCAATTCAAAGCTCGCCATTCCTCGTCCAGCGCTTCGTATTATTGCAGACCACAGGGGCCAGTGAGCCATCGGTTTGTCGAACCGGTTCCGGTCGTAAACGCCGGAGGCATACAAAGACGTATTGCTCCCGTCCACAACCAGCGTGCCGGCTACAAGCTCGCTGTCGAGTGAACCCAATACAAGTTCACCGCGCCCGTTTGCGATGAACTCGAACATGATGTCCCAGGACAGTTGCGGCCTGGTGATCCGGCCTGCCACCTCGCGATGAAACTTCTGGTATGAGTCGAACAAGTTACGATTGGGATCGTTCGAGCAAACGACCTCGATCTTGAGATTAGTGCGTCCCCAATTGATCAGCGATCGAAAGCTCTTGCGCAGGCTTCGCCGCATGGCGGCTTCGCCGCCGGTGAGATCACAGATACCAGTCGTTCTGAGCGACGCTTGCGCGCGCCGATTGACGCACTGGATGCCGACCGCGGACAATGTTCCACGGCTTTCCGCATCGTCGACAGTGACCTGATAGCCGTGCCCTCGCCCGGCCAGGATGTCGAGATGCTGGAACGCCGAAGCCACTGCCGCATGTTCAGCGTCATCTTCGAGGCCTCGACGGCGGAACATGCCAACGGGCAACCCGAAATAGTCGAGCGCGTCCCCTCTGACCGCGCAGAGCACCAGCAGCACCGGCCGCTCGCCCTGCATCACGGCAAAACTTTGATCGTACGCTGCCTCGCCACAGACGGCAGGATAGTAGCTCCGACCGAATTTGCCGTAGCTTGGACGCGCCTCAATGTTTGCAAAATCTGCATCAAGGCACCACCCCTCGAAGGTTTGCCCGGCATCCTCTGCCGTTACGATGGAGGACACAGCGACGGTGCCGCTATCTTCTGGCGCTGGCCCAACGCAGCAGCCCGGCCGATACCGGAGCCGGCAGGCGAGTCAGCGCTGCGACGGCTTGATGTCGCCAGCGATAGCGGCGGCTTTTTGCCGAAAACGACAAGAACCGTCGGGCCACGTCCGGCCGGCCGGCAATCAGCGCGTCGAGCGCATTGGCAAGGGCTTGGCTCGATGCCGCCTCTCGCGCGTGGTTCGCCCGAACGGCGGGCGTACCAGGATCTGCCGCGATCGCCAGATAAGTCGTCATCGCCATGTCGGGCTCCTCGATGAGGCTGCTGCTGAGCGTATCGGTACCGCGACGGTAGATGGCGCCCACATAACACGAGATGGCGACCACGGTCAGTAGAGAGGCACGTGCCCAGACGATGAGATCTTCGCCGCGGCTGACGCCAATCGGAAATCCTCCGACCTGGTCAAAGATCGTTCGGCTTATCATTGCGCTGGACGTCCACACCGGCGCATGTCCGACCGCGAGCTCCTCAAAATAATCGATGGCTCGCGACCGCATGGGTTGCAAGGTATCGGCACGGGCCTGATACGAAGCGCCTTCCTGCAAGACCTCGAATGAGGTGGCAATCAAGCCCGCCTCAGGGTGCTCGCCGCGTGCTCGACAAAGCGCCTCGACATGATATGGGTGCCAAAGGTCGTCAGCATCCAGAAAAGCGATCCATGGCGTATTGCTCTTGCCCACGCCGCGATTCCGCGCGATCGAGACACCAGCGTTCTCCTGCCGCTCCAAGACAAAGCCTGCGAGCCTACTACGGTAGGCCTCTGCAACTTCTGCACTTCTGTCATGCGATCCGTCATCGATGAGAATGACCGCGTCTGGCTTCACAGTTTGGGCAACGACGCTGTCAAGGGTAGATGCGAGCATCGACTCTTTATTGTAGATCGGAATAACGACGGAGATGCCTGTCTGCATGCGCTTCGAATGGAATTAAACTAAGACCTTCTGATAAACAGATACTCATCACATCCGCTTCCCAGGATGCCGAAGGCCGCAGCCGGCTTGGTGAAGCTCCTCGCTTCGGTGAATCCCAGACCTGACATCAGTTCGCGCAGCTCTTCAGGGGCAATCGAGTCGTAAGGATACCCCCCAAGCCAGTCGTGGACGTCATGATAAAAGTCCATCCCCCGACGGCTCTCATAGTCTTTCACGTATTCGCTCAAACGCTGGCCACGCGCCCTCAGTGCAAACGCGAAAATTGCAATATAGGCCGATTGCGCAAAACGCTGTCGCTCGACACCGGCGAACGCATACCACCTCTTGATTCGGCGCCACATGCCGCAGAATGGCGTTTTCCGATAAATGGCCACGCTCAAAAGCCCGCCGGGCTTTACCAGAGTTCCGGCGTTCGCAAGGGCATCGCGCATCGCGCCAGTGTGATGCAGCACGCCCCATGAATAGACAATGTCGAATTCCGTTTCATGGAAAGGTGGACGCAGAATGTCCGCACGGACGACATCCCATTGGGCGGTACCGACAAACCGATCCAGCATTGATTTTGTGGTGGCGACCGATTGAGGATCGAGGTCGATTGCCACGACCTTCTTCGCGCAGAGCAGCAAGGCAGCAAGCACGTGCAGGCCCGAACCGCAGCCGATGTCGAGAAATGTGCACTCGGCCAGCGACTCCCTGTCCAGCAGCCGAGCCAGGTCTCGCTTCGCCTGCTCAATCCTTCTCGAGCTGATAAGTTCAGCGTAAGACGCCCAATTTTCTCCGAATGAGAAATGGGCCTCAGATCCGGTCACGTTCACGGACTTCGACCCTTCCACGGTGCCTTCTCAATTGCACTCGTTGTCCGTCCCAGTAGGGCCCCTTGCGCGACCCACCCGTGTCGCCGATTTTTGCCGCGTCCAACAGCGCCGTTGCCGCCTCACGCGACCCGGCGTTCCAGTCCAACCACGGCGCTTAGCTGCGGTTTCACCAAGAGATAGGCCCCGGCCACGACGACCGCGTAGCCGATACTACCGATGATCACCCGATACCATGAATACTGAGCGCCCGATGCGGCCGCAAGGGAGGCGAGCGCCGCAATCAGCGATACCAGCGCAGCATACCCTAAATATTTCGCAATGCGTCGCCATCGCAATCGGACACCGCACAGTGCAACCAGCCAAGCCGTTAGGCCGCACACAATGATACTGGCTCCGAGGTTCATGACTGCGATCCCGGGCGCGCCCCATTTGAGGATCGCAATGAAAATGTAACCGAGCACCGTCAGCGCGGCCGCCGAACTCAAGTAAACGACATAAGCAAGCCGATTGCGATCAAGCACCTGAAACATCCGAAACATCGGGAGAGCTACCGTGGCGGTCACGATGCCGAGCGCGTTAATACGCAGCACCTCGCCGGTCAGCTCGGTGGCAGCCGCATCGAATCGCCCATGCTGGAATAGGATCGCTACCATTTCTGGAGCGAAACAAATGACGATGCCGGCAATTGGCACAGTCAACAGAACCAAACCGATGATCAGGCGTTCCAGCTTCTCGGCGCGCAGATTGCGTTCAGACAACGGCACGACGAAAATTTCACGGAAGGCCAGGAGCGTTGACAAAGCACTGACCAACTGATTCGAATAGTTAATTGCCGCAATTCCCCCGGCCGGCACCAGTGATTGAAAGTGCCGATCGGCCAAGCCTGCCAGGCTGCCGCTCTGGTTGGCAAGATACAACACACCGATGTTGCGCAGGAGACCTGTGCCATCCGATGCAGCACCAACGCGGTAACCCCAAAGTGCCTGGGCTCCATTGAGCCAGAGAAACCCTGCGAAATAGCCCGCGCCATAAGCCAATGGCAGTGAACTGATGTCCGCGTGCCAAATTGTCAGGGATCCGATCGATACGACCACAACAACGATTTCGGCGCAGAATACCCGAACGAAACGCCATTCCGCTTTATATCTAGCGGCGACCGCATAATAGGGCACGCAAATGAAGGTCCACGGAAGAAAATACCAGGCCAACTGCATTAGTTTGGCGCGTTCGGCGATAGAGAAGCCCGATGCCACTATTGGAGTCAGCAGTGGAGTCACAATCAACAGCAACGCACTCGCTGCTATGCCAATCAAGATGCTCAGGCGTAGGATTAATGCGGCGAACGAATGCATCGCTTCCGCTCCGTCGCTGTCCCGCTTTCGAACGAGCGCAGGCACGGCAACCGAGTCGAATATGGAAGCCAGAGTAAATACCACGCTCGTCGCCAGCGCGAATAGAACTACATAAATGTCGAGCTCGCGAGTGACTCCAAACCATGCCGCGATCAACATCTGTCGAACGAACGCCAGGGCATGGACGACGACCGATATGCCCGTTGTAGACACCAATGAGCTGAGAAAGCTTCGTCGGTCCGCCACTTCAGAACTCCACGTCGTCCAATTAATCCAACATCAGACGTTGATCGCTAACGCAATGTAAGCTCTGCAACAATTTGGGAGCGACCGCCAAATCCATTCCACAACCGGCGAACGCGATTCCGCCGATTCCGGCCGCTCATGTCGGCGGTCAAGCCTTGCGGCAGGCCAACCAAAACGCTACACAACATCGCCGCTAATCCTCAAGTACCGATCCAAGCACTGGATTATTGTGCGCTTGACGCCCGCTCCTCGTGTCATCTTGGTTATTGCTTGACAACTCCCCCCTCAACCGGGCTCGTGAGTACGAACTGATGAAGATGCTCCTATATCTCCAACGCGCCGTACCGCTCTGCGGGCTGTTGCTGAACAAATTAAAATTTCCAGGCCTATGGACTGGTTTGCACGTAGAAATCACTTCGGCCGGAATTATAAGCTATGGCAAGGGCGTCAAGCTTGGAGAGGGAACGCGCGTCGACGTCTCAGCTGGAAGCAAACTTAGAATCGAGGATGGCGTAATTGTTGGCCGAAACGCCGTTATTTCTCTACCTGCGTCGGTGGAATTGAGGATAGGAGCCGCCACCGCGGTACAAGACAATTGCCGTTTGCAGGGCCAAGTATCCGTCGGCAAAGACTGCATTTTTGCCCCAAACGTCTTTATTTCGTCAGGAAGCCACACGTTCGACAAATTACCCCACCTGTCCATCAAGGATCAGGATCGAATTGCAGCGGCTACAGATCATCCAGTTCGAATTTTTGATGATTGTTGGTTTGGGGTCAATTCGGTGGTGCAGCCGGGTATCACCATCGGTCGCGGTTGCGTTATCGGAGCGAACTCGGTGATTACCCAAGACTTGCCGCCCTACTCCGTCGCAGCTGGAAATCCGGCCCGTGTTCTTCGGACACGTTTGAACTTCGTACCGAAATCCCGGATCGAAGCAACGCGAGCAGAAGATCTGCCGTATTTTTACGATGGATTCCGAGATACCCTTCTGGATGCCGGTCTACAAGTGGCCGGAAGCGAATTTATTCTGGCCCTTGATCTTCCCAACGCGCGTTCGGTTCGAATCTGCATCTGCGGTACCGGCGAGATCAGACATGGTCACCAGTCAAAAAAGATACCGAAAATGCCGACCGTCGTCGAGTTTTCAATCGATTCAGATAAAAGCATGGTACCCTTTCTAGTATTCAATGTCGCAGGAACCTGCCAAATTAATTGGGCCGAATTGTTTTGACTGCCTGTTATCCAAGTTGAGAGGCGCACGATGCGTCACGGGGCACCACTCTTTGGGCCGGCGCACTCGCTGGTATTCGTCAAGCTCTGCCGCAGCCACTTTAGGCTACGAATTTTCGGGCAATCAGCTTGATGCCCGGATCGAGCCTCTCGATTGCAACTTTCTTGATTGACGAGGAGAATTCCTCAACGTGCGGAATATCGATGACGGCAAACTGAAATTGCAGCAGCAACCGATAACTCTTTCGCGGCGTTGTTCCCTTGTGGAATCCAGCCGTATCCTCCGCGATTACAGTGCCGGCGGGCGCCGAAAAAACGATCTCACTCTGCCCACCGTAAAAATCGACGAGGTCTTCGCGACCATAGAACTGCGATCGCCTGAATCGCTCCGGCTTGCGATGGTGATGGCTACCTTCGATATAGCTATGAGCACCAGATTCCAAATCGACATCACTCAGGTAAATGAAAAATTTAAGAAACCCCGGGCCATCATTGTCGTAGTGGTAACGATGGGCGTTGTAGGTACCATCATAAACCGGATCAAGCCACAGCGTTACGCTGGTCAGTACTGGCCGACATCTCAGATAATTTTGAGCCAATTTATATAAGGTACTATCGGTCATCAGTTTCTGGACGGCCGAAACGCGGATGAGATCCGTGATGGGCCATACATACCGGGCATGGTCGCGCGGTGGATTTGCTTCATCAATTGTGACTCGCTCATGCGGATCAGTTG
>Ga0187783_10003455_pt1 | contig 11630 bp, 8 predicted proteins | sample 1015_SJ02_MP02_2_FD_132471 | JGI IMG/M metagenome (GOLD analysis project Ga0187783, IMG submission 132471) | Tropical peat soil microbial communities from peatlands in Department of Meta, Colombia - 1015_SJ02_MP02_20_MG | ecosystem: Environmental > Terrestrial > Soil > Wetlands > Peat | place... | reverse complement strand
TTTTTCTCTGAAGAGCGCCAGATTGCACTTGGTACCACCCACGTCGCCCGCGAGAATCACCTTGCCTCCTCGGGTAACTCCGTAATGTCTATATTAAACCGATTTAAGGGTTATACCATTGTCTGCCGTCTCTTTCGAGCAGGTGATCGGATTCTTTCGGCCCCCAGGTGCCCGATGGGTACTCAGGCACGGTCGCGGTCCTCGCGGCGCTCCAGACGTCGAGGATAGGATCGACGAGCGACCACGCCGCTTCGACGGAATCACCGCGGTCGAACAGGGTCGCGTCGCCGCGCAGGCAGTCGTTGAGCAAAGTGGCGTAGGCGCTGCGCGAGCCGCCGCCGAATCCCTCCTTGTAGCTGAAGTTCATGGCCACGTTGCCGATGCTCATTTCGGTTCCGGGCTTTTTTGCGCCGAACGACACGCACACGCCTTCGTCGGGTTGAATATTCAACACCAGGCGATTGGGCTGGATGTCCCTGTTGCGGAACACAATGTGCGGAGCGCAGCGGAACTGAATCATGATCTCCGTGGTGCGCTTGGCCAGCCGTTTCCCGGTGCGCAAATAAAACGGAACGCCGGCCCAACGCCAGTTGTCGATAAGGACGCGCATCGCCACGAACGTTTCGGTGCGCGAATGGGCGTTCACACCGGGCTCGGCGCGATATCCGGTGACGCCTTTGTCTGACAATTTCCCCGGAGCATATTGGCCGCGCACCGTCGATTGCGCGACCATCTCCAGATCGTAGGGGCGGATGGACTGCAGAATCTTGAGCTTTTCGTTGCGGACGGCGGTGGCGTCGAATGAGGCGGGTGGTTCAACGGCGACGAGAGAGGTCAGTTGCAGGACATGGCTTTGGATCATATCGCGCAGCGCGCCGGCGGTTTCGTAAAAACCGCCACGGCGCTCGACGCCGAGTGTTTCTGCGGCGGTGATCTGAACGTGATCGACGTAATTGCGGTTCCACAGTGGCTCAAAAATTCCGTTGCTGAAGCGAAGGACGAGCAGGTTCTGGACGGTGTCCTTGCCAAGATAATGATCGATGCGGTAGACCTGCTTCTCCTCGAAGGAGTTCAGGACGATCTTATTGAGATCCTTCGCGGAGGCAAGGTCTCGGCCGAAGGGCTTCTCCACAATGATGCGCACCCAGGAATTCGGCGTGCCCGGCCGGGCCAGCCCCGCTTTTCCCAGATGTTCGATGATGTCGCGGTAAACCTCCGGGGGAGTGGAGAGGTAGAACAAACGATTGCCACCCAGATTCTTTTGCTGATCGATTTCGGCAAGACGCTTCGCGACCGCGGTGTAGGCTGCGCCGTCGCCGTACTCGCCATGAAAATAGAAAAGGTTGGAGACGAACTCGTCCCACTTGGCGGGGTCGATCGGACCGACTTCTGAAATCGTCTTAGCGGCCTCGCTGACACTGGCGCGGAAGGATTCGTCGGTCATGGGCGTGCGCGCAAAGCCGATGATCGCGTAGCGCTCACCCAAAGATTTATGTTGCGCCAGGTCGTACATGGCCGGGATGACCTTGCGCTTGGCAAGATCGCCCGAGGCCCCGAACAAGACGATGGCGCAAGGTTCGGCGGTTCCGCCATACAGAGAACCGTTTCGAGAAGTCTCGTCAGCCATGGATTCCCTCCAGATGAAGGTGAGCGCGGTCGTTTGATGCCGATAGGCCCAAAGACTATACCTCAATCCCCAGGGCCCGCAGGTCGGTTCGAAGCTGCGTCGCGTTTTTGTGCTGGATGACGTGCATGCCCAGGCGCCTGGGATTTTCAAGATTCAAGCTGCGGTCGTCGATAAACACCGAAATGGCCGGAGCCCGCTGAGAAACCTCGAGGGCCATCCGGTAAATGGTCTCCTCTGGCTTTCGGTGGTTCAAATAACACGAACTGAAGAAGACCTGGAAATCCCTTCGCAGATTGAAAGCCTCGATGCGGTAGTCGTTCAATTCGCGAGGTTCATTGTTAATGGACGCCACGAAGTACTTTTTGGTTCTGGCCACATCGGAAAGGACCGCGCGCGTCTCTGGATATTCCTTGGACTGGGCAAACATGAAAGCGGTGAATTCCTCCCTGCTGAAGGGCCATGTGCGGTAGAAAAGAGTGCGGTCCAAATATTGATTCAACGTGATCTGGCCGGAATCGAAAGCGGGAAAGGACAAATCGTGCCGTTCGCGGAATTCCTCGCCATCGAGGTTAAATGCCTGGATCGCGTCGTTGCGGGAATTATGGTCCCATCCGTTGGTGAGGATTACGCCACCGATGTCCCAGAAAAGCGAATTAATTTCGGGCACAGATGCCTCCAGGCAAAGAAATCGACACATATCAGATTCGCGCACGCGACGAAAGTTAAAATTCAGCCATGACCCGGTGTATTGCCAGGGGAGGCAAATCTAGCGGAGAATGAAGGTTTGGAGGGGTGAATGGCCAACGATCCGTGTGATCCGACACCCGTGCCGAGCGAACCGATTAAGCCCGGGACACGTATGGTGCACTGTGTGAAGTTCGACAAAGACCTGCCGGGCCTGGACCGCGTGCCCTGGAGAGGGGAACTTGGGAAGCGCGTGTACGAAAATGTGTCGAAAGAAGCGTGGAAGCTTTGGGTGGAATATTCGAAGATGCTCATGAATGAATACCGGCTGAATCCGCTGGATGCAAATTCCCAAAAAATCATGGAAGAACAGATGGAACAGTTTTTCTTCGGGGAAGGCGCGAAGCTGCCGGAAGGATATGTTCCGCCGAAGGCTAAAGGGTGAATCGGATACTCCGTTTAGGACTGCGCAGTCCGCAGTGGGTGCTCTACAGGAAGGCGGGGAGTCAGCGTGAGGTGGAGTTTGCTGTGCGCCTCGTGTAGCGCATGCTCGACGGCCGCGGGTTCCGCGGCGCGCGCAAACAAAAAGCCTAGATAACTTGAGCCTTCAGGCCACGCGGCAATGTAATCATGGAGCCGCGCCGTGATTTCAAGGCTGGTGATATGCGGAGTTTTTCGCGCGTCGTTTTCCCCTTCCACCTTTTCCAGAATGCCACTGCGAGGCACGGGAATCATCATCACGCCGGAAGCCGCCGATTCGCGAGGCGCATCGCTGCCGGGCAGGCCGAGTTCGTGGCGCAAAAGCAACTCTTCGAGTCCAATGCTTCCTTCTTCGCCGGGAAGTACAAATTGCAGTGAACGCGCGCAAAGACCGCCAATCGGACGCGCCGCGACTTCAATGGGCCAGACCCCCTGATTGTTGAGGCGGAATTCGCCGTGCACTGGCCCGTGAGTCAGACCGAGAGCTTGGACGGTGCTCCGAAACGATTGCTCGATTGCGTCTTGTTCTTTTGCACCTAGCCGCGAGGGCGTTACGTAAACCGTTTCCTCGAAGTACGGTCCCTCGAGGGGGTCAGGCTTATCGAAGATGGCTAAGACTCGCAGGGTTCCTTCGGTAAGGAGTCCTTCGACGGCAACTTCCCTGCCCTCAAGATAGCCTTCCACGAGCAATTGATCGAGATGGGGCTCGCGCGTGGCACGAATTTCCGGCGACTCCAGCAAGCGCTTAATCCGCGTCGCGGCGGAAATAAATTCGTCGCGGTTGTTTGCGCGCACGACCCCCTGACTGGCGGAAAGCGAAACGGGCTTCAACACGCAGGGATAGCGAATACTGAGCAGCGATGGCTCCGATAGAGGTTCAAGTGGCAAGGTGCGAAACCACGGTACCGATAGACCCGCATCACGCAGCACCTCGCGCATGCGGAGCTTGCTGCGGCAAGCTTCCACGCTTGCGGGATGATTGTGCGCGAGGCCAAGTCCCCGCGCGACATAGGCCGCCGCTACAGTCGGACGGTCTCCAATTGCGAGCACGCCGTCGACTTGTCGCGCGCGTTCCGCTTCGAGCACAGACCCTGCCGCGGCTTCGGGCAGCTCGAAGTGCACGGCGAGCGCCCGATCGTTCCAAGGGTCGGGAAGGACATGGCAACGGTCGGTTACATATGCAAGCTCGACCTCGAGCTTGTTCGCCGCGGCTTCGAGGGAGCGCGTCTGGTAGCCCAATTTCGAGGCAAACAACAATATGCGTTTGTTGGGAGACATGAAGCTCGCAGGTGCCGCGTCTATAAAAAGGTTTCGGCCTTGCGCACGGCGTCTTTGGCGCCGGCAATCGAGACGAACTGGTCTCGGGTTGGCTCCGCGCAACAATACCAGGCCTCATTGAGGTAGGGCACGGTCACAGGCGGCGCCAAGTGGGGCGGCGTTTTCAATGGCAAATCGCGTTGAGTCTTTCGGCCAACGGCACGGTACATTTTTTCGAAAGTCGCGCTGCGGCTGGCCCCGGCCTTATCGCTAGCGGCAACGATTTCTTGCAACTCTTCACAAAGCTGGTCCACTCCAGGATCCGGATTTTTCCATGGGTAGACGAGCGCAGCAGCATCGAAGAGGCCGATAACCTGCCGAACTTCCTCCAGCTCGAGTAGACGCGAGTTGGCCGTAATCAAAAGGCGAATCGCCAATTGAATCGGCGCGACGGCCTCGGCGAGATCAAGCCGCTGGAGCTGTTCAAACAAATCGACAATCTCGTCGAACGTTGTCCATGGCGTGAACGGAACAAACGTCGGCTGCAGCGTGATGCCAACGCCGCGGCAGAGCTCAACGACACGGAAGAAATCCTCCCGCGTGTGATTCTTCTCAAGTCTCTTCAAGACAGAGTTGTCCAGGGATTCCACGGCAGAAATGATGAACAGACATCCCGTATCGCGGAGGGTCCGCAATAACTCCGCGTTTTTCAGGAGATGCTCGATTTTAATCGTTACGTCGTACGTGAGCTGAGGGAACTCGCGATGGAGCGCCTCCGCCAGCGGAATGGCGTGGCCAATTCCGTTAAAAAAATCGGGGTCGCCCAGCGTGATGTGCTGCGCGCCGGCATCTACTTGTTGGCGGATGTCGGCCAGCACAACGTCGCGATCGACGACGCGGAATACGCCGTCGTAGACAGGCACGATCGGGCAATGCCGGCAGTGATGCTTGCAGCCGCGACTAGCTTCCGTGTATCCGACGGTGCGATGTTCGCCGGACGGCAGCACGAGGTGCGCGTAAGAACGCAGATTGGGAAGGCCTGAGCGGTCTGGAACATGGAAACGCAGACGCGCTAGGGAGACACTCGAGTCTAGCGGACGGTTTCGCAGGATCGCCGAGAGTCCGGAAAGATGCTCCGCGAGGTCAACGAGCGATTGCTCAAATTCGCCTCCGAGCAGCGTGGTGATTCCGTGGGAACGCAAAATGTCCGAGGAGAGAGTGGCGTAAAGACCGTAGGCACAAAGATGCGCTGTCGGATTGATGCGCCGGACGGGCTCGAGCAGTTCGACGCTCAACCGCGTGGCCGTGTGCATGGGCACATAGAAAGCGATCAAATCCGCTTCGCGAAGCGCTTGCCCGTCCAGAGCTTCGCGGGACAGGTCCATGCACGTGACCGAGTACCCGCGCTTGCGCAGCCAGGCCGCGGGTGATGCCAGGCCAAACGGCTGGTGTCCCAATTCGTAGGTCGAAATCAGCGTGATCTTCACAGCGCTTCAATTATAGCCAAACGGCGACCTGTCGTAATTTCGGTTATGATAAGAGGTTCAGCATCCCTCGAAAGGAAGTGAGCATGCCCATCTCCGCAGCAAACTCCTTCGGCACGCGGGACAGTTTGAACGTCGGCGCACAGGCGTTCGAGATTCATCGCCTCGAAAAGCTGGAAAAGCACGGATTTGGCTCCCTCGCACATGTTCCCTTCTCCCTGCGCATCCTCCTTGAAAATCTGCTGCGTTTTGAAGATGGCCGTTTCGTGCATGCCGATCACATCCGCGCCTTGGCGAGATGGAAACCGGGCGCTCCGCAGAAAGAAATTGCGTTTATGCCTGCGCGCGTCCTTTTGCAGGATTTCACAGGCGTGCCAGCGGTCGTTGACCTCGCCTCGATGCGCGAAGCGATGCAAAAGCTTGGCGGCAATCCTAAGCGCATCAATCCCCTTTTCCCGGCCGAACTGGTGATTGACCACTCGGTTCAAGTGGACAGCTTCGGAAATGTGGACGCCTTCGGACTGAATGCGGAACTGGAATTCCAGCGCAATATCGAGCGATATCAATTTTTGCGGTGGGGACAAAACGCGTTTCGCAACTTCAAGGTTGTCCCGCCGGACACGGGCATCTGCCATCAGGTCAACATTGAATACCTGGCGCGCGTGGTCTGCGCGATGCCCAACGGCAACCGCCTGGAAGCTTATCCCGACTCGCTCGTCGGCACCGATTCGCACACGACGATGGTGAACGCGCTCGGCGTGTTCGGATGGGGCGTGGGTGGAATTGAGGCAGAAGCGGCCATGCTGGGCCAACCGCTATCGATGCTCGTGCCGGAAGTCGTGGGCTTCAAGTTGGACGGGCGACTGCGGGAAGGCACTACCGCAACGGATCTGGTTCTTACCGTTACGGAGATGCTGCGGAAGAAAGGCGTGGTCGGAAAATTCGTCGAGTTTTACGGCGTGGGACTGTCCAGCCTGAGCGTGCCTGACCGAGCGACCATTGCGAACATGGCTCCGGAATATGGCGCCACCATGGGCTTTTTCCCAGTGGACAACGAAACGTTGTCCTACCTGGCCTTCACCGCGCGAAGCCAGGAACAGATCGCGCTGGTCGAGGCTTATTGCAAGGAGCAAGCGCTTTTCCGCACCGATAGCACGCCTGATCCGCAATTTAGCGACAAGCTCGAACTCGATCTCGCGACCGTTGAGGCTACCGTGGCTGGGCCGAAACGGCCGCAGGATCGCGTAGCGCTGAAAAACGCGAAAAGTTCGTTTACGAAGGTTGTGGAAGGAGCGCCGGCGAAAGAAGTGTCGGTGAAAAACAATGGCGACCACTTCCCGCTTTCGAGCGGCGCTGTCGTTATTGCGGCAATCACGAGCTGCACGAATACGTCGAACCCTTCGCTGATGCTCGGCGCAGGCCTGCTGGCGAAAAAGGCCGTCGAGCGCGGATTGCAGGTGAAACCCTGGGTGAAAACCAGCCTTGCGCCGGGCTCGAAGGTGGTCACGGATTATCTGCAAGCGTCCGGCCTGATGGTATATCTCGAGAAGCTGAAATTCCATCTGGTAGGCTACGGGTGCACAACGTGCATCGGCAACAGCGGGCCACTGCCGGACCCGATTGGGGCGGCGATCAAGGAAAACAATATGGTGGCGGTGGCAGTGCTGAGCGGTAACCGCAATTTCGAAGGACGTGTGCACCCGCTCGTGCGAGCCAACTATCTGGCGTCGCCGCCGCTCGTGGTGGCTTATGCGCTTGCAGGCCGGATGGACATGGATCTCACGACTGAGCCGCTTGGAAACGATACAGCCGGTAAGCCCGTGTACCTGCGCGACATCTGGCCGACTCCACAAGAAGTGGAATCCACGGTACGCAAGGCGGTTTCGACGGAGCAGTACAGTAAAGAATATAGCGAAGTGTTTGACGGAGATGCGCGATGGAAGGCCATGAAGGTGCCCGAAGGCGACCTTTATAAATGGGACGCGAACTCCACATACATCAAATTGCCGCCCTATTTCGAAAATATGCCCAAGACACCGCAAGTGCTTGGGGATATTCGCGGCGCTCGCGTTTTGGCCGTGCTCGGCGACAGTGTGACAACCGACCACATTTCTCCGGCCGGCTCCATCGCGGTGGATTCACCGGCCGGGAAGTATTTAATCGCGCATGGCGTGAAACCGCACGAGTTCAACTCCTACGGTGCGCGACGCGGCAATCACGAAGTAATGATGCGCGGAACTTTTGCCAACATTCGCCTGCGCAATCAGCTCGCTCCCGGCACGGAAGGAAGCTGGACAGTCCATCTGCCGGACGGCGAGAAAATGTTTATTTACGACGCCGCGGTGAAATATCGCGAAGAAGGCGTGCCGCTGCTGGTGATTGCCGGTAAGGAGTATGGCTCCGGGTCATCGCGCGATTGGGCGGCCAAGGGCACGCGACTGCTCGGCGCGCGAGCGGTCTTGGCAGAAAGTTTCGAGCGAATCCACCGCAGCAACCTAGTGGGCATGGGCGTGCTGCCGCTGGAGTTCAAGTCGGGCGAAAATCGCGAGTCGCTCGGATTGACCGGACATGAAGTGTTCGACATCGGAGGCGTCGCTACCATGGCACCGAGGACGGAAGCCACCCTACACGCAAAATCCCCGGACGGTGCGGCAAAAACCTTCAAGGCGATTATTCGCGTGGATACGCCCGAGGAAGTCAGCTACTACCGGCACGGCGGAATCTTGCAGTATGTGCTGCGGCAGATGCTCGAGTAGTTAGGCAAGGATCAATTGGATTAACTATTCCTGCTGACCGCCTTGGATTTGCTTTTAACGCGCCAAAAGAGCACCACTCCGGCAAGGATCGAAACAAGACTTGCAACTTGCGCGTTGGACATGCCGAGTATCCATGGCGGGTTGATACGGATGATCTCCACCAGAAAACGAGCGACACCGGTGAGGATCAGATAACTGCAGAAAATTTCGCCGTCCGCTTTCTGCCCTTTGATTGCCTTGCTGCCCCTGTACCAAAGTAACGCGCCGATCGCACACCAAATGATCAGCTCATAAAGCGGAGCCGGATGCACGCGCTCCGTGGTGGGCACCACGCCGTTTGGAAAGCTCATTCCCCAGGGCAGGGACGTCGGTTTGCCGTAATCGCCGTCACCCGAAAGGAAGCAGCCGATTCGTCCGATGCCGTAGCCAAAAGCCGCGGCGGGCGAGCACGCGTCAAGAAACTCCAAAAGCGGCAATTTGGCGCGCCAACCGAGCAGCAACATGGTGCCAAATCCACCTAGGAAGCCACCGAACCACGCGAATCCATAGCGATTGAACAAAAGCGGCAAAGGATTAGCAAAGAATACGGCGGGCTCCTCGAGCAAGTGATAAAGCTTGGCCCCGGCGATACCGGCCAGACCCGCAATGGTGATCATCAGAAATGCATCGGCCTTCATGCCGCGCCGGTTGAAATCGGCCTGCAGGATGTAGGCCGCGGTGATCAGCGCTATGGCGACCATTAGTCCGAATGTGGGTAGATTGAGCGGCCCTATGTGAAGGTAGGGGATCATTCGTCAGCGTTTGTTTCGGGTAAGCCTCTCAAAAGTATACACGAGCGAAGACTTCAGTCCGCGCGGGGACGTCGATGAAGAAGGAGCCCGAGCGTAAGCCAGATCGCGAGAGCAAACCACTCCACCCGCGTGAAATGACCGGGGAAGATCGGTAGCCACTTCATCAACACGAGCAAAAGCGATACGAGAATACCAAGAGACGCGGCGATACGTTGCGCTCCAGCTTTTTCCACTGCGCAAAACGACACGCACGTGGCCAGCCAGCCGAATGCGGGGGCGAACGACCCAACTTCGGTTACCGGCACGAGCAGAGCGTCGCCGAGGAGCAGGCCAATCAGCGTGACGGCTGTAACCGCGAGGATAGCGGTTGCCGGAGTCTGGTGCCGGGCGTGGACGGCGCCAAACACGCTGGGAATTGTGCCTCGCCTACCGAAGGCGAACAAAAGCCGCGTGCAAGCCACGAAGTTTCCATTGAAGACCTGGAGCAATCCGACGAGAGAAATCCCCAGAACGAGCCGCGCCGGCCAAGCGGAGTGCGTGCCCTGCTCGAAGGCGATGGCCGTGGCGAAACGCCTCCCCAGCAGGCTCTGCCATGGCGCGACGAAACTGGCGGCGCCGATAACCAAGACATAAAAACTGGCTCCGATCAGGAGGGCCATTGCGATAGCCCTAAAGAAATCCGAGGCCGGAAAGCCCGGATGCGATTCCTCCGCCACTTTCGGTATGGATTCGAAGCCAGTCACAAAATAAGGAACGATCTGGAGCGTAAGAAGAATGGAGATCAGGGGAGCCTGGCTGAAGTACGGACGGAGGTTGCTCGTAGACCCGGCGTGCGCGCAGACCACAACAAGAAGTAGAACCACGCCCAGCACAGCCGAGGTCGCCCAGTTCTGGAAAATGGCGCTGCCTTGAATGCCGCGGTAATTCAGCCAGGCAAGAAAGAGGGTTATAGCCGCGCCGAGCAAGACACGCGGAAGAAATACGGGCTCACCCGCAACGCGATACAGTTCGAACCGGTCAATTTGTGGAAACAGATACGCGGCGAGCTTTCCAACGGCCACCGCTTCCCAGGGGCAGACAATGAAGTAGGCGAGGAACATGATCCAGCCCGTGAAATAACTGACCCATGGCGGAAATACCTGCGCGGTGTAGGCCGCTTCTCCGGCCGCATCGGGCAGCCGCTTGAGCCATTGGCCGTAAACGTATCCGACCGGGAGAAGTAGAATTCCGCCAACCGCAAAACCCAGCATTGCGCCAAACGGGCCACCACGAAGCAGCCAGTCGTCCATCAGGACGACCCAGCCGGTACCGATCATCGTGCCAAAGCCGAGCGCAAAATAATTCCAGAAGCTCAGCTGGCGCGCGAGAGTGGTCATTGGCGGGAGGGAGCCGGAAGAACGCCGGAGCGGGTCATCGAGCCGTATGCTATGAGGCGCGAGCGCCTTGCGTCAACTGAACGCGGAACGGTCCCCAAGAAATCATAAGCTTCGGAATGATTTATGGAAGATCACCACAATCCATCGGTTGAAGCCGACCCAATTGAACGAATGAAAGAAGCCGTCTGAAAGCTTTTGCCTCGCCGTTGTGTCTGCAACTAAAATGCGCATGGCCGTTGTCACGGAACAATTGGAGTCGCTATGCCATTGAATGCTGCCATCGTTGGATTGGGTTTTGTTGGGCGCGCGCACTTGGATGCGCTGCGGCGACTTGGAATCCCAGTGCAGGGCTCGCTGGGCAGCACGGCGGAGCGTTCGAAAGCAACAGCCGACTCCTTGCATTTGCCCCATGCCTACGCGTCGCTCGACGAGCTAGCCTCCGATCCCTCCGTGCAGGTCGTGCATCTATGCACTCCAAATCACCTGCACTTTCAGGAAGCCAGCCAGTTGCTGCGCGCCGGTAAACATGTTTTGTGCGAGAAGCCACTGGCGCTCGATTCGCGGGAGTCTGCGGCGCTGGTCTCGTTGCTAAAACAAACGGGACTCGTTGGCGGCGTTGCGTACAACTTGCGCTACTACCCGCTTTGCCAGGAAGCACGCGCTTTGATTCGAGGCGGCGCGATTGGTCACGTGAAGCTCGTCCACGGAAGTTTTCTGCAGGACTGGCTGCTTTTCGCCACCGACTGGAACTGGCGCCTGGAATCGAAACTCGGCGGAGACCTTCGCGCCGTCTCTGACATCGGGACGCACTGGATGGACCTGGCGATGTGGCTCGCTGGTAGCAAGATTTCCGAAGTATGCGCGGACTTGGCCACCATTTTGCCCACGCGGCGCAGACCCAAGGGACGCGTTGAATCGTTCCAGAAAGCGGAAAGCAGCGAGACTGAAGAAGTGATGATCACGACGGACGACTACGCTTCCGTGCTGCTGCGTTTTGAAAATGAAGCGCGGGGCGTAGTCACCGTCTCGCAGGTAAGCGCGGGACGGAAAGCGCGCTTGTGGTTTGAGATTGACGGCTCGGAAGGTTCGCTGGCGTTCGACTCGGAATCGCCGAATCAACTTTGGATTGGACGCCGCGATCGAGCCTGCGAAGTTTTGCCGAAAGATCCGGCGCT
>Ga0187783_10003454_pt1 | contig 11631 bp, 12 predicted proteins | sample 1015_SJ02_MP02_2_FD_132471 | JGI IMG/M metagenome (GOLD analysis project Ga0187783, IMG submission 132471) | Tropical peat soil microbial communities from peatlands in Department of Meta, Colombia - 1015_SJ02_MP02_20_MG | ecosystem: Environmental > Terrestrial > Soil > Wetlands > Peat | place... | reverse complement strand
CGCGCCTGCAGCGTCTGCCCGGTGCGCTCCTCGAGCTCGTCGGAAGTCAGCCGTCCGGCCTGGAAGTGCTCGCTGAGCTCCGCCAGCACGACGTCCCGGTCGGCGTCCGATGCCCTCATGGTGGGCGGGTACCGGCCTGCCCAGTCGTTCATCGCCACCCTGCCTTAGCCCCGACGATCCGGCCACATCACGACGTCCGGTGATCTGCTTCGCTGCTCCCATTCTCCCGCTGCCGGGCCAGGGTCGCCACTGCCCGCCGTCACCGGCAGGCGGTGACAGATGTCACCCATCCGGTCGAGCGAGTAGCCGGCCCGCGGACCGGGCATGTTCACCGGACCGCCGGGCACGGGGCTAACGGTGGTCAGGCACGGGGGAACTGCCGCACGTGACGCCCACAGAACAAGGGCTCGACACCCTGCTCGCCGTGGTTCTGGTGGCCGCCCTAGCGCCGGCGGTCGTCGCCGTGCTACCCGGCCCGCGCATCCCGCAGGTCGTCGTGCTCATCTTCGGCGGCATCGTGATCGGCCCGCAGGGCCTCGACATCGGCCACCCCGCCGACATCTCGCTGCTCTCTGACATCGGCCTGGGCTTCCTGTTCCTGCTGGCGGGCTACGAGCTGCAACCTGGCCAGCTGCGCGAGCGATCGGGGCGGTTGGCTATGACCGGCTGGCTGGTGAGTGCCACGCTGGCGGTGGCCGCCGTCGCGGTGCTCGCCTCGTTCGGCTTTGTCCGCGACTTCGTGCCGATCGGGCTCGCGCTGACGACGACAGCGCTCGGCACGCTGCTGCCGATCCTGCAGGATAACGACATGATGTCCGGCGACTTCGGCAGGTACGTGCTGGCCGCAGGCGCTGTCGGCGAGCTGTTCCCGATCCTGGCGATCGCCGTCTTTCTCACCAGACGCAGCGAGTACGTGGCGATCGGGTCGCTGATCGCGGTGCTTGTCGCCGCGCTGCTGCTGACCGCAGCGCCCCGGCTGGTCGGCGAGCGACGACTCCGCGCGCTGGTCAAGCAGGGCCAGCGCGCCACCGCGCAGACGACGCTGCGCTGGTCCATCGTGCTGCTGATCGTGCTGCTGACGCTGGCCGCCCAATTCGGATTGGACGTCGTCCTCGGCGCGGTACTGGCCGGCCTCGTGCTACGGCGGTGGACGCAAAGGATGGGGGTGGACGTCAAGCCGCTCGAGGACAAGCTCGACGCGGTGGGCTACGGCGTTTTCATCCCGGTGTTCTTCGTCTCCTCCGGCATGTCCCTGGACATCCGCTCGATCGCCGCGAACCCGGCCCGGCTCGTCGTGTTCGCGGTTCTGCTCCTCGTCGTGCGTGGCCTGCCGTCGCTGCTGGTCTACGCCAGGGTGCTGCCGTTCCGGGAGCGACTCGAGATGACCTTCATCACCGCGACCACCATGCCGCTGCTGATCGCACTCGCCGCGATCGGCCTCAGCGACGGCGTCATGCTGCCGTCGAACGCAGCCGCGCTGGTGGGCGCCGGGGTCGTCTCGGTGCTCGTGTACCCGGCCATCGCCACCATGCTGCATCGCAGCGCGGTCAGATCCGCGCCGCGATGAACGCCGCGAGGGTGCCCAGCGTTTCCAGTGCGTCCAGGTTGAGATCCTCGGCGGCGACGTCCACGCCGTACCGGCGCTGGACTTGCCGCAGCAGCAGCGTGCCGGCCAGCGAGTCCAGCCCGGCGCCGCCCCGCAGCAGCGGGGTTGCCGGCTCGATGCCGCGCAGCTCGGCCCGCCCGGTGATCTCGGCCAGCAGATCGCCCAGTTCGCCGGCCAGCTGGTCCGTGGCATCCGTCACGACAGTGCCACCACGAAGTCGGGCAGCGGGGGCAGCTCCCCGGCCAGCGGTCGGCTGAACAGCGCCCGACCGTCGGGACCAGTCGCGCCCGGTTCGGCGCGGAACCCCGCGGCCGCCAGGGCCAGCCGGAACGGCACGTTACGGTCGGTCACCCGGCACGGCACCGTCAGCTCCGTAGCGCCTGCCGCGGCGGCCGCCCGGCACAGCCACGCCAGCAGCGCGTCGAGTGCGCCGCGGCCGAGCGCGCGGCAGGACATCATCACCAGGGGCACCGTCGCCGCCGGCCCTGGCGAGTGGCCGCCTGCGCTGCCGGTCAGGATCGCGGCGCCCACTAGCCCGTCGTCACCAAAGTCGTCGGCCAATCTCACCGTCGTCACCTGGTGGCCCGCCGACGTCAGCAGTCCGGCCAGCTCCGCCTCGGCAACCGGCTGCCCGGCCGAGTTCAGCTGGTGCGTCCGGACCGACAGCTCGTGCAGGCGGGGCACGTCGGCCGCGGTGGCGCGCGCGATGCTGACGCGCGTTCCTACCTGCCGCAGGAACTCCGCGCGGGTGCCGCCGAAATCGTGAGCGGCCGCCTGGCGTCGCCCGCGGTTCGCATACAGCTCGCCACGGCGGCGCGCCTCGGCGGTCAGCACCGGGGGGCTGAACTGCGGCCAGCCCGCCGCCTCGGCTGCCTCCTCGGGTGTCAGCACGAGCACGCCGGGCAGCACGGCCGCGACTTCGGCCCGCTCCACCATGTCGTCATCGACGAACGCCATCGAGTCGGTTGGCACGTCCAGACTGGCCGCTATCCGGCGGATGGCCGCCGGCTTGGCATCCCACCCGCACTCGACCGCAGCGAGTTCCAGCCCTGCGAGCCGCTGCACGTACTCGCCGGCGGCCGGCGGGTTCCGGCTCGCGACCGCTTGCAGGATGCCGCGGCCGGCCAGTTCACGCAGCACGCCGAGCAGTACTTTGTCGGCCGGCGGTGGCTGCTGGTCGGACTCCAGGTAGATGCCATCCAGCAGGGTGTTGTCGATGTCCCAGACGACGCACTTGATCAAGGCGCCTTCCGCGCCTCCGCGGGGGGACACGGTGCCCCCTGGGGGAGCCCCAGACCCCGACGGCCCGGAACCCCCCGAAGTGCTGCCGCTAGCCACGGGGTCCGCCGTTTGCCGACGGCGGTAGAGCCCGGCCGGAGCTGTCGGTCGGCTCGGCCTTGCGCTCCATTGTCAGGTGCGTGGCGGTGAAGCCGTACTTCCGGTACAGCGTCCGCATGCCGAGGTTGCCCGCGTGAACCTTGCCGGTCAAGTGGGTCAGCCCGGCATCGCCGGCCGCCGCGAGCACCGCCGCCATCAGTAGCTCGCCGATCGCGGCCCGGTCCGGGATATTGGCAGTGGCCAGCGACCGGAAATTGCCGTACCGGTCGCCGGTGAGCGAGTTGGTCCTCGCCGACACCCAGGCCCAGCCGACGGGCACCTCGGGCGCGGCCTGGGCGGCGGCGACCAGCATGATCTCCCCCGGCTTGCCGAGCGCGCCCGTAACCCGCTTGCGGTGCAGCGCCGGGTCGGTGATGGCGTCCGCAGCGAAGGCAACGATGGCAATGTCGATCTCGTACGCCACGATCGCCTCGACGTCTGCGGCCGTTGCGGTCCGGACGAGGTACCCCGTCATCGGTCTCGCCGCCGTTGGCGGGGCTGCTGCTGGCCTCCGGAGGCGACGGCGCGAACCCCCCGATCGAGGGGCATGGGCCGGAAGACGGTGCCGCCGCACCTTGGGCAGCCGGCCGCCTGCAGCGTCGCGATCTGCGGCCAGCGCGCTCCGGGCCCCACCTCGTGAATCTCGCGGCAGTCGGCACACCGGTATGGCCTCGTGGCTACGGCCCGGCCGTCTGCCGTATAGAGCGGCCCGTCGTAATCCCCCGCGATGAGTGGCCGGGCCCCGGCCGCCGTGCGGAGGTAGTACAGGTTGCTGGTGCCCGCCAGCACGCCCGCACCCAGGTACTCGTTGAAGGCTGGCGCCAGCGACTTGACCACTAGTCCCATCTCGGCCATGGCCTGCTGCACCGCAATGGTCTCGTCCGGCCGTCGCGCGCCAAAGGAAAAGAAGACGTGCCGACCCGGCTGCGGCGCCAGCGCGGACACCGCCCGACTCAGGAACAGCCGCGCTCCGGCCACGGTGTACGGCGGGTCTGTCAGCACCACATCGAACCCGCCCGCGAGCTCGGCGGGCAGTGGGTGGCGCAAGTCATGCTGAACCGTCTCGACGGCTATCCCGGTATCGGCCACATTCCGGTCGACCCAGGCCAGGATGTCGGCGTCGGTGTCGACGACCGTGAGCCTGCGGATCGCTCGCGCATTGCCGGTCAGCGCGGCGAAGTGCGCGATAGCGACGGAAACGAGGTCGTCGTCACCGAGCAGGATGATGCGCTGCCCGGCCAGGGCGCGGACCCGGTGCAGCCGCATCACTCGGCTCAGCTTGGTGTCAACGGTGCAGTGCGTCTGATCGAGCTCGGCCTTCGCGCCGGGCGTCCCCGCCGCGATCTCGTGCAGGGTGGCAGCTAGGCCGGCCAGCTCTGGCGGGACGATCTCCCCGCGCCCGCCGCACTCTGGGCAGCTGACCCGCAAGTCCACCGCGAGATTCGCCTCGGCCACCGCGGCCCGGCCGCTGACCGTGAGACGGACCGGCCGCTGGGTATCCACGATGCCGTGCTTGCGCAGCTCGTTGCAGCTCGCCGCCACAATCGGCACCGGCAGCTCGGCGAGCCTGGCGATCTCGCGCACCGCGGCCGGCTCGGCCGTCAGGATAGCTGAGAGGATGTCGCGGATGCCCGATTCGCCCTCTGCCAGGCCGACGTCGGCCGAGACGGCGACCACTACTTCGTCTATGTCCATGGCTGTCTGCTCACCCGTACCACGCAGGGGGACGACCCGGAACCCCTGGCCACGGGTACGGTATTCTCCCACATCATGCCGTCCACAGACGCGGCGAGCCGCTACGCCGACCTGCGCCGGCGGGAAGCCAGCTCAGCCAAGCGCCTCTACGCCATCGACGCCGCCTGCACCCCGGCGTCGCCGGTGACCGACGTCGCTGTGCTGGCTGACCTCGCGGGGGCCGCAGTCCGGTCTGGTGGCGGGCACGTGCTCGCCAACAGCCACGTCGTGTTCCCGAATGGCGCACTCACTCTGGTTCTGATCCTGGCCGAGTCGCACCTGTCGATCCACACCTGGCCCGAGGAGCGCCTGATCGCGATCGACCTGTTCAGCTGCGGGGCGATCGACGGGCAGCGGGTTGTTGCCGAACTGACCGCCGCGCTGAAGCTGAGCGCCGTCCAGGTCGCAGAGGTCGAGCGGGGCATCCCCGGCCAGCGACGCGCATAGCCCGGCTTTCGCGTCGCATTGCTGGCTGCAATCACCCGGAACGGATGACGCTCCGCCGTCACGCCACGGGAACGGAGACCAGAGCGATCACACTCTTCGGGGGAGGGACCCAGATGAAGAACGGCCAGACCTATTCATCACCCGCTTTTCAGCTGAACAAGTCGTCGATCATTACCGGCGCCGTGCTCCTGGGCACCGGCGGCCTGATCGGGCTCATCGGCATGTTCGTCAGCGGAACCGCGATGGCGTCAGCCTGCCGCCAGTGGTTCCGTGAACTCGAAGTGACGCCGAGCGAAGCAGCCAGGCACAAGTGGAGCCAGACCAAGGCGGCAAGTGCGGCTGGCGCGGCCGCCTGGCAGCAGCACGACGGCCTGCAGCGCACGCACGCCTGAGCTGTCGGCTGGACAGCGGCAGCACATCCGCCGGGCGGTTCGGAGCGGCCGACCGGGCCGCCCGGCAGGAACCGAGCACATCTCCCAGGCCGGATCGGCACCGTCCGCGCCGTTCCGGTATCTCTATCGCGCCCCCACCGCTGATAACTCGAGTGGCGCGCAATCGCGCCACCGGACACTCGCTGCTCTGCCGAGCCGGGCCCGGGCGGCGTAGCCTGTCTCCTGTGACCAGGGCCATCCGCATCACGCTCGCCATCGCGCTGGCACCGCTAGCCACGTGGTGGCAGCTGGCCGGCCACCCGCCGTCGATGCCGGCGAGCGCGCTCGCCTTCGCGGCCGTGGCGCTGGTCGCCACCCTGCTCGCGGTAATTGCCCACGCGCGGCTGACGGACAGCACTATCCCTGCCGGTCCGCTGCTTCGGCGTGCCGTCGCGCTCCGCCGCAAGTCGTGGGGTGCCGTATTCCAGCGCCAGCGCGACCCGGATGCGGCGGGCCGTGCGCGGCCCAGGGCACCGTCGGCGGCCCCGGCGGCCGCCTGACCTCGCTCGCTGCCTAGCGCACCGGACGCGTTACCTGGCTCTGCGCCTCGCGGCCGCCTCCAGCTGACCCAGAAAATCTTCGACTGCTGGAGGGCAGTTCACCATGCTCGGATTCCTCAATGCGCCGATGGGCGTCGCCTATAACCTGCTGGTCACGCTGGCCCATCTGCTGGCACCGCTGCCGGGCGGGCTGGCCGCCGCCGCGGCGATCGTGATCTTCACCGTCGCGGTGCGGCTGCTGCTGTCGCCGCTCAGCTTTGCCGCGCTTCGCGGCCAGGCCGGTCTTGCCGAACTGCAGTCGCGGGTGGCCGAGCTGCGGACCCGCTATGGGCAGCAGCCGGATCGGCTGCAGCGCGAGCTCGCCGCGCTCTACCAGGCCCAGGGCGGCACGCTGCTAGCTGGCTGCCTGCCGCTGCTGGTGCAGCTGCCGTTCTTCAGCGTCCTGTACCGGCTGTTTCTGTCCAGGACGGTGGCCGGTCAGCCCAACGCGCTGCTGGCCAAGAGCCTGCTGGGCGCCCCGCTGAACAGCCACTGGCTTACCGGTCTGGGTCCGCTGAGCGCGCACGGCCTGGTATTCCTCGGCCTGCTCGCCCTGCTCGGCCTCGCCTGCTTCGCCGTCGCGCGGATCAGCCAGTCGGCTAGCCGCAGCGCACCGGTCGGGGGCGGCGCCGCGCCTGGCACCGGACTGGCCGGGCTGCTCGGCCGCGTGCTGCCCTACCTGACTCTGCTGATCGCCGCGTTCGTGCCGCTAGCGGCCGGGCTCTACCTGCTCACGACGACGTCGTGGACCGCGGTCGAGCGAGCCGTCTGGCAGCACCGGTCGGGCCGACCGGGTCCGGCGACAGGCGCAGCGGCCGGCTAGCAGGGCGCCGCTGCAACGTCGCAGAGGGCCACCGCCGGGTCGCCGAGCGCGATCGCTCGGCGCACAGACCAGCCAGCGGCCCGGAGGCGGGATAGGTTGCACTCGTGACTGAGCCAGCCATCCCGTACTTCGACACGTCCACGTGGCTACCTCGCGACGTCATCTCCGGCGGCTCGCGGATGATCCCGGTCCGCACTGCGGCCGGCGACTTCCGCGTGTGGACCAAGCGGATCGGCAACAATCCCGCGCTGAAGGTCCTGCTGCTGCACGGCGGCCCGGGCGCCACCAGCGAGCTCTATGAGGCCTTCGACACCCGGTTCCCGGCGGCCGGGATCGAGTACTACCACTACGACCAGCTCGGATCCTTCCGCAGCGACCAGCCGACTGACGCGTCGCTCTGGGACCTTGGCCGGTTTGTGGACGAGGTCGAGCAGGTCCGCCAGGCCCTCGGTCTTGACCAGACCAACTTCGTGCTGCTGGGCCAGTCGTGGGGCGGTCTGCTCGCGATGGAGTACGCAATCCATCACCAGCAGCACCTCAAGGGTCTGGTTATCTCCAACATGATGTCGAGCGCGCCGCTCTACAACGCCTACGCCCGCGACGTCCTCATGCCAGCCATGGACCAGGACGTGCTCGCCGAGATCAAGCAGCTCGAGGCAGATGGCAACACCAGCGAGCCGCGGTACGAGCAGCTGCTCATGGCCCACCACTACGTCCTGCACGTTTGCCGGATGCCGTTCGAAGACTGGCCTGACCCGGTGACCAGGTCGCTCGGGCACATCAACCCGGCGATCTACGTCCCCATGCAAGGGCCGAGCGAGCTCGGTCTCAGCGGCACGCTGGAGAACTGGGATCGGTCTGGCGACCTGCCCGGCATCACCGTGCCCACGCTGGTCATCGGCGCTACCCACGACACCATGGATCCCGCCCACATGCGCTGGATGGCGGGGCAGCTGCCGCAGGGCCAGTACCTGCTCTGCCCTGAGGGCAGCCATCTTGCTCAGTTCGACGACCCCGAGCACTACTTTCCGGGGCTGCTGAACTTCCTGACGTCGTTGTGAACCGTCGGGCTCGGCCATCTGGCGCCCGACCTGCGCAGCCCGAGTAGCTTAGAGGCGGTCCAGATAGGTCGCAGCAGGAGGAAGCCGTGAGTGGCGGAGTCGAGCACCTGATCCTCTCCGGGCCGGTGCTGCTCGCCATCCCCGTGGCAGCCGCCGCCGGGGCGGTCACCTTCCTGTCACCGTGCTGCCTGCCGCTGGTACCCGGCTACCTTTCCTACCTGACCGGCATGTCGGGGACCGCCGCGGCCGGGCGCCGGGAGGCCGAGCCCGTTCCGGCGGCAGCGCTGGCCCGGGCCGGGGCCACCGGGGCGCCTATCGGCGCGGGCGGCACCGATCCCGCCGACGGTACGGCCGGAGACTCAGTCGCAGCCACGGCCGCTCCGGCAGTCGCCACCCTGACGCGGCCGGCCCGTGGGCGCGTCGTATTCGGCACCCTGCTGTTCGTCCTGGGGTTCTCGGTCCTGTTCGCGATCGAGGGCGTCACCGTCGCCAGCGTCGGCGACGCGCTGCTCCGGCACCGGGAGGGGCTGACCCAGGTGCTGGGCGGGCTCATCATCCTGCTGGGCCTGCTGTTCATTGGCCTGTTCGACCGATTCAGCTTCGCCGGCCGGATCATCAAGCCCACGGCGCGGCCACGCGCCGGACTGGCGGGCGCGCCGCTCCTCGGCGTGCTGTTCGGCCTGGGCTGGACGCCGTGCAGCGGGCCCACGCTCAGCGCGGTGCTGCTCCTCGGCAGCACCAGCGGCACCGCCGTGCGGGGTGGCTTGCTGGCGTTCGTGTATGCCCTCGGCATCGGCATCCCGTTCCTGATCGTGGCGTTGGCGTTCAGCCGCGGTGCGACCGTGTTCGGCTTCGCCCGCCGGCACGCCCGGCTCATAACGAGGATCGGCGGCGTCATGCTGATTGCCGTCGGACTGCTGGAGGTCACCGGTGCGTGGCAGTCGGCGATCACCTGGCTGCAGGTGCACTGGCTGAGCGGCTACAGCACGTCACTGTGACCGCGCGGTCCTAGGCCGGGCTCGCGGAGCGGGAGTTCGACGTCCGGGCGGCACCGCGCGAGTGCACCGAATGAGCCCATAATGTCCCCGCGCGGGTACCCATCCACCGCAGCAATGCGCACTCGAAAAGGCGCACAAGCAATACCGACCGGACGGTACTCGAGACTCATTTACCCGACCGTCGGCTAACGTTCATCGCATACTCGCGTGCGTCTCCCGGCAAACAACCAATCTGGGTCGGCTCAGAGCCCGGGCGAACTGGCACCGAACACCATTCTGTGACGCTACGTAAAGGTTGACCGGCCTTGGCCAGAATGGCTTGTCTGCATACCGGAGCGGTGCAAGACTCAAGCATGTGGCAATAGCGCTCGGCGGCAGATTCTCGGACTCGCGCCCTGAAAGCCCGGTTCGTCCGGACGGTGAGCGGCGCGCCGGAAGCTGGTCAGCGCAGGTCACAGCCACCGACCCGACGTCGGATCTGGCCGTCGCCATTGATGGTGCCAATTCCGCTCCATCGACTGAGTCGCGCCTCGATGGCCACGGCAAAACGGCCGAAAAGTCGCCCACGGTCGCAGAAGTCAATTGGCCGCTCGTCAAGCAATCGTTTGCACACGTCGTGGCCGACAGCGCAAGCGCCATGGAGTATTTCTACGCGCGGCTTTTCATCATCAGCCCGGACGTGCGGGCGCTCTTCCCGACGAGCATGACGGCGCAGCGCGAGCGCCTGTTCGCGGCTCTGCGGCGCCTAGTCTGGACCCTCGACGGCGAGCCCGAGCGTGCGGATCTGCTGGCCCGACTTGGCCGCGATCACCGCCGGTACGGCGTGCTGGACAAGCACTACGAAGCCGTTGGCAGCGCGATGCGCGACACGCTCGAGTGCTATCTCGGCGACGCCTGGACCCCCGAGACGGCCAGCGCGTGGCAGGGCGCGCTTGAGTATTTCGCGGCCTGGATGAAGGCGGGTGCCGCCGCCGCGCAGGACTCGCCACCGTGGTGGATCGCGGAGATCGTCAGCCACGAACTGCGGTCGCCCGGCGTAGCCGTGCTCCGGCTGCGGACCGAACAGCCGTTCCCCTACCAGGCTGGCCAGTACGTACCGGTCCAGGTCAGCCGGTGGCCGCGGATCTGGCGGCCGTTCTCGGTTGCCAGCACGCCGCGACCGAGCGGACTGCTGGAACTGCACATCCGGGCCGTGCCCGGCGGACTGGTCAGCAACACCCTCGTGCACCACTCCAGCGTCGGCGACTCCGTCCTGCTCGGCGCGGCCGAGGGAGCCATGACGCTGACCTCATCGGACCGCGACCTACTCTGCCTGGCCGGAGGCACCGGCCTCGCGCCCATCAAGGCGATCATCGAGCAGGCCATCACCACAGACGTCGCGGCAGTTCACCCGCGGAAGATCACGCTCTTCTTCGGGGCCCGCCAGCACTTCGACCTCTACGACCTGGAAGACCTTCAGCTGCTCGAGGCGGCCTGCCCGTCGCTGCAGGTGATCCCCGTGCTATCCGAGCAGCCCGGCTATGCCGGAGTCACCGGCACGCTGCCCGACGCGGTCAGCGCGCGGGGGCCGTTCGAGAACACCGATGCCTATATCTGCGGCCCGCCCGCCATGGTCCGGCAGACCGCGGCCGTGCTGGCCGGCAGCATCCCGGACGGCGACATCCGCCACGACCCGATACCGTGACCGCGGCGGTCAGCTCTCGAGGTAGCGGTCGAAGAAGGCGTAGATTCGCCGCCAGGCATCCTCGGCGTCGGCAGGCTGGAATGACATCCGGGCGGCCTTGGCGAACACCGCTCCGGCACCCTGGGACTCGGTCATGAACCGATGCCCGGCACCCGGATACACCTCAACGTCGTGCGGCACCTCGAGGACCGCCAGCGCGCGCTGCAGCCGCTCAGGATGCTGGGTACCCATCGGGTCCCGGCCGCCAAAGCTGCCGACGATCGGGCACGCGCCCGATAGCACTCGCTCGGCGTCCTTGGGTACCTCGCCGTAGTTCACCGCCGCGACGTCGAAGCCGTGCCCTGGCGCGGACATCAGCGCGAAGCCGCCGCCCAGGCAGAAGCCGATGACGCCCGTCTTGCCCGTGCAGTCGGGCCGCGCCGCCAGGAATGCCCGCGCGCCGTCGATGACCGCGAACGCGGGCCCGCGGCCGGCGTGCACCTGCTGTATAGCGCTGCGCACGCACCGGATCCAGGTTCTGCCGTCGAACAGGTCAGGCGCCAGCGCGAGGTAGCCGTGCGCGGCGATGTCATCCGCCACCCGGCGAATCCCGTCGGTCAGGCCGAACGCCTCGTGCAGGACCACGATGCCTGGCCACGGGCCGGGACCCGTCGCGGGTACCGACAGGTGGCCGCGCCAGGTACGGTCAGCGGCGGTAAAGCTGATGTCGGGCATAGGGCAAACATTGCCACAATGCGAGCGCTGGTGCGCCGCCCGGCGGGCACCGACGCGCCGGTGTTCGTGGTCACCCGGCGTGCGCGGTCAGCGGGCGCGGGCGGCAGGCGATGCCATCCGCTGCTTGCAGAGTCCTAGCACGTTGGCGATGACCTGGTGACCGGCGCCGCCGTGGCTGGTGAGAATCGACTCCGGGTGGAACTGCACAGCCCACCGG
>Ga0187783_10003453_pt1 | contig 11631 bp, 9 predicted proteins | sample 1015_SJ02_MP02_2_FD_132471 | JGI IMG/M metagenome (GOLD analysis project Ga0187783, IMG submission 132471) | Tropical peat soil microbial communities from peatlands in Department of Meta, Colombia - 1015_SJ02_MP02_20_MG | ecosystem: Environmental > Terrestrial > Soil > Wetlands > Peat | place... | reverse complement strand
GCAGGTTGCTCGATTGACCGACACACCGCCGTCACTCGGAGTGGGTTTCGGTCCCGTCGCCAGCGCTCGGCTGAACTTGTGGGCTTCGGTCCCGTCGAGTATGCTTCGTGGTTTCAGCCTATGGCAACGAAGAGAATGACAGTCCTGCCGGGCACGACCGACCGGCGCATCGACGCGCTGCTCACTCTGCTCGCTGAAAACTCCACCATCGTGATCAGCGGCGCAAAAATCGCCAGGGAAATTGGTGCCACGCGGCAGCAAGTCTGGGGTTGGGTGGAGCGGCTGCGCGCTCTCGGCGTGCGCGTCCAAGGCCATCCACGGACCGGCTATCATATCGAGCGGGTGCCCGACCTGCTCATCCCGCAGATGCTCAGCCATCGTCTCTACGGCACTGTGTTCGCCCGAAGGATTTTGCACTTTTTCAAAATCGACTCGACCAATTCCGTGGCCATGCGCCTGGGAGAATCCGGTGAGCCGCACGGGACGATCGTCGTGGCCGAAGAGCAAACCGCCGGGCGCGGCCGCGCAGGCCGTTCGTGGACTTCGGAGAAGTCGGTGGGAATCTACTCCAGCATTCTTCTGCGGCCGCCCATTCCGCCGGCCCACGCGCCGCTTCTGACGCTGGTTGCGGGACTGGCGGCGCGCGATGCCGCGGCCGAGGACCTCGACGCGCAGCCCGACCTGCGCTGGCCCAACGACTTGCTCGTCGGCGGCCGCAAATTCTGCGGCATCCTGACGGAAATGCACGCCGAACCCGATCGCATTCACCATGCCGTCGTCGGTATTGGCATGAACGTAAATCAGACGAAGCTGCCCAGCGAGATTGCCGAAAGCGCCACATCCTTGCGCATCGAAACCCACCGAATCCATTCGCGCTTGGAGCTCCTGATCCGGTTGCTGCGCTGCCTGGACCGCTACTACAATCAGTTCCTTGCCGAGGGCGCCACGCCGATTCTCAGGCGTTTCGCCGAGGTTTCGACCTACTTCAAGGGCAAGCACGTGCGGATCACCACGGCGAGCGAAAGCTTTACCGGTACCACGGCCGGGCTCGAGCCCAGCGGTGTGCTTCGCGTCACACGCGATGACGGACATGGAATCGTCCCCGTTCTTTCCGGCGACGTGGCGGAGGCGTCCTGATGCTTCTGGCGCTCGATGTGGGCAACACGAACACGGTGCTGGGAGTCTTCCGCCAGCGAGATCTCGTTGCCCATTGGCGGCTGACCACGGCCCGCGACCAAACCGTTGACGAATACGGGATCTTGACCCGTGACCTGTTTACCCTTGCAGATCTCGAGCCCCGAGAAATCAACGGCGTGATCATCAGCTCGGTCGTCCCACCGCTCAATTCGACGCTCGCGGGCATGTCGGACCGATACTTCAAACGCAAAGCACTTTTCGTCGAGCCCGGCATTAAAACCGGAATGCCCATCCACTATGACAATCCGCAGGAGGTCGGCGCCGACCGTATCGTCAATAGCGTCGCGGCGTTTGAGAAGTACGGCGGCCCCTGCGTCGTCGTGGATTTCGGCACGGCGATCAATTTCGACGCTGTCTCTCAGCACGGTGAGTATCTGGGCGGCGTGCTCGCTCCGGGGATCGGCATTTCCGCTGATGCACTGTTTGCGCGGGCGGCACGCTTGTTTCGAGTCGAAATCAAAGACCCCGGGAAAATCATCGGTACCAACACCGTCGCATCCATGCAAGCAGGCATGTTCTACGGCTACACGGATCTGGTCGATGGCATACTCGACCGCATGAAGAAGGTAATGGGAGCGAGGATAAAAGTGATTGCGACCGGTGGCCAGGCATCCCTGATTGGCGGCGCTTCACGCCACATCGAAACGGTCGACGAGTTCCTCACTCTCGAAGGCCTGCGCATCATCTGGGAACGAAATCAATCGGCCGGAGCCGATCGCTCGGGCATGAAGAAAAAGACCCCCAGCCGGGCAACCGGTTGATCTGAGCCACTGTTGGCGCAACGGCCTAGCTGAGCTCATGCAACCGTTTAACTACTTTAATTATTTCACGGAAATCGAAGAGTATTTTTGGCGTAAGCGCGGTGCGCACCTGCTGGTCTCGCCACTCGATTGGGCCATCGTCGAGACGTGGCAAAAGGCCGGGATTCCACTCGGAGCAGTCCTGAAAGGGATCGATCGCGCATTCGAGAGTTGGGGCCGCTCGCGGCGGGCCGCCGGCGGTCGCCCCCTCAAAAGCCTCGCCTACTGTGTCGATGCGGTGCTCGATGCGGCGAGCGAAGCGCAGGAACTCGCTCGAGGCAGCGGCCCGGAAGCGAGTGCTGCGAGCCTGGCCAAGGAACCATTTTCACGCGAGGAGCTGAAGCAGTATCTGGAGCGCAACCAGGGTCGTCTCCGCGCCAGCGCTGAAAAGCATCGGGCCACGCACTCCCCCCTCTCCTCTCGCCTGGATGACACCGCCCGGCGGCTCGCGGAAATGGCCCCGCTCCTTGACTCGCCCGGCCCGCTCGACCTGGAAGACCTGGAACGCCGCCTCGCCGTCCTCGAAGAGAAATTGACCGCGGCACTTCAGGCCGATGCCGACGACGAAACCCTCCTGGCGGTCCGGCGCGAAATGGACCACTCGCTTGCCCCCTATCGCCGAAAAATGTCCGCAGAACAACTTGTGCAGCTCGAACGTCAGTACACGCAGAAGCGCCTGTTTGAGCGATTCGATGTGCCGCGGCTCAGTCTGTTTTATCTGACTTGATTCCGAATGCGCCTTCCAGGAGCAGTCGATTTCGCTCCTGTGATAGCGTGGAAGGCAGGCGACTGTCAGCTCGTCTGGCTCGATATCATGGAGATCACCATCGAAAAACTCGTTTATGGCGGTGAGGGCCTGGCGCATCATGACGGTTCGACCGTGTTCGTGCCTTTTGTCCTCCCCGCCGAGCGCGTTTCGGCTGCTGCTGTCGAGCGCAGCAAGAAGTTTGTGCGTGCTCGAGTCGAGCGGCTGCTCGAGGCCGCACCAGAGCGCGTCACGGCTCGCTGCCCGCACTACGGCGTCTGCGGCGGATGCCATTACCAGCACATTCCCTACCCGGCGCAACTGCAATTCAAGAGCGAGATTCTGCGCGAAACGCTGCGCCGACTCGGTCGAATCGACTGGCCGGGGGAAATCACCGTCCATCCATCTCCGCCCTGGGGCTATCGCAACCGTGCCCAGTGGAAAATCCGGGTGGTCAGAGAAGCGGGCACCGCCGGAGTCGGCCTCGGATATTTTCGCGCGAATTCCACGACGCTGTGCGCGGTGGAGGAATGTGCCGTCGTCTCGCCGCTATTGTTGAAAACCCTTCTCGCGGTGCGCTTGGCTCTGGCGAAAAAGACGCTGCCACCCCAGTTGCGCGAAATCGAAGTATTTGCGGGAGTGAATGATACACAGTTGCTGTTGACGGCTACGTTTGCCGGTTTTCCCTCCGGCCGCCAACAGCTCGCAGACACGTTTCGGCGTGTTGTGCCGGAAATCCAGAGTCTTTTGTTTCATGATCCCCAGAGCGAGCGCATGGAGCTGGAGGGTCCTGGCTATGTGGAAACGGAGGCGGCGGGCTCAAGCTACCGCGTCGGCCATTTGTCGTTTTTTCAGGTAAACCGCTTCCTTTTGAGCGAGCTTGCAGGTGAGGTCGCTCAAAGTGCAGATGGCGGACGGCTCGCGCTCGACCTATTCGCTGGTGTAGGCCTTTTTTCCGTGCACTTGGCCAAGCTCTTTGAAACGGTCGTGGCCGTCGAGTCAAACCCGGCCGCGGCGCGCGATCTGGCATCGAACGCCGCCAGTGAGGGACGAATCAAAATTCGCAATGCCGATGTCGAGCAATTTCTCGAGAAATACCGCGAAACGCCCGATCTGGTGGTGCTCGATCCGCCGCGCACAGGCCTGACGACAGGGATGATCGGCCATCTCACTCGCATAGCCCCGCCCTTGATCACATACGTTTCCTGCGACCCACCCACGCTGGCGCGCGATCTGGCCGCGTTCGACAAGGGCGGGTACGAAATCTCCCGCGTAGATCTGTTCGATCTGTTTCCGCAGACCTTTCACATTGAGTCGGTCGTCCGGCTGAGCCGCCGCACGTGAAAAAACGGTCGCGCTTCACCACCCCGTCGGAGATTTGTAGGGCAGCGCCAGTTGTACTCCTTCCACCTGGCGAATCTTGCCGTGCTCAATTTTGAAAAACTCGGCGACCTCCACACTGAAGGGTCGTAGGGCCGACGGCGGCATCGGAATCTTGCCGACACCGGGCACGTCCGCTTCTTTCACCGTTCCCGGATGATTGAACATAAAGAACCCGAAAACAATTCCCATTCTTTCATCCACGATCATGAATCGCCGCGGATCGACAGACTTGATGTACGCCCATATTTTCGTATTCATGTTCTCGCGGCAGCTGAGCGCCGCAGGGTTGAAGGCGCCCTTTGCCCAGCCCTCGTTGTAGGAAGGATTGTTGGTATCTTGTGTGCCGTCCAGGATGCGATTGCATTTTTCATCAAATGGAACCATGTCACCTGAAAGATGCACGATGCCTTCGAAGTATTGATTGGCGTCTTCAAGCATCGTCGAGCGTGAGGTTCGCTCGGCTGCTGTGACCGGTTCGAGCCAGACGGGATTGGGCTGGCCGAATTTTTCTAGATTTTGCGCCGGCTCGGCGCCGCGGCGGACCACCGTCTCAACCTCGGTGATTTTCTGATCTACCACCTTCAATCGCACCACCAGGATCGCAGGGGTGCCATTTTCGCGAATCGTGCATTCGCAACCGACCTGGCCCGTGGATGGGTCAGCGAAGTAGATCTTGTACGTGCCCATGCCGCTGATCGTGCCCCACAGGGCGTCGGGGAGCTTGAGCGGTATGGTGTTTTCCGTGAATTTGACTTCCGCAGCCAGGGGGAGTCGACTCGGATCGTGAGCGACGAGTGCCGTGAGATACTGGTCGAGCACACCCGTCAGACAAGCGTCATCACATTTCACCGACGACGCGGGCTCCTCGGGCCGGCTGGCCGCACGACTCAAGGCGTGGCTGCAAATCAGCAGCCCTGCCACGAGGGTTAAAACTCCGATCTTGCTTCGGCTGGTCCGCATGTGAACCTCCCCAAGACGGTTAGCTGCATACCGAGCCATCTGAGTACTATTGATCTTCGCTGTGCGAGGGTTCATCATGGATGTAATCAGAAACCATGGAACCCCTTCGAGACGGCGTTGAACTAACCCCGAGCCAGGCAGAAATCGACGAAGAAAGCAGACGCATTCGGCGCCTGCGCATTTTGGTGCATCTGACTCTACAGGAAATTGCAGCAGGCGACTTGAGCGCGGAGGAAGCGGCGGGAATGATCGCGGCGACCCGGCGCGCAGCGCTCGAGATGTTTCCAGGCAAAGAAAGGGCCTTCGATCTCATCTACAAACCCCAGTTTCAGCGCATGATGAACGCCGTATACCGCCTGCAGTAAACTCTTCCGGGCCCGACGACCGTTAATAACCAAACAGCGCGCGCAGCCACATCCGCAGCCAAACGGCTGCGAGCCCGGCGAGGGTGCCCAGCAGCGCCTGATACTCGCGGTTCCGCCGATACTGCAGCCAGGAAAAGCCAGTGCCCGGGCGCGCGTCCTCCCGATCGCGGGCTCGACGCGGAAAGCGCGGAACGAACAGCGGCACGCGGCTTGCGTATTCGTCAAAGGCGGCACCGAAGCGGTCGCGAACGTCCCTTTCTTCGCTGCGCATCACCGCGTAATAGAAGATCGCAAAGTACGCCGTAACGATCGAGCCGGCTATCCAGGAATGCCCCGCCACTACAAAGCCCGCAGCAAGAAACGCGCTGCCGAAATACAGGGGATTTCGCGTGGCCCCATAGGGCCCGGTCGTGGCCAGCGTCTGGTCCTTTCGCAAATGGCCCGCTGCGAGCCCACGAATGACCAGCCCGACAGCAGCGACCGATCCCCCCACGAGGATCGACCACGACGTCGGCGCGGCTAGGAGCCAGTAAATCGCCGCGACCAGGTAGCCGGCACGCACCCGCCAGCGCGCCCAGAATTTTCTGGGCTGAACAACCGCCACCTCCGACTCCACCGGCACAAGCATCGCGGAAAACTAGCACAGCGCGGACGCGACTCGCAATGCTCGTGGGCCAGGACGGGACGTGTCCACTAGACGGGACTTTCTCGATGGCCCATTGGCCTCCGGGACGCCACCTTCGTCAGAATTGCTTGCCAGAATTCGTCCCCACGCTCCACTTCAAGCGAGGCTCGGCAATAGCAGACGGGTATCGACGACCCTTTGCTGCCAGCCAGATTGAACACATCCTTTTCGGTACACAGCAGGGCATCGGCGCCCGCCTGCCGCGCTGCCGCTTCGAGCGAACGAACGTTCTGCTCGTCGTATCGATGGTGATCGCGGAAGAATTTGTGGCCTACGATGTTGAATCCTGCGCTGCGGAGATCTCCCAGGAAGGCAGAAGGATTCCCGATTCCGCAAAACAGGAAAAAGCGCCGTGCGCGGGCGTTCGAGTCTTCCGCACCCGGATAGGTGCCGCCCCAAGCGTGCACGGAATCTAGTTGCAGGCGCGCATAGAAGATCGGCGAGGCGGACGCGCGACGGATAACGGCCTCAACGGCCGGAGCGTGGTTGCTGCGCGTGATGACGATGATGTCGGCGCGCGCCAGAGCCGATTTGGGCTCTCGCAGACGGCCGGATGGAAGCAAGTGGCCGCCGCCGAACGGGCTTGTCGCGTCGATGAGAACGACGTCGATGTCCCGGGCGAGTTGAAGATGCTGAAATCCATCATCGAGGATGAACCACTGGACGCCGCGCTCTAGGAGTTGGCGACCTCGAGCCCAGCGATGGCGACCGACGCCCATGGCCACGCGATTGCCCAGCCGGGCCGCAAGCAGCTGCGCTTCATCGCTCGTTTGGGCGTTCAGAGACCTCTGGCCGCGATAGCCGCGCGTCAGAATGCCTGCTTTTTCTCCTCGAGCGATCAGGCGCTCGGCAATCCAGAGCACCATCGGAGTCTTGCCTGTGCCGCCGACCGTGAGATTGCCCACGCTGATGACGACGCCATCGAGACGCCGCTGGCGGAAAATCCCACTCTGGTAGGCGCGCGCTCGAAGACGGACCGCAGCCCCGAAGGGGAGCGTCAGTGGCCAGAGCAATGTTTCGAGAAAATTCACCCCGGCTACTCCCGCCGGCTGAGTACAGCGGCGATGCGCTCGACCGAGCGCAGAGTGGCGCCGCGGTTGCGTTCGGAAAGCTCACGAGCGGCGCGGCCCACTCGCTCGCGCAGCCCATTATCTTCGATGAGCTGGACCCAGACGCGGCCGAGCTGGGGGCCACTGGTGACCTCGATGGCGGCGTGCGCTTTGAGAAATTGCGTCGCCATGTCGCGAAAATTCTCCATCGAGGGACCAAACACGGGCGCTTTCGCAAACCAAGCCGGCTCGAGGATGTTGTGACCACCGGCAGGCACGAGCGATCCTCCGACGAACACTGCATCGGCGAGTAGGTACAACCCTGCCAGCTCGCCAATTGTGTCGAGCACGAGCACGTCGGCAGTCTCGTCGAGCGGTACGTCACGGTTCAGCCGGCTGCGGCGAACGACGTTCCATCCACCGTCGCGTGCAATCGACGCCGCGAGATCGAAGCGATCCGGTTTCCGCGGGGCCAGGATTAGCAACGCGCGACGCCAGCGGCGCTGCACGATGTCGTAGCCGGCGAGCACCGCTTCCTCTTCGTCCGCCACCACGCTCCCCGCTACGATCACAGGCCAGCGTTCCTGACGCTGGATTTCACCCTCGAGCCAGACGCCGAACGGACTTATGTCCGGCTGATCGCTGTCATACTTCAGATTTCCGGTGACTTCGATGTGCTCTTCTGGTGCACCCATCTCCGCCAGGCGCGTGGCATCTTCAGGGGTTTGGGCCAAGAAGAGCTCCGCGTCGGCCAGAACACGGGAATAAAACGGGCCTACCAGAAACTGCCAGCGCTGGTAGCGCGCAAACGATCTTTCTGAGATCCGGGCGTTGACGAAGATTACAGGAACCTTTTGTTGGCGTGCCTCACGAAGGAAATTCGGCCAGATTTCGGTTTCCATCACGATCACGAGGGCGGGGCAGATCGCCCGGAGCGCTCGACGGACCGGAACAACCCAGTCGAGGGGGAAGTAGAAGATGCCGTCCACAGAAGTAAGGCGTTCGCGCGCCAGACGCTGGCCAGTTTCCGTTGTGGTGGAAACAAAGACGACGCGCGAGGCGAACCGATGCCGAAGTGCTTCGGCGAGGGGCTTTGCCGCGAGAACCTCACCGACCGAAACGGCATGAATCCAGATCGCCGACGGGCCTGCCGACCCCTTCCCGCCAATCCCCGACGGCAGGCGTCCCAGGCGCTCGCCGAGTGTAGCGAGGGCCTCACCGCGCCGCCACGCCCGCAAGGCGTAGTAGGGCGCAAGAAAAATCACGCTGATAGCTGTGAGGATGCGATAGATGAAATACATTCGGACGGCGAAGCGCGCGAGTGAACCGCGAGCAAGCGTAGGATTATAGCGCGGTTGGCGGGATCGCTCATGTGCGCGCTGGCCTCATACGCTTCGGCCAGATGCCGTTTTTCCCCGGAGAAAGGATGCCGCTTGGGTCAAGTGCATCCTTCATGGTTTCGTGAAGGCGCAGGAGGGCGTGATCGTTAAAGGAATAGGCATCCATGACATCGCCCATGAACGCGGTGTGCGTGCGGTATTCGCCCCAACCGTGCTCGGCCGATGTTTTCACCAATCGGCGAAAGATTTCGCGGTTGCGTCGATTCTTTTCCATGTCGTGCTCGATCGGAAAGAAGTAGATGATAACGAAGGCGCGCGCGAAAAAATTCCAGATGGGGAAGCCGGGCGGCGCTCCGCTCGAAGAGCCAAGATCTTGGTAAACCTGGTCGAAGACGTTCTGGGCCTCGAGGATGGCGTCACCGCTCATGGGAATGATCGGGGAGAACCACATGTGCCCTTGGCTGCGCGGGCCACCGATCGAGAAAGTTTGCAGGCTGGGCACGCCGAACGGCACCGGATTCACGATTTTTGCCAATTGATCGATGTCCAGCGGGAAGCGATACGATGCACCCTGCTGAAAAGTTGCTCCCGGAATGGTTTGAAATCTCTGTTTTGCATATTCCCATTGCGCACCGACAACTTTGGCGGGCCCATAAAACGGCAGGGACACGCTCCAGTAAGGGATGTTTTTCTCGGCGGCGTAACGCTCGATATCGCTCGTCGAACCCCGGGCGCGCAAGGCGCTCAGTTGCGGATCGCGCGAATAGGAAAGCGGGCTCACGACCGTGGTGGTCGCCTGTACGATCCCGGAATTCATCAGATAGGCGAAGGTCTCGACCAGCGGGAACAGGTCGTCGCGCTTTGCTACCCCGACCGTTCCGGAAAGGAAGGCTTCGGGCTGGGGGTAGAGCCAGAAGCCCATTTTGGTCACGACGCCTAGGTTCGATTGGGAGAAAATGCCGTCCACATAGGGCCCGAATCCGTACTTGTATTGCTGCCAGGTCTGGGATTGGGGGAGGGCACCCATGCCCGTGCGGACGATTTGACCGTTCGCGAGAACTATCTCCATTCCACAGTGCGCGTCGAAATGGTCACGCAACGGAGTGTAGCCTCCGCCTCTCTCTAAGGCGTTGCCAATCAGGCTGCCCCAACCCGGATCGGGAGGGTCGATCCAGACCTTCAAGCCGCGATCCTGGATGTGGCGGTACAGATCAAAATAGCTGACGCCCGGCTCAACCAGAGCATAGTGATTGCTGTCGTTCACCTCGATCACGCGATCCATGCGCTTTAGATCGAGCACGACACTGCCGGCGAGAAGCGGTGCGGACCCGCCATAGCCCAAATTCTTTCCCGTGGAAATCGTCCAGAGAGGAATCTTGTGCGCGCTGGCAACTCGGAGGACCTGCTGAACCTGCTCGACCGTCTGGGGCGCGACCGCCGCCGATGGAACGGGCTCGTCGCTTTCCTGCCAGAAAGGGGAATAGGAATCGCGGTAGGTCTCCACGTCCTCGTCGGAAGAGAAGACCCAGTCCCTTCCCACGGCCTGTTCCCATTGCTTGAGTGCATCGGCAAAATCGGCTGGGGTCAAGCCGGGGGGAACTGTCATGGCACAGTTGTCCTCACGCGTGTGTTCACATGACCCGGCCCTGCTACGCTTCGCTCTTGCGCATGCGTTGGGGCCAAATCCCGGATTTTCCGGGTGAGAGGATGCCGTTCGGGTCTACGGCATCCTTGATCGTTTCGTGGAGGCGCCGCAAGGCGTGATGGTTGTAGGAATAGACCTCTGACACGGTATCCATCATGGTCGTGTGGGTGCGATATTCGCCCCAGCCGTGCTCGGCCGCCACTGCTACGAGGCGCTTGAAGACCTCGCGGGTTTTGCGGTTTTTTTCCACGTCATGCTCAATCGGAAAGCCGAAAAGAAGGACGAACGCTCGCGGGAAAAACGCCCAGGGAAGAACAAAAAACTGGTTTCTCGGCTCCACGCCGAGTTCCGCATAAGCCTGCCCAAAGGCTTTCAGAACTTCGAACACGGCTTCTCCGGTCATCGGGATGATCGGCGAAAAGTCCATGTGGCCCTGGGTGAGCAGGCCGAACACCGATAGACTCGGGATACCGATCACCGGGCGCGGTGAGTCGTCGGTTTCCTTGAGCTCCATCGGAAACCGGTAAAACCTGCCTTCCTTGGACGTGGCGCCCGGAATGGCGGAAAACCTCTCTTTGGTGTACTCCCACTGGGCGTCGATGACCTTCTCCGGACCCCAGAAATGCAGCTCTGCGCCCCAGTAGGGGAGATTCTTTTCGCGCGCGAGTTTTTCTAATTCGGCGACCGACGGTCCGCCCGGCATGTCGAGGATTCCACCGCCTTGGGACAAGCGGTAGTTGAGCAGAGGACTATCGAGAAGCATCGTTCCGCGCACAATGTCGGAGTTCATCAAATAGGAAAGCGTCTGGACAAAAGGAATCAGGTCATCGTGCTTGGGAACCATCACGGTGCCATCGCGATAAGCCTCGGGCGCCGGCATCAGCCACAGGCCCATCTTGGTCACGACGCCGAAATTGGATTGCGAGAACATGCCGTCGACGTAAGGGCCGAAGCCATACTTATACTGTTGCCAGGTTCGAGAGCCCGGAAGCGCCCCCATGCCTGTGCGCACCACGTCGCCATTGGCGAGCACAACTTCCATTCCGCACACGGCCTGAAAGTGATCGCGCATCGGTGTACGCCCGCCGCCGCGTTCCAGCGAGTTTCCGACGGGGCTGCCCCAGCCGGGGTCAGGCGGATCAATCCAGACTTTGAGCTTGTTCTCCTGAATGTAGCGGTAAAGATCGAAGTAACTGACGCCCGGCTCGACGAGCGCGTAATGATTTTTGTCGTTCACCTCGATGATCTTGTTCATGCGTTTCAGATCGAGAACGACACTTCCCGATAAAACAGGCGCCGAACCGCCATAGGCGAGGTACCTGCCGGTCGAAATGGTCCAGAGCGGGATCTTGAAGTTGTTGGCAACCTTGACGACTGCTTGCACCTGCTCAACCTTCTCGGGCGCGACGGCGGCAGAAGCCACGCGGTCCTCTGGTTCATGCCAGTACGGGGAGTATGCATC
>Ga0187783_10003452_pt1 | contig 11635 bp, 10 predicted proteins | sample 1015_SJ02_MP02_2_FD_132471 | JGI IMG/M metagenome (GOLD analysis project Ga0187783, IMG submission 132471) | Tropical peat soil microbial communities from peatlands in Department of Meta, Colombia - 1015_SJ02_MP02_20_MG | ecosystem: Environmental > Terrestrial > Soil > Wetlands > Peat | place... | reverse complement strand
TCCAGGCCTGCTCCAGGATCCCGATGGTCTCTTCCAGCAGCGGAACGCGCCGCGACTTCTCCACGCCGAACATCGCGTACTCGTGCGGCCGGTAGCCGAGGCCGACGGTGATGTCCAGCCGGCCGCGGCTGATGATGTCCAGCGTCGCCAGGTCCTCGGCCAGGCGCAGCGGGTTGTGCAGCACCGGCAGCAGCGCCGACAGGTGAATCCGCATGCCCCTGGTCCGGCCGGCGATCGACGCCGCCTGCACCATCGGCGATGCGCAGTACCCGTCGTCGGCGCCGTGATGCTCGGCCAGGTACACCGTGTCGAAGCCGAGCTTGTCCGCCCATTCGCACTGGTCCAGCGCGGTGGCGTAGAGCACCTCCACGGGCGCGCCGATGGCGGGGGCCCGCATGTCGTAACGCAGCGATAGGCGCATCGGTATTCCTCTTGCTCAGTCCGAGGACGGAAGGGGCTTGGCGGACTGCAGCTCCATCGGCTGGCCGTGACACGCGAACCGGCCCTCGCCGCGCTTCACGCAGATCACCTGCGTGCCGCACTCGGCGCACGTGTAGCGTTTGCCTACCTGATTTGCATCGGTCATGTCAGCTCCTGCGTGGTCACCGGCTCGCGCCATCGAAGGTCATCACCAGCGGCGCGCCGCAGCACGTCAGCTGCGCGGGTCCGGGCTGCAGGATGATCGCCTCCGAGCCGCACTGCTCGCACCGGAAGCGGGAGCCCGTCGCCACCGTGGTCCGCTCGTCCGCCTGGATCTTGTCGCCGTCGGTCATCTCGTCTCTCCTTGCGCCGGGTCAGGCCCGGCGGCCAGCGCAAAGGTCGGCAGCGTGTGGGTCGCGGTCCGGGTCGGCGCGAGCCGCACCCGGTCCCCGATGGCCGGCGTCGCGCTGCCCTCACCGACTAGCACCGTCACCAGCCGCGGGCCCGGCGCGCCGTCGAGCTCGACGAAGACGACCGTGTACGGCGGCGCGCCGCCCGATGGCAGGAACGCGCGCTCAACCCGAGTGAACGTGAAGATCGTCCCGGTGCCCGGCAGGTCGCGCCATTCCAGCGGCCCGGCGTGACCGCACGGCCGGCCGGGCAGCGGGTACCACTGGAAGACACCGCACACCGGGCAGGCCGGCAGCGCGATCCGGCCCCTCTCGGCCGCTGCCCAGAAGGGCGAGTACGTCGGGTCGTCCAGGTACGGCGCGAACTCCGGCACGTGATCAGTTACTGCGGTCACGGTCAGCGATCCTTCGTCAAGACGAGGCTGGCATGGTCGTTGCCGCCCAGGGCGGAGACCAGGGCGACCTCGGCATCGGGCACTTGCGCATCGCCGCGCACGCCGCGGATCTGCTTGACCGCCTCCGCGATGTGCACGACGCCGGGCAGGTAGGCGTAGGACAGGTGTCCGCCGTGAGTATTCACCGGCAGGCTCCCGCCCGGCGAGGTGTGGCCCTCGTTGGCGAACGCGAACCCCTCGCCGCGCGGGCACAGCCCGAGGTCCTCCATCTGCAGCACGAGGCTGGTGCTGAAGCAGTCGTAGACCATCGCGACGTCGATGTCAGCCACCGTGATCCCCGCGCAGGCATAGGCGCGCGGTCCCGAGAGCCGGGAGCCCAGCTCGAGGAAGTCGGCCTTCTGGGTGAAGATGTTGTGCATCGTGGTGTCCATCGATGCCAGCCCGTAGCCGCTCAGCAGCACCGGCGGGTTCGGCAGGTCGCGCGCCCGTTCCGCGCTGGTCAGGATGTACGCCGCCGCGCCGTCGGTCAGCAGGCAGCAGTCGGCCTTGCGCAGCGGGGTGGAGATCATCGGGCTCTGCAGGTAGTCCTCGAGCGTCAGCGGCCGGGTCTCCTGCGCGCCGGGCGTCAGCCGGGCCCACTTGCGCGCGGCCATCGAAACGCCGGCCAGTTCGTCGGGCTTGACGTTGTAGTCGTGGCAGTAGCGCTGCTGCCAGGCCGCGAAGTACACCGGCTGCCCGTAGAAGCCGAACGGCATCTCGTAGCTGGCCTTGATCGGATCCTTGGCGTGGAAGGTGTAGGGTCCTCCCGGCCGCGACGAGCCGTAGCCCATGTAGACCACCACGTAATCGGCCAGCCCGGCGTCGATGGCCAGCTTCGCGGTCACGGCTGCCGACAGCGCGGCCGCCCCCGGCACGTAGCCGGCCGTACCGGTGAACCGCCGCAGCATGCCGATCGACGAGGTGATGTCGTCGGGCGCGGGCTCTCCGTACACCGAGACGATGCCGTCGACCTGTGCCGGGGCGAGTCCCGCATCGGCGATCGCGGCCCGTACCGCCTCGACCGCTAGCTCTCCGACGGACCGGTCCGACCTGCGGACGAACTCCGTCTCCCCGATGCCGACGATCGCGACAGATGCTTCAGCGGTCATATCGGGATCCTCTTGATCGGCCGTGCCCAGGGCATCATCACTGTGATAATCCACAATATCATTCGCATGAATTAAGGCAAGAGGTCCTGACGGACGTGCCGGCGCAGCGGTGCGGCGGGACGTGCGCCAGAATCCAAGATCCGTTCTGATCCTGGATTTGAGCGCTGTGAGCGCTCTAAGTCGGGATCAGAAGGGATCTTGGACCGGTTACTGCGGCGCCGGGCCAGCCAGACCAAGCCTGGCGAATCGGGCGTGCTAAGAACCGTCACCGGGCGAGAGGATCTTGCCCCAGATGACGTTGGCGGGCAACGTGGCGTACACCCTGTCCGCTTCCTTGCCGAGCACCGCGACATCGAGCGTGCACGCGTCGAGCAGTGCGGGCGCCTTCACTCCGGCCCGGACGCAGATCGCCTGCGCAATCCGCTGCAGCCGGGGCGGCAGGTTGCTCACCTCGAAGTTCTCGGTCGGATTGCCGCTTGCGAAATCGGTGCCGCACGCGGACAGCAGGTCCTGCTGGGCCGGGACGCGCCAGCTGTTGCCGTAGAGCTGGTAGAACTCGCCGAACTGGAAGGGAGCGGTCAGAATCGTTCCGCCACTGGACTGGACGGCACCGGCATCGCTTCCCGCACTGGCCAGCAGGCCTTGAACGGGCGTGGGCCAGCGGCCCAGGCCCACCCTGACGTCGAGATAGGAGAAACCGAGGTAGCTGTCCGGCTCCGCCTGCACGGAATCTCCGTCAGCGTCCCGGATCAGGTAGGTGTCCCCCTGGCGCGACACAGTGCCGCCGCCGGCCAGGGCGCGCCAGTGACCGCTGGCCAGCTGTGCCGGCAGGCCGTTGATCTCAAGGCGCACCTGCCGTCCGAGGCAGACTGCCACATGACTGGGGCCGACCTGGGCTGCTACCGCGCGGCTCACCGACAGGTTCGGATGCGGGCCGAAAGGTACTAGCCGGGCCTGGACGCCGAAGAGCGGGCCGACGGAGGATGCCGGGCCGGTCGTCGCCAGCTCGAAGTCACCCGCTGCCTGGAAGTTGTAAGTCAGGTTGCGGAACGTGTTCAGGTGGATCTCGCCCCAGCCGTCGCCGCTGGCGCAGGCAGCACCGGCGGCGGAGGACGCCTCGCCGAACGCCATCGAGGGAGCCGGCCCGCCCGAGAGTACGGGATCTGGCTGCAGGTTGAGGTTGTTGGTTTCGCCCGTGTAGCTGGTGTCCGCGCAGTAGGGCGTCCCGCCGGTAAGATGCACGGCCAGCCCGACCCCCAGGTTCGTGCCGGCGCTGAAGGTCGCCTCGGTGCCGAAACCGTCGCCGAAGATGTTGAACTCGGCGCCATCCCAGTGGCCGGCCAGGTTGAGGACGCTGTCGGGCTGGGTGTTGTTACCCACCGCACTGCCGCCGTCGGTCATGACCATCGTGTCCATCCCGCCGCCAGTCGCGCTTCCCGTTATCGTCACCATGTCGCTGGCGAGCTGGCCGGCTGTCGGTCCCAGGGCCGTCAGAGCTCCCGCGCCCGGGCTGTCGATGAAGCAGTAGATGTGTCCGTACAACGGGTCCTCGGTCCACGCTGCTGACGGGCAGGGCGCGTCATACTCGTTCAGCCAGTTCTGGATGGCGACCGTGTTGGTACTCGTGTCGTAGACGAACTGCTCGAAGCCCAGGCAGCTGGGCCCGCCACCCTTGCAGGCCGGCGTGGTGAAGGTCTCGGTATTGAGCTGGAGCGTGTACATGTTCGGTGCCACCGGCCCGATGCCCCCCGTCAGCCCGGTCTCGGTCACCCCGGAGCTCTCGCTGGGGAACGACCCAGTCGCGCTCGTGATGCTGCCGCCCGACACCTGGGCCACGTAATCGTTCATGCCGTCTCCCACTTGCGCGGGCGGAGGGCCCGCGTGTGGGGGCGGCGGCGGGTCGAATGGGAAGCTCGGCGGCCTGGTGCACTTGGCCGGGCGCCACTGGACCTTCGGATAGGCCGCGTCGAAGCAGCCCTTACCCGGCATCCTCAGCTGCTCGATAGCGTGCTGCCAACGCTCGATCCCCTGGCCCGGCGACGCGGCATCGGCGCCCGAGGCTGCCATCGACAGCCCCAGCGCCGCCACCAGGCTCGCTCCGATCAACGTTCGGAGGACGCCCGGCATATGGCGACATAGTGATTCATCCATGTCAACCCCCTAGATGCCTTGGCATCTCGGAGGCGTCTGGAACTCGCCAGATACTTCGGAACCCTCAGAGCCACTCCACGACCTGGTCGAGCCGCTGCTTGGCCCGGTCCTCGCAGTACTCCTGCAGGTCGACCGCGTGCGCGTGCGCCAGGCGACGGGCCTCCCCGCGTCGCCCGGCTGAAATCGCCTTGGCGATGCCGCGATGAGCGTCGAGGAACTCCGCCTGCCGGGGCGTCAGATCGATCGTGCTGAGGACCTGGTTGGTGAAAATGGCCTCAAGTGAGTTTGTGAACGTGCTCAGGACCGGGTTGTCGCTGAGCGTCGCCATCACGGCATGGAAGGCCGGACCGGTGCGGAAGACCCCCTGCGGCTCATCCCTGACCGCATCGGTGATGTCGATCGCCTCAAACAGTTCCCCTGCGGCCGTCTTGTGATCGGGCCGGCTGGCGGCCATCTCCGCGAGCCACGGCTGGATCAGCGTTATTGCCTGTACCAGGTCGCGGTACGTCGCGCCGGCCAGCCGGAAGAAGAGCGTCGCCGTGCCGCCGAGGTCGCTCGCGTCGACCGAGGAGAGCACGGTACCGCCGCCGGGGCCCGGCCGCAGCACCACGAGTCCTTGCGCCTCGAGCAGTCGCAGCGCCTCGCGCAGCGTGGCCCGGCCGACGCCGTACTGCGCGAGCATGACGCTCTCGGGAGCCAGCAGTCCGCCGGGGCTGAGCCGCCGGCGGAGCACGTCCTCGACGATTTGGCGGGCGACGACCTCGGATCGCTTCAGCGATCTCGGCAGTGTGTTGATCGCGGGCCGGATCCAGGTCGCAGTGAAGTGCTCGGGGTAAGCATGGACACTCGACCCGTTGAGCGCCTCGTCGCTCGGCTGCGGCAACGAACCGCGTTCTCCCACGTTGCTCTCCCCTCGTACAAGCTCCCGGCTCGGCCGGAAGCATCTCGTATTCTCGCATAGCGCGGGCCGCGACCCGCTTCGCTGCACTGTGGCTATCTCAGGTAGACCTGGCTAAACGGGCGCCGTCCCTTCCCGCGTCCTGGCGATTACTCCGTCCACCATGGAACCGCCGTCCACGACGATCGTGTGACCGGTAATCCAGGCCGACTGCTCGCTGGCCAGGAACACCGCGGCGCTCGCGATGTCACCCACCGTGCCGAGGCGCCCCAGCGGCAGGCCCGCCGCGATCGCGTCCTCGCGGCCGTCCCAGAGCGCACGCGACATGTCCGTCTTCACCAGGCCCGGCGCGATGCCGTTGACCCGGACGCGTGGCGCGAGCTCGGCTGCCAGCTGGCGCGTGAGATGCAGCAGCGCGGCCTTCGTTACGTTATAAAAACCGATGTTGGGTTCGACGGTGTAGCCACCGATCGAGGCTACGTTGATCACGCTGCCGCCGGTCTCGCGCATGCCGCACCGCCAGGCGCTCTGGACCCACATCAGCGGCCCGACCGCGTTGACGCCGACCGTCTTCATCGCGCGCGACACGTCGATGTCGATCATGGGACCGAAGTAGGGATTCGTCGCGGCGTTGTTGACGAGGATGTCGACGGAGCCGAACCGCGCCACCGTCGCCTCGACGCACGCGAGCGCCGCCTCCTGATCGCCCGCGTTGGCCTCGAACCAGGCCACGCGATCGCCATCGCCGGCCGCAGCCCCGATCTCCTCCGCCACGCGGGCGAGCGAGGACCCGCGCCGGGAGGAGATCATTACGCGGGCTCCCTCAGCCACCAGGGCCTCGGCGATCCCGCGGCCGATGCCGCGCGAGGCGCCGGTGACCACTGCCGCCCTGCCCGTCAGCAGCGGGCGGTCATCGCCCATGCTCAGGCCTCCGAGCGGGCGGCGTGCTTCAGCGGCGGCGCCGCCCGCCAGTCGTCCAGGCCGTACTCGACGGTGCCGATCGCGGTCTTGCCGCCGGAGATCTCCGCCCAGTGCGCGTGGTTGAGCTCGTGCAGCGTAAAGCAGGAGTTGAGGGCGGCGGTAAAGCCCATCGCGTCCACGCTCTGGTTCACCGACTCCTTGATCAGCAGCGCCGCCATCGTCGGGATGCGCGCGATCCGGCGGGCGAACGCCTCGGTCTTCTCGGCCAGCTCGTCGTCGGGGAAGACCTTGCTGACCATGCCGATCCGGTAGGCGTCCTCGGCGTCGAGCGTGTCTCCGGTCAGCAGCAGTTCCTTGGCCCGGCGCGGACCGAACTCCCACGGGTGCGCGAAGTACTCGACGCCGCACATCCCGAGGCGCGTGCCGACCACGTCGGCGAAGACGGTGCTCTCGGCCGCCACGATCAGGTCGCACGCCCACATCAGCATCAGCCCGGCCGAGAACACGTTCCCGTGCACCTGCGCGACCGTCGTCTTGCGCAGGTTGCGCCAGCGCCGGGTGTTCTCGAAGTAGTAGTGCCACTCCTGCCGGGTGCGTTTCTCCGCGCCGTCGAGACTGGCCCCGTTGCACTGGAACGTCGGGTGCTGGTCCGGACCCGGCGCGCGTTCCCGCTGGTCGTCGGCCGTGCCGAGGTCGTGGCCGGCGGAGAAGGACGGGCCGTCGCCGCCCAGGATGACCACGCGGACCGCGTCGTCGGCCTCGGCCCGCAGGAACGCCGCGTCCAGTTCTACCAGCAGGCCACGGTTCTGCGCGTTGCGGGACTGCGGCCGGGCCAGCGTGATCCGCGCGATGCGGCCGTCGTCCAGCGTCTCGTATCGGAGGTAGTCGTAGTCGGTCATCAGCAGGTTCCCTTCGATGCGGTACCGGGCGGACCGGATCAGCGGTTGAGGCTGGCCTGCTCGAGCAGGTCAGCGAACTTGGCTTGAGCGTGCGCGCGGCGCGTCGGGATGTGCTCGCTCGGCACATCGGTCGGCGCGTAGGAACGCAGCACCTGGCGCGCGACGGTGACCTTGTGCACCTCGTCCGGGCCGTCGTACAGCCGCGAGGCACGGGCATGCCGGTACATGCTCTCCAGCGGCAAGTCGGCAGAGAAGCCCAGCGCGCCGTGAATCTGGATCGCTCGGTCGATGACGTCGTAGAGCACCCGGGTCCCCCAGAACTTGATCAGGCCGATGTCGACCCGCGCGTCGCTGTATGGGCGGCCCTGCGCGTGCAGCTGGTCCATGCGCCACGCGGCCTGCAGGGTCAGCAGCCGGGCGGCCTGCATGCCGGCGTAGCTCTCGGCCACCCAGTCCTGGACCATCTGCTTGTCCGCGAGCAGGGAGCCGTGCACGCTCCGGCTGACCGCGCGCTCGCAGAGCATGTCGAACGCACGCTGGCTCTGGCCCAGCCAGCGCATCGCGTGGTGAATCCGGCCGGGGCCAAGCCGCTTCTGCGCCAGCCCGAAGCCCTCGCCCAGCGCGCCGATCAGCGCCGACCGCGGAACCCGGACGTCGTCGTAGATCACCTCGGCGTGATTGCCGAACTCGCCCAGCTGGGCATCGGGTTCGGCCATCGTGGGGATGTCGCGCAGTACCTTGAGGCCCGGCGTTCCCGCCGGTACCAGGAACATCGAGAACGCCCGGTGCGCCGGCGCGTCCTCGGAGCTCGTCCGGCACATCACGATGTGGAAGTCGGCTACGGACGCGTTCGAGATGAACCACTTATGGCCGTTGATCACCCAGACGTCGCCGTCCTCGCGGGCGCTGGTGACCAGCATCGTGGGATCGGCGCCCGCGCCCGGCTCGGTCATCGCGAACGCGGAGTACATCGACCCGTCGAGCAGCGGGCGCATCCAGCGCTCCTTCTGCTCGTCGCTGCCGCCCAGCGCGAGCAGTTCGGCGTTGCCGGAGTCGGGCGCGTTGTTACCGAAGATCGGCGTCGCCAGCCCCGACTGGCCCAGGATCTCGTGCATCAGGCCGAGCTTGACCTGGCCGAATCCGCCGCCGCCCAGTTCCGGCGGCAGGTGCGCGGCCCACAGTCCCTGACGCTTCACCTCCTCCTTCAGCGGCCTGGTGACCTCCGTCAGCAGCGCCTGGCCGGCCCGGCCGCGCCACTGGTCGCTCAGTACCTCCAGCGGGAAGATCTCCTCGCGGACGAAGCCGCGCATCCACTCCAGTTTGGCCTCGAACTCGGGCTCGGTCGAGAAATCCCAGCTCACGTGCCCTGTCCTCCATCTGACGGCGAAGACGCGATCCGCAGGCCCTGCTCGAACAGGGCGGTGGTCATTTCCCGCATGCGCAGTCCTGAGTCGCGATCGGCCAGGCCGGCGGTCGACCGGGCGTACGTCCCCTCGAGCAGGACGCCGAGCCGGTAGCACGCGAGCGCGTGGTACCAGCCGATGCGCGACAGGTTCCGGTCGCTTCCCTCCCGGTACCGGGCGACGAGCTCGTCCCGGCGCGGGAAGCCGGGTAGGGCAAGGACCGTGCACGCCTCAGCCGTGCCGTCGTCGTCGCACCAGGTCGCCAGCAGGTGGCCGAGGTCTACGAGCGGGTCGCCCACGGTGGCCAGTTCCCAGTCCACGACCGCGGCCACGGCCGGGCAGTCCGGCCTGACCATGACGTTGGCAAGGTGATAGTCGCCGTGGATCAGGCCCGGCGACCATGCCGCCGGGCGGCTGGTCTCCAGCCAGCGCCGCAGCGCCGCCGTGTCGGGCAGCCCGGCCGGTGACCACTCAGGGAACTGTGCGTAGGAGTCGAGCTGCGACGTCCACCGGGTGACCTGCCGTTCCAGCCAGCTGTCGTTATCACCACGGGCAGCACGCCCCAGCGATGCGAGCCCGGTCCGGGCGATGTCGACCCGGCCGATGGCGGCCAGCGCGTCGACCACGTCGAGGGCCAGGGCTCGCTGGCTGGCCTGGTCGTCAAGGAACGCCGGCCGGGTGACGGTAGGCGTCACGCCCCGTACCGGCTCCATCAGGTAGAAGACGGCGCCGATGACGCTCAGGTCGTCGCAGGCCGCGATCAGGGCTGGATGCGGGACGTCGGAGCCGGCCAGTCCCGCGAGCACCCGCGCCTCCCGGCGCATCGTCTCGTCACTGTTGGGCCGCTTGTGCACCGGCGGCCTGCGCAGCACGTACTCCCGGTCACTGCGGCGGAACCGCACCAGCACGTTCTGGGTGCCGCCCGCCATCAGTTCCACGCGGGTGAGCGGCCCCTCGCCCAGCCCGGCCGAGTCCATCCAGCGCTCGACGGCCGCCATATCGACCGCCTCAGCAACCACGGACCGGGGCACGGGCTGACCTCTCTGACAAAAAAATCTATAGTTATCATTCGCCGGAACTAAGACGGAACGCTACTACGCCTTCCTGGCTCAGGCGAGGGGCGAGCGGCTGGACGGAGGCTGGGCCGATGACGATCTCCATCGTTCTGGACATGGCACTGGCGGCTTATCCCGATCGGCTGGCGGTGGGACGGCGCCGCGATGGGCTGACCTACGAGCAGCTCGCGGCGGCCGCGGCCGGCGGCGCGAGCGTCCTGGCCGCGGCTGGTGCCCGGCATGCGGTCTTCGTCGGCGAGAACGGCCCGGCGCTGCCGGTCGTGACCTTTGCCGCGTGCACGGCCGGCGTGCCCATCGTCCCGCTCAACTACCGGCTCGCACCGGGGCAGATACGCGAGCTGGTGGCCCAGCTGGACAGGCCCGTCGTCGTCGCGGAGGAGGCGTACCTGCCGGTGTTCGCCGGCATGGGGCTGCCGACCCGCTCGAGCGAGGAATTCTTGGATCTGGCCCGCAGCAGCGAGCCCCTTGAGCCGGCGGCGGCATCGGACGCGGATACCGCCGTCGTCCTGTTCACCAGCGGCACCACGGCCCGCCCCAAGGGCGTGCTGCTCCGCCACCAGAACCTGACGTCCTACATCCTGCAGACCGTCGAGTTCGCCTCCGCCGACGAGGATGACGCGGCTCTGGTGAGCACGCCGCCGTATCACATCGCGGGCATCGGGGCCGTGCTGTCGAACCTGTTCGCCGGCCGGCGGATCGTGTACCTGCCCGGCTTCTCTCCGCAGGGCTGGCTCGATGCCGTGCGCACCGAGGGCATCACAAGCGCCATGGTGGTGCCGACAATGCTGGCCCGCATCGTCGACTTCCTCGACGGCGCCTCGGCGGACGTGCCAACCCTGCGGTCCCTGGCCTACGGTGGGGCGCGGATGCCGCAGCCGGTCCTCGAACGGGCACTCGCGGCGTTCCCCGATACCGGCTTCACGAACGCCTACGGCCTGACCGAGACCAGCTCGACGATCGCCGTGCTGGGGCCGGAGGAGCACCGTTCCGCGCAGACCGGCGGGCCTGTCGCCCGCCGCCGGCTGGCCTCGGCGGGCCGGATCGTGCCCGGCATCGAGGCCGAGGTGCGCGGCCCGGACGGCTCCGCGCTGACCGAGCCGGGTGAGGTCGGACTGCTGTGGGTCCGGGGCCCCCAGGTCTCCGGTGACTACCTGGAGGCCGGCTCGGTGCTCGACGCTGACGGGTGGTTCCCGACCAAGGATCTCGCCTCGTTCGACGCCGATGGCTACCTGTTCCTCGGCGGGCGCGACGACGACACGATCATCCGCGGCGGCGAGAACATCGCGCCAGCCGAGATCGAGGACGCCCTGCTCGCGCACCCGGCCGTACGCGAGGTAGCCGTCGTGGGCGTGCCCGACGACGAATGGGGCGAGCGCATAGCCGCCGTCATCGTCGCGACACCGGGCGCCGACGTAACCGCGGCCGAGCTCCAGGCGTGGACCCGGTCGCGGCTGCGCGGGTCGCGCACGCCGGATGACGTACGGTTCGTCGACGCGCTGCCGCAGACCGCGACCGGGAAGGTCATCCGCCGGGAGGTCACCGCTGCCCTGCTCGGGACGACCGCCGCCGCCTCCCCGACGGCCGAAGACGCCTCACCGGCCGAAGACGCCTCACTGGCCGCAGACGCCTCACCGGCCGCAGACGCCCCGCCGACCGCAGACACCCCGCCGGCCGCCGCAGCACCCGCCGCCGCCGCTCCCGCACCCGCCACTACCCCGGCACCGGGGCCGCTGGCGGGTATCCGCGTAGTCGAGCTGGCGGGTATCGGCCCTGCTCCGTACGCGGCGATGCTGCTCGCCGACCTCGGTGCCGCGGTGATCAGGGTCGAGCGGCCCGGCACCAAGGTCGACGACCCGCGGATCCACATCTGGAACCGCGGCAAGCAGTCGATCATGCTCGATCTCAAGAGCCCGC
>Ga0187783_10003451_pt1 | contig 11636 bp, 10 predicted proteins | sample 1015_SJ02_MP02_2_FD_132471 | JGI IMG/M metagenome (GOLD analysis project Ga0187783, IMG submission 132471) | Tropical peat soil microbial communities from peatlands in Department of Meta, Colombia - 1015_SJ02_MP02_20_MG | ecosystem: Environmental > Terrestrial > Soil > Wetlands > Peat | place... | reverse complement strand
GGCGCCGGCCCGGCGACTTTCCGGCGCCGGCGCCGGCGCGAGCGAGCGCTACTACTGGCCCTGTAACGACGGCGCCCTGTTCGTCAAGGTCGCCCCGCCTGCGCAGCGCGCCGCGCTAGAGGCCGAGTCTGCCGGGCTGGCCGAGCTCGCCTCCGCCGAGGCGCTGCGTGTGCCGCGAGTGCTGGCGCGCGGGGCCACCGACACCGCCGCATTCCTCGCTCTCGAGTGGATCGAGGCGGCACCTGCGGACTCAGCCTGCGAGCGCTGTCTCGGCGAGGGGCTCGCGGCGCTGCATGCGGTGACCGCGGCACGCTTCGGTTGGGAGCGCGACAACACCATCGGCGCCAGTGCCCAGGCGAATGGGTGGCTGCGCGACTGGCCGGAATTCTTTCGCGAGCGGCGGCTGCGCCCGCAGCTCGCGCTCGCGGTGCAAAACGGCTTCGGCGGCCTGCTCGGCGAGCCCGGGGAGCGCTTGCTCGAGTCGCTGCACCGTTTGCTCGCCGCGCATGCGCCCCGGCCGTCGCTGTTGCACGGGGATCTCTGGGGCGGGAACTGGCTCGCAACCGCCACCGGCGAGCCCGTGATCTTCGACCCGGCGGTCTACTACGGCGACCGCGAGACCGACGTGGCGATGACGCGGCTGTTCGGCGGCTTCGGCGCCGCCTTCTATCGCTCCTACGAGGCGGCGGCGCCGCTGACCGCCGGTGCGCAGCTGCGTGGCGAGCTCTACAACCTCTACCACGTGCTGAACCATGCAAACCTCTTCGCCGGCGGTTACCCGCGGGCGGCCCGCGCCAGCATCGACCGCCTGCTGGCGCACCTTCGCGGTTAGATCCCGAGGGAGGGGGATTCGGTTATGCTGCCCGTTCGCATCCACCGGAGAGACCCATGGCTGACAAGAACATCAAGTCGGTTCTCCTCGAGGAGCGCATTTTTCCCCCGCCGGCGGGGTTCGCGGCGCGTGCATACATCAAGCCGGCGGACGCCGAGCGGATGCGCAAGCGCGCGCGCGCCGACTCGATCGGCTTCTGGGCCGATCTCGCCAAGCGCGAGCTCACCTGGCACACCCCCTTCACGCGCGCATTCGATGACAGCGAGGCGCCGAACTACCGCTGGTTCAGCGACGGCCGGCTGAACGCCTCGTACAACTGCCTCGACATTCATCTCGCCGCGCGCGCCGACAAGACCGCGGTGATCTTCGAGGGCGAGCCGGGAGATGTCAGACGGATCAGCTACCGCGAGCTGCACGCGCAGGTGTGCCGCTTCGCCAACGTCCTCAAAGCACAGGGCATCCGCCGCGGCGACCGAGTGATCATCTACATGCCGCTGGTGCCGGAGATCCTGATCGCGATGCACGCCTGCAACCGCATCGGCGCAATCCACTCGGTGGTATTCGGCGGCTTCTCGGCGCCGGCGCTCAAGGACCGTATCGAGGATACCGAGGCGCGGCTGGTGATCACCGCCGACGGCGGCTGGCGCTCTGGTCAGGCGATCGAGCTCAAGGCGGCCGCCGACAAGGCGCTCGGCTCGGGTTGCGCCAGTGTCGAGCGCGTCATCGTGCTCAGGCGCACGGGCAAGCCGGTGCCGATGACCCCGGGGCGCGATCTGTGGTGGCACGAGCTCATCGAGGGACAGGCAGCCACGTGCGAACCGGAATGGGTCGACGCCGAGCATCCCTTGTTCCTGCTCTACACCTCGGGCTCCACCGGCAAGCCGAAGGGCGTGCAGCATTCGACCGGCGGCTACCTGCTCGGCGCCAAGCTGACGACACAGTGGGTGTTCGATCTGCGCGATGAGGACGTGTTCTGGTGCACGGCGGACGTCGGTTGGGTCACGGGTCACAGCTACGTCTGCTACGGTCCGCTGGCGCTGGGTGCGACCGTGGTGATCTACGAGGGCACGCCGACGGTTCCCGACGGCGGTCGCTTCTGGCGCAATTGCCAGAACCACGGGGTGACGGTGTTCTACACCGCGCCCACGGCAATCCGCGCGTTGATGAAGCTCGGCGACGAGCTGCCCGGCTAGTACGACCTCTCGAAGCTGCGACTGTTGGGAAGCGTCGGTGAGCCCATCAATCCCGAGGCGTGGATGTGGTATCACCGCGTGATCGGCGGCGGGCGCTGCCCGATCGTCGACACCTGGTGGCAGACCGAGACCGGCGCAATCCTGATCTCGCCACTGCCGGGGGTGACTGCGACCAAGCCCGGCTCCTGCACCGAGCCGCTGCCGGGCATCGAGGCGGACATCGTCGACGACCGCGGCGCACCGGTGAAGCGCCCGGACGCGGGCGGCTATCTGGTGATCCGCAAGCCCTGGCCTTCGATGCTGCGCACCATCTGGCGCAACAACGAGCGCTACATCGCCGGCTACTGGGAGAAGTTCAAGAATCGCTATTACGTGGCGGGCGACAGCGCGCACCGCGACAAGGACGGCTACTTCTGGATCATGGGACGGATCGATGACGTGCTGAACGTCGCCGGCCATCGGCTCGGCACCATGGAGATCGAGTCGGCACTGGTGGCCCATGAGCGCGTCGCCGAAGCCGCAGTGGTCGGCAAGCCCCACGAGATCAAGGGCGAGTCGGTGTTCGCTTACGTCGTCACGCGCGGGGCGCGCCCGACGGGCGACACCGGCGCCCTGGTGAAGGAGCTGCGCGACTGGGTGGGGCAGCAGCTCGGTCCCATCGCCAAGCCCGACGATATCCGCTTCGCCGACAACCTGCCCAAGACGCGCTCGGGCAAGATCATGCGTCGGCTGCTGAAGGCCATCGCGCGCGGCGAGGAGATCACGCAGGACGTCTCGACGCTCGAGAATCCGGGGATCATCGATCAGCTGCGCGGGGGAGAGGGCGCCGCCGGGGGCGCCGCGGCAAAGCCGGCAGCGGCTGCCGCACGCGCGGCCACGGTGTCGCGAGCGAAGACGGCAAGCCGCCCGTCGCGGGCGAGGGCGCGGCGCAAGCCGGCCAAGCCTGCAGGCGCCAAGAGCGCGCGCGCGGCGCGCAAGCGCGTGCGCGGGGCGAACCGCACAGTGGCGCGCAAGCGCAAGACCAACCGACGGCGCAGCAGCCGCGGCGGGAAACGCTGAGGCGGCGGCGGGATCCTCGCGTCGCGTCGAGTCCGAGCGCCAGGAGCCGTTGCAGCAGCCGCCGCCCGGTCTGCGCGGGTGCTCGAGTCCCATGCGCCGCAGCGCCGCAGCGTTGCCTGCGGCGCGCCGCGCACGCGGTGCAGCTCGAGCGCCGCTTCGAGCCGCTGCGGCAGGTTGCTGCGGAAGCACGATGCGCCGGCCGACACGGCGCAGCAGCCGCGCCGACGCATTCGCCGACGTTAGCGAGTATTTCAGGCATGCGGCTTGTGGCATGCTCCGCGAAGGCCAGCGCCCCGTCGGCACAGCCGCGCACGGCGAGCGCGAGCGAGGAGGCGAGAGATGTCAGTCAACAAACCTGCGCTCGACCCCAACAGCGTCGAAGCAATCTCGCGCAGCGGCTACCCCGAGCCCTATCGCTCGCGGGTGATGCCGCGCGCCAAGCGGCGTCTGGGCGATGCGCTCGGGCTGACCCGCATCGGCATCAATCAGACGACACTGCCGCCGGGGAAGGAGTCCTCCATGCGCCACTGGCACACGCACGAGGATGAGTTCGTCTACGTGCTAGAGGGCGAGGTCGTGCTGCGCACCAGCAGCGGCGAGCAACTGCTGCGTGCCGGCATGTGCGCCGGTTTTCCGGCCGGTGTGCAAGACGGACACCACCTCATCAATCGCAGCGACCGCCAGGCGGTATACCTGGAGATAAGCAACCGGGACCGTGCCGACAGCGCCTACTATGCCGATGCGGACGTCGATCTCATGTTCACGGGGGGGAAGATGACGCGCCGCGACGGCACGCCGTTCTAGCCTTCGCCAGCGCATCCGCACCGTGCCATTCCGCGATGATGCAATAGCTGCGCTCGCCCGTTCCTCGTGCCCCGGTAGCGGATGAGCGCGGCTGTCAGCGCGGCGACTCGTGCGGCGCCGACCGTTGGGCCGGGGCGCTGCGCGCGGATTGCTCGCGCTCGTGCTGCTGGCGCTTCACCATCTGCGAAGTCTGCTGCTGATGCTGGCGCTCCATGGTCTCGTATGCCTGATGGTCGTGCGTGGGCTGGGCGGCGAAGCTCGCGTGCTCACGCTCCTGCTGCTGCGAGAGCGTCTGCCGCTCCTGCTCCTGCCGTGCATGCAGCTCACTCTGCTGCCGCGCATAGGCCTGCTCTTCCGCCGAGGCGGAAGTGGATGGCGAGGTGACCGGCTCCGCCTGCGGCACATCGCGCGCGTGCACGAAGGGAGTGCCGGGCGTGGTACGCGCGGTCGGCGGGGTCTGCGGGTGATACGCCGGTCCGACCGGTTTCGCCGCTGTGACGCCGGCGCCGCTGAACTCGCGCGCGTTGGCGGTCGCCGCGATCGGGGGATGTCCCGCGTTCTGCGTGGCAGCCAGCTGTGGATTGGCGCGGGCAGTGGTGGTGTGCTGGACCTGCGCGCTCGTCGGCGGCACGTGCGCCTCGCCCGCGGCCGCGACCTCCGCGGCATTGGGTTGCGTGCGCGTGCCGGGACCGCCGGCGTAGCTCACGTGCGTTACGTTGGTGACGTTCGTGACATTGATGTTGTTGACGATCGTCTGGTTGTAGGTGTTGTGAACGACCGTGACGTTCACGTTGGTGACGGCGGTGTTGTAGTGAAACTCGTTGTTCACCCAGCGGCCGCCGGCGTAGCCGCTGCCGACGTAGCCATAGCCGTAATTGATGCCGCCGTAGAAGCCCACCTGCGGACCCCAGTAGCCGCGGTGAAATACATACACAGCGCCGGCGAGGCCCCAGTAACCCGGTGTCCACAGCAGTCCCACAGCCGGTGGCTCAATCCAGGTGCCCGGCACCCAGAAGTAGCCTGCCGGTCCCCACTCCCACAGGCCCGGCGTCCAGATATAACCGGCCACCGGGCATGCCGGCTGCTCATAGACCGGAATCGGCGGTGGCGGCTCACTGACCTGGTCCGCCTCCGGGTCGTACTGCTCCGGCGGAGGTGCCGCTGGTGCGGGTGCGGGCTGATAGGCGACCGGCGCGACCAGACATCCCCCCAATGCGCTGGCCAGCACGATGGCAGAAATCAGCATCAATCTACGCATGCTCGCCTCTCCCGTGTTCCGCAAAAACCCGATCCAGCCATTCTGGACGGAGAATCATAAGGAGTATGGCATGAGCGACGCGTGGTCGGTGCGATCGTGAGTTCACCGGGACACTCACACATGCTGCTCGGCGCACGTCCGCCTCGGGCAATCTGAGTGTCAGCGCCCCGGATTGCGTGACTGGCCCATGCGGGTCGAATTGCCCCGCCGCAGCTGCCTTGGCGGCAGCCGCGGCTCTCGCGGCCATGGGGGGAACGGGTTGCTAACGCGCCGCCGTCAGGCGCAGCGCGAAAGATACCTCGACGTCGTTGCCCACCTGATCGGTGGCTTTCCAGTCCCCCTGGCCGACTCCGAAGTCCAGACGATGGAGCGTCGCGGCGCCGTTCATGTAGCCGACGGCCGTGCCGTTCTCGGTGGCGGTGCGAAAGGTGAACGGCACGCGCACATCGCGCGTCACGCCGCGCAGCGTGAGCTTGCCGGCGGCCTCGAAGCCGCTGGCGGTACGCGTGAACTGCGTGGCGCTGAAATGCGCCTGCGGATACTTCGCGACCGCGAGCAGGTCATCGCCGCGCAGCGTGTCGTCGCGCTCCTGATCGCCGGTGGTGATCGAGCTCATCTCCACCGTCACCTCGAGGCGGCTGGCGGCTTGGGTTTCGGCGGAGAAGTCGAAGGTGACGGGGAAGCGAGCGAATCGGCCCTGGTTCTTGGCCCCCGCCTGCGTGAAGGTGAACTGCAGCGTGCTCTTCGCCGGGTCGAGCGCGTAGTGCCCGATGCCGCCGCCCGGCGTGGCAGCGCGGGCGAGAGCCACGGCCGCCGCCGCCGCGAGCAGCGCGGCCGGGGTGAGTGCGCTGCGCGCTTTCCCGGTCATTTCCCGCTCCCCTGGCTCGAGGTGGCGAAGGGCAGCATACGACGCAACACATCGTCACGCTTGACGAAATGGTGTACCAGCGCCCCTGCGACGTGCAGCGCGACCACCGCTCCCAGCACGCACGCCAGCGCGCTGTGGGTGGTCAACATCCCTTCGTAGAGCGCCTTGCTCTTCGGCACCAGGTCCGGAAGCTGAAACAGTCCGAACCAACTCACCGGAAAACCCCGTGCCGAAGACATCATCCATCCCGAGAGCGGCATCGCGAACAGCAGCGCGTACAGCATCACGTGGGTGAAGCGGGCGAGCGAGCGCTGATAGGGCCTGAGCGTCGTCGGCAGCTCCGGCGTCGGATTGGCCCAGCGCCAGGCGAGCCGCAGCAGCGCCAGCGCGAGGATGGTGAGCCCGAATGACTTGTGGCGCGCCAGCAGACCGAGGCGTCTGAGCGGGGGCGCATCATCCGCGAGAGTCGCCAGTGTCACCTGCACGATGATCAGCGCAACGATCAGCCAGTGCAGCAGCTGTGCGACCGCACCCCAGCGGCGCGTGGTGTTTCGCAGGGCCATGACGTTAAGCTTATGCGGATGAGGGGGAGTTGCAAACTGCTGGCGGCAGGCGCCGTGCTCGGCGCGCTGGCCGCCGCGTGCGTGCTACATCCGCGACCGGCCGCAGCGCCGGCCAACGCGCCGCCGGCTGCGGCCGCCCCGGGGGCGCTCGCGGCGCACCTGGGAGCTCCCTACGACGTCGTCGCGCAGGAGTCGCTGCTTACCATTCTGGTCTATCGGGGCGGCACACTCGCCAGCGCCGGGCACAATCACGTCATCGCCTCTCACGACCTCAGCGGCACGATCTATGTACCCGCCGACCCGCTGCTGGCAAGCTTCGAGCTGCACGTTCCCGTGACCACGCTCACGGTGGACGAGGCGGCGCTGCGTGCACAGCAGCCGAGCGCGGACTTTCCTCCCGACCTCTCCGAGGGTGCCAGGCTAGGCACACGCCACAACATGCTGGGTCCTGCCCTGCTCGATGCCGACCACAGCCCCGAGATCGTGCTGCGTGCGCTGCGCACCGAGCCGAGCACGGAGGCCGCGGGTGTGCTCGCACGGCTCGAATGCACGGTGCGCGGCCAGCCACATACGCTGGCCGTGCCGGTGCACTACGAGCGCGGTGGCGGCGAGGTCGTGGTCTCGGGCGAGCTGCCGCTCAAGCAGAGCGATCTCGGCCTCACGCCCTTCAGCGCGCTGCTCGGGGCGCTGCAGGTGCAGGACGAGATGCGAGTGAGCTTCCGCATCGTCGCGAGAGGGGCGATGCCGCGCGCGCAATAGACCCTCGCGGCTGCGCGCCTCAGTGCACTCCGAGCTCGGCCAGCAGTGCGTCCGCGTGGTAAACCTTGCGCAGCCCCTCGAGCATGATGGTCGGATCGACTGCCACCGCACGGTTGAGGCGCGCGTCATACCAGTAGCTGCCGGCGATCGAGTGGATATTGCCATCGAACATCAGCCCGACGATGCGGCCGTCGCGGTCGATCAGCGGACTGCCGGAGTTGCCGCCGATGATGTCGTTGTCGGTGCACAGGTCGAAGCGGGTATTCATGTCGAGCCGGTCGCGTGCCGTCATCCAGCTGTCGGGAACGCGGAAGGGCTCGTGGCCGGTGGCGCGCTCGAAGAGGCGCGCCAGGTGCGTGAACGGCTCGATCTCGCGACTGTCCTCCTGCCAGCCCTTCACCGTGCCGAAGTTGAGGCGCAGCGTAAAGGTGGCATCGGGCGGCAGGCCGGTGCCGTAGATGCGAAAACGGGCGCGCGCGATCTTCTCTGAGCCGGCATCTTCGGCCGCCTCGACCTCGTTCTCGTAGCGCTTGCGCACCGCGCGTGCCTCAGGATCGACCGCGCGGGCAAGCACGATCATCGGATCATCGGAAGCCTCGACGGCGGCAGCGCCCCCTTCCCAGAGCCGTTCGCGCACCTTGGGGTCCGCGAGGTGCGAGCCGTCCACGGCGTGTGCGGCGAGTGAATCCGGCGAGTCCTTCACCAGAAGCTGCCGTACGATCGGCGCATCGGGCCCGAGCCACTCGCGCATGCGCTCGAGACCAAACGAAAAGGTGAGCTTCTCGAGCTGCGGATACACCGGTAGCGGGGCGAGCAGCCGTTGCTTAACGCGCGGCAGCGCCGCCTCGGTGTACTCGCGCAGCCGGTCCGTGTTGCTCTTGGGCCGCTCGGCGGCGGCGCGCACCAGGGTGCGTGCATAGCGGAACAGCGCGCTGTTGAAACCCGCCGCCTGCTCGATCAACGTGTACGGCAGGTACAGCTCTTGCTCGTGCTGCTGCGCGGTGGCGATCTCGGCCCACGGATCGCCGGTCGCGGCAGCCAGCTGCGCATCGGCAGCGATCTTCTGACGCAGCTCCTTTTCCTCAGTGCGCTTCGCCTGCAGCAGGCGGTCATCGAGCAGCGCGAACAGCTGGTTCTCGCGTACCTTGATGGAGTTTTCCAGGCTGTTGAGCGGATCCTCGCTGATGCGCGCGGCTTCGGGTCCGGTCTTGGCGAACTGGATATAGCGGCCGCGCAGCTCCGAGGACCGCAGCAGCCAGCGCGGCAGGATGACATCGCGCAAGGTCTCGAGCTGCGCGACCGTGAGCAGCCGGTCGGTCGAGCCGGGATGCCCGGAGACGAAAACGACTTCCCCGGCATTGGGTCCGTCGGGTCGTATCGAGAGGAAGTTGCGGGGCGTCGCGGGCTTGCCGTCCGGGTCGTAGGCGCGCAGTACTGACATGTCGAGATCCCAGCGCGGGAACTGGAAATTGTCGGGATCGCCACCGAAAGCGGCGATGTCACGCTCCGGAGCGAACACCAGCCGCACGTCGTCATAGCGGTGGTACTTGTAGAGCCAGTATTGACCTCCCTGATAAAGATCGACCGACTCGCACTTCAGCGGCCCGAGCTTGCCGTTGCGGCTCTCCTCCTCGCAGGCCTGCTCGAGCCGGGTGAGGATCTTTTTGCGCTCGTCGTTGGCCGCTTTGGTATCGAGTCCCTGGAGCCCGGCGACCACCTTTGCCGTCACGTCCTCGACCTCCATCAGTACATCCGCGATCTGCGTGCCGCACTTGAGCTCCTCGCCCGAGCGGCGCGCCTGGAAGCCCTCGCGCAGCAGGTTGTGCTCGGCGGTCGAGTGCTCATCGAGGCAGGCTTCCGCGCAGTGATGATTGGTGAGGATGAGCCCTTTCGCCGAGACGAAGGAGGCCGTGCAGTTCGAGAGACGTATGGTCGCGGTCTGTACCCGCTCAAGCCACGCCGGGCTGATGTCGACGCCGTGCTCGCGCTGCAGCAGCTGGCGAGGAAAGTCGTGAAAGGTCCACATGCCGCCGTCGCTGAAAGCGGGCGCTGTCACGATCAGCAGCAGCACGGCCGGGCTGGCGCCGAGTAGCCGGAGAAGCAGTTTGCGGTGCATGAGACTTCCTTCGTGTTGTTATCGAACCGAGCGCGGTCGCGCAGTCACAGTTCCTCTTCGAGCAGCAGCAGTGGCGTGCCGTCGGGGCTCTCGATCAGGGCGCTGCCCGCGGCGTGCTGCGCCGTTACCGGGGCGGCCTGGGTCGTCACGCCGAGATCGCGCAGCCGCGCGATGCGCGAGCGCATGCCCGGACCGCGGAAAACCAGCATCGGCCGCTCGCACACCTGCGGCCCGTGAAACGACAGGTCGATGTGATCGCTGGTCAGGGAGAGCTGCGGGTAGGGAGCCTGCAGCGGCTCCATGGCGACGAACCCCAAGGGCTCCCAGAACGACTGCGCCCCGGCGAAATCCGCCACCGGCAGACTCACTTCGGCGAAGTCCCCGCACAGGGAGGTCTGCTCGGCGCTGCGCGCGACGGGAGAATAAGTGCGCGCCTCGAGCACCGCGACGGCGTGTCCGAAGGGGTCGGCGAAGGCGATCTCGTTGAAGACCTCCTCGCCGGTACGGCAGTGCGTGAGACGAATGCCGGCGGCCGCGAACGCCTCGAGGCTGCGGGCGATACCCGGTCGCACGAAGGTGAGCACGGGTGAAGGGCCGGCGCGCTGATGCAGTCCGATGGGCAGCCGTCCGTCCGTGAGCACGCCGTAAGGATGGGCGAAGGTATCGCCGGTCGGCGCCTGGCTGAAGCCGAGGCGCTCGTAGAACTCGACCGCGGCACGCACATCGGCGGCGGCCACGCTGATCTCGTGGAAGGTCCCGAGCAGCGGCAGCGGCGCGGCGATCATCGGGCGGGCGCGCCGCTCGCGAGTGCGCGCGCTCCTTGCGGGATGTCGGTCCAGCCTTGGGCATGGCGCGCGATCAGCTCCGCCAGCGCGTGCGCGTGACTCACGCGCGCGTTGAGCGCCGCCACGTACTCGAAGCGCTCGCCGCCGGCTGCCAAGAAGACGTCGCGGTTCTCGATGTCGATCTCCTCCAGCGTCTCCAGGCAGTCGACCGCGAATCCCGGGCACACCAGCGTGACCTCGCGCACCCCGCGCGCCGGCATCGCGGCCAGCACCGTGCTCGTGTAGGGCTTGAGCCACTCGCGCGGACCGAAGCGCGACTGAAAGCTCACGCTCCACTCGCCCTCGCGCAGCAGCAGCTCGTCGGCAAGCAGCCGCGCCGTCGCCTGGCAGCGTGCTGCGTAGGGATCACCGGCGCGCGTGTAGCTCGCGGGAATACCGTGGAAGGAGAGCAGCAGGTGCGCAGTGCGGCCGTGCGTGCGCCAGTGGGCGGTGACGCTCTCACGCAGCGCCTCGATGTAAGGCGGATAGTCGTGGTAGTCGGCGACCACGCGCAGGTCGGGGAGCGTCCGCCAGCGGCGCAGCGCGGCGCACAGCCGGTCGTAGACGGCCGCGGTGGTTGCAGTGCAATACTGCGGGAAGAGCGGCAATACCAGCAGCCGCTCGACCCCGCCCGCGCGCAGCCGCTCGAGCGCCGCGGAAAGCTCCGGCTCGCTGTAGAGCATGCCGAGCTCGACGGTAAGCGGCGCGAGCACGCGTTGCGCAAGCGCACCGGCGAGCTCGGCGCGCAACCCCTCGGACAGCTCGCGCAGCGGCGAGCCGGCTGCCGTCCAGATGCGGCGGTACCTGCGCGCCACGCGCCACGGGCGCAGCGGCAGGATTACCCCGTAGAGCAGCGGCAGCCACACCGCGCGCGGCAGCTGCACCACGCGTGGATCGGCGAGAAAGCGCGCGAGGAACGTGCGTACCGCAGCCGCTTGTGCGGCACGCGGCGTGCCGGAATTGACCAGCAGCACGCCGATGCGCTCGACGCTCATCCGCGCCCGCTCATCCCAGGCCGACGCACACGAACTTCAGCTCGGTGTAATCGAGGATGCCGTACTTCGAGCCCTCACGGCCGATGCCCGATTCCTTGACGCCGCCGAAGGGGGCGATCTCGGTGGAGAAGATGCCGGTGTTGAGTCCGACCATGCCGTACTCGAGCGCCTCGGCCACGCGCCAGGAGCGCGCCAGGTCGCGCGTATAGAAGTAGGCCGCCAGCCCGAACTCGGTGTCGTTGGCCATGCGGATCGCATCGCGCTCGCTCTCGAAGCGAAACAGCGGCGCGATCGGGCCGAAGGTCTCTTCGCGGGCGATCAGCATCGCCGGCGTCACCTCGGTGAGCACGGTCGGCTCGAAGAAG
>Ga0187783_10003450_pt1 | contig 11637 bp, 7 predicted proteins | sample 1015_SJ02_MP02_2_FD_132471 | JGI IMG/M metagenome (GOLD analysis project Ga0187783, IMG submission 132471) | Tropical peat soil microbial communities from peatlands in Department of Meta, Colombia - 1015_SJ02_MP02_20_MG | ecosystem: Environmental > Terrestrial > Soil > Wetlands > Peat | place... | reverse complement strand
TCGGCGACGTGAGCACCGTACCGCCGTCCTCCCACACGGTGAGCGTCTCGGGCAGGCTCTCCGAGACCTGCACGTACGAGTACGGCTCGGGGTCCATCTGATTGGTGGCGGCGGCGCTGAGGAGCGCCTTCCACGAGGCGTCTGCGAGCTGGTTCACGGTCTCGCCGTCGGCGGTGTAGCCGTTGTAGGAGCTGTCGGTGGCGGACATGAAGGCCATCAGCGCACCCTTGACCAGAACCGTCGGCGAGCCGGGCTGCCACTGTTCCTGGAGCGTCGCCGGGGTCGACTGCCAGCGCCAGGAGAAGCTGCCCCTCAGCGGGATGCCGAGCGTCGCCACCTCGCCGGCGAGGGTGGTCGGCGGGCGGACGCCTGGCGCCGGGGTGAAGTAGAGCGGCAGGTAGTGCAGCTGGGCAAGGATCTGCTGCAGGCGCAACACCGAGGCTTGGGTGATGGTGAAGTTGTAGGACTCGGAGTCGGAGACAAGCACCGTACCCGACGAGGAGCCGCCCACGACCGTCACCGGGCGGTCGAACGAGACGCTTACCGGCGTGCCGGGTCCGAAGCCAAGGCCCTGCGGGGTGAACACCAGCGTGTTGGCGTTGGGCTCGGTCCAGGATCCCGCTATAGCTGGCGAAAGCCGCGGGCGGGACGTGCCGAGAGCCTTGGATACCGGCTCGTCGAAAGTCAGGGTGATCGGGCTGTCGAGCCCTGCCCGCGTGCTAGCCGGAGGCGGATTCGATGCCGCGACCGGCACGCCGTTCTGCGGTGCCTCCAGCCAGTCCACCGTGGTCGACTGCGCGGCCAGACGCTCCCAGGGCCATGCCGCGGCGGACACCTGAAACGCGCCTCCCTGCCGGTGGCCTGGCACTGGCACCTGGGTCGTGGCCGAAGGCTGGGCGAGGCGGATGAGCCGGGCCGGGTCGCCGGGCTCCTGGTATTCGATAATGCTCACAGGGCGGTCGAAGCCGAGCGTCACCTGCGCCGGGTGCGCGGCGACCGCCACCTGCGCCGACGGCGCGGCCGAGGGCGCCCGCAGCGTCGCCGACGTCGAAACCGGCGAGCCCAGGAGCCAGCGCAGCCAGGACGGCGGAGCGGCAGTGACGCGCACGTGCACTGTCTCGCCCTGCCGCAGGTCGGAGACAGGCATATAGCCCGTGCTCTGCTGTCTTAGCACGAGCGGCCGGCCAGCACTGGTCACGTGGACGGAGGTCACCTTGGTCCCGACACCGCCCAGGTTCACCTGGACGAGCGCTTCTCCCGATGACACGGAGACTGTCGGGCGCCCGAGCAGCGCTACCAGCGCGATGCCAATGCCCACTATAAGGACCGCGAAGGCTCCGAGGATGCCCGCGCGGACCGGCCAGCTCCGATCCTTCAGCAGGCGCTTCAGCGCGGCGGCCGCGCTGGTGCCCGTGCGGGCCATCCACGTCGGATTCTTCTGGTCACCCGCAGGTCCCGTCATGGGGTCGTCGCCTCTCGAGCCCGTTCCGCGCTGCTACTTCGTTCCTGTCACGGCCAGGCGAATGCCTCGGCCGCGCCCTGGCGGGGGACCTGGGGCGGAATGCGGGCGGCCGGGATCTGGCCGCCGCTGCACAGACGGCAACTTTCCCATCGTCGCGGCTGGGCTAAACCCGTCCTGGGCCGCGACCAGCGCCTTTTCCCATGATTTGGCAAGCCCGAGGCTTTGGCTCGCCCCGACTTGCTCAGAAGGGCGGCGGGTCGTCCCGGGCGCCGGGGATTGCCTGGAACGGGTCCTTCGGCACGGAGGGACCGTCGTCGACCCCGGCCCACGTTCCCCTCTCGGAGGGTCTGGTAGCCCAGGCGGGGAACGGGAAGTCGACGGCGAGCGGCACGGGGATGTCGGGCTGGGCGATGAACATGGTGCCGGGCTTGGCGAGCATGGCGCGGGCGCGCTGGGCGGGCGGCAGGACGCCGCGGACGAGTCGGCAATTGATGCCGGGTCATTTACGTAACCGGTGACAGTTCTCACAGGCCAATGGGACCCATGAGAGATGTGTCCGGCGCGCCGCCTGCCCAGAACCCTCTAGCGTCGGCGCTGCGTTTCCTCGAGCGCCCTCCACCATACTGTCCGCCCAGGTGATCGCGCTTCTGGCTTTCTGCACTGAAAGCACCGGGATTCCGTAGTGTGCGGCGTCCTTCAAGCTCAGCAAGCGCCCAAGCTTTGTCGCCAGGTTGGCGCCGTCATAAGTAGCCTGTCGCAGCAGGTCAAGGGCCAAGCCGTCCCGCGCAACCTGTGGGCCTCCCATCAGATTTGCGGTGGCGGCGCGCAAGCCCGCTGTCTGTCGGTGGGTTTCGGCATACTGCCTCCTGAGATGGATAACTCAGCAGCGCCACAGTTCGCACGGCAGCCGGCGGCCGAGCCGGACGCTGCCGAACGAGCGCACGGTCCCCGGCCCTTCGCGCACTTGGACGTGCGGCTGACTCCGCTGTACCGGCGCGTGATGGCCGTATTCACCGAGGCCAAGCAGCGGTTCGTAATCCACCTGCGGCCCGAGGACGTCACCGAGGCGATCAACCTGGACGCGAACGGGACGGCGGTCACGCAGGTGCAGGTCGAGGAGGCACTTCACAGCCTGGAGTCGTGGGGGAACCTGCGCGCGGATCCAGACACGGGCCGCGTTACGACCGTCGAGGACTTCTACCGCGCCAGGTACCTATACCAGCTCACGCGGGAAGGTGAGGCCGCCGAGCGGGCACTGGCGCTTTACGAGGCTGAGCTTTCCCGGCGGGGGGAGTTGCAGGCCGTTGCGCTTGCGGACATCAGCGTCCGGCTGCGCGCCCTGCTTGACCTGCCCGCCACGCCGGATCCGGCGGTCGCGCACAACCTGCTGCTCGAGTTGATGGGCCGGCTCGACAGCCTGGCCGCCAACGCCAGCGCGTTCATGGGCAGCCTGCAGCGGACGCTGGACTTGCAGGAGATCGACGAGGATGCCTTCCTGGCGTACAAGGACCGGCTGATCAGCTACCTAGAGCGGTTTGTCTCCGAGCTGGTGGTCAAGGCGTTCGAGATCGAGGCTCTGCTGAAGCGGCTGGCCGGGGCCGGGCCCGGGCGGGTCGACGCCCTGCTGCGGCTGGCAGCCGAGCGAGAGGCCGCTGACGCGGCACCGGATGAGGACATTCCTGGAGCTGACACCGAAGCCGGCGGAGCGCACCCTGGAGTGGCGGAACGGCGGCTGGAGGAGTGGCGCAACCGTTGGTCAGGACTGTCGTCCTGGTTCGTCACCGCGGACCGCCATCACCCGAGCCAGGCCGAGCTGCTGCGTGGGCGCACCCGCCAGGCGATCCCTGACCTGCTCGCAACCGTTGGCCTCCTGCAGGAGCGGCGATCCGGCCGCACCGATCGAAGCGCCGACTTCCGAGCCCTGGCGCGATGGTTCGCCGAGACCTCCAGCGAGGCCGACGCGCACCGGCTGTGGCGGGCAGCATTCGGCCTGGTCTCGTCCCGGCATCTCACAACGGAAGTCACGCCCGAGCAGGCTGACGTGCCGGCCTCCGCCAGCTGGCTGACCGCGCCTAGGACCGAGATCGCGCCCCGACTGCGGGCAACGGGCCGTTATTCCCGCCGCGGCTACCAGCGGCGCGTCGCCGACCGTTCCGCCGAAAGGGAGCACCTGGCCAGGCTTGCCGCCGCGGAGCGGGCGCAGACCGACGCCGCGCGACTTCGTCTTGCCACCGGCAGGCCGACGCGGCTGTCCGATCTCGGCCCGCTCGACCCCGCCGAGTTCGGGCTGTTCCTCCGCCTGCTCGGCGAGGCCCTGTCCTGCGGGATGGTGCAGCCCCACGGCGTGACGCGGACAAGGACCGGCGACGGCACGATGGAGATCACCCTGCGGCCGCTGCCCAACAGGGCCCGGGCGCGGATCGTCACAGTAGGCGGCATCCTGCTTGGCCCCGATCACGAGCTCAGCATCACCGACCTCGGCCCCGGCTCCGCGGAGACAGCGGTCGCGCACGCTGCGATCGGCTCGGAGACGGCATGACGGGGCCACGCGAGGTCTCCGTCGGCGGACAGAGGCGTGACCCAGCCCAGATGGCCGATTCACGTCTCAGCGACGTGCTGGACGCCCAGCTCTCCGATCAGCGCGGGCGGGCGCTGCGCACCTTGCTCCGCCAGCCGCTGCTGACTAGCCGCGGTCCCGACCGGCAGAAGTTCAGCGAGGTCAGGAAGCATGCTGGCTGGCTGGCTGAGTGGTTCGCGCGCGAGGCGGGCTGGTCGGTTCAGATCGATCACAGCGTCGCGCGGCTGCGCAAGGTCGTACCCTGGCACGAGGACGGCACCCGCGCGGCGCAGGCCGGAAAGGTGCCGTTCGGACGGCGCCGGTACGTGCTCACGTGCCTGGCGCTGGCGGCGCTGGAGCGAGCCGAGAGTCAGGTCACCCTCGGCTGGCTGGTCGGCCGGATCGTCGTGCTGGCGCGGGAGGACGAGCTGGCTTCCGCAGGCGTCACCTTCACGCTCCAGTCCAAGGAGGAGCGGGCGGACCTAGTCGCGGTGGCGAGGGTTCTGCTGGATATCGGCGTCCTAGCCAGAGTCGCCGGAGATGAGCAGTCTTTCGTCAACGAGACTGGCGACGCGCTCTATGACGTGGACCGCGCGGTGCTGTCGGTACTGGTGACCGCACGCCGCGGACCCTCGATGATCGCCGCTACCGGCACGGCGGAACGCCTGGCCGCGCTCACCGGAGAGGCACCGCCGGCCACCGAAGACGGCCGGAAGAGAGCCATCCGGCACTCGCTCACCCGGCGCCTGCTCGACGACCCGGTGCTCTACTATGCCGACATCTCAGAAGAGGAACGGGGGTACCTCGACACCCAGCGGGGCCCGCTGCTGCGGCGCCTGACCGAGGCAACCGGCCTTGTTGCCGAGTCCCGGGCCGAGGGCATAGTGCTGCTCGACCCTACCGGCGAGGCCACTGACCTCGGCATGCCCGAGGAGGGCACCGACGGCCACGCCACCCTGCTGCTGGCCGAGTTCCTCGCGGACCGGCTGCGCGCAGGGCAGACCGGCCCCGTGTCGCTGGACGCGCTCGTGCGGCACATGGCCGGGCTGGTGACGGCTCACCGCAGGCACTGGCGCAAGGACGCGGCGCTGCCCGGAGCGGACCGCGCGCTTACGGTCCAGGCGGTCCGACGGCTGACCGCGCTCGGGCTGGTGCAGGATGGCCCGGCGGGCGTCGTTCCCCGCCCGGCGCTGGCACGCTTCGGATACGCCGAGCCGCTGGTGAGCGTCGGGGAGGAGGAACGGTGACGTTTTTCGGCGGGCAGGTTGCCGGCGAAGCTGAGCTGCCGGTGGCGGGAACGACGCGCTGGCAGCCGCTGCGCACGGGCCTGGTGGACATCTTCTACTACGACTACCAGGAGTTCTGGTTCCGCGACGGGCGGGTGCTGTTCCGCGGGAACAACGGCACCGGCAAATCGAAGGTGCTCGCGCTGACGCTGCCATTCCTGCTCGACGGGGACCTGTCGCCGAGCCGCGTCGAGCCGGACGGCGACCGGGACAAGAAGATGGAGTGGAACCTGCTGCTCGGCGGCAGGCACGAGGAGCGGATGGGCTACACATGGCTGGAGTTCGGGCGCGTCGCCGAGAATGGGGAGCGGCTGTACCTCACCGTCGGATGCGGGCTGCGTGCGGTGCGGGGCCGCGGCATTGCCGACCGGTGGTTCTTCGTCACGTCCCAGCGGCCCGGCCTGGACCTGTTCCTGATCGGCGCGACAGGCACGGTGCTGACCAGGGATCGCCTCATCGAGGCCATCGGCGCGAGCGGCCAGGTGACCCAGCGCGCCGAGCAGTACCGGCGGCTGCTCGACGAGCACCTGTTCCACCTCGGTGCCGGGCGCTACGACGCGCTGGTCAACCTGCTGATCCAGCTGCGGCAGCCGCAGCTGTCCAAGCGCCCGGACGAGGGCAGGCTGTCGCAGGCGCTGACCGAAGCGCTCACTCCGCTCGATCAGGCGGTGCTATCTGATATCGCCGCGGCATTCCACGATCTCGAGAACCAACGCGAGCAACTTACGGGCCTGCGCGATACCAGCAGGCACGTGCGGCGGTTCACTGACCGGTACCGCCGTTACGCGGCAGTCGCGACGCGACGGCAGGCGCGTACCCTCCGATCCGAGCACGCCGCGTACGAGCAACAGCAGCGCGACCTGGCCGGCATTCGGTCCGAGATCACGGATGCATCCGCCAGCGAGCTGTCGGCGTCGGCGGCACTTGGCGCGGCCACAACCGAGCTCGCCCGGCAGCAGGCCGCCAAGGACGAGCTCGCGGCCGATCCGCGCATCAAGAACCTCGATGACGCCGAGCGCTACGCGGCCGAGGCGGCGAGCAGCGCGACGCGCGCGGCCGAGGAGGCGGCCAAGGCCCAGGGCGTCGCGAATGAGCGGGTCGCCAAGCGGGCCGCAGCGGCGAGCAGGGCCGAAGGAAGCCGGGCGGAAGTCGAGACGGCCGTCGCCACGCTGAGCCAGGCGGGAGAGAACGGCCGTATCGACGGCGCACCCGTCCTAGGTCCGCTCATGCTTCCGGACGGTCCCTACGGGCCAGCGCCGATCGACTCGGCGAAGCGCGACCTGACCGGCCTGGCGGACAAGCGGGCGAGGTCGGTCGCGCACGTCACCGGGCTGGCCGAAGAGGTCCTGGGTTACGAGCAGAAGCTGCGGGAGGCACGCGAGGCCGTGTCACGGTGCGAGGCGGCGCGGGACGCTGCCGACGACAAGGTGGCTGATGCCCGCCGCGAGCTTGACGAGAGCGCGGCCCGGCACGTAACGCAGTGGCGAGAGTACGCTGCGCGCGCTCGCGGGCTCGGTCTCGCCGGCCTTGTCTTGCCTGACCCAGACGAGATCGGGCTGGCGGACTGGGCCGAGACCCTCGACGGCTCGCATCCGGCCGAGCAGGCCCTTCGCGCCGCGTCAGGCGCGGCGCAGCGTTTCCTGGCCCGCGACAGCGCGGAAGCCGCGCGAGAACTCGAGGACGCCCGCCGCGCGCTCCGCGCGCTGGAGGATGAGCGGGCCGGGCTGGAGTCGGGTGAGTTCGCCCAGCCGCCCGCTCCCTATACAAGAGGTGAGGGAGCACGCGAGCGCGGGCCCGGCGCGGCGCTCTGGCGCGTCACGGACTTCGCCCCGAGCCTGACGGCGGATCAGCGGGCCGGGCTAGAGGCGGCCCTGGAGGCCTCTGGTCTCCTCGACGCGTGGCTGACCCCGGACGGCCGTCTGCTCGACCCTGACTCCCACGACGTGATCGCGGTACCAGGTCCGCCGGCCCAGGACAGCATCGCCGCGCTCCTCGTTCCGGCGCTGGACGCGAGCGATCCACGGGCAGCCACGCTGACCGCCGACCTAATCGCGGCGGTGCTCGGTACAGTCTCGGCCATCGAGCACACGGACGGGGCGTATGTCACTTGCGGTGGCCGCTGGGGTCTCGGACCGCTGCACGGGTCGTGGGCCAAGGAGAGCGCCGCGTTTATCGGGCACGGCGCGCGCGAGGAGGCGCAGCATCGTCGGCTGGCCGAGCTGGCAGTGCTCATCGAGACCGCGACCGCGCGGTTGGCCGCCGCCCATGCGACGGTCGAGGCGGCGGTTTCGCGGCAGGCGGCTCTCGACGATCTGCTCGCGATGGCCCCGGCTGAGGCCGAACTGCGGGCCGCTCACCTAGCGGTCGGCGCCGCGACTCAGGCGCTCGGTGCAGCGGGGGCTGCGCTGGAGGCGGCCGTGACCGATCTCGGGTGGGCCGAGCGCGATCTCGCGCAGGCCATCGCCGTCCGCGATGCCGCGGCCGCTGACACCAGGTGCCCTGTGGACCTGGCTGGCCTGCGCGCGACAGCCGCGGCGATCGAAAGCTACCGCGTGGCGGCGACCGAGCTGACGGCCGCGATGCGCGTACACGCTGCCCGGCTTGAGGCCCTCGCCGAGTGGTCCGCGGAGCTGGCGAGGGCTGAGGCAGACCTGGGCAGGCTGGCGCACGATGCGCAGCGGGCAGCGGTGCGCGCGGCGCAGGAGCAGCAGCGAGCCGACGAGGTGCGCGCGGCCATCGGCGCCACCGTCGAGCAGCTCAGGGAGCGCCTCACGAACGTGCGAGCCAGGATCGGGGAGCTTGACGCCGAGAGGGCCCAGGCGGAGCGGGACTACCGGGCCGCGATGGAGCGGAGGGCTCGCGCCGAGGGGCAGGAGGTTACCCTCGGGCAGACCCTGGCCGAGGCTCAGGGCCGGCGTGACAGCGCCGTCGCAGAGCTGCGGAGGTTCGCCGCGACGGGGCTGCTGGGTGCGGCTTGCGACGCCGAGATCCCGGACACCGGCACCGAGTGGGCGGCCGATCCGGCGGTGCGGCTGGCCCGGCGGGTTGAGCAGTTGCTCGCGGACGTGGAGGAAGACGACCAGGCGTGGCGGCGGATTCAGGACGAGATCAGCGGGCGGTTCAGTGAGCTCAAGGACGCTTTGACCCGGCACGGCCATGAGGCCGCCGCCAGCCTGGGTGACTGGCTTGTGGTCACGATCGCGTTCCAGGGCGTGGTGCGCACGCCCGGCGAGCTAGCCGGACTCCTGGCCGAGGAGATCAGTTACCGAGAGCGGATCCTGACCGCGCGCCAACGCGAGGTGATCGAGAATCACCTGATCAACGACGTAGCGAGCCACCTCCAGCAGCTCATCTCGGATGCTGAGGCTCAGGTCGCCCACATGAATTCCGAGCTTCGCGACCGCCCGACCTCGACCGGGATGGTGCTGCGGCTGCGGTGGGAGGTCCGCCCGGACGGCCCGGACGGCCTGGCGGCGGCCCGGTCTCGCCTGCTGCGCCAGGAGTCAGAGCTGTGGTCGCCGACGGACCGAGAGGCTGTGGGCGACTTCCTGAACCGGCAGATCGAGGCCGCACGGGCCGAGGACGAGCACGCGACCTGGGCCGAGCTGCTCGGTCGTGCACTGGACTACCGGCACTGGCACCATTTCCTGATCGAGCGCTTCCAGGACGGTCGGTGGCGGTCGGCGACGGGTCCTGCGTCTGGCGGCGAGCGGGTCCTCAGTGTGTCGGTGCCGCTGTTCGCCGCTGCGTCGGCGCACTACCGCTCCGCGCACCCGGATTGTCCGCGGCTGATCATGCTGGACGAGGCTTTCGCGGGCGTGGACGACTCTGCGCGCGGCCAGTTCCTGGGCCTGCTCGCGGCATTTGACCTTGACGTGGCGATGACCTCCGAGCGGGAGTGGGGCTTCTACGCTACGGTGCCCGGCATCGCAACGCACAACCTCGTCCGCCGTGATGGCATTGACGCCGTGCACGTAACCACCTGGGAATGGGACGGCTCGGATGCCCGACAGGTCGATCGGGTCATGCGCGACCGAGTGCCTTCCCAGGTCAGGCACGTGGCGGAGGATTCTCTGCTGCCCGGTGTGGACCAGTGGTAGCAGCCGACGCGGGGCCGACCAGAGCGTCGCCCCACATGGAGCGGCTGAGACGGACGCTGGGTGATCCCGCCCTGGGTCGCGTGGTGGCCAGGCTGGCCCGTCGGCTTGAGCTCGGCCGTCCGCTGGACGCGGATCTAACGCTCACCGATGCGACCGAGGCAGAACGACTGGCGGTTGGTCGGCTACTGGGCCGTCAGCCTTCGTTGCGGGGCAGGTCGCTGCGGGTGTCGCCGGTGCATCTTTCCGCTGCGCTGTCGCGCGCCGGGATTGCCGCGGATCTGCGCACCGCCATCGAAGAACTCGCGGGGCCGCTAAGGCTGCGGCCCGAACTGCTCGCCCGCGAAAGCACGGAACGGGCCCGGGCACTTGCGGTGCTCGCCGCGGGACGGTACGCAGGCGCGGACTGGTACGAGCAGTGGTCGGCCTCACTACAGGCGGACGGAACGCTGACTCGCCTGATTCGGACCGGAGCCGCGCGCCTTACAGATGATGCGGTCGCCGTGCTCGACGATCTTCCCGCCGACAGCGTGCCCCTTCCCGCGCTCTCTGAGCATGCGACTGGTGATACCAAGGCTCTGGCTGGTACCCGGCTGGCCCGCCTCGTCCTGCGGGCCCTGGCGGTGCGACAGGCGATGCTCGGCGGCGAGCCGGTCACGATTGCCGACCTGCCGCGGGCGGATGTGCAGCGGATGCTCTGGGAGTCCGCCGGGGCGATCCCCGACGATCTTTCCAGCCAGGTTCTCGTGCTCGGCCTGACGGCGGCCGGGTCACGTCCACTCGCAGGCTGGCTGTGCGAGGCAGCGGAGGCAGCTGTCCCGTTCCGCGTGACGCTGCAGCAGCTTGCGTCGATGCCGGTCGTGCCGTCGGTGGCCCGGGTCTTTGTCTGCGAGAACCCGTCAGTCTTGCGGGCCGCAGCAGCAGCCGGGCCCCTGGGCGGCGGTACGGCCCTCGTGTGCACCGAGGGTGTTGCGTCGGCCGCGTGCCACCGGCTCATCGTGGCAATCGCGCATGCGGGCTCGGGCATCAACTGGCGCGGCGACTTCGATTGGACCGGGCTTCGTGCCGTTGCCGCGGCCGTCGGCCGGTACGGCGCCCACCCGTGGCGTATGGGCTTAGCTGACTACGAGACGGCGCTCGCGCGCGGCGAGACCGAGCGGCTCAAGGGGCCCGCGGCGGCGAGCCCGTGGGATCCGCGCCTGGCGTCGCAGATGGAGCAGTCCGGCCGCGCGGTAATGGAGGAGCGACTGATCCCGCTGCTGCTTGGTGATCTTGGCACTGTCGGCGTGCAGTGATTGGCCCCAGGCGGCAAAACCAACGTATGGCATGTATGGTATCCTTGGTGCATGGTAAAGACGACGGTTTATCTGCCGGATGCTGACATGCAGGCGCTCAAGGCCGCGGCACGGCGACGGGACCAGTCGGAGGCCGAACTTATCCGCGAGGGCATCCGCAGGATCCTCGCCGAGGAGGCCAGCCCGGTCCTGCCCACGTTCGGGATCCTGGACGCCGAGCCGGTCACCGCCGCCGATATCGACGCCGCACTTGCCGCAGGCATGGGGGCCGCCGGGATCGAGCAATGATCATCGCCGACACCAGCGGGCTTTACGCCATCTTCAATCGCCGCCAGCCCGAGCACCAGGCGGCCCGGGCCGCAGTTGAGCGTGACGGAGGGCCGTTGGTGCTGACCCCGCTAGTGCTGGCTGAACTGGACTATTTCGTCCTGGCGAGACTCGGCGCCCAGGCCGAGCAGAAGGTGCTCGCCGAGTTGAAATCGCCGGCTTACCGGCTGGCCTTGTTCACCGACGATGACTTCGAGCTGGCGTCCGAGGTCGCCGTGAAATACGGAGACATGCAGCTCGGGCTGGCCGATGCCTCGATCGCAGTGCTGGCAGCCCGGCACAAGACAACCAGGATCTTGACGCTTGACCACAGGCATTTCTCCGCCGTGCGCCCGCTGACCGGCGACGCTAGCTTCATCCTGCTACCGCGCGACGATTAGGCCCGAGCGGGTGCTTGTCGGACGCAACCTCCTCGGCTGTCTGGCTTGTTGTGCTCCAGATTCGCCGGCGGTGACCGGACAAGTTAGAACGGAGGTGGGTCGTCGCGGGCGCCGGGGATTGCCTGGAACGGGTCCTTCGGCACGGAGGGGCCGTCGTCGACCCCGGCCCACGTTCCCCTCTCGGAGGGTCTGGTAGCCCAGGCGGGGAACGGGAAGTCGACGGCGAGCGGCAC
>Ga0187783_10003449_pt1 | contig 11645 bp, 7 predicted proteins | sample 1015_SJ02_MP02_2_FD_132471 | JGI IMG/M metagenome (GOLD analysis project Ga0187783, IMG submission 132471) | Tropical peat soil microbial communities from peatlands in Department of Meta, Colombia - 1015_SJ02_MP02_20_MG | ecosystem: Environmental > Terrestrial > Soil > Wetlands > Peat | place... | reverse complement strand
CATTCGAGGGGAAAGCGCGACGGCAACTCGTTAATTAACCGGGCGTCGAGCAGTTGATTTGCTAAGAACGTCCAACAAAACTTCATTCTCAGCGCCATTACTCGCGCTGAAGTTGTTTTCGGGGGAAATACAGCCGCCCTTAATTCGAAATGACGGTCTTGTCAGAGGCTATAGAAAAGGGTCGATTCCGGCTATTTGGATCCCAAGTCTGCCAGGGTGCGGCGCATATAGGCAAAGCTACTAGTCACGCCAGGCATCGGATCGTCGGGATGAATCTCGTACTCAAGATCCACAAATCCCTGGTACTTCATTGCCATCAGCGCTTCAAATATCTTTCGCACCGGCATGGTGCCCTCTCCGACGGCGACCTGACTCTCCTTGTCGTGGAAGTTCGCGAGATCTTTCATATGAATGTTAAACAGCCTTGGCCCCGCCTCCTGGATTGCGTCCACGACATCTGTGCCAGCCCGAGCCGTGTGGCCCACATCGATGCAACAGCCCATCCGTGGGTCCATATTTCTCACCGCTTTCAGGACATCGAGCGGGGAAGGCCATAACTTGTCTTCCGGCCCGTGATTGTGGATGGCAATCCGAATGTCGTATTCCTTAGCGAACTTCTCGATTTTGGGAAGAGTCTCCTCGGTCGGGTCACCTGCCACGATGACGGGGATACCGCCTCGTTTCGAGTAATCGAACTTGGCGCGAATATCCGCGTCGTCATCCTTCGAAAAGTAGATTGCGCCGGCGGCGTGCAACTTAATACCGGCCGCGGCGTAGTCAGCCAGTGCCGCCTGCTCTCCTTCTGGGTCCGGCGGAAGATGATCCTTTACATCCTTTGCATTCAGATCGGCAACGTTGAGCTGTTTCATGAAAGCGATCAGCCGCGAGCGCTGGAAGTTGCGAAACGTGTAGCTGGCCAGGCCCAAATGAATCGCCGCAACACCTGCGGCGGACGAGGGCTCTTGCGGGTAGCCAAGAACAAAGTTTGGCGCAGCGAACGACGCGGTGAGAAACGCACCGGAGCGGATGAATTCACGACGCGAAGCTTTGCGGTTAAACATGCGGTTCCCATCCTGGCTGGTATTCGCGGCTCCACATTCTCATTGCCTCGGGGTCGTCCTGTATCCGTCCGTCCTTTTGATCGAGCTGCAGTTCCCGGTTCACGGTCCAGGCGATGTTCGACAGCTGAAGCATGGTCACGGCAACGTTTCCCACGTCGATCGGCGCATTCAACTTCTCGCCATTGCGGATGGCCGCAATAAAGTTCGCGAAGTGGGCATCAGTCATGGAATCGCGGCCGATAAGATCCGACGATGAAGTTTCGTTGCCCACCTTGAATTCGTTAATTTTCTTGCCCTTGAGGTCGTAGACCTCGTATCCGCCGCGGTCGACGAGGACGGTTCCATTGGTTCCCATGATGGTCGAGCCACGATCGCGGCCATAATACTTCATACCCTGGCAACTCTTCCCTTCCCATGAAATTAGCCGATCGTCGTATTCAAAGCTGGTCACCAGGGTGTCGTAAAACTGCCAATCGTCATGAAACTGATATCGTCCGCCTGACGCCGTAACTCGCTTGGGGTAGTCGACAGCGAGCGCCCAACGGCAGACATCGACCTCGTGGGTGCCGTTGTTCAGCGTCTCTCCGGTTCCATAGATTCGGAACCAGTGCCAGTTGTAGGGATGCACATTGTCTTTGTAGGGACGACGCGGGGCAGGACCTTGCCACAGTTCCCAATCCAGTTGCGGTGGGACCGGTACCTCTTTCCCGGTGCCAATCGACTTTCTGGTGTTGCTATACCAGGCTTTGGCGAAGTAGGGCTTGCCAATCAGGCCGTCCCGCATCTTTTGTATGATTTCGATTGTGTGGGGTGAAGAGCGTTGCTGAGTCCCCATCTGGACCAATTTGCCGTATTTCTGCTGGGCTTGGACCAGCATCTCGCCTTCGGCGGGATTGTGACTACACGGCTTTTCCACGTAAACATGTTTTCCCGCCTGCAAGCCGGCAATCGCAAGCGGAGTATGCCAATGGTCTGGAGTTGCGATCGTAATCGCGTCAACATTCTTCTGTTCAAGAATTCTGCGAAAATCCTGCTCCGCCGCCGGGGCTTCTCCCACTTCCTGGCGAACACTGTCTGCGAATTTCCGAAGAATGGTGTTGTCTACGTCACAGACATGCGAAATGCGAGCGGCGTTCCGGTTGACTTTGAGCGATGAGAGGTGAGCGTAGCCTCGGCCGTTCAAACCGATAACCGCAAAGTTGAGCCGATCATTGGAGCCCATGATCTGGCCATAGCTTTTGGCTGTAGCTCCGATCGCCAAACCCGCTGCAGCGGTGGCAACGCTATCGAGAAATTCGCGTCTCGTAATCATTCATCCTCCGCAATCGCCCCTTGCCCTTGACAAAGATAGTCAGGATCGGGGGAAGAGTCTAGTTTTGAAGGAAAAAAGGAACAACGGCATTTTGCGGTGGAAGGAGGGAACGGCAAAACCGTGGACCGCACTAGAGCGCGCGCCGAATGTGAGCCACCACACCATCAACAGGATATTAAGAGGCGAACATGTCCGCCGCAAAACTCTGGCCAGATCATGAAAAAATGCATTCCTCAATCCTGAAGAACTGCAAATTGCTCGGGAACTTTCAGAATGAGAACGGTGTCGTTTAAGGATATTAGGATAGTTTTGTCGTTGAAATCTCACTGGGACAGCGGAGGCCTTTGGATCTGGCTGCAACAATTCGCAGTCTGCGCACCCTCCTCAGGCTGTCGCCCGTTGGTCAAGACCTTCGGTACGCCTGCCGCTCGATGGGGCGTGCTCCTGGCTTCACACTCTGTGCTGTCGTCACGCTGGCGCTAGGGATCGGCTCCAATACTGCCGTTTTTTCCGTTGTCAACGCCGTCCTCATTCGTCCCCTCAGCTATCCGGATCCTTCCCACATCGTGCGGTTCTTTCTGTCTTCATCCGAAGGATCGGCAGCGGGAGCCTCCATTCCTGACCTACGATTCTGGCTAGAGCGAGTTGATTCGGTGCAGGACATTGCCGCCTATGACTTCGACCAATCCGAGATGGGCTTTACATCCGGAACGCCCGAACAAGTCCATGGCCTCCACGTCACGTCGAATTACTTCCATCTCTTCGGAATCCCGGTGCTCCTCGGTCGCACTTTTAGCCAAGCCGACGATCTCAGGAATGGCCCCAAGGTCGTAGTTCTTAGCTACCGTCTCTGGAGGCACAGATTCGCCGGAGATGAGCACATCATTGGTGCGGCGATTTCGCTCAACCAAGAGTCGTATACCGTAATTGGCGTCACCGGGGAAGGCTTCAACTCTGAGCCCGAAGCTCAGCTCTGGATTCCGTTTCAATTTGACCTCAACAGCACAGACCAGTTCCATTCGTTCGCGGTAGCAGGCCGTCTCAAATCAGGTGTGACATTGGATCAGGCGAACGCACAACTGGATGCAGTTTCGCAGTCCGCCAGGCGTCTCTCTGAACTCCCCGATCCTGATTACCGCTTCCAGCTTCGATTGCTGCACGACGCAATGGTCGGCGATATTCGTTCCTCGCTGCTGACGCTGCAGGGAGCGGTTGGTTTCGTTCTGCTGATCGCGTACGCGGATCTCGCAAACTTGCTGTTGGTTCGAGCGACGGTCCGCAAGCGCGAATTCGCGATTCGTTCTGCAATTGGCGCACGCACCGGGCGAATGGTTCGGCAGCTAATCGTCGAAAGCCTGTTGCTCAGCTTCTTCGGCTGTTTGGTCGGCGTTCTCGCGGGACTTGTCGGTGTCCGTCTGCTGCTGAGGACGCAGGGAAACATTCCGCGCATTACAGGAACAGCGACCATCGGGCTCGACTGGCGTGTGATGGCCTTTGCAATGGGACTCTCGATCGCAACCGGGCTCATCTTCGGGGTTCTCCCAGCGATGCGGGTGCTTCGGGAAAGGACCCTAGACTCGCTGCACGAATCGAGCGGCCGTCACGGGCTTGGCACGCGCAGTAGGTGGTTGCACTCCGTAACCATGATTAGCGAGGTGGCTCTTTCACTGGTTCTGCTCATTGGGGCGTCTCTGCTGGGGCGCACGTTCATTCTGCTGAACCGTGTAGACCCTGGCTTTGATCGCCACAATCTCCTCATGATGACCATGTCCACGCGTGGCGGGAACACCGGAACGGGTGCAGGTTTGGCTGCGATGGTTCGTAATGCGTGCCAACAATTGACCGCCGTTGCGGGCGTGGAAGCTGCTGCCGCCACTTTCAGTCCACCATTCGCGAGCCGAATGGGCCTCCCTTTTACATCCCTATCTGGCAGCGCGCCAGTTTCGGGAGATGGCGAGTGGATTGCTGCGTCCACCGGCTATTTCCAGGTCCTCAAGATCCCTGTTCTTCGCGGAAGAAGTTTCGACGTGCAGGATAATTCAAATTCGTCTCCTGTCGTCATTATCAACGCAACCATGGCGAAGCGTTACTGGCCACAACAGGATGCCCTAGGCCAACAGATCGTGATCGGCAAAGGCCTGGGACCTAAGTTCGAAGACAAGCCGCGAACCATCATTGGTGTAATTGCCGACACTCGTGACGATGATCTGGCCCGTGTTCCAGAACCGACGATGGTCATCCCCGATGCGCAGGCGCCGGATGGAATCGTCGATCTCATGTCGCAGTTCGGCCCCATATGGTGGATAGTTCGTATCGACATGAAGCCGCACCAGTTCATCCCGGCTATCTCGGAGAAACTGCGTTCAGCAAGCGGGGGCAGACCCGTGGGCAAGGTGCAGTCGATGGATGACTTGCTCGCAAGATCAATTGCGACGCAGAACTTCAATATGCAGATGCTGTCAATCTTCGCGGCTACAGCGCTGCTGCTTGCTGCTGTTGGAGTCTACGGAGTGACGGCATATTCAGTCGCACAGCGGACTCGTGAGGTTGGTGTACGCATGGCCTTGGGAGCGGATCGAATGACTGTTCGGAATATGATCCTTTGGGAAGGCCTGATGAAAGGGACGCTGGGCGTCATCTCTGGAGTCTGCGGCGCTTTTTTTCTGGCGCGATTGTTAGCGACGCTTCTCTATGGTGTCTCGCCTCATGATGCGGCAGTGTTTGTTGCCGCCCCTCTGATTTTGGAACTCATAATCGCGTTTGCCACGTTCGTTCCCGCACGGAGAGCAGCTAATCTCGACCCAGCCAGCGCCTTGCGTTTTGAATGAGGGGACCCTGACCAGATCTGCTGTCTGTGTAGGCTGCCTCGCTCGCACCCGGGGGGTTGGGCCCCGCCTCGCATCCAGTCGTGGGGCAGGCTGTGGCAGTTTTGCCGTTGCCTCCTTCCACCCCCAAAACGGTATCTTGCACCTTCGCACGCCGCATTAGGCTGGCTTGGCAAACCAATGGTCGAACCAGCGCAGCATGCGGATCGTGTAATCGTGAGCATCCGCAGCTTTGTAGAACACGTGCCCTTCGTTTGGATAGACAACCAGCTGGGCTGGAACGTTCCGGCTTTGAAGAGCGTGGTACCACTCAATGGATTGGGACATGGGAACTTCGCCATCGCTATCGCCGACGAGAATGAGCGTGGGAGTCTTCACTCTGTTGACGAAATGGATTGGATCCGACTTTTGATAAACGGCAGGATCGTCGTACACGGATGCGCCGAAAAAGGGGATCATCCATTCGTCGATGTCATTCAATCCGTAATAGCTCAACCAATCCGACAGTCCTGCTCCCGCGACGGCGGCCGCGAAGCGGTTGGTCTGCGTCTCTGCCCACATGGTCATATAGCCACCGTAGCTGTGGCCTCGGATCCCGATCTTCCGGGCGTCGATGGAATACTCCTTCGTCATGGCATCCACGCCAGCCATGATGTCGCGGAAATCGCCGCCGCCGAAGTCTTTGGCGTTGCCCCGGGTGAACGCCTCCCCCTGACCGTAACTGCCGCGCGGATTCGGGCAAAGCACAAACCAGCCCAACAGCGAAGCCGCCGTTGTATCTCCCATGCCACCGGCCTGCCACTTTGAAGTGCAAGCGAATGACGGGCCGCCATGAACGCTGACGATCAACGGGTATTTATTGGCCGGATCGTAGTCCTTCGGCAGCGTCAGCCATCCTTCGACGCGGGTCTGCCCGTTCATCCAATGGACATTCTTGCTCTCGCCCCATGTGGCTGGCACGTTTGCATTCACCCGCGTGATCTGCTTCCATTCCCCCACGGGGCCGGCCCAGACTTCAGGCGGCTGATGGCTTGACTGTCGGACCGCGGCCGTTACCGTTCCGTCTTTGGAAAACGATGCCGCCGGAACCCAAACATCCGAACTGGTTCCAATCATTTCCTCGCCCGTCCATCCTTTCCAGTTCGATCCTGCCGGATATCCTTTCTGTGTCATTTGCATGTATCCGGAATTCCCATCCACATTAGCGACGACGTTGATTCGATCTGTCCCCGCCCAGGCCAGCGAGGATGGTGACGCTTTGATGCCAGGCGTGAGGTTACGGGCGATGCCGCCTGTGGTCGGGACAAGGTAGACGTCGCCTCCCGTTAATCCTTCGTCGCTCATCAGGCCCTCGATGAAAGCAACCGATCTCCCATCAGGAGACACGCGCGGCTCGGCAATCTGCCACGTCGGCTTGTAAATCTCACGCATCTGTCCGCTGTCAGCGCCTATTGTGTAAAGGCGCGCGATCCACCAATTGTCGTCGCCTGAACCGTGGGCTGCGATTGCGGCCCATCCTCTCGAGTCTGGCATCCAGTCGTATTCGTAAATGTAGACATCGGACGGCGTCACCTGGGTTAAGGTTTTGGCCGCAAGATCGACTGTCGCAACCCTCTGCTCGTAGATCTTTTCACCGACCAATCCGGCCAACGGTGTCATTGGCTGCAGAGGCCCTGCTGCTCGTGGCATGCCCTCTATGTACAGGAGAGCGATCCTGGTTCCGTCGGGGGAGTATCGTGGATTCTGCGCGTAACCCTTCAAGTCGGCGAGTTTCACTCGATCGGCACCGTCCGGCGAAGCAGACCACAATTCTGCTGAAGGCGCGTCTCCGGGGAGATCGGTCAGCCATGCAAGGCGGCGATTATCAGGAGACCAGGCAAGGTCTCGAGCCGAGGTTTTCTGGTCAGTTGCGATTGCGCGCGACGTTCCGTCCGCTATGCTGGCGACCGAAACAAGACCGTCGACGATGTACGCCACTCGCGAGCCGTCGGGGGAGATTGCAACCTCGCCGATCTTCTGAATGGACGGTAAAGAATCGAGCGCCCAAGCCACCCGATCCTGGCAGCGAGCGACTTCGTTCGCGAAAACTGCACAGAAAACCAAAAGGGAACAAAACAGTCGTTGCTTCATGGTGGCGATCGAGTATACACAAGTACCGGGCGCTGGCCCGAACGCAATCGCCAATGAACGAAATAGCGAAACAGGGCCTTGGTGCTCGCTCGGGAGCCGCTATGGGAGCAGTTTCTCCGCTAGCGGTCGTACATCATTACCATCTGGCGCAGCTTTGCTCCGAGTTCCGAGGTCAATGCACCGGGCCGGAAGCGCCATCGCCAGTTACCGCTGGAAGTGCCGGGCAGATTCATCCGGGCGTCCGCGCCTAGGCCGAGTGCATCTTGCAGAGGAAAAATTGCCAAGTCTGCAATCGATGAAAGAATGGTCCGGATCATCACCCACTGGATCGGTTCATCTTTAAAGTTCAGATACGCGCGGGCGAAGGCTCGTTCTTTGGCTACGTCTTCTGGCGTACGCGTGCTGTCGCTGGCACCGGAACTGTTCCACCACCCAACCGTGGTGTCGTTGTCGTGGGTGCCGGTGTAGGCGGCCAATTCGCGCGAGTAGTTATGCGGGCGGAACGAGGGCCCCTGCGGATCCTTGCCGAACGCAAATTGCAGAATCGCCATTCCGGGAAAATGAAACTGGCGGCGGATCGACTCCACCTCGGCGGTTATGACTCCCAGGTTCTCTGCAATGATGGGCAACTCGCCGAATTCGCGCTGGAGAACGGAAAAGAACTCGGCGCCGGGCCCTTTCACCCACTGGCCGTGAACAGCGGTCGTCTCCTGTGCTGGAATTTCCCAATACGCTTCGAAGCCGCGGAAGTGATCGATTCGTACCGCGTCGTATAGATTGAGCGCCGCGCGAAAACGGTCGATCCACCAACGGTAGCCTGACTCCCGAAGCCGCTCCCATCGATAGAGGGGATTCCCCCAGCGCTGCCCGGTTGCGCTGAAATAATCGGGAGGCACGCCCGCTATTTTCTCAGGCCGCCCGTCATCGGAGAGTTGAAAATACTCACGATTTGACCACACATCCGCGCTGTCGAGCGCGACGTAAATGGGGATGTCGCCGATCACGCGAATGCCCGATTTGCCGGCGTGAGCTTTGAGAGACTGCCATTGGCGAAGGAACTCGAACTGCCAATACTCGACCGCGCGCAATTCATTTTCCAGACGGTGCTTTGCCGACTCCAGAGCGGCGGTTGTGCGCTGCGCAATTTCAGGTGGCCAAGCGTTCCATGCCAGACCGTGTTGCTCGGCTTTCAAAGCCATGAAGAAAGCAAAGTCTGGTAGCCAATCGGCGTTGCGTGCACAAAAGTCGTCGAAGGCTCGCCGATCTTCAGCCGGCGCACCCACGAAGAAGCGTGCGGCCGCCTTTTTGAGGAGTGGCATTTTCCAGCGGATTACGCCTCCAAAATTTACAGACTCCTGTGGGAACTCAGGCGGTGCGCGCAACTCGCTGGCTTCGAGAATTCCCTGGTCCTTCAACTTTTCCAGACTGATCAGGAGGTGATTTCCGGCATGAGCCGAAAAACACTGGAAAGGTGAATCGCCATACCCGGTTGCGTTGAGCGGGAGGACCTGCCACATCTTCTGTCCCGCGTCTTTCAGGAAATCAATAAAGGCGAAGGCTTCCGATCCCAATTCGCCCACGCCATGGGGACCGGGGAAACAAGTTGGGTGGAGCAAGATTCCGCTGGCACGTGGGAATCGCATTCGGATGAATTCTGATCCAAACACGGATCAGCCGAACAAAGGATAACGCAAAAACAAAAGCCGAACAGGTAGCCGGTACAACATGGCCCGGGAATGACGCGATCACAGCCGGTTTCCGGTTGTAATCTATAGACAAGGTCAGAACATGGCACGAGTTTTCATTACGGGTTCTGCCGATGGGCTGGGCAGAATGGCGGCACAGTTGTTGAGCGAGCAGGGGCACACGGTGGTCCTTCATGCCCGCAGCGAAGAGCGAGCGAAAGAAGCTCTCGCGGCCGTGCCGACCGCGGCAACGGTGGTAATTGGCGATTTAAGCAGCATCCGGCAAACCCGCCAGGTGGCGGATCAAGTGAATGCGCTGGCTGGGTTTGATGCCGTGATTCACAATGCCGGGGTCGGTTACAAGCAACCGGAACGCATTGCGACCGAAGATGGACTTCCTCGTGAATTTGCTGTCAACACGCTCGCGCCGTACATTCTGACGGCGCTGATGCACAGGCCGAAGCGCCTGATCTACCTCAGTTCCGGATTGCATCAGAGTGGCGATCCGACTCTGAAGGATCTTGCCTGGAAGCATCGTCGATGGCAGGGGGTGCAGGCTTATTCCGATAGCAAGCTGCACGATGTGCTGTTAGCCTTTGCGGTTGCCCGGCGCTGGCCTGCCGTGCTCTCGAACGCTGTGGAGCCCGGATGGGTGGCGACCAAGATGGGGGGGCCAGCCGCAACCGATGACTTGGACTCTGGCCATCGCACACAAGTATGGCTGGCAGTCGGTGAAGATCCCGCCGCGAACGTGACGGGCGAATACTTCTATCACATGCGGCCACGCAAGCCGCATCCCGCCACGCGCGATGTCGAGACCCAAGAAAGGCTGCTGCAGGCGTGCAAGGGCTTCACCGGCATTGAGTTGGTTTAAAGAGAAATGAAGTATCCTGGCGCCCTCAAGAAACGATGATAGCCGAGAACGGCGCGCAGCGGTCTTCTGCGGCGCCACAACAGACAACGGACCGTGTCATTCTGCGGTGTTCAATGTCGCGACAACTGCTCGCTCGACTTCAGAGTAAGGTGGTTACCGAATGATGCATCGCGAGCCATCGAAACTCTGCTAAAGAAGGGATGCCTGATTCACGAAATCATGCGCTTGACGAAGGATCATCGTACACTGTCACGGATCCGGCCAAGCCGCCATGAGATTCATTTGAGTGCGGCAAGGGGAATGGGAGTTTTGCAAAAATGAGATCCGCCCCCGCGCGTCGCAGAATGACGCTCCGAATGAAGCAGGTTCGTTCTCTCGGCCTAGTCTCCCTCCTTTTCTCGGTTGGGGCGTGCATGTTGGGCGCTCAGGCTCAGGGGCAGACGGGGCTGATCCCCGACTCGGGACAGGCAGTCGCCAAGATCAGCGAGAGTCAACTTTCTCTGGCAAACCAGGCATTGCGGGTGGTATGGACGACGAATGGGGGTAAGGTTAAGTTCGCCGGGTTCGAGGATCTTCTCGGCGTGCAAAACCTCGCACTGCCCGATGAACTCTTGGTCGTTGGTTTGAAGGACGGCTCAGAGATCCGGGCGTCGGAGATGTCGGTCAGATCGCAGCCTGCCATCGAGACTCTCGATCCAAATCCGAACGCATCCCGCGCATCGGATCGCATCCCCGGCAAGAAGATCACCATCATTCTTCAGGCCTCGTCGAAGTTAACCGTTACTTGGAACGGGGTGCTTCGTGACGGCTCAAACTATCTTCGACAAGAAGTCACTCTGCGAGCGGTCGGCGATGACGTTCCGATTTCCGAGGTACGGATGATCACATGGAATTTGCCAGAGGTGAAAGTAGTTGGGACGGTGGCAGGGTCTCCGGTGGTTTCGCACGGCGTGTTCGCTGGTTTGGAGAATCCGCTTTCGAAATGCACGGTTTCTGGTGAGCTCGCAATCTGCTCTCTTTCGCGCGAACTGCCACTGCTGGCCGGGCACGAGGTCACATACTCATCCGTCATCGGAGTGACTCCCAAAGGACAGCTCCGGCGCGGGTTCCTCAATTACCTGGAGCGGGAGCGTGCCCATCCTTATCGCACCTTTCTCCACTACAACACCTGGTATGACCTTGGATATTCCAACAAGTACGATCAAGATGGCGTGCTCGACCGTATTCGCGCTTTCGGAACGGAACTGCGGCAGAATCGCGGAGTAACCCTGGATTCCTTTCTCTTTGACGATGGATGGGACGATCCGAAGACACTATGGAGTTTTCACTCTGGTTTTCCCGATGGCCTCACGCCATTCGCGCAAGAGGCGGCCAAGTACGGCGTCGCGCCCGGCATCTGGATGTCACCCTGGGGCGGCTACGGAAAACCTCACGAAGAACGGATCAAGTACGGCAAAGAGCAGGGGTTTGAAACCAATAAAGAGGGCTTCGAGCTATCCGGACCGAAGTACTACAGTCGTTTCCGCGATGTCTGCCTTAACATGATTCAGCAGTACGGAGTGAACCAGTTCAAGTTCGACGGTACGGGAAACGTAAACGACGTGATTCCAGGCAGCCAGTTCGACAGTGATTTTGATGCCGCGATCAATCTCATCCAGGATCTCCGCGCGACCAAGCCCGACATCTACATCAATCTCACCACGGGAACCCATCCCTCTCCATTTTGGCTCCGCTATGCAGATTCCATCTGGCGCGGTG
>Ga0187783_10003448_pt1 | contig 11645 bp, 13 predicted proteins | sample 1015_SJ02_MP02_2_FD_132471 | JGI IMG/M metagenome (GOLD analysis project Ga0187783, IMG submission 132471) | Tropical peat soil microbial communities from peatlands in Department of Meta, Colombia - 1015_SJ02_MP02_20_MG | ecosystem: Environmental > Terrestrial > Soil > Wetlands > Peat | place... | reverse complement strand
TTCGCAACAGTCTTCGCCCGAAAGTCTAACGCTCAGGAAGTCGTGCAGGTCGCGTAAGCCGGAGAAAAAAAACCGGCGTCCGCTTGCGAGCTCGTGGATGCTGCCGCGCGGCCCGTCCCGAGTTGAAGCGCCGGCCTCCTCCCAAACGCGCACCACGAAGACGCGCTCGTAGCGGCGTCCCTGGCGCGTATCCTCGGGCGGACTTCCGGCCATTCCAGCCTCCTTTCGCACAAGTGTAGCGCCCGCGCGCCCTCGGAGCGCCCAACGGTGAGGGCGCTTGGAGGGCGCCGCCGGCATACGATGGGCGCAAAGGAGGACTTCCCATGCCCCGCTCGGTCTTGACGCAGATCTCATCGCTCGCCGTTGCAGGCGCCCTACTCGCCGCCTGCGGAGGCCAGTTTTCGCCGAATGCTCCGTCGAGCGGCGCCATGACGGGCGACCGGATGAAACCGGACAAGGCTGCGGCCCAGGTTCTTTACGTATCCGATGCGAGCGCAAACACGGTCTACGAATTTTCCCTTCCAAGTAATTCGCCGATCGGCGAAATCACCGACGGGATAAGTTCGCCCGAAGGCTTGGCGACCGATTCGCATGGCAACCTGTACGTGTCGAATCTCACCGCAGATACCGTAACGGTCTACGCTCCCGGGGCGACGAGCCCATCGCTAACCTTATCCGAACCTGACGGACCCGACGGCGTAGCGGTTACCAAGAACGGCGATGTCGTTGCAGGCGATAACGACGGCGGAGTCGACGTTTACGCCCCGGGTAAAACGTCTCCGAGCAGACGACTGAAGAATTCCGGAATTAATACGGTCTTCGGCGTCGGCGTCGACGCGCACGACAACGCATATGCCGTTGGCCTGCTGATAAGCGGGAGCAACGGCACTCCCGCGGCGATCGAGTTCGAGAACCTCAAAGGCAAAGGAACAAATCTAGGGCTCGAGGACCTGACTCGCCCGCAAGGAGTTTTGCTCGATGCTAATTCCAACATCGTCATCTCCGATGACGGCGAGGTGCTCGTCTATGCGCCCGGCTTGAAAACTCCATCCACCGCGTTCGGAGCGCCGCAATGCGGCCCCAGCGCCCTGAACAAGTCCGAGAATCTCATCTACGTCTCGCAGGGGGGCAATACGGACCAAGTGGGCGTCTACGACTATCCCAGCGGTACGTTCGTCACCCAGCTCGCATTCGGCAGCGACTACATCGGCGGAACCGCCGTAAGCCCAGCCGCCAAACCCTAACCAAGAGGAGGACTCAACATGCGCAAGGGCAGTTTCAAGCTAACACAAACGGCGACGGGCGGCGCGATCGCCCTCGGCATCGCCATCGCCATCTCGAGCATCGGCATCGTTCGTGCCGAGCATTACGCTCCGGATAAGACGAAGGACTTCACGTGCAGCAGCGGCACGGCGTGCATTACCGGCGATTCCAGCGGAGGCAGCACCTGGGGCATCTATGCGGAAGGCGCGAGCAATGATGCCTTGCACGCCGTAACGGCAAGCACAAAGGGTGATTCGGGCGTCGCCGGCTTCTCGTTGGGAACCAGCGGCAACGGTCATGGCGTGTACGGCAACTCGCATAACGGCGACGGCGTGTACGGAGATTCCAACGCAACCGAAGCCTCGGGCGTCTACGGCCTCTCTACCGGCAACGGCTGGGGCGTCTACGGCGAGGCCGGCACCGTGAGCACGTATCCGGCCGTCGTGGCGGTCGCGGATACGGACAACTCGTGGATCTTCGACGGATTCAATAATGCGACGTCCGGATACTGTTACATCGATGCAAACGGCGACCTAACTTGCTCGGGAACCGTGAGCGGTTCCGTCATGCAGTTGAGGCAACGTAGTAGCAGCGGACACCAGGTACTTACCTATCCGTCGCAGTCGGCCAGCGCAACCGTCGAAGACGTCGGCACGGCGCGCATGAACGATGGCGTGGCAAACGTCCAGATCAGTCCGGATTTTGCATCGGTTATCGATCATAATTGGTACTACGTCTTCCTGACGCCGCTGGGCGACACGCGTGGACTCTATGTGAGCATGAAAGCCGCATCGGGGTTCCAGGTTCGCGAGACGGAGCACGGTCGCGGCTCGCTGGAGTTCGACTACCGCATCGTCGCGCATCCGCTCGGCGCAGCCGCGGATCGCCTGCCGGCTGCACCCAGCATACGACGGCTCGCCGCGCAATTCGTGCGCCGTTAACTCGACAGAACCGCCACGCTCAGCTCGCGGTGCAGCGGGATCGCTTCGAACGACGCGCGCAGGGACGGATCGCCGATCGCGTCCCTGCGCTGCTGGTAAGATTTCTCGGCGGCGTTCAACGCAGCCGCAGCGCGCGCTTCATCGCTAACCGCGCGGTAAACACGATGTGCGATCCAATGGTGCGCCACCGGATTGTAGAGCGTTTCCGGATCCTCGAGTTGCCGGGCTAGTCTGACCGGCATGTGCCACGTGCGGAGGTTGCCGAGTGTGGACTCAAACAGCGTCACTTTTGGCCATCTGTCCATTGCGCGCGAGCGTAGCCTGCGAATACGATTGGATCGATGGAAGTCGCAACCATACGCGATGGCTGCGCGCACGATGCGCCGGCAATTGCCAAGATCTACGCGTTTTACGTCAATAACTCGACGATTTCGTTCGAGGAAGTGCCGCCGGCGGATTCCGAAATTGCGAATCGAATCCAGTGCGTTCAATCCGAATATCCGTGGCTGGTAGCGCAAGTCGGCGAAGACGTCGCTGGTTACGCATATGCGAGCAGATTTCGCGAGCGCGCGGCGTACCGCCATTCGGTCGAGGTCACCGTCTACGTCGCGCCCGATCGACAGCGTCGGGGCATCGGCCGCGCGCTGTACGCCGCGCTACTCGATCGTCTGAGCCGGCTTGGTTATCATCGGGCGTTTGCCGGCATCGCGCTGCCTAACGATGCGAGCATCGCCCTCCACCGGAGTTTAGGCTTTGAAGCGGTCGGCGTCTATTCGGAGGCGGGCCAGAAGTTCGGCAAATGGGTGGACGTCTCGTGGTGGGGCATCGATCCGAAGCGGCGCGCGTAAACGTGCGTGAACTCCGCGCAGAGGAGTGCTCGCCCGCGACCGTAAATCCGCCGTAGAACGAGATTTCCGAGGCCTTTCCCACTCTTCATTGGAGGTTAAATGGCTATTTGCACTCGGCACCTTTCGCTTTTATCGCTGGCGCTGATACTCGCAGCCTGCTCGACCATCGGGACGAGCGGCAATACGACGCCTCCGGCTACCGGTGCGAGCTCGGCGGCAACAACTGCCGGCGGTCACTTTATCTTTCGAAGCATTTCCATCCATCCGCAGGCAAGTTCACCGGAAACGCTGATAAATTTCGTTTCCGATGGACCCGCACAGGGCGGCGTGCCCTGCATCGACTGCGTCAACGGAGCATCGAGCAGCGATAACATCGGCCTTACCGGACCTTCCAGCTACATACCGACCGGAGACGAATGGCAATACACGCTTTCATTCACCGATATCGCGTACAAAGGCACGTGCAAGCTTGACTGGACGATCGCATCCGGCAAGAAGGTCATCGACAGCTTCTCCGTCACGCTAAAGCTGAAGAGCGCGGGAGGCTTCGTGCTTTACGGCGTCGATCGAGGCAGGCCTAGTTATTCTGGTCCGGCAACGTTGACCGGAAAGTACGCCTGCGGCAAAGAAACGGGTTCAGCGGAAGCGCCACTAGAATTTGAATAAGGCAATGAGAGCCGCATTATTTCGTGGTGACTAAGAGCGGCGCAGTATACAGAGTCTTTCCGCCCACGAATTGGATCCAGAAATCGTAGTCCTGCGCGCTGGGAGCGAGAATCTCGAACTCAAACTCGTTGCCGATCGTGAGGTTCGGCGGCATCGGCGGCATCGCCAGCATCATGCTGTCGCCGCAATCGCTTGCACCCGCCGCCATCGCAAGCATTTGGTCCGTCATGCCGTGGGCGTGCATATACGCCAAGTCGTTGACTCCAATGAGCACGCCGTGAGCCATGGCGCCGAGATACGGATGCAGATCGGTTGCGGGCCGCCCGTCCTTGAGGATGCGAACCGAGATCGTCGCGATCTCGCCAAACGGAATGGACGTCGGGTCGATCGCCACCGTGTAGGGACCGACGTTGACGGAAGAACCCGCGGGGTGGAGTTGGCGCGTTACGTTGCCGCCGTCTTGAGCGGGCAAGTCGAAGCGAAAGACGTGGCGCCCGGCACCGCTGGGGATGCCATCCATATAAATATGGTACGCCTGCTCGGGATGGGCCGGATGGAGCTGGATGCTGAAGTGGCCGTTCGGAAGCAACGTGGGATGAACGTGCTGAAAGTCCGTAAGGTCGTCGGATACGACGATCAGGTGCATGAGTTTGGTCATATCGACGTCGTAGGCTGCAACCACGCGACCGTTGCGCACTTCCCATTCATCCACGGCGATGGTTCCATCCGGACCGCGCTCCCACCGCAAAAACGCGGTCATCGGAACCGTGCCCGTAAAGGTTATATTGCGGCCGGCGACGATCTGCTCGGTGCCGGCCTGCGCGTGTGCGAGCCAGGCCAAGACAATCAGCGCAGCGGCGAGCACGATCCTCATTGCGTGCTCAATTCGCGGATTGCGCGTACGAGCTCCGCCTCGGAGTCGGTCGGATCGTGCAAGCTCGCAATGTTCCGGCTTCGGTCGATGAAGAAAATGGTGCTGCTGTGAGCCTCGTTGTAGCCGTACCCGCCCGTCTTGGACGGAAGCTTCGCAGCCCAAACGTGGTACGATCGCTCGACCGCTTCGATCTGCGAAGCGGTGCCGGTCAAACCGACGAACCGGCTCCCAAAGGGCGACAAATACTCGTGCAGGACAGCCGGCGTATCGCGCGCAGGGTCGACCGTGACGAAAGCGACGCTGATACCATCGCCCGCTGGTCCGGCCTGCGTTAGCGCCCGAGACAATTTTGCAAGCGTCAGCGGGCAGGTGTCCGGGCAATGCGTGTAGCCGAAGAAAAGCACGACTGCGCCGGGCTGGTCGTCGAAGGACCATGCCTGGCCACGATCGTCTCGCAATTCAAATGACGGCGCGCGATTGCCGGAAACACAAGCCGTCAAGCTGAGGATGCCGATTGCGACGCCAAGCAACATCGTGCCCCGAAGCACGAGTGAGCCTGTTTGCGGCTTAAACGAAGCCGGCCTTCCGGCGCAACGAGGCGCCCGCTCCAGTTTCCTGCAGCGACGTCAGGCCAGGGCGCAGACGATCGTTGCGTCGCCGGCCAGCGCGGAAGCGATCGCGTTGGTTTTGAATGCGCAGATGTATGCCGCGGCCGCGCCCCGCTTCACGGCGCCGGCTGCGGCGGTAACTTTCGGTTTCATGCTGGAACGGCACGCATCGCCGGCAGCGAACGCAAACGCCTCATCGGCGGTAAAGCGATCGATGCCGGAAGCCGGATCGTCGGGATCGCGCAGGACGCGCGGCACGTTGGTTACCGCGACGAACGCATCGGCGCCCAGTTCGGCAGCGATCGCGGCCGCTGCCGAGTCGGCGTTGACGTTCAATGCATGCGATGCATCGCGCGCGACGGCTAGCGGGGCGACCACCGGCAAGAAGCCCGCGTCGAGCAGCGCTCGAATCGGCCGCGCGTCGGTTGCAACGATCGTGCCGACGTAGCCGAGATTCGCTCCGCCTTTTCCCAGCGCGCGCTCGGCCACCAGCATGTTGCCATCCTGACCGCTGACGCCGACCGCGGGCAACCCGAGCCCGAGCGCGTCGCGCACAATTCGTTTGTTGATGCTGCCGCAGAGCACCGCTTCGGTGACCTCGAGAGACGCCAAGTCGGTGACGCGCAGGCCGTCGATCCGAGCCGTCTCGATGCCGCGCAGCGCCAAGGCCGCGTCAATCTCGGGGCCGCCCCCGTGAACGAGCACGACCTGGCTGCCGGCCCGACGCAGCGAGGCGATCTCGGCCAGGATCGGGTCGTTTTCCGCCGGACGGTTCAGCGGCATCGCTCCGCCGCCGTATTTCACGACCAGGGTGCTTGCATATTTATGCGTCATATGCATAAATATACAAGACATGTATGCCGTCGCGCCAGCCCCCCGGCCGGTTACCGGCCTCTGCGGCCGGAACTTCCTTAAAATAAGCGACTTGGCGCCGGAAGAGCTGCTCGGTCTTCTGCAGCTGGCGGCGTTCTTGAAATCCACGCCGCCACGCGACCAGCGGCAGGTGCTGCACGGCCGAACGCTCGCGCTGCTCTTCGAAAAACCAAGCCTGCGCACGCGCGTTTCCTTTGAAGTGGCCGCGGCGAAGCTGGGCGGCGAGACGCTCTTCGCGCAGGGTGCGGAGTTTGCGATCGGCTCGCGCGAAACGCCGGAGGACGCAGCCCAGGTGCTTTCGCGCTACGTCGACGCGATCGTCGTTCGCACGCACGAACACGGGCCGCTCGAGCGCTTCGCCGACGCTGCCGGCGTCCCGGTGATCAACGGGCTCTCCGCCGAGGCGCATCCGTGTCAAGCGTTGGCCGACATGCTGACGCTGAACGAGCACTTCGGCGAAGTCGCGGGCCTCCGGCTCACGTATGTGGGCGACGCCCGCAACAACGTGGCCGCTTCGTTTGCGGAAGCCGCGGTCATGCTCGGCGCGACGGTGCACTTCGGCTGCCCGCCCACCCACCGGCCCTCGGAAGCATTTCTCGCGCATCTTGCGCACCTTGGAAAAAACTCGGGCGGCGCAGCGCGCGCGTTCTCCAATCCGGTGCGCGCGGTCCGTGGCGTCGACGCCGTCTACACCGACGTTTGGACTTCGATGGGCGACGAGCAGTATCGCGAACGCAACGACGCCATGCTGCGCCCCTACGCCGTCACCAGCGAGCTGATGAGCGACGCTGCGCCGCACGCGATCTTCTTGCACTGCTTGCCGGCACACCGCGGCGAGGAGGTCAGCGCGGAGGTCATCGACGGTTCGCAGAGCGCCGTCTTGCGTCAAGCCGAGAACCGAATGCACGCGCAAAAGGCGCTGCTCGTTGCGCTGCTCACCGAATGCAAAGGATATCCGCTATGAAAGATCGTCGCCAACGCGCCATCATGACGTTGGTCGCCACCCGTCCGATTCACTCGCAGGAAGAACTGGTCGCGCTTCTCCAGCGCCAAGGGTTCGAGGTTACGCAAGCAACCGTCTCCCGCGACGTCAAGGAGCTCCGGCTCGCCAAAGTGCCGATATCGTCGGAGCAAGGCGAGATCTTCAAATACGTCGTCCCAAGCGCGGCCCCTAACTATGCGAGCCGCCTTCATCGCGCGATGAACGAGCTCGCCACCTCGACGGCAGGAACGCTCAATCAGATCATCATCCACACCCCGCCGGGAAGCGCGATGATGCTCGCTTCAGCGATCGACGAGGCGGCGTGGCCCGAAGTCCTCGGAACGGTTGGCGGGGACGACACGATTCTCGTGATCGTGCGATCCATCGACGAGCGGCCGCACGTGCAGCAACGATTTCTCGATTTAAAAGCGGGAGTCGCCGCGTGAGAGTAGTCCTGGCATATTCAGGCGGACTCGACACCTCGGTGCTCTTGAAGAAGCTGATTCTCGAAGGGCACGAAGTCGTCGCGCTGACCGCTAACCTCGGCGAGAGCGACGCGCTTTCGGGCGCAGGCGCGCAAGCGCAGCTCGAAGCGGTTCGCGCGAAGGCGCTGCTGCTTGGCGCTTACGATGCAGTCTTGATCGACGCGAGGGAGCGGTTCGTCTGCGAATATGCGTTTGCCGCGCTGCGAGCCAACGCGCTCTATCAAGACGTTTATCCGCTTTCGGCCGCGCTTTCGCGGCCGCTCATCGCCGAGCTTCTCGTCGAGCAGGCACACGCGTACCGTGCCCGCGCCGTCGCCCACGGCTGCACCGGAAAGGGGAACGATCAGGTTCGGATCGAGTTAGCGGTGCGCAGCCTCGACCCGTCACTGGCCTGCCGCGCGCCGCTGCGGGAAGCCCCGCTCTCGCGACCCGACGCAATCGCCTTTGCGCACGAAAACGGCGTTCCCGTCGCACATAGCACGGAAAAACCGTATTCGGTCGACGCGAATCTTTGGGGACGTTCGATCGAGGCCGGCGTGCTCGAAGATCCGTGGATCGCCCCACCCGAAGATGCTTTTGCGTGGACGGCGCCAGCTGCGACGCAATCGCACGAACCCGAAGAGCTGATCGTCGAATTCCTGGAAGGCGTCCCGGCTATCGGCGACCTCCACGGCGCCGCGCTCGTCGCCGAGCTCAATCGAATCGGCGGACGGCATGGCGTCGGCCGAATCGATCTGATCGAGGACCGGGTCGTCGGTTTCAAATCGCGTGAAATCTACGAGTGCCCGGCCGCAACGATCTTGATCGCAGCGAACCGCGCGCTCGAGCGCCTCGTCTTGACGCGCGACGAGCTCCGATTCAAAGCGACTGCCGATCGTAAGTACGCAGAGCTGGTCTACGACGGCTTGTGGACCCAACCGCTGCGCGGTGCATTAGACGCATTCAATGCTTCCTTCGCGCCGAGAATGAGCGGTGAGGTGCGCCTGCGGCTGCATCGCGCAAGCTGCGTGGTTACGGGAGTCCGCTCGCCCGTCGCCCTCTATCGCGAACGGCTCGCAACCTACGGCAACCTCGACGCGTTCGACCACACGGCAGCGCGCGGCTTCATCGCACTGCACGCACTCCCGCTCGAAGCCCACGCACGGGTGACGAGAGCGCGCGAGACGGCCGCCGCACAGTGATCCGGACGCTTCAATGGGGCGGCCGCTTTCAGAACGCCGCCGACAAAGAACTGCTTGCATTCGGCTCCTCGTTGGAAGACGACTTGGTGCTCGCGCGGTTCGACGTCGCGTGCTCGCTGGCGCACGTTGAAGCGCTCGAAGGCGGAACGATCGTCACTTCGGCCCAGGCCGCGGTCCTGCGCGCCGCGTTACACGCCGTCGAAGAAGAAATCGCCGGCGGTACGTTTGCGTATTATGCCCGATCGCTCGGCGCCGAGGACGTTCACGGCGCAATCGACGCTCGGGTTCGGGAGCTCGCCGGCGGCGCGGGCGAATGGCTGCATGCGGGCCGCAGCCGCAACGATCAAGTCGCCACGACCCTGCTGCTCTACGTACGCGAACGCGCGCGATCCGCGGCCCACCTAACGCATTCGATCGCGCGTGCTTTGGTCGCTCGCGCAAGCGAAGAGCTTGCAGCGCAAACGGTCGTTGCGGCTTGCACCCACCGTCAACCCGCACAGCCCGTCCTGCTTGCCTTTGCGCTCGCGGCGTGGAGCGAGCCATTCGTACGGGCGCTCAAGGCTTTCCTCGACGTGGAATGCTCGGCCGCGATGTCGTGTCCGCTCGGAAGCGCCGCGCTCGCCGGTTCCGGCTTGCCGCTCGATCGCGAGCGCGCGGCCCGCACGCTGGGCTTCAGCGCTCCGTCGCGCAACGCACTCGATGCGATCGGAAATCGCGATGCCGCCCTCGATCTCGCGCACGCGTGCGTACGTGCCGTGGTCGACGCCTCGCGAATCGCGGAAGAGGTGATCGCGTGGGCGACACCGGCGTATGGATACGTGCGTCTCGGCGACGCGGCGTCGACCGGCTCGAGCCTGATGCCGCAAAAGCGCAATCCCGATCCGTTCGAGCTGGTGCGGGCGCACGCCGCACGACTCGTGGGCGCGTACGCGGGCGCGCTGGCGACGCTGTGCGGGCTCGCGCCGTCGTATCAACGCGACCTGCAAGTTACCAAGAGTCTCGCGATCGGAATCGTGGAAGACGCGCTGCGCGCGCTCGATGCGTTCGCGCGCGCCTGGGAGGCCGTCACGTTTGTGCGCGAACGCATGGAAGGCGCCGCGCTCGAAGGCTATACGATCGCGACCGACGTTGCCGACGCGATGATCGCCGGCGGCACGTCGCCGCGCGAGGCACACGCGCGCGTTGGAGCGCAAGTCGCGCGCGCCGAATCGGAGGGGCGGGCGCTCGATGCTTCGCTCGATGCCCGCGCCTCCATTGCGGCAAAACGCACGCACGGCTCGACGGCGCCCGCCGACGTGCGCGAGCAAGTCACTTCGCTCGAATCGGAACTCGCGGCACTCGCCGAGGAGATGGCGTGACGCGCGTTCACGTTTGGGGCGCGAGCGGCTACGCCGCCGCCGAAATAATTCGGCTGCTCGACGCTCACGGTTGGATCGAGCTCGGCGCACTCGAAAGCCACAGCCATGCCGGCGAGCTGCTCGCCGATCACTTTCCACTCTTGCGCGCGACCCGGCACCGCTTCGACGGGCCCGGCAGCGTTCTAGCAACGGCCCAGACAGGCGACGTCGCCGTGACCGCCGGCGCGGAGGACGACGCGCGCGCGATCGTGCCGCCGCTGCTCGCGCGGGGCGTTCGGGTGATCGACCTCTCGGCGCTCTACCGCTTCGATGCTTCAGCCGCATACGGCTTGACGGAGTGGCATCGCGGCGCGATTGCGGATGCGCGGCTCGTTGCAAACCCGGGCTGCTATCCGACCGCGACGCTGCTCGCGCTCCTGCCCCTTGCCGCAGTCGGCAATCCGCGCCACGTGGTCGTTGACGCCAAGAGCGGCATCACCGGCGCGGGCCGCACGCCGTGCGTCGGATCGCTCTTCGCCGAAGTCAGCGGCGACGTTCGCGCCTATGGATTGAACGGTCATCGCCATCAACCCGAGATCGAACGTTACCTGCAGGCCGGCGCGATTGAAACGCAGATCACGTTTACGCCGCACGTCGTTCCGATCGCCCGCGGAATGCTCGTCAACGCCTACGCGCTTTTCGACGCACCCGTCAATGCCGATGCCGTCAGAACCGCGTACGAGCAGGCCTATCGCGGATCGCCGTTCGTCCGCCTGCTCGACGGCGCGGGCGTGCCCAGCGTTGCGGCCGCGATCGGGACGAACGACGCCGAGCTGCGAGTGGACGCCGGCGGATGCGTCGTGCGCGCGATTTGCGCGATCGACAACCTGGGCAAAGGCGCGGCCGGCCAGGCGATTCAGAATCTAAACGTGATGCTCGGTTACCCGGAGGAAAGCGGATTTGGTGCTCGCGCCGTCGTCGCTTGAGCTGATCGCGCTGCGAGGCGGCCTGGGTGCCGTTCCCGGCGTTCGGCTGGCCGGCGTCCACGCCGGAGTCAAGACGCGCAAGCGCGATCTGGCGCTGGTCGCTTTCGACGCGCCGCAACATTGCGCGTCGGTAGTGACCACCAATGAGATCAAGGCGGCGCCCGTGCTCGTGAGCGCGCGTCACCTCGCGGAGTCGGCGACGATGCGCGCGATCGTGTGCAACTCCGGCTGCGCCAACGCCTGCACCGGCGAGCGCGGCGAGCGCGATGCCACTGCGACGGCGCGTCAGGCTGCAGCCCTGCTGGGAATCGCGCCGGCGCAAGTCGTGGTTGCGTCGACCGGCGTGATCGGCGTAACGCTTCCGATGGATCGCGTGCAGCGCGGCCTCGAGCGCGCCGTGGCCCATTTGGACTTCGGCGGAAAAGCCGCTTTAGACGCGGCCGAAGCAATCATGACAACCGATCGCGTTCCGAAGCTTGCGGCGTACGCGTTTTACCATCGCGGTCGCAAGTACGTAGCCGGCGGAATCGCCAAAGGCTCGGGCATGATCGCTCCCAACATGGCGACGATGCTGGCGTTCATCGCAACGGACTATCCCCTC